>Ga0075163_10010310_pt1 | contig 12224 bp, 12 predicted proteins | sample JI1023141ADNA_FD_71478 | JGI IMG/M metagenome (GOLD analysis project Ga0075163, IMG submission 71478) | Wastewater effluent complex algal communities from Wisconsin, to seasonally profile nutrient transformation and Carbon sequestration -... | ecosystem: Engineered > WWTP > Effluent > Algae...
TGCGTGTCGCAACGTGCGCAAGCACCAGCAACACGCACGAGACCAGCCACGCGCCCAGCGGAATCCCGAACCCAGCGATAGACACCGTCCCGTCAAACGGCGGTGTCTTCGCATGCGCGTTTGTCATATACAACCGTCGCCTACTGCCCGGCCCGAACCTCGCGGAAGTGCGCGTTCTGGATCGGCACGAGCGCAGACAGGATCGAGTTGAGAACCGCCGCCGGCGAGCCCAGCGCGTCCACCTCGCAGATGTCTTCCTTGCGATAAACCGAGAGGACGGGGTACGTCTGTTCCTCGTACACCCCAAAGCGGCGGCGGACCACGTCGTCCTTCGCGTCATCAGGACGGTTCTCTTTGTGCGCCCGCTTCTTCATGCGGTCAAAGAGTTGCTCTTTGTCCTTGCAGACGAGGTGGATCACCTTGCGCACGTCGATGTACTTGTACAGCAGTTTGGCCTGCCCGACGGATCGCGGCAAACCATCCAGCACCAACAAGTCCGCGTGCGGCTTGAACAAACCCAAAATCGTGTTCGCGTAGATGTTCTGGTGCCAGATGCGGAGCGTCACGTCGTCGGGAACGAGTTCGCCGCGGCTGGAATACTGGAAGAACAACTTCCCCATCTCCGAGTTGGAGTCGAGGTTGCGGAAGATGTCCCCCGTCGACGAATGGAAGAACCCCGGGATCTTCGCCAGGATCTTGCCCTGCGTGCCCTTGCCCACGCCGGGGGGGCCGAAGAGGAGGATGGTGTCGTACCGGTCGGACATGGGGCGGAAGAGTAGACCTTTGGAAATCCCCCGGCCCCGCTTTCGACGCGAAAACCGGGTCGGCCGGACGAAAGGGCGGCCCCCAAAACCGGGCCAAGATTGCGCCAGGCCAACAGTCCTTCGCGGCCCCGGAGATTCACTGGCACAGCACCCGCGATTTCCTGTAGACTGTGGCGACGCGTGGCACACTCGTGGCCCACGCCCACACGGGAGTATGGACATGAAGATGAACTCGATGCAAGCCCCCATGGTCGCTGGTTCCATCGTGGCGTTCATCGCCGCGGCCGCCTTCGCCGCCCCCGACCCCATCGGCCCCGACTGCGTCAACTCGTCCATGAACGACATCGCGCGCCACGGCACCAACGCCGCGGGCACCATGGTCGGCTTCAGCAGCGGCAGCGTCACGTGCAACCGGGGCGATGCGCCAATGGCCGCATCGCCCAACGCCAGCATCCGTCCGCTCGTTGGCATGAACCTCTACAAGTTCACCGACAACGGGCCCTACTCACGTATGGAACAACTCGGCCAGGGTTGGGCCAAGTGGGTCGGCGTGCCCGTCAACGGCACGAACGCTTCGTGCGGACCCACCTGCGTCGGCGGCGGCGCGGGCACCATGGGCGTGAACTGCGCCGATGTCTACTCATCAGGTTTCAACGGACCCAGCGGCATGTGCCCTCGCTCCAAGATCAACGCGACGCTCGGCACCTTCACCGGCACACGCGGCGGCGGCACCGACGAAACGAACATCAACACGCGCGTGCAGGTGCCCGCGGCCGATCTGGCCACGTCGATCGGTACCGTGCGGTACTTCTTCGAGACGATCGACTTCCTCCCCGACGACGCGCAGCATGTTCGGCCGTCGAAGACTGTCGCCGTCAACGCCATGAACAACGCGACGACGCAGGAGTTGACGATCGCAAGCGCTTCGGCCATGCCCACCATGACCGGCACCGCGACGATCGGCCTCTCGGCCATCGAACGTTGGCCGCAACTGGATCCAACCGTCGTGCTCGTCGCGGCCGATCATGACGACACGCCGAACCCGCACCCGTCCTTCCCCGGCACGTTCATCAAGAGCCGTTTTTGGGTCGCGGGGTGCGCGACGCCGCTCGCCGGTGGGCTCTTTCGCTACGAGTTCGCGGTCTTCAATCTCAACTCCGATCGCGGGTGCGGCTCGATCTCGATGTCGCTGCCCGCGGGCGCCTCGATGACGGACACATTCTTCCGCCACCCGCGCTCACACTCGGGCGAGGCCTATAGCAACGCGGCGTGGACATTCACTCGCACCGGCAACACGCTCACCATCTCGACCGACACCTTCGCGACCAACGCAAACGCCAATGCGATCCGCTGGGGCACGCTGTACAACATCGGGTTCACCAGCAACGCGGTGCCGGGCAGCGGCTCGGTTTCGCTCGGTTTGTTTAAGCCAGGCACGCTCGCCTCGATCAGCGCGCCGGGCATGCCCGTCCCCGGCAGCATCGCCTGCCCGGCTGACGTCGACGGCAACGCCGGCGTCGATGTGAGCGATCTGCTCCTCTACGTCGAGCGCTTCGAGGATGGCACCGTGCTCGCCGACCTCGATAGCGATGGCGACGGCGCAACCGGCACGCCCGACGGCGGCGTGGACGTGAACGACTTGCTCTTCTATCTCATCAGGTTCGAGGGCGGGTGCTGAACTTCAGGAAGTGGAATCCAACGCCCGGCCAGAGGTTGCGCCTGCGTCGCAAGGGCGTGGCGATCGCACGCCAAATGCCGGGGGTTTGTGCCCACATTGTCGAATTTGAGCGGTGAACAAGCCCCGAATCACGAGATTCAAGCGAACCCGCCCGGCTCGCCGACGCTATCCTTTGTGGCCGATCCGCCGCCCTTTGTTTGTGGCTTGATCGTGCGTTCTTCTCGCGGTCACGGGCCGAGCAAGGCCCTCGATCGGGCGACTCTTCAAGGATGAACTGGATGACCCCTTCCGGACCTGCATCGAACGATCCTCGGAACATCGAGACCAAACCAAGCGCGACGGGCACGAAGCCACCCCTCATTATCGATGAAGCGGGCATCGTCCACCCCGTCACCCGCCAGCGCGGCGCGCAGCACGACCACATCCATTCCGAAGAAGCGGCCGTCCAGGCCGAGGGCGGCGTCGCGACACTCGAAGCCCCGCCCGGCGAGGACCTCGAAGCCATCGCCAAATGCGTGCGTGAGCAGACCAACATGCCCGAGGACGGCCCGGGGGCCGAAGTCAGTTACGACGACCTCTTCGACGATCCGCCACTGGGCCCGATGTCGCTGACAAAGAAGGTCGCGACGTTCATGCTCGTCGTGATCCCGTTCATCGGCCTCGTCGCGGGCATCTATCTCTCGCTCAACTATCCGATGAGTTGGTTCCACCTCTCCGTCATGACGGTCATGTATCTCGCGACCGGGTTGGGGATCACGATCGGCTACCACCGCCTCTTCACGCACAAGAGTTTCAAGGCCGGCCCGATCGTCACCTACCTCCTCGCAGGGTTTGGCTCGATGGCGTTCCAAGGGCCAGTCATCGAATGGTGCGCTGTTCACCGCCGCCACCACCAGCACAGCGACGATGAGCACGACCCGCACTCCCCGCACCAGCATGGCGACTCGGGGATCAAGGGAATCCTGAAGGGCTTCTATCACGCGCACATCGGCTGGCTCGTCAGCCCCAGTTTCGGCCCGCTGCGGCCGTACGTTCCCGACCTTCTCAAGGACAAGGTCGTGGCCAAGGTCAACTCGCAATACGTGTGGTGGGTTGTTGCAGGCTTTGCCTTCCCGACGATTCTCGGCGGTCTGGTCACGCAGTCTTGGATGGGCGCACTGATGGGCCTCATTTGGGGCGGGTTTGTCCGCCTCGCGGTCGTGCACCACATCACGTGGAGCGTGAACTCTGTGTGCCACATCTGGGGCAGCCGCACGTACAAGAGCCACGACCACAGCACGAACAATCCGATCGTCGGCGTCCTCGCGTTCGGCGAGGGTTGGCACAACAACCACCACGCGTTCCCCGCGTCCGCTCGCCACGGCCTTGCGTGGTGGCAGATCGACACCTCCTACATCCTCATCAAGTGCATGGAGAAGTTGGGGCTCGTGAGCGATGTGAAGGTGCCGAGCCGTGAACGCATGAAGGCGAAACTGCGGAACAAGGTGGCGTAAGAAACTGACCGAACCGTGCATCAAGAAACCCCGCGCGTGCCGCGGGGTTTTTCATTGGCAGAAACTCGATGTTGGGCGAGGAAGAACCTCGCGATCTCACGGCCACGTGCGAATGCGAGCCTTCTGCTCGGGCGTGAGGGTCTTGTGGTCAACATCGCGCCAGTTCTTGCCGGGCGTGGGAAGGTCGTCTTTCCCGACCCAGATGTATCCCTCGCTGCCACCCGCCGGACCACCGACGGGGCCGTAGTCGAACTGTTCGACGAGGCGCGACTTGCTCTGGCACGCGACGACGCCCACGCCTGTCGCCATGAGCGCGATCACGGCAAGAATGCCAGCGACGCGAACACACTTGCGACGGTTGGGAGGAATCATGGATAGTCCTGCCGCGTGGGACGAATCAGCGAATCGCTGAGGTGCACGTGTGGGGGCTGACTCACGACGAACGTGATCAGCCGCGCGATGTCTACCGGCTGCAGCACCGGGCCGATGCGTTCTTTCACGCCGTTGAACCACGACGGGTCGTACCCGGCGACGCCCTGGAACTCGCTCTCGACGAAGCCCGGCTCGATGAGGGAGACGCGGATGCCCTTGGGGCCAAGTTCACGCCGCACGGCCTCGGCCATGCTGTTCACCGCGAACTTCGTCGCGCCGTACATGCTGGAAAAGGGCGAGATGTGGCGGCCGACGGTCGAGCCCAGGACGACGATGTCGCGCGGGCGATTGACCAGGTGCGGCCCAGCCTGGTCGGCCTTGTCGCCCAGTTCGTGCTTCATTTCGGCGAGCATGCGCTGGCCCGCGTGGCGGATGAGGCGAGCCGCGGCAAGAATGTTGGTGCGGAGCATCTCTTCCCACTCTTTGGCGTCGCTGGTCAGAACCGAGCCATTGAGCCCGCGCCCGGCGTTGACGACGATGATGTCCGCGCCGCGGCCTTTGGGTGCAAGGGTGTGGGTGGCGGCGTCGAGCATCTTGTGGATGACGACGTCGTCGGCGCAGTCCCCCACCACCGCCAGCGCGTCCTCTGAGCCGAACTCGCGGACGAGGAGGTCGAGTTTTTCCTTGCGGCGGCCATTGAGGACGCAGACGCAGTCGTTGGCGATGAAGTCGCGGGCGATGGCCTCGCCGATGCCGGCGGTAGCCCCTGTGATGATGGCGATTCGGTCTTTGAGGAGGGTCATGCGGGAGGGTATGGATGAACATCGAGCAATGTCACTGGTTGGCGGCTCGTGTGCCGATGGTGACTGAATGAAGTATCGGAATCTCTCGGGCGGAGCGGCGGCGGCGATAGAGTGTGGCATGACAGCACCGGACGCCTCGCCTCCCCCGGCTCGCAGACTCGCCACCCCCTCCGGAAGCCCGGAGGGGGATCGCAAGGCACGCCTCGATGCGGCGATTGAGATCGCCCGCGAGGTCGGTGATTTGACGCTGTCGTATTTCCAGAAGCCCTCGCTCCAGATCGAGATGAAGACCGATGGATCGCCGGTGACGGAGGCGGACAAACTCGCCGAGGCGACGATCCGCAAGCATGTCGCGCGGCTCTTCCCCGACGATGGCGTGCTGGGTGAGGAAGAGGGCGAGACGCGCGGGACGTCGGGCTATCGCTGGATACTGGATCCGATCGACGGCACGCGCCCTTTCAGTCGCGGGATTCCGACGTTTGGCAATCTGATCGCCGTGGAGCGTGAGGCCGAGGCTGGCGACACGACCTCGCTCCCCGAGATCGTCGTCGGCGTCGCGGGGTTTCCGGCGATGCACGAGTTGCTGTGGGCGGGGAGTGGCTTGGGCGCGTTCTGGGAAACGCCGCGCACTGGCGAGCGGGCGATTCGCGTCGGGCGCGTGGGAACACTTGAAGAAGCGGTGATCGATTCGCTCAGCCCGCAGTCGTGGGAGAAGCAGGGTTGGTCGGCTGGTTATGAACGCCTCTGGCGTTCGACTCGGCGCGTGCGGAGTTGGAGCGATGCTTACAGTTTCGCGCTCGTGGCGAGTGGGCGCGTGGATGCGGCCGTGGACTTTGGGGCGAAGATCTGGGACGTCGCGCCATTCGCGGTGATGATGAAGGAAGCGGGCGGGGAGATGACATGCTTCCGAGGCTCGCCCTGCATGACGACGGGGACGTATATTGCGGCGAACGGGCCGTTGCATGAGCAGTTGATGCGGTTTGTGGGGGCGTAGTCACCCTCGTCGCAACGATCGACATTACGGATATCCTCCGTCCATGTTCGGCTCCCACTTATCGATCTCCGGGTCCATGGTCAATGCCCTTTGCGAGGCCGAGGCGCTTGGCATGGACACGGTGCAGGTGTTCACGAAGAACCAGCAGCAATGGGTGGCGAAGCCGCTCGATCCTGGGATGGTGCAGGAATGGCACGCCGAGGTGAAGCGGCTGGGGTGGGACAAGGGCTGCGCGGATGACAAGGGTGGGAAGACGCGCGGGCGGATTGTGAGCCATGCGTCGTATCTCATCAACCTCGCGAGCGTGCAGGATGAGTTGTGGCAGAAGAGTGTGGACCTGATGACCGACGAGATCGAGCGGTGCCAGACGCTTGGCATCCCGTTCCTCGTGCATCATCCCGGGTCGTTTGTGGGCGGTGTGCTGGAGGATGGGCTCAAGAACATCGCGCGGGCGTACAAGGAACTGTTCAAGCGGACGAAGGGGTCGGGCGTGGTGTCGTGCCTCGAGGGGACGACCGGATCGGGCTCGCAGATCGGCGGGGCGTTTGAGCATTTGGCGACGCTGCGCGAACGAATCATCGAGGCGACGGGCGAGCCCAACAAGATTGGAGTGTGCCTGGACTCGTGCCATGTGCACTCGGCGGGGTATGACCTGTCGACGCGCGCGTTGGCGGCGAAGGCGATGAAGGAGTTTGATCGCGTTGTGGGTCTCGCCGCGGTCAAGTGCTGGCACCTCAACGACAGCAAGGGGAAGGTCGGGAGCCACCTCGATCGGCACATGGAGATTGGGGAAGGGGAGGTTGGACAAGCGACGGCGGCGACCGTTTCGAGGGACACGCTCGCTGCGAGCGGGTTTGCGGAACTGATGGCCCACCCTGCGTTCCGGGATGTTCCCAAGTGCATGGAGACGCCCAAGGGGATGCGGGCGGGGGGTGAGTGGGTGGTCGGGAAGGGGGCCGGGAAGGTCCCCAACGACACGGTGAACCTGAACCGGCTGCGGTGGCTGGCGGGGCTGGAGATGGTGCCCACGCCCAAGGAGCCGGGCCCCACGTCCGTTTCGGCGGCGAAGGAACGCGCAACCTCCGCCGAGTCCAAGGGCACGGCGGCCGGCAAAGCGACCCCTCGGGCGAAGCCCAAGGGCACAAAGACGGCGCAATCGTCGCGACCGGCCTCAAAGAAGGCCGTTGCCCCGGCCAAGTCGGGGTCGAAGGGCCGTTCTAGCCGATAATAACGCGACCGGACCCGAACAGGCCGCTGGCTGCTTGGGTAGGAGGGTCTTCGATTCGCTGAGAGGGCCCTGCGCACCTAGGCTCTGGGCCCCAGTTTTGCGGCTCTGGTTGGGTGTTGTGAGTCTGTGTTGGGTCTGGGTTGGGTCTGGGTCGGGTCTGCGTCTGAATGATCCGATGGAAACCCGACGGGCTCTTTGGTTGAGGGTGCCGGCGTGCCGGCCCAAGATTGGAACGAGGAACGCTGATGAAGCCGGCTCAACAGATCGCCACACACTCGAACGCAACAACGATCGCACACAAAGCCAACTTGGCGGCCTGCCTTGCGGCGGTTGTGGGGCTTGGCGTTGGCTTGGGTGGATGCCAGGCGCTGGACAAGGCCGCGGGCGTGAACAAGCAGCCGGGATTCAATGTCCGCAACCCCGAGCCATTGCCCAAGAACCGTCCGGTTGGCGTGCCGAAGACGATCACCGTCGAAGATCAGGGGATGGAGTTGCTGAAGCAGGGCCTGAAGGATCAGGCGCTGATGGCGTTTGAAAAGGCGATCGAGGAAAACCCGCTGGCGGTGAAGTCGTACATCAATGCGGGTGACATTTACTTTGAGCGCAACGACATCACCACGGCGCAGCAGCGGTTCGAGGCGGCGGCGAAGGCGGACCCCAAGAACTTCACGGCTCACTACAAGAACGGGTTGATGCTGCAGTTGCTGCGTCGCGTGGGCGAGTCGGTGTCGGCGTATCTGAAGGCGCTTGAGATCAATCCGTTTGACTTTGGCGCGAACTTGAACGTTGCGACGGCGTTCCTGCAGTTGGGCGAGCCGCAGCAGGCGGTGGGCTTTGCGGAGAAGGCCGTCGAACTGAACAAGCAGGACGACAAGGCGCGGGCAAACCTTGGCGCGGTGTATGCGGAACTTGGTCGGCATGCGGAGGCGGTGGCGCAGTATCGCGAGGCGGCGCAGTTGCAGGACCTGACTCCCCCGCTGCTGCTGAATCTTGCGAACAGCCTTGGCAAGACGAATCCGCCGCAGTTTGGACAGATGCTCAACACGCTGGATGAGTTGCTTCGTCTGGACCCGTCCACGCCGATTGCGCACGAGCGGCGGGCGTATGCGTTGTTCAAGTTGAATCGGCGCGAGGAGTCGCTGAGCGCGTGCCGTGCGGCGTTGTCGCTGGACGAGAACCACTACCCGGCTTGGAACGTGCTGGGGTACATCATGATCAATCAGTGGGTCGATGGGAAACAGGAAAACGACTCGCTTCGCAACGAGGCGCTCAACGCCTGGCGCAAGAGCCTCCAGATCGAGCGCAACCAGCCGAAGATCCGGGCAGTTGTGACGACCTATCAGTGACACACTGGCGGGGTTTGTGTGCACGAACCGGGGCAACGCGGGGCGGGGCGGGAACCTAGAATCTCGGCCTATGCCTAATCCTTCACTGCTTGAGGTTTTCCCGTCGCCCAGCGAGACGCCGTTCGTGATCGAGCATGTCTCGGAGGAGTTCACGAGCGTGTGCCCGAAGACTGGGCATCCGGACTTTGGCAACGTGACGCTGATCTATCAGCCCGAGGCGAAAGCGGCCGGCGGGACGTGCGTGGAACTCAAGAGTTTGAAGTTGTACTACCAGAGTTTCCGCAACGAGGGGATTTACTACGAGGCGGTGACGAACACGATTCGTGATCACCTTGTCGCGGCGATGAAGCCACAGTGGCTGCTGATCCGCACGGACTGGAAGGGTCGCGGCGGGATTCGGTCGTCGATCCGGGCCGCGTTTGGAAGGGTGCCGGAGATCTGGCTGAGATAAGGCCATTCTGTCGCACACTCCGCTCCACATACAATCATCAGTTCAATGCCCGAAAGCGGCCACAATCAGCGAAAGGCCATGATGTCCAACGTGAGTTCACAGGAAGCAAGCAGCGAGATGAATCAGGCACCACGCAAGGTGCCGGTGCATCGCAAGTTCATCAAGGACTTTGCGAAGCCGCCCGAGCGGGTGCATGGGACGTTCTCGATCTCGAACGCGCAGTTGGGCATGACGCGCACGAACAAGCCGTACATGCGTTGCCTGCTGGGGGACAAGACGGGCGAGGTTGCGGCCCGGATGTGGACGATCGATGAGTCGTTGTTCAAGCGCCTGCCGCAGGATGGGTTTGTGTATGTCGAGGGGGAGACGCAGGACTATCAGGGGAACATCCAGTTCATCATCCAGTCGATCGACCCTGTTGACCCCACGCCCGAGCAGATGCGGGACCTCTTGCCCAGCACGAAGCGCGACGTCGAGAAGATGTTCGCTCGCGTGAAGGAACTGCTCGGGACGCTCGAGCACCCGGCGATGAAGGCTCTGGGACAGGCGTATTTAACCGACCAGTTCCTGATGGATCAGTTCAAGCAGGCGCCGGCCGCGAAGAGCATGCACCATGCGTATCTCGGCGGGTTGCTCGAGCACACGATGACGCTGATGGAACTGGCGAACGTGGTGTGCCCCATTTACCCCAAGGTGAGCCGTGACATCGTGCTGATGGGGTTGTTCCTGCACGACCTTGGCAAGACGCGCGAACTGGTCTTTGACAAGGCGTTCAGTTATTCTGATCGCGGCGAACTGATCGGGCACATCGTGGACGGCGCGATCATGCTGCACGACAAGGCGCAGCAGGTGATGCGGGAGAGTGGCCTGCGCCTGCCGCCGGGCGTGGTGATGGTGCTGCAGCACATCATCATCAGCCATCATGGTGTGCCGGAGTTTGGGGCGGCGAAGATCCCTGCGACGCCCGAGGCGATCATCGTTGCGATGCTTGACAACCTTGACGCGAAGGCGACGATGTCTCTCGCGGCGACCCGACCGGATCAGGCGGCGGCGTACGACCTCAACGGCAACTTCACAGAGAAGGTGTGGGCGCTGGACACGAAGTTGTACAGGCCGAATCCACTGGCGTGAGAAGAGGAGAAGGAAGACCCTCGCTTGCGCGTCGGGCTCGTAAAGACTCGTGCGGATGCGCTATGATTTCGCGTGTCTGAAGAGTCATCCATCAGCGTGAACTTCTCGCGAACGATGCCGGTTTTTCCGCTGGACTCGGTCGCGCTCTTGCCACAGCAGGCGATCCCGCTGCACATTTTCGAGCCGCGCTATCGCCAGATGATCGGGAAGGTGCTGGACACGACGGGCCAGTTTGCGCTGGCGACGTTTGCGGGCAATCGGTGGAAACAGGAGTATCACGGTCGGCCGCCGCTGAGGCCTGCGGTGTGCGTGGCGCAGATCGTTCAGCACGAGAAGACGGACGACGGGCGATTTGCGATCATGGTGCAGGGGATCTGCCGAGCGAGGATTGTGGAAGAGATGCCGGCGGAAGAGGGGCGGCTGTATCGCGAGGCGAGGTTGGAGCCGGTAGGATTAGACGAAGAAGCGGATCCCGAAGAACTTGAAGAAGTGCGGTCGCTCCTGGACGAGTTGTTGTCCGAGGGCCCATTGACGCGGATGGCGGCGGCGGGTCCTGTGCTTCGGTTCATTCGAGATCCGGACGTGCCGGCGGCGGCGGTGCTCGAACTGGCGGCGGTGTCGCTGATTCATCGGCAGGACTTGCTGTACAGTCTGCTTCAGGAAGCGGAGTTGGGCGCTCGCGCGAGGCTGGTGCTCGATGAGTTGTCGCACCTGGAGTCGCTGATCAAGCGGGCCGAGGCGCAGGGCACGCCCGATGCACCCAAGGGCGTGAGTTGGAACTGAATCTGGAACGGCGGCGCTCGCCGATTACTCGAATCGCAGGTGCTTCACGCTCTCGCCTGTGTCGCGCAGGTCCATGAGGGCCTCGATGCCGATGGTGAGGTGCGCCTCGACGAAGTTCTCTGTGATGACCTGATCGCTCGCACTGGTCTTTACGCCCTCGGGCGTCATTGGATTGTCGGAGACCAGGAGGAGCGCGCCCTTTGGGATCGAGTTGACGAAGCCTACGAGGAAGATCGTCGCCGTTTCCATGTCGATGCCGATGGCGCGGATCTTTCGCAGGTATTCCTTGAACTGTTCGTCATGCTCCCAGACGCGACGGTTGGTCGTGTAGACCGTGCCGGTCCAGTAGTCGTGCTTGTGTTTGACGATTGATTCCGAAACGGCACGCTGCAGGCGGAAAGAAGGAAGTGCCGGAACTTCGGGAGGCATGTACTCATTGCTCGTGCCGTCGCCTCGGATGGCCGCGATGGGCAGGACGAAGTCGCCGAGTTTGGCTTTCTTGAGGCCGCCACACTTACCGAGGAAGAGCACGGCCGCAGGATCGACGGCGGAGAGGAGGTCCATCACTGTGGCCGCTTGCGCAGAGCCCATGCCGAAGTTGAGGATGGTGATGTTGTCGCAGGTTGCGGTCTGCATGGGCTTGCCCATGCCACGCACGGGCACCTTGAATCGCTGCGCGAACATCTCGACGTAGTTCGAGAAGTTGGTGAGGAGGATGTACTTCCCGAACTCGTGGGGCTGCACGCCCGTGTATCGCGGGAGCCAGTCGCGGACGATTTCTTCTTTGGTTCGCATGGTTGGTGTCGTTATCCCGCAGCCTTTGCCAGGCCCTTTTCAATGCACGCGAAGATCCGAGGCCAATCCTCCAGTTTCATCGCGGGCAGGGGCGGGAGCATGCGGACGTGATAGGGACCATGACCGCAGTAGAAGAGGACGACGCCCTCCTCGAAGATGGTCTTGGTGGCCTTCAAGATCTTGTCTTTGCTGCCGCCGAAAGGCGTGAAGCGCATCATGCCGCCCAGGCCGCCGACGAGTTGATCGCCGGACATCTCCATGGAGTCGTGTAGTTGAACCTTGGGAAACCAATCGGGGTGCCTAGCGATGAGGGCCTTGACCTGGGTACGGAACTCGGCGTGGTGCTTGGCGAAGAGGCCGTCGGGGCCGTAGTACGCGCCGTCGCG
>Ga0075163_10010311_pt1 | contig 12223 bp, 9 predicted proteins | sample JI1023141ADNA_FD_71478 | JGI IMG/M metagenome (GOLD analysis project Ga0075163, IMG submission 71478) | Wastewater effluent complex algal communities from Wisconsin, to seasonally profile nutrient transformation and Carbon sequestration -... | ecosystem: Engineered > WWTP > Effluent > Algae...
CTGCGGGCCCAGTACATCCGCGTGATGTTCGCCGAGATCACGCGGCTGCTGAACCACTTGCTGTGGCTGGGGTGTCATGGCCTCGACTGCGGTGCGATGAACATCCTCATCTACTGCTTCCGTGAGCGCGAGGATCTTTTCGACATGTACGAGGCGGTGTCCGGTGCGCGCATGCACGCCGCCTACTTCCGGCCGGGCGGTGTCTACCGGGACCTGCCGGATGTGATGCCGCAGTACCAGGCAAGCAAGATCCGCAATGCCCGGGCGATCAAGACCCTGAACGACAATCGCCAAGGTTCGCTGCTCGACTTCATCGACGACTTCTGCGCGCGTTTCCCGAAGAACGTCGACGACTACGAGACCCTGCTGACCGACAACCGCATCTGGAAGCAGCGCACGGTAGGTATCGGTGTGGTGAGCCCCGAGCGGGCGCTCAACCTGGGTTTCACCGGCGCGATGCTGCGTGGCTCAGGCATTGCATGGGATCTGCGCAAGACGCAACCCTACGACGTCTACGCCAAGTTGGATTTCGATGTACCAGTGGGCGTCAATGGCGATACCTATGACCGCTACCTGGTGCGCATCGAAGAAATGCGCCAGTCGAACCGCCTCATCCAGCAGTGCGTGGCATGGTTGCGTGCCAACCCCGGCCCAGTGATCACCGACAACCACAAGGTGGCGCCGCCTTCGCGCGTGGACATGAAGTCCAGCATGGAAGAACTGATCCACCACTTCAAGCTGTTCACCGAGGGCTTCCACGTGCCCGAGGGCGAAGCCTACGCCGCTGTCGAACACCCCAAGGGTGAGTTCGGCATCTACCTCGTCAGCGACGGGGCGAACAAGCCGTACCGCTTGAAGATCCGCGCCCCCGGTTTCCCGCACCTTGCGGCGCTGGACGAAATGGCGCGCGGCCACATGATCGCCGACGCCGTGGCGGTGATCGGGACCATGGACATCGTGTTTGGCGAGATCGATCGATGATGCTTTCAGAAGCCACCCAGGCCCGCTTCGCGAAGGAAGTCGCGAAGTTCCCGGCCGAGCAGAAGCAGTCCGCCGTGATGGCCTGCCTGTCCATCGTGCAGCAGGAGCAGGGCTGGGTGTCGGCCGAGGCGGAAGCGGCCATTGCCGCCTACCTGGGCATGCCGGCCATCGCTGTGCACGAGGTCACCACCTTCTACAACATGTACAACCAGCAGCCGGTGGGCAAGTACAAGCTCAACGTCTGCACCAACCTGCCTTGCCAGTTGCGCAACGGCCAGGCTGCGCTGGAGCACCTCTGTGAGGCGCTGGATGTCGAGGACGGCGGCACCACCGCCGACGGCTTGTTCACCGTCGCCAAGTGCGAGTGTCTTGGCGCCTGTGCCGACGCGCCGGTGATGCTGGTCAACGATCGCCAGATGCTCAGCTACATGAGCCACGCCAAGCTGGACGAGATGCTCGCGCTGATTCGCGCCGACGAAGGAAAGGCCGCCTGACGCCATGGCTCTCGATCTTTCGCGCTTCCAGGCCAATGGCCTCGAAACCTGCTTCCACGACCGCCACATCGGCGCCCAGATCTACGCTGGCCTGAACGGCAGCAATTGGCGTCTGGCGGACTACGTCGCCCGTGGCGGCTACCAGGCGCTGCGCAAGGTGCTTGGCGCTGACGGCGGCGAACCCATGACGCCAGACCAGGTGATCGCCGAGGTCAAGGGCTCCGGTCTGCGCGGCCGCGGTGGCGCCGGCTTTCCCACCGGGTTGAAATGGAGCTTCATGCCCCGCGCCTTCCCGGGGCAGAAGTACCTCGTCTGCAATTCTGACGAGGGCGAGCCTGGTACCTGCAAGGACCGCGACATCCTGCGCTACAACCCGCACATCGTGATCGAAGGCATGGCCATCGCAGCCTACGCGATGGGCATCAGCGTGGGGTACAACTACATCCACGGCGAGATCTTCGATGTCTACGACCGCTTCGAAGCGGCGTTGGAGGAAGCCCGTGCCGCCGGGCTGCTGGGCAATCGCATCCTGGGCAGCAGCCACAGTTTCCAGTTGCACGCCTTCCACGGCTTCGGCGCCTACATCTGTGGCGAAGAGACGGCACTTCTCGAATCGCTAGAGGGCAAGAAGGGGCAGCCGCGCTTCAAGCCGCCGTTTCCGGCCAGTTTCGGCCTGTACGGCAAGCCAACCACGATCAACAACACCGAGACGTTTGCGGCAGTGCCGTGGATCATCCGCAACGGCGGCCCGGCCTACCTGGAGTGCGGCAAGCCCAACAACGGCGGCACCAAGATTTTCTCGATGGTTGGTGATGTCGAGCGGCCGGGCAACTACGAGGTCCCGATGGGCACGCCGTTCGCCAAGCTGCTGGAACTCGCCGGTGGGGTGAAGGGCGGCAAGAAGCTCAAGGCCGTGATCCCCGGCGGTTCGTCCGCCCCGGTCCTTCCGGCTCAGGTGATGATGGAATGCACGATGGACTATGACTCCATCGCCAAGGCGGGCTCGATGCTGGGCTCGGGTGCCGTCATCGTGATGGATGAGACACGCTGCATGGTCAAGAGCCTGTTGCGCCTCTCTTACTTCTATGCCCACGAGTCATGCGGCCAGTGCACTCCGTGCCGCGAGGGCACCGGCTGGCTGTGGCGCCTGGTGAACAGGCTGGAACATGGCGAAGGCCGCCCCGACGACCTGGCGCTTCTGGACAACGTGGCCGAGAACATCATGGGCCGCACCATCTGCGCCTTGGGTGATGCGGCCGCGATGCCCGTGCGCGGCATGCTCAAGCACTTCCGCGACGAGTTCGTCCACCACGTCGAGCACAAGACCTGCATGGTCGGCTCCTACGTCTGAGAACCTCCAACATGGTTGATATCGAACTCGACGGCAAGAAGGTCAGCGTCATCGAAGGCAGCATGGTGATGCATGCGGCCGACGCCGCTGGCACCTACATCCCGCACTTCTGCTACCACAAGAAGCTGTCCATCGCGGCCAACTGCCGCATGTGCCTTGTCGAGGTGGAGAAGGCCCCCAAGCCCATGCCGGCCTGCGCCACGCCTGTCACCCAGGGCATGGTGGTCCGCACCAAGAGCGAAAAGGCCATCAAGGCCCAGCAGTCGGTGATGGAGTTCCTGCTCATCAACCACCCGCTCGATTGCCCCATCTGCGACCAGGGCGGGGAGTGTCAGTTGCAGGATCTGGCCGTCGGGTACGGTGGCTCGACCTCGCGCTATCAGGAAGAAAAGCGAGTCGTCTTCCACAAGAATGTCGGCCCGCTGATCTCGATGGAGGAGATGAGCCGTTGCATCCACTGCACCCGCTGCGTGCGCTTCGGGCAAGAGGTGGCCGGCATCATGGAACTCGGCATGCAGCATCGCGGCGAGCACTCCGAGATCACCACCTTCGTGGGCCAGACGGTCGACTCCGAACTTTCGGGCAACATGATCGACATCTGCCCCGTCGGCGCACTCACCAGCAAACCCTTCCGCTACAGCGCTCGCACGTGGGAACTGTCGCGCCGCAAGAGCATCAGCCCGCACGACTCCACTGGTGCCAACCTGATTGTCCAGGTCAAGAATCACCAGGTGATGCGCGTGGTCCCGCTGGAGAACGAAGAGGTCAACGAGTGCTGGATCTCCGATCGTGACCGCTTCAGCTACGAGGCCGTCAACAGCGCGCAGCGCCTGACCCAGCCGATGATCAAGCAGGGCGGCCAGTGGCAGGCGGTCGACTGGAACACCGCCCTCGGTTACGTGGCCGACGGGCTGAAGCGGGTCAAGGTCGAGTTCGGCGCCGAAGGCATCGGAGCTCTGGCCAGCCCGAACAGCACCGTCGAGGAACTGCACCTGCTGGCCAAGCTGGTGCGTGGCCTGGGCAGCGACTCTGTCGACCATCGCCTCCGCCACGCAGACTTTTCGGCGGGCGAGGGTGTGCATTGGCTCGGGACGTCGATCTCGTCGCTGTCCAGGCTGGACCGGGCCTTCGTGGTCGGCTCCTTCCTGCGCAAGGATCACCCCCTGTTCGCCCAACGCATCCGCCAGGCTGCTCGCCATGGCGCCCGCGTGCTGAGCCTGCATGCCGTGCATGATGACTGGGCGATGCCGGTTGCCGCGCGCATCACCGCAGCGCCAGACGCCTGGGCGCAGTCCCTGGCCGATGTGGCCGGCTATGTCGCCTCCGCTCGCGGGGTCAACGCACCGGCCACCGCCATGGTCTCTGCGGCGGCTGAAGCAGTCGCTCAGGCGCTGCTTTCAGGTGAGCGCAAAGCCATCCTGCTGGGTAACGCTGCAGCCCAGCATCCGCAGGCCTCGACCCTGCTTGCCCTGGCCAACTGGATCGGTGAACAGACGGGTGCCAGCGTGGGCTACCTCACCGAAGGCGGAAACCGCGTGGGGGCCCAGTTCGTCGGCGCTCAACCGACCAACGATGGCCTGAACGCTGGTCAGATGCTGACGCGCCCGATGAAGGCGCTGCTGCTGTTGAATGTCGAGCCGTTGCTCGATGCGGCGGATGCAGCCAAGGCGCGAGCCTCACTGCAGGGGTCGGGATTGGTGGTGGCCCTGACACCTTTCAAGGATGCATCGACCGAACATGCTGACGTCCTCTTGCCGATTGCGCCTTTCACTGAGACAGCCGGCAGCTACATCAACGCTGAGGGCCGTCTGCAAGCCTTTCACGGCGTGGTCAGAGGCCTGGGCGACAGCCGGCCGGGCTGGAAGGTTCTGCGGGTGCTCGGCAATTTGCTGGGACTCCCGGGCTTCAGCCAGGAGTCCGTCGAAGAGGTCCGTGCCGACGCACTTGGTGACACGTCTCTGCTGAGCCAGCGCCTGGACAACCGCACCGCCGCTGCACCTCAGCCCCAGGCGCCTGCCGCGGGCCTTCAGCGTGTGTCCGATGTACCGGTTTATTGCAGCGACAGCCTCGTCCGCCGGGCCTCTTCGCTCCAGATGACGACTGATGCCAAGGCACCCCAGGTCGGCTTGCCAACGGCGCTGTGGAACCAATTGGGTCTTCAACCCGGGGCGCGCGTCCGTGTGGGGCAAGGTGCCAGCACGGCCGTGCTGCCGGCCCGCCTGGAGGCCAGCCTGGCCGCCAATGCCGTCCGGGTTCCGGCCGGTCACGACGACACCTCGGCCCTGGGCCCGATGTTCGGCCCGATCAAGGTGGAGGCTGCCTGAGCCAGGCTGCAGGAACGCACATGATCGAATCTCTCTACCAATTCGGGCTGAACGCCCTGGGCCCCATCTGGTGGGCCGTGCTGTGGTCGCTGATCAAGATCGTCGTGGTGGTCGCACCGTTGATGGGTTGCGTGGCGTACCTCACCCTGTGGGAACGCAAGGCGATCGGCTGGTCACAGATTCGCCCCGGCCCAAACCGGGTCGGCCCGTTCGGCTTGTTGACCCCCATCGCCGATGCGGTCAAGCTGGTTTTCAAGGAAATCATCCGCCCGACAGCCGCCAACAAGGGCCTGTTCTTCCTGGGCCCGGTGATGACCATCATGCCGGCGCTGGCTGCGTGGGCGGTCGTTCCGTTTGGGCCCGATGTGGCCCTGGCCAACGTCAACGCCGGCCTGCTCTTCCTGATGGCCATCACGTCGATGGAGGTCTATGGCGTGATCATCGCCGGCTGGGCTTCCAATTCGAAGTACGCCTTCCTGGGTGCCCTTCGCGCCTCGGCCCAGATGGTCTCCTATGAGATCGCCATGGGTTTCGCGCTCGTGGTGGTGCTGATGGTCTCGGGCAGCATGAACATGACGGAGATCGTCATGGTCCAGGGCAAGGGCCGCATGGCCGACATGGGACTGGGCGTGCTCTCCTGGAACTGGCTGCCGCTGCTGCCGATCTTCGTTGTCTACTTCATCTCCGGCCTGGCCGAAACCAACCGCCACCCGTTCGACGTGGTGGAAGGCGAGTCCGAGATCGTTGCCGGCCACATGATCGAGTACTCAGGCATGTCGTTCGCGATGTTCTTCCTGGCCGAATACGCGAACATGATCCTGGTGTCGATGCTCGCGGTGCTGCTGTTCCTCGGCGGCTGGCTGAGCCCCTTCGCCTTCCTCGACTTCATCCCGGGCTGGATCTGGCTGGGCATCAAGGTCTTCGTGGTCGTCACGATGTTCCTCTGGGTGCGTGCCACGTTCCCGCGCTTCCGCTATGACCAGATCATGCGCCTGGGCTGGAAGATCTTTATCCCCGTCACCCTGGTGTGGCTGGTCGTCGTGGGTCTGTGGATCCAGTCGCCGTTCAACATCTGGAAGTAAGGCGAGGTCGAATCCAAATGTCTGCTGCCACTTCACTGAAGGATCTGTTCTCGAGCTTCCTGCTCGCTGAACTCTGGAAGGGCCTGATGCTGACCGGGCGCCATTTCCTGTCGCCCACCATCACGGTCCAGTTTCCGGAAGAGAAGACCCCGCTGTCGCCGCGTTTCCGCGGCTTGCATGCCTTGCGCCGATACGAGAACGGCGAGGAGCGTTGCATCGCCTGCAAACTGTGCGAGGCCGTCTGCCCGGCCATGGCGATCACCATCGAATCGGATGTGCGCGCCGACGGCTCCCGTCGCACCACACGCTATGACATCGACCTGACCAAGTGCATCTTCTGCGGCTTCTGCGAGGAGAGTTGCCCGGTCGACTCGATCGTCGAGACGCACATCTTCGAGTACCACGGGGAGAAGCGCGGCGACCTGTACTTCACCAAGGACATGCTGCTCGCCGTGGGCGACCGATACGAAAAGCAGATCGCCGCCAGCAAGGAGGCCGACGCGAAGTACCGCTGATTGCGGGCCTCGCGCGAGAAGATGATCATGAATACCACCTCCGCCCTGTTTTACCTGTTTGCAGCCGTTCTGCTGGTGTCGGCCTTCCGCGTCATCACGGCACGCAGCACGGTGCATTCAGCACTGTTCCTGGTGCTGGCTTTCTTCAATGCGGCCTGCGTCTGGATGCTGCTGAAGGCCGAGTTCCTGGCGATTGCCCTGGTGCTGGTCTATGTCGGCGCTGTGATGGTGCTGTTCCTCTTTGTCGTGATGATGCTGGACATCAACACCGACAGCATGCGTGAGGGCTTCTGGACGCATTTCCCGCTCGCCGCCTTCGTCGGCGTGCTGATCGCGCTGGAGATGTACCTGGTGATGCGCAACGGCTTCAACCTGGGCACCGCGACGGCGATGGACCCTGCCGTGCTCAAGCTGGGCAACACGCGCGCTCTGGGGGTCGAGGTCTACACCCAGTACCTGTATCCCCTGCAGGTGGCCGCGGTGCTGTTGCTGGTGGCCATCATTGCGGCCATCGCACTGACGCTGCGCAAGCGCAAGGACAGCCGGTCCCAGAACCCGTCCGAACAGGTTCGCGCCAAGCCGGCAGACCGGGTGCGCCTGGTCAAGATGGATCCGGTCATCGAGGCGCCCTCGCTGCCGAAGACCCCGGAAGGAGGCACGGCATGAACGCCGCCGGCATCACCCTGTACCACTACCTTACCCTGGGTGGCTTCCTGTTTGCCCTGTCGGTGGTCGGCATTTTCATGAACCGCCGAAACCTCATCGTGCTGCTGATGGCCATCGAATTGATGCTGTTGGCCGTCAACATGAACTTCGTGGCCTTCTCGCACTATCTGGGCGACATGCAGGGCCAGGTCTTCGTGTTCTTCATCCTCACCGTCGCGGCCGCCGAGTCGGCCATCGGCCTGGCCATCCTGGTCGTGCTGTTCCGCAACCGCGCAACCATCGCGGTCGATGAACTCGACTCCCTCAAGGGCTGAACGCCGACGCTGAAAGCCCCACGACCATGTCTGCACAACTTTCCCAGAACCTGCTCTTGACGGTGCCGATGGCGCCGCTCGTTGGCGCGGTGGTGGCCGGCCTGTTCGGCAAGACGGTGGGCCGGCGAGGCGCCCATGTCATCACCATCCTCGGCGTGCTGATCTCCTTTGTCCTCTCGGTGATGGTGCTGAAATCGGTGGCCCTCGACGGAGCCCGTTTCAACGCCACGGTCTACGAGTGGATGAACCTCGGTGCCCTGAAGATGGAGGTCGGGTTCCTGATCGACGGACTGACCGCGATGATGATGTGCGTGGTGACCTTCGTGTCACTGATGGTGCATATCTACACCATCGGCTACATGGAAGAAGATCCGGGCTACCAGCGTTTCTTCTCATACATCTCGCTGTTCACCTTCTCGATGCTCATGCTGGTCATGAGCAACAACTTCCTGCAGCTGTTCTTCGGCTGGGAGGCGGTGGGCCTGGTGAGCTACCTGCTGATCGGCTTCTGGTTCAAGCGCCCCACGGCCATCTTTGCCAACATGAAGGCCTTCCTGGTGAACCGGGTGGGCGACTTCGGATTCATCCTGGGCATTGGCCTGATCGTGGCATTCACGGGCTCGTTGAACTACAGCGAGGTGTTCGCCAAGGCCGAGGAATTCGCCAAGCTGCCGTTCCCGCTGCCACTCTGGGGCGGCGAGTGGATGCTCATCACGGTGACATGCATCTGCCTGTTCATCGGGGCCATGGGCAAGAGTGCGCAGTTCCCGCTGCACGTGTGGCTGCCGGATTCGATGGAAGGCCCGACGCCGATCTCCGCGCTGATCCACGCCGCCACCATGGTGACGGCGGGCATCTTCATGGTGACCCGCATGTCGCCGTTGTTCGAACTGTCGGACACGGCTCTCAGCGTCGTGCTGGTCATTGGTTCCATCACGGCGTTGTTCATGGGCTTCCTGGGCATCATCCAGAACGACATCAAGCGGGTGGTGGCCTATTCGACCTTGTCTCAACTTGGCTACATGACGGTGGCACTGGGCGCTTCGGCCTACTCGGTGGCCGTGTTCCACCTGATGACCCACGCCTTCTTCAAGGCACTGCTGTTCTTGGGTGCGGGCTCGGTCATCATCGGCATGCACCATGACCAGGACATCCGCAACATGGGTGGTCTGCGCAAGTACATGCCGCTGACCTGGATCACCTCGCTGCTGGGTTCGCTGGCGTTGATCGGCACACCGTTCTTCGCCGGTTTCTACTCGAAGGACTCGATCATCGAAGCGGTGCACGCCAGCCACCTGCCGGGTGCCGGGTTCGCCTACTTCGCGGTGGTGGCCGGCGTCTTCGTGACGGCGTTCTATTCCTTCCGGATGTACTTCCTGGTCTTTCACGGCAAGGAGCGCTTCCACCACAAGCCGTTCCCGGGTGAGCACGACCACCACGACGATCACGGTGAGCACCACGACCCGCACGAGTCGCCCTGGGTGGTCACAGCGCCCCTGGTGCTGTTGGCAATCCCGTCGGTGGTGATCGGCTTCCTGACCATCCAGCCCATGTTGTTCGGCGACTTCCTCAAGGACGCCATCACCGTGCATGGTGCGCATCACCCTGCGATGGCCGAGTTGGCCGAGGGGTTCCATGGCGCCACCGCCATGGCCATTCACGGCTTGACGACGCTGCCGTTCTGGCTCGCCCTGGGCGGGGTCGTGACGGCCTATGTGTTCTATCTCGTCAAGCCCGAGATCCCGGCCTGGTTCGCCAGAACCTTTGCCCCGGTGATCAAGGTGCTCGAGAACAAGTACTACATGGACTGGATCAACGAGAACATCCTGGCGGCAGCGACCCGCCGGCTCGGCATGGGCCTGTGGAAAGGCGGGGATGTCGCGGTGATCGACGGTGCGGTGAATGGCTCTGCCAGCCTGGTCGGTGCTTTTTCCAGCGTGGTCCGCACTTTGCAGACCGGCTACCTGTCGTGGTATGCGCTGTTCATGGTGCTGGGTTTGTTCGGCCTGATGACATGGCAACTGTGGCCCTACCTGATGAGCCTGATCGTTCATTGAGGCTGGGCGGAGAACAAGAATGGGTCTTTTGAGTGTTGCCATCTGGATGCCGATCGCCTTCGGCGCCTTGTTGCTGGCCTTGGGGCGCGACGAGAACGCGAACGCCTCGCGCTGGATTGCGCTGGTCGGCGCGGTCCTGAGTTTCCTGGTGACTCTGCCGTTGGTCACCGGTTTCGACCCGGGCACGGCGGCGATGCAGTTCCAGGAGAACCTGTCCTGGATCGAGCGCTTCAATGTGCGCTACCACCTGGGCGTGGACGGCATCTCAGTCTGGTTCGTGCTGTTGACGGCCTTCATCACGGTGGTGGTGGTGATCGCCGGCTGGGAGGTCATCACCTCGCGAGCGCACCAGTACATGGGTGCGTTCCTGATACTTTCCGGCCTGATGGTCGGTGTGTTCAGCGCGGTCGACGGCCTGCTTTTCTATGTCTTCTTCGAAGCCACGCTGATTCCGATGTACATCATCATCGGCGTCTGGGGCGGCCCACGGCGCGTCTATGCGGCGTTCAAGTTCTTCCTCTACACGCTGCTCGGCTCGCTGCTGATGCTGGTGGCGTTGATCTACCTGTACTACAAGTCGGGCGGCAGTTTCGACATCCTGGCCTGGCACAAGTTGCCCCTCGCGATGCCGGCACAGGCCCTGCTGTTCTTCGCCTTCTTCGCGGCCTTCTCGGTGAAGGTGCCGATGTGGCCGGTGCACACCTGGCTGCCTGACGCCCACGTGGAGGCCCCCACAGGGGGCTCGGTGGTGCTGGCCGCCATCATGCTGAAGCTCGGTGCCTATGGCTTCCTGCGCTTCTCGATGCCGATCGCGCCGGACGCCAGCCGCGAATACGCCTGGTTCATCATCGCGTTGAGCCTGATCGCGGTGATCTACATCGGACTGGTCGCATTGGTGCAGCAGGACATGAAGAAGCTGGTGGCCTATTCGTCGATCGCCCACATGGGTTTCGTGACGCTGGGCTTCTTCATCTTCAACGAGCTCGGGGTCTCGGGCGGCCTGGTGCAGATGATCTCGCACGGCTTTGTCTCTGGCGCCATGTTCCTGTGCATCGGTGTGCTGTACGACCGCGTGCACTCGCGTGAGATCGCCAGCTACGGCGGTGTGGTCAACACCATGCCCAAGTTCACGGCCTTCGCGGTGCTGTTCGCGATGGCCAACTGCGGCCTGCCGGGTACCGCCGGGTTCATCGGCGAGTGGATGGTCATCCTCGGCACGGTCAAGGTGAACTTCTGGCTCGGGGCGCTGGCTGCCACCGCCCTGATATTCGGTGCGGCCTACACCCTGTGGATGGTCAAGCGGGTCTACTTCGGCGACGTCGCAAACGACGATGTCCGCGGTCTGCAGGACATCAACGCCCGCGAGTTCCTGATGTTGGGTGTGCTCGCCGTGGCCGTGATGGCGATGGGCCTGTATCCGAAACCGTTCACCGACGTGATGCACACCTCCGTGACCGAGTTGTTGCAGCACGTGGGCACCTCCAAGCTGCCCAAGCTGCCCTGACGACGCCGAAATGCCCACCATGAACCAAATGAACTGGCTCGTCGCCTACCCCGAGATCCTGCTGTTGGTCGCTGCGTGCGTCGTCGCACTGGTCGACCTGAATGTCACCGATCCTCGGCGCAACGTCACCTTCTGGCTGACGCAACTGTCGCTGGCCGCTGTCGCCTTCATGCACGGCCTGGCTTTGCAGACCGGTCTGGGCACCGACGGTGCGGCCGCTTCGGTCTACGGCATGCAGGGCATGGTCGTGTCCGACCCGATGGGCCACATGCTGGCCATGTGCGCCGCGCTGGCCATGATGCTGACGATGGCCTACGCGAGGCCCTACATCGGCGACCGCGAGTTGCTCAAGGGCGAGTTCTTCACCTTGTCGATGTTCGTGCTGTTGGGCATCTCGGTCATGATCTCGGCCACCAACTTCCTGGTCATCTACGTGGGCCTGGAGTTGATGAGCTTGTCGCTGTATGCGTTGGTGGCGCTTCGGCGTGATCACGCGGTGGCCACCGAGGCCGCCATGAAGTACTTCGTGCTTGGCGCGTTGGCCAGTGGCTTTCTGCTGTACGGCATGTCCATGCTCTACGGTGCCACGCGCTCACTCGATTTGTCCGAGGTCTTCGAGGCGATCCACACCGGCCAGATCAACGCCACTGTCCTGACCTTCGGCGTGGTCTTCATCGTTGCCGGCCTGGGCTTCAAGCTGGGCGTCGTGCCGTTTCACATGTGGGTGCCAGATGTCTACCAGGGTGCCCCCACCGCCGTGACGCTGTTGATCGCCGGCGCGCCCAAGCTGGCGGCCTTTGCCATCGCGATCCGCCTGCTGGTTGAGGGGCTTTCCGGGCTGGCGCACGACTGGCAGCAGATGCTGATCGTGATGTCGGTGCTGTCCATGACCATCGGCAACCTGGCGGCCATCGCGCAGTCCAACCTGAAGCGGA
>Ga0075163_10010313_pt1 | contig 12222 bp, 12 predicted proteins | sample JI1023141ADNA_FD_71478 | JGI IMG/M metagenome (GOLD analysis project Ga0075163, IMG submission 71478) | Wastewater effluent complex algal communities from Wisconsin, to seasonally profile nutrient transformation and Carbon sequestration -... | ecosystem: Engineered > WWTP > Effluent > Algae...
TTGACAGTCTCTGCGTGCGAACTGAAATACAACGTCGATGTGGCGCAGGACTCGGAGCAGGTTCGGGTCCGCGTCACAGGGCACCGATCCGGCAACGGCTCGCCCGACTGCGCTATGGGGTGCTCGTTCTAGTGCGTGACCCGCTCGGCTCGCGCACGGTCATCGACGAGACGACCGGTAAGGCGGTCACGGTGGACGCGCCGCTGTCGGCGATGCGAACAGCCAGTCCCGCAACCTTGCCCGCGGGCTCTTGGGGCGATTGTTCCACCAAGATCATCTACCAGCAGGAAGTCAGCGAATCCGGCCGCACCGCAACCGATTTCGGCCTCTCCACCGCCGAACGCGATCAATTGCCCGACCTGCAGCGGGGGGAAGGGCTTTGGCGGGTCGCGCGCGGGCATTTGTGGTCCGGCAGGTTGCAACCGAGGGGGAGTCCTCAGTGTTCGAGACTGGGTCTCGAATGGCGGGGGTCGCGCATTGAGACCCCGAGTCGAGGTCCCTCGGCCTGCCTGAGAGGTTCACGACACCGGGTCAGTCCAGCGCGCCAGAGGGAGCGTCACTTCGCCCACTGTGGGCTCCCAACCTCTCGCCTTGCCGTCCAACCTTGGCCACGAGCGTGAATGGTGGGATCGCCGCTTCCTACCCCGCCGGAATCGAACCCCCCAAGCGGCTGGCTCCGGAGCCAGCTGCCCGGCCCTCGCCATCCGGCGCGGCGTGTGGCGGGCCGGGTACATCGAGGTGGCGATGATTCCCGGACCCGTGGACTCAGGTCACGGAACCACCTTGCCGCTCCGACGTCAGGGAGTCTTCGTGGGCGAAGGGGATGCGCTCGTGGGCGAAGGGGGTGCGCTCGTCGGCGCGGGGCGGTACTCGATTGTCAACTTGGGGTGCTCAACGATGAGGCCGACTTCGTTGATCAGTGGGAACGTCTTCGCTTGGCAGGTGTTAGTGCTGACGGTCGACACAGAGAACGGGTCATCGGCGGAGCCACTGCCGCTGAGTATCGTCACCGGAACTGTCGGTGGCAGTGCAGACGGGACCTGGCAGGCAGCCAGCTTTGCGGCCGCCCACAGAGCCAGGCCAGCGGGTGAGTCGACCTGCACCAGTTCAGCCGCCCGGGGATACGGGCCGCCTGGCGCGCCGTCGGCCTGGTTGTTGTCGGCCTCCGGAGACGACAGTGCCAGTTGGAAGCCAATGCCTCCGATGGCGGCCAAGGCTGCTCCGAACAGCATGGTGTTTCGCGACGTCCCGAGGAACTGGTTCGAGGCTCCCCAGAACTGAGCACGCTCTAGCAGTTCTTGTCGCTTCGCGAGGTAGAGGTCGCGGTTGGACTCCAGGACGGTTGCACCGACCTTTAGGTTTTCCAACCTCCGTTCGGCTTCGTGGACCTACTCAGAACTCACTTCGGCGGTGGCCGCTTTCGCCTGCTCCAGTTTTCTTTGTTCTTTGCGAACCAGATCGGTGACTTCTGCCGAGGCCCGCCTGTATTCAAGGAGGCGCCTATTAAACTGGGCGACCGTGGTAGCTCCCGTGGGCAGGTAGTCGTTCGGGTTCGCTTCCACCAGGGCGACAAAGTCCTTCGGGAGGGTTCCCAACGTCAACACGCTCGGGGAAAGGACGTTGCTGGTTGCCCAGATCAGCCAGGCGATGCCGATCACACCCACGACGCCCAAACCCCAAGCGATCAGTAGCTGGTCCCGGTCGTCCACCCAGTCCAGCTTCGGCGTGGTGACGAATCCTTTGGCGAACATGATCGCCCCGACGCCAGCCAAGGCGGTGATAATCCACTTGGCGGTGGTCTGAAGACCCTCACCCGCGTGCACCCATCGCTCGGAAGGGTCTTTCCCCCCTGGCTTGAGCTTCTGCTCGGCGCCTGCGTGCTCCACGAAGGCGATCTCAAGCCGCTGTGCGGGGGGTGGTGGAGGGTTGTTTGGCTGGTTCACTCTCCCTCCGATTCGAATCGCTGCTTCTCCTCCAGCAGATCGAAGTCTGGCTCCACGGGTTCCCAGCCACCCGGCGGGTCACGGTAGATCTCGAGGCGGTCCCCATCCATGCGCACATCGCCGGGCTGAGGTGACTCATCCTTGTCGGGCATCATCTTCCCCTTAACCAACGTCACATCTCATTCAGTATGGAGGCGGGAAGGCGCAAAGTATAGAGACGCATCCGGATTCTGCAGCGGTTCGGTAGGGAGCAACTCTCAAAAGCGTCCCAGGCCGGTGGCGTCGGCGTCCGGCAGTGGATCCTTCGACGGTCGGGATATCGATGTGACGGATCCGCCAAACGAGGCCTATGGCCGACATCGCCATATTTGATAGGAGCAGGCCCTGCCGTCGCCATTCAGGCGGCCAGAGCGAGCCCCGAGGACGGTAATAGCTCACCGCGGTCGGGCTGCCCGGGTTCACCACGGCGCCTTGGCGTTCTTGCTCGGCGTCACGCACTCCGCGGCTCCGAAGCGGCGGCCGTCCGGATTGAGAACTACTCCGACACGCTCCATGGATACTGGGTCCTACACTTTGTCGGCAAAGGCAACGAGCCCCGCTTGGCTCGCGCACCTGTTGGCGGCAGCGCCGATGACTACGCACGATTTGGGCTCGCCAATCGCCGCCGTGTTCCACGCGGGCGACCTGCCGGCAGTTTGGGGGCCGAAAGCGCCGGCCGCCTGGCTGTACTGGCCGTGCACGGGCGTTGTGGCGGCAGCGGTGCTCGCTCTCGCGTTCGTCACGCGATGGCCTCTAGTCACGGATCGAGCCCACCCGGATCTGCGTGGCTGGGCCGGCCGCCGGGACGTGAGTAGCAGTGTGAGTGCGCGGGCGCTTCTCCGCAGGTCGTCGACGCTGCGGCCGTCGATGACGCGGCCGGCCGTCTCCGAGCTGGGAGTTCAGCTCGGGTCGTCGTTCGGGACCGGCGTCTTTGCGACGGTGGAGGACTCGATGGTGGTCCTCGGGCCACCGCGGTCCGGCAAGGGCATTCATCTCGCGATCCCGATGATCCTGGATGCGCCGGGTCCGGTGCTGACGACGAGCACGCGTCCGGACAACCTGGCCGTGACGATGCGGCGTCGTGGCGGGCGTGGCCCGGTGGCGGTCTTCGACCCGCAGGGCCTGGCGACCGGGGTCCGGTCTTCGACGCGGTGGTCCCCGGTCCGGGGATGCGAGGACCCGCACGTGGCGATGGTTCGGGCGAAGGCGCTGACGACCGGCGCCGCGTCGGGGACGACGGACGCGAGCTTCTGGCAGGCGTCCGCGGAGCAGGCGGTACGCTGCCTGCTTCACGCTGCCGCACTCGGCGAATGCTCGTCGGCGGACCTGTACCGGTGGTCCCTGTCAGCGGCGCAGGCCCGCGAGGCGGTCGTCATCCTCGGGTCGCATCCGCGCGCCAGTGACTCAAGTCACATGCACTATGTCTGTTGAACCTCGGCTGTGTCTCAGTTCAAACCGGACCCGCACGAACGCCGCGCGCCCGAGGGGACGGCGTCCCACCGCGCGGTCAGCGCAGCAGAACCGTCCGCCGTCCAGTGGTGACCACGCGTCCCTCGCAATGCCAGCGGACGGCGTTCGACAGGGCCTTGCACTCGGTGTCGCGCCCGGCTGCCACCAGGTCGTCGGGGTCGTAGGAGTGGTCGACCTCTTGCACCTGCTGGGAGATGATCGGCCCCTCGTCGAGGTCGGCGGTGACGTAGTGAGCCGTCGCGCCGACGGTCTTCACGCCGCGCTCCCACGCCTGGTGGTAGGGCTTGGCCCCCTTGAAGCTCGGCAGGAAGGAGTGGTGGATGTTGATCGCGCGACCCGTCAACTGCGCGGCGAGACCGTCGCTGAGGATCTGCATGTAGCGAGCCAGCACGACGAGGTCGACGTCGTACTCGTCGACGAGTTCGAGCAGCCGCGCCTCGGCCTCGGGCTTGGTGCCGGCGCTCACCGGCACATGGAAGAACGGGATGTCGTGCCACTCGACCAGGCCGCGGTGATCGGGGTGGTTGGACACCACCGCCACGATCTCGATCGGGATGTCGTCGGTGCGCGCCCGGAACAGCAGGTCGTTGAGACAGTGCGCGAACTTCGACACCATCACCAACACCCGGCGCTTGTGCCCGGCGGGCCACAGCTGCCAGTTGAGCGCGAGCGACTCGCACAGCTCGCCGAAGCGCTCGCGGACGACGTCGAGACCCGGGTCGTTCTCGGTGGGCACCCCAAACTCGAACCGCGCGAAGTAGCGGTCGCCGATGTGGTCGTCGAACTGCTGCAACTGCGAGATGTTCGCGCCGAGTTCGACCTGCAGGCCGGTCAGCGCGTGCAACAGACCGCGTCGCTCCGGTCCGTCGACGGTCAGGACGTACGAGGCATCCATCGGGCCCTCCTCAACATTCGATCCAGCATTCGTTCAGCATTCGATGACGTTGACGGCGAGACCACCGCGCGACGTCTCCTTGTACTTGCTCTTCATGTCCCTACCGGTCTGCCGCATGGTCTCGATCGCTTCGTCCAGGCGCACCCGGTGGTCACCGTCGCCGTGCAGGGCCAGCCGGGCCGCGTTGATCGCCTTGACCGACGCGATCGCGTTGCGTTCGATGCACGGCACCTGCACGAGCCCGCCGACCGGGTCGCAGGTGAGCCCGAGGTTGTGTTCGATGCCGATCTCGGCGGCGTTCTCGACCTGCGCCGGGGTGCCGCCGAGCGCGGCGCACAACGCGCCGGCCGCCATCGAACAGGCCGAACCGACCTCGCCCTGACACCCGACCTCGGCGCCGGAGATCGACGCCCGCTCCTTGTAGAGGATGCCGATCGCCGCGGCGGTCAGCAGGTAGGTGATCACGGCCTCGTCGTCGGCGCCGTCGACGAACCGGGTGAGGTAGTGCAGCACCGCGGGCACGATGCCGGCGGCGCCGTTCGTCGGTGCCGTGACGACCCGTCCGCCGGACGCGTTCTCCTCGTTGACCGCAAGGGCGTACAGGTTCACCCACTCCATCGCCCACAGCGGGTCGTCCATGTCGCCCTTCTCGGCGCGCACCCGGGCCTCGTGCTCGCGCAACCGGCGCCGCAGTTCGGGGGCGCGGCGGCGCACCTGCAGGCGGCCGGGCAGAAACTTCTCCTCGCGGGTGCAGCCGTTCTCGACGCACTCCTGCATGACGTTCCAGATGTGCACCAGGCGCTCACGGGTCTGCGCCTCGGGCCGGAACGCCGCCTCGTTGGCCAGCATCACGTCGGCGATCGAACCGTCGAGCTGCGCGCATCGGCGCAGCAGTTCGTCGGCGCTAGTGAACGGGTGCGTCACCTGGGGGCCGTCGGCTCCGAGCACCGGTTCGTCGTCGGCCGACACGACGAACCCGCCTCCCACCGAATAGAACTCGGCCGAGACAAGCTCGGTGCCCGCCTCGTCGGACGCGTGGAAACGCAGACCGTTCGGATGGCGTGGGAGCGCCTTGAGATGGAACTCCACGTCGGACGAGACGTCGAACGCGATCTCGTGCGCACCGCCGAGCAGCAGTCGGCGGGTGTCACCGATGCGGTCGAAGTCGGCGAACGCGCCGTCGACGTCGACCGTCTCCGGGTCGGTCCCGGTCAGCCCGAGCACCACGGCGCGGTCGGTGCCGTGACCGACGCCGGTCGCCGCGAGCGAGCCGAACAGTTGCACCCGCACGGCCGTCACCCGGTCGAGCAGGCCGGCTTCGCGCAGATCGGCCACGAACCGGGCGCCCGCCCGCATCGGCCCCACCGTGTGTGACGACGAGGGGCCGATGCCGACGGAGAAGAGATCGAGAGCCGACAACGCCATCAGGCGAACTCCCGCATCCCATCGAGCAACCAGCGGGCGACGTGCACCGCGAACGACGACCGCGGCAGGACCCGCCAGGTGTCGGCCTCGACCCGCCACAGGATCACCGCGACCGACCCCAGCAGGGTCGCCACCGCCGTGCCGGCCGGGAAGGCCGACTCGTCGAGGTCGAGGCGGCACGACTTGTCGAGCACATCCTGCGCCCGAGCACCCTTGAGCTCCAACGTGGTTCGGTTCGCCGACAGATCGACGACCTGGCCCGGCAGGTTGCCCAGCGCGTCCGACAGTTCCGTCACCAGCACCGCCGGCTCGGGGCCGCCGTCGGCCTCGTCGGGCGCGACGAGCAGGAACTCGTCAGGCCCGAGCCACAGCACCTGGTGGCCGTCGCGCACGGTCGTGACCTCGCCGACCTTGCGCGGCAACGCGCCGCCCAGTCGGTCGGCCAGGCCGTCGGACGTCGCGCTGCCGGGCACCGCCCGCAGCCCGATCTGGGCGAGGAACGGGATCTCTCGCAGGCTTACCGCGGCGCTGCTGCCGCCGGCGAGCTCGTCCTGCAGTCGGGCGAGCGGGCTGCGCCGACGCTCCAGAACCTTGTGTCGATCAGCCATCGCGACGTGCTCCTTCTTTGTCGTAGACGACGGCGTCCGCGATCTCGACGGGGAAGAACTTCCCCGCGAACGACGCCATGACCTGCTGTCCGATCCGGGACCGCCCGTCGCGCACCAGCGCGAGGGCGAAAGTGCGCTCCAGCGCTTCGCTGCGGTAGCTGGAGGTGACATGACCGAGCATCGGGATCGGTTGCGGCGCAACGCCGTCCAGTGGTTGCTCGGGTGCGTGCTCGGCGGCGACGACCTGGCTGCCCTCGGGCAGCTTCAGCGACCGGTCGACCGGGAAGAGCGCCACCAACTGCTTGCGACCCTCCTCGACGTGACCCTCGCGGGCATACGACCGCTTGCCGACGAAGTCCTTGGTCTTCGAGACGACCCAGTCCATGCCAAGGTCCTGCGGGGTGACCGTGCCGTCGGTGTCCTGCCCGACGATCGGGTAGGCCTTCTCCGCACGCAGCACGTGCATCGTCTCGGTGCCGTACGGCGTGATGCCGAACTCCTGGCCGGCCTCGGTGATGTCGTCCCAGACCGCCTCGCCGTACCAACCGGCGACGTTGACCTCGTAGGCGAGTTCGCCGGAGAAGGTCACTCGGGCCACCCGGGCAGGGATGCCGCTGGCGAGCACGGTGTCGCGGAAGGCCATGAACTCGAAGCCCTCCTTCGACACATCCAGGTCGGGCGCGATCTTGGCGATCACGTCGCGCGACTTAGGTCCGACCACCGGGATGGTCGTCCACTGTTCGGTCACCGACGTGAAGAACACGTCGAGTCCCGGCCACTCGGTCTGGTGCCATTCTTCGAGCCAGTCGAGCACCTTGGCGGCGCCGCCGGTCGTGGTCGTCATCAGGAAGCGGTCGTCGGCGAGCCGGAAGCTCACGCCGTCGTCGAAGACCATACCGTCGGGACTGCACATCACTCCGTAGCGCTGCTTGCCGACGGCGAGCTTGGCGAACGCGTTGGTGTAGATCCGGTTCAGGAACTCGGCCGAGTCCTGGCCGCGCACCTCGATCTTGCCGAGCGTGGTGCCGTCCATGTACGCGACGCCGGTGCGGGCGGCAATGCACTCGCGGGCGACCGCGGCGTCGATGTCCTCGCCGTCCTGGGCGAAGAACCACGGCCGCTTCCACTGCCCGACGTCCTCGAACTTCGCGCCCGCCTCGACGTGCCGCTGGTGCACGGGGGAGATGCGGGCCGGGTCGTAGAGCTCGCCGCGGGAACGGCCGGCGAGAGCCGCGAAGGCGACCGGGGTGAACGGCGCCCGGAAGGTGGTGGTGCCGATCGATCCCGGCGACGGACGGCGTACCGCCGGCGCCGCGTGGCCACCCTCGTTGAGCTCGCCGTCCTCGGCGCCGTCGCCGACATCCTGGCCGGGCTGACCGGCGGGCATCGCCGCCATGTCGTCCTCGGACAGCAACTGGCTGAGCAGGCCGATGGTCAGCACGCCGCCGACCTTGCCCTGGTCGAGCCCGGTGCTGATCGAGGTGTAGCGCTTCACGTGCTCCACCGAACGCATGCCGGCACCGACCGCGCGCACCACACCGGCCGCGGTCTCGTCGCGCTGCGGGTCGACGAAATGGGTGTCGAGGCTGCCGTCGGGGCCGTCGACCAGCCACAGGCTCTGCGTGACACCGGCCGCAGCCAGGCGCTGCTGTGCCGACGTCGGGCAGTCGGCGCCGTCACCGGCGGCTGCATCTTCGGCGACACACAGCGCGGTGTCGTAGGAGCCGGTGAGCGAGCCGGCCAGCGACTGGTTCTTCACCGCGTCGCCCGGTAGGAAGCCGACCAGGTCGTCGTCCCAACGGATCGCGCCCTGACGCTGGGAGTGCAGCGCGACGTTCGGCGACCAGCCGCCGGAGACCAGCAGCAGGTCGGCGGGCAGTTGCTCGGTCGGGGCGGTCGTGTCGGCCGCGGCGACGAGCACGCCCGTGACAGCGTCGTCGCCGAGCGCCTGCACCACGTGCTGGCCGCGGCGCACCTGAACGCCGTCGGCTGCCTCGACACCGGCCGAGTCACGCGAGTCGACGACCGTCACCTGCGCCCCGGCGGCGGCCAGGTCGGCGGCGACGCCGTACGCGGAGTCGTTGGTGGTGAACACCACGACCTGCTCACCGGTGAGCACGCCGTGCCGGCCGAGGTAGTTTTGCGCGGCCGACGCGATCATCACGCCGGGCAGGTCGTTGCCGGCGAACACCAGCGACCGCTCGAACGCGCCCGTTGCGAGCACCACGCGCCCGGCGGTGATGTGCCAGACCCGTTGGCGGGAGACGCCCTCGCGGTCCTGTCCGTCGACGCGCTTCTCCAGCGCGAGCAGGTAGTTGTTGTCGTAGCTGCCGAACACGCCGGTGCGGGTGAGCACGCGGCAGTTCTCCGCCTGCTGCAGACCGCCTGCGACGTTCTCGATCCACTGCGCGGCGGGCACTCCCTCGACGGTCTCGCCGGGGCGGCCGAGCAGCGAACCGCCGAGCACGAAGTCCTGCTCCAACAACATCACCCGGACGCCGGTCGCGACCGCCGCGCGGGCGGCGGCCAGGCCGGCCGGGCCGGAGCCGATGACGGCGACGTCGGTGTGCACGTGTTTGTGGTCGTACTCGGCCGGGTCGACGCTCTGGTCGAGGGTGCCGATGCCGTCCTCCCAAGTGAGGTCGAGCCCGTCGACCAGTTCCAAGGTGGTGGCCGGCAGCATCGATTCGCCGTAGCCGTTCGATGAGCGCACGAACGCGTTCGGCTCCTCGACACCGCAGGTCATGACGCCGCGCGGGCGTCCTCGGTAGATCGAATTGCCCACCCGGGCAACACCATTGGCGAGGGCCGCCGAGGCAACGGTGTCGCCGACCACACCCTCGTACGATTTGCCGTCGACGGTGAAGCGCACGGGGTCGCCGGCGCGGGACTCGAGGCGGCGCGCGGTCATGACGACGCTCCTTGGTTCACGGGAGTCTGCTGCGACTCGGGGGCTGATCCGAGGTAGGTCTCGGAGATCTCGTAGGTGCGGGTGTCGCGCACGGCGTTGAACCACTTGCGGCAGCCGGCCGCGTGCACCCAGCGCTCGCGGTAGGTGCCCTTGGGGTTATCGCGGTAGAAGAGGTACTCGGCCCACTCGCGGTCGCTGAGCGCGTACGGGTCGTGCGGGTAGGCCACGTGCGCCTGACCGCCGTAACCGAACTCGTCCTCGGGGCGCGGCCCGCAGTGCGGGCAGTGGATGAACAGCATCTGCAGCTCCTGGTGATCAGTGGGCGACCGCGGCGGCGCCGTGCTCGTCGATGAGCGCGCCGGTCTCGAAACGGTCGAGAGCGAACGGACGGTTGAGGTCGTGCGGTTCGTCGTTGGCGATGGTGTGGGCGAACGCCCAGCCGGCGCCCGGCACGGCCTTGAAGCCGCCGGTGCCCCAACCGCAGTTGACGTAGAGGTTGTCGACCGGGGTGAGCCCCATGATCGGCGAGGCATCGAGGGTGACGTCGACGATCCCGCCCCAGGTGCGCAGCAGGTGCGCGCGGGCGAACGCGGGAAAGAGTTCGACGGCCGCCGACATCTGGTGCTCGATCACGTGGAACGAGCCGCGTTGGCCGTAGCCGTTATACGTGTCGACGCCGGCACCCATCACCAGTTCGCCCTTGTGAGCCTGCGAGACGTAGACGTGCACGTGGTTCGACATCACCACGGTCGGGTGGATGATCTCGTGCAGCTCCGATACGAGGGCCTGCAGCGGGTGCGACTGGATCGGCACCCGGAAACCGGCCATCTCGGTGAGGGTCGAGGTGTGCCCGGCGGCGGCCAGAGCGACACGTCCGGCTTTGATGTCGCCGCGGTTGGTCTTCACGCCGACGACGCGGTTGCCGTCCTTGATGAAGCCGGTGACCTCGCAGTTCTGGATGATGTCGACGCCCAGCTCGCTGGCTCGGCGGGCGTAGGCCCAGGCCACCCAGTCGTGCTTGGCGATGCCGGCGCGCGCCTGGTAGGTGCCACCCATCACCGGGTAGCGGATGTCGTCGTTGATGTTGATGATCGGGCACAGCTCTTTGACCTGCTGCGGGTCGACCCATTCGGCGTCGACGCCGTTGAGGCGGTTGGCCTCGACGCGTCGAACCGAGTCGCGGACGTCCTGCAGGGTGTGCGCCAGGTTGAGCACGCCGCGCTGGGAGAAGAACACGTCGTAACCGAGTTCGTCTTCCATCCGCACCCACTGCTTGAGCGAGTGCTCGTAGATCGCGGCCGACTCGTCCCACAGGTAGTTGCTGCGGATGATCGTGGTGTTGCGGGCCATGTTGCCGCCTGCCAGCCAGCCACGCTCCAGCACCGCGACACGGGTGATGCCGTGGTTCTTGGCCAGGTAGTAGGCGGTGGCGAGTCCGTGACCGCCGCCGCCGACGATGACCACGTCGTACTGGTCGCTCGGGTCGGGGTTGCGCCACAGGAAATCGGGGTGCGGCGGGAGTTCGCGCTGGCTCATCACGCCTCCTTGTCGTTGTTGGGGGTGAGCTCGGGGTAGAGCGGGAAGCGCTTGGCGAGGGCGCGCACGCGCTCCTTGAGACCGTCGGCGACGGCGTCGATGTCGTCGGCGCAGAGCGTCGCGGTGATGATGTCGGCGACCTCGGTGAACTCCGCCTCGCCGAACCCGCGAGTGGCCAGCGCCGGAGTGCCGATGCGCAGCCCGGAGGTGACCATCGGCGGACGCGGGTCGTTGGGAACAGCGTTGCGGTTCACCGTGATTCCCACCGAGTGCAGCCGGTCTTCGGCCTGCTTGCCGTCGATCGAGGCGGCCACCAGGTCGACCAGCACGAGGTGCACATCGGTGCCGCCCGACAGCACCTTCACGCCCTTGGCCGCGGCGTCTGCCTGGGTCAGGCGCTCGGCGAGGATGCGGGCACCGGCGAGGGTGCGCTCCTGGCGCTCGCGGAACTCCGGCGACGCCGCGGCCTTGAAGCTGACCGCCTTTGCGGCGATGACGTGCTCCAACGGTCCGCCCTGCATGCCAGGGAACACCGCGGAGTTGATCTTCTTGGCGATGGCCGGGTCGTCGGTGAGGATGATGCCGCCTCGCGGTCCGCCGAGAGTCTTGTGGGTGGTGCTGGTGGTGACGTGGGCGTGCGGCACCGGGTTGGGGTGTAGCCCGGCGGCGACGAGGCCGGCGAAGTGCGCCATGTCGACCATCAGCACCGCTTCCACCTCGTCGGCGATCCGGCGGAAGGCGGCGAAGTCAAGGGTGCGCGGGTAGGCCGACCAGCCGGCGACGATCAGCTTCGGACGGTGCTCACGGGCCAGTCGGGCCACCTCGTCCATGTCGACCAGTCCGTCGTCGTCGACGTGGTACGGCACGACGTCGAACATCTTGCCGCTGTAGTTGATCTTCATCCCGTGGGTCAAGTGCCCGCCGTTGGCCAGGTCGAGACCGAGAATCGTGTCGCCCGGCTGCAGCAACGCGAAGTAGACGGCGGTGTTGGCCTGCGCGCCTGAGTGCGGCTGCACGTTCGCGAACTGCGCCCCGAAGAGCGACTTGATCCGGTCGATCGCCAACTGCTCGACGACGTCGACGTGTTCGCAGCCGCCGTAGTAGCGACGTCCGGGGTAGCCCTCGGCGTACTTGTTGGTGAGCACCGAACCCTGGGCCTGGAGCACCGCCACGGGGGCGAAGTTCTCCGACGCGATCATTTCCAAGGTGTTCTGCTGTCGAGCGAGCTCCTGGTCGATCGCGGCCGACACCTCGGGGTCGAACTGCTCGATGTTGGAGTCGAATGCGTTGCGCTGCAACGTCGTTGCCTCGGGAACCACGCGGGTTCTCCCTCCGTACGGATGGTTGGCTGATCTGCAAACTGATATATCAGTTGTCGGTTAAGATAGGTGTGGC
>Ga0075163_10010315_pt1 | contig 12221 bp, 10 predicted proteins | sample JI1023141ADNA_FD_71478 | JGI IMG/M metagenome (GOLD analysis project Ga0075163, IMG submission 71478) | Wastewater effluent complex algal communities from Wisconsin, to seasonally profile nutrient transformation and Carbon sequestration -... | ecosystem: Engineered > WWTP > Effluent > Algae...
CCATCGGCACCGCTGGTCCGGCAGAATGTCGCGCAATGCGTCGCGACATGCATGCCCGTCGTCCACATCTTCTCGCCGTTGATCAGCCAGCCTTCGACGCCGTTTCGCGTTTCGGGCACCGCGCGGGTTTCCATGAACGTCGCGTCGGAGCCGTGGTCGGGCTCGGTCAGGCCGAACGCGGTGCGGCGCGTGCCGTTGAACCCGCCGAGGATGAACTCCTCCTGCTGCGCCGGCGTGCCGAAGGTTTCGAACATCGCCACGAACGGAAAGTTGCCGACGATCGACATTTCGTTCTGCAAGTCATTGTGCAGGCCAAGGCCCTTGGCGGCAAAATGGTCGCGAATCACCGCCATCCACAAATTGCTGCCGTCCTTGCCGCCGTACTTCTTCGGCGCCGAAAAACGCCAGTGGCCGGCCTTGTCGGCAATCCGCATCGCCTGGCGCAGCAGGTCTTCCCACTCGTGGCGCGGCAGGCCGCCGTTTTCGAAGTCGGTACGTGCCCATTCGCGGCGGTGATCGAAGAAGCGCTCGTTGTCATCCTTGGCTTGCAGCGGCTTGATTTCAGCGTCGATGAACGCGTCAAGCTCGGCCAGATAGGCGATCAATTCGGGTTCGAGGTCATAGTTGGTGGCGGTCATCGGCGTTTCTCCCAAGGTGTTTTGCCGACGATAGTTTACGTTAACGGCAACCACGTCAATGGGCGATTTGCCGGTAGCGTCACGCTTCGAAATTCCGACTGCCCAAAATGCCCCGCTCGCCCTGAGCTTGTCGAAGGGTCGTTGGTGCGCCGATGCCCCTTCGACAAGCTCAGGGTGCGCAGGGTTATGCAGTTGCCACATTGACGTTTTGTTGGGCGTTGTTGCGGGCCTGCCGTGAACATGGCATCGCGGGCGGCAACTCCAGCGGGGAATCGCCATGACCAATATCCTCATCACCGGCAGCACGCGCGGCATCGGCGCCGCCGCGCTGGCAGCACTCACCGCGAGCGGCGCACAGGTGGTGGGGCACGGCATGCGGCCGCGCGATGGGATGATCGGCGCCGACCTCGCGATTCCGGGCGCCGCCGAACAGCTGTGGGGCCGCGCGCTCGAGGCGCTGGGTGGCCGCATCGACGTGCTGGTCAACAATGCCGGCGTGTTCGAAGGCGTCGATCTCGATGCGACCGACAGCGAATGGGCATCGACCTGGGCGCGGTCGAACGCCATCAACCTGCGCGCACCGGCGAACCTGTGCCGGCTGGCGGTCAAGCATTTCCGCGAGCACGGTGGTGGCCGCATCGTCAACGTCGCCAGCCGCGCCGGCCACCGCGGCGACAGCCCGCAGCACTGGCACTATGCCGCCGCCAAAGCCGGGCTGATCGGCATGACCAAGACCATCGCGCGCGGCTATGCCCATGAAAACATCCTGGCGTTCGCGGTGGCGCCGGGCTTCACGATGACCGGCATGGCGGAGGAATATCTGTCGAGCCGCGGCGGCGAGAAACTGCTCGCCGATATACCCTTGGGCCGCGTTGCGAGTGCAGAGGAAGTCGGCGAAACCATCCGCTGGCTGGCGCTCGACGCACCGCCGTCGCTGACTGGTGCGACGCTCGACATAAATGGCGCCAGCTATGTCCGCTGACGCCCCAGCTATGTCCGCGGACAGCGAAGCCTGGCGCGTCACGCTGGCGTGCAACCGCATCGAGGCCGAGCTGCTCGCCTATGCCGAAGACCTGTTCGCCGACATGCCCGTCCCGCCGACCTTGCTCACCGACGAGCCCGACCCCGACAAGCCCGACGACTGGCTGCTGCACGCCTATTTCGCTAGTGAGCCTACGGCGGAACAAGTGGCGCGGCTTGAAAACGCCGTCGCCAGCGCCGCACCGGGCAGCGCGCAAGTCGAATATTTGCCGCCGCAGGATTGGCTGACGCTATCGCAGGCCGGCATCGAGCCGGTTGTCGCCGGGCGCTTCCATGTCCACACCGGCGACCACGCGCACCGCCGCCGGCCGGGGCAAATCGGCATCCGCATCGACGCCGGCCTCGCGTTCGGCACCGGCCAGCACGCGACGACGCACGGTTGCCTCAAAGTCATCGACCGGCTCGCCAAGCGCGCGCGGCGCTTCGACAATATTCTCGATCTCGGCACTGGCACCGCCGTACTGGCGCTGGGCGCGGCAAAGCGCTTCCGTCGCGCCCGCATCATCGGCAGCGATATCGATCCGGTGTCGGTGGATGTCGCCAAGGCCAATACGCGGCTCAACCGCGAACGGCTGGGGCGCACTGCGGGCAGACTCGAATTCGTCACCGCCAAGGGCATGGATGCGCCGCGGCTGCGTCAACGCGCGCGTTACGATCTGATTTTGGCAAATATTCTGGCCGCGCCGCTGGTCGGCATGGCGGGCGATGTCAGCGCGGCGCTGGCGCCGGGCGGTGTATTGGTGCTGGCGGGGTTGCTCAACGGGCAGCGCCAGCGCGTCGTCGCCGCCTATCGCGGGCGGGGACTGGTACCGCTTATCCAGCCCAAGGTCGGCGAATGGCCGACCCTGGTGCTGGTCAAGCGCTAGTCAACATTGGCGCTCAGGCGCGCCAGGCGTGAAACAGCCGGAATTCGGCATTGCCCGGCTTGGTCGACACCGGACGGCGCGGCGTAACGTTACGCTTCGCAGCCGGATTGGCCTTTGCTGGGGCAATTTTGGGCATCAAGCCCATCGTCGCGAGTTTCATTTCCATCTCCATTCTTAAGTCCGGATCTGCCGGACGAATGCGAGATAGGAACTGACGTGCCTATTGTGCACCGCAGCATAAGTGCGGGCAGCTATGCAGTGGATGCATAAAGGTTGAACGATTGATGAATGGATTTAAGGGCCTCCGGCGGGCAGGCCTTGGGCCTGCACCAATAGTTTCAGGGCGCGCCAAATAATTGGGTGCAGGCCTCAGGCCTGCCCGCCGGAGGCCCTTCCTGCTCTAAATCCAAAACTTGACGATGCGTTCGATCACCCAATAGCTCGCGATACCGCCGATCAGATACGCCGGGATAATCGCTGCACGGTGCAGATCGAACCGGTCACCGACCACCCGCCACAGCAACCGCGTCGCCGCCAGCACGACAGCGATGAACAGCAATTGCCCGATTTCGACGCCGACGTTGAAGAACAGCAGCGCCAGCGGAATCGAATTCGCCGGCAGGCCGATTTCCGCGAGTGCACCGGCGAAGCCCAGCCCGTGCAGCAGCCCGAAGCTGAACGCCACCAGCCACGGCTTTTTCGCCGCCAACCCTTCGCGGCCGCGCAGTTGCTGGACGATCTCGCTGGCGACGAAGACGATCGACAGCGCGATCGTTGCTTCGACCGGCGGGCCGGGGACATGGATGACGCCGAGCGTGGCGAGCGCCAGCGTGATCGAATGCGCCAGCGTGAACGCGGTGACCGTCCACAACAGCCGCTTGGTACCGCGCACGATCATCACCAGCGCCAGCACGAAGCACAGGTGATCAAAGCCGATCAGAATGTGCTCGATGCCGAGCATGGTGTAGGTCTGCACGACCTCGAACGCGCCGGGGCTGGCCTTGACGGTGAAGTTCGGATCGACCGCGAGGATGCGGTCGAGCTGGACGCTGCCGTCAGCGCGCGCCAGCCGGACAATGATGTCGGTGCGCGAATTGGGCAGGTCGGGAAAGCCGATGGTCTTGCCCTCGAGCCCGCCGGCCACATCGATGCGCCAGCGCTGCACCGCCATGCCATTGGCAAAGCTGGTGTGCTTGGGCGTCGCCGCCGTCGTGCCCGCGGGGAACACCGGCTTGACCTTGAGCGTGGTGTTCTCGTCGAGCGCCGGCACCTTCCACAGCACGTCATAGGTCGTAGGTGCAGTCTGGGTGATCTGCAGATAGGCGGGGCGGAATTCGTCGGCAGCTAGCGGCGCCGCCAGCACGACTAGTAGCCACAGCAGCAGCCTGGCCAACCGCGTCATGGCTTGGTCGCTCCGGGCAGCTTGGCCTCGATGACGACGTCATAATCCTTGCGCAGTCGCGCCAGCACATCGGCACGGGCGCGGATGCGTTGGTCGTTTTCCCACTCGCGCGCCACCTCGGTGCGGATGTCGGCGAGCGGCGGCAGTTGCGGCGCGGCACGCGCATCGACGCGCAGCAGATGCACCCCCATCCCCGACTGGAACGGCCCGACCCAGCGGCCGACCGGCGCTGCGGCCACCTGCCGCGCGAAATCCTCGCCGAAGTCGCGCGCCACCAGGTCGAGCGCGGTGGCGTTGACATGGTCGGGCAGCATCGACGGCTGGCCGAGTTTTGCCGGATCGGCACCGCGCGCCAGTTCGGCTTGCGCGGCGGCAACGCTTTCGGGCGTCGCGACCGCCGGATCGAAATGAATCTGGTCGAAGCTGACAACCGCCGGCCGCTCGAACGCCTGCGGGTGTGCCTTGAGCCAAGCCTGCAAATCGGCATCGGTCGGCGTAGTGCGCGCCGTCTCTTCCTCGGCCATCAAATCATATTTCTGGCGGACGCGGCGCTTGATGACCGCGTCATCCTTGTCGAGCCCGAGCGACAGGCCTTCGCGGTAGACGATCTCGTCGCGCACGAAGCCGTCGACCAGTCCGCTCAATTCGGTAGCGGACGGCGGCCGGCCCCATAGCGCCTTGTACTGCGCCGCCATGTCGTCGACGCGCGCCTGGCTGACGACAATGCGCTTGCTGCCGGAATCGCCGGGCGAGACCTGCCCGTACAGCACGAACAGCCCGAGGCCGATCAGCAGGAAGTGCAACAGCGGCTCGCGCAGAATCGTTCGGATACTCAAGAAAATCTCCCGGCGGTAACGGTTTCGAGCCCCGAGCCGGTGCCTGTTCTAGGCGAGCCCCGCCGATAGATAAAGCGTCGATGCGGGCGCCACCTTGACCCGTCGCGCACCAGGCTTCACCGTTGCAGCAACGACGCAGCAAGCGTCACGCCGGGGGAGTTTGAGCATGCGGGTTTCGTTTGGAATGGTGTTGCTGGCGGGTGTCAGCGTTGCCGCGGTGACGGCGCTGTGGCTGCCACCGGTGACGGCACCGGTGGCGGCGACCAGTGCTGCGCCGGGGCTGGCGCGCGGCACCTATCTGCCCGATGCCGAACGCAAGTATCCGACGCGCGTGCTGTGGGGCGACGAGCATCTCCACACCGGCTGGTCGGGCGATGCCTCGCTCGGCGGCACGACGCTGACGCCCGAAGATGCAGTGCGCTTCGCGCGCGGCGAAACCGTCAAGTCGAGCAGCGGTCAGGACGCCAAGCTCGACGTGCCGCTCGACTGGCTGGCGGTGACCGACCACAGCGACGGTTATGGCACCGCCAGCGAACTGCGCGCCGGCAACCCCGAAATGCTCGCCGACCCGACGGCCAAGCGCTGGGCCGCGATGACGGCGGCCGGCGGCGCGCAGGCACGTGCGGCGCAGCTCGAGGCGATCAAGGCGCAGGCCGACGGCACGCTGCCCAAGATCATGATGGACCCCAAGTGGATGAAACAGGCCTGGGCGAAATCGATCGCCATCATGGACAACTACAACGAGCCCGGCCGCTTCACCGCGCTGATCGGCTATGAATGGACGTCGAACGGCGGCAACGGCGACAACCTCCACCGCAACCTGATTTTCCGCGACGGCGCCGACAAGGCCGGGCAGGTGCGGCCGCTGACCACCTTCGAAACCGAAAACCCGTCGGGGTTGTGGAAGTGGATGGCGGGTTATGAGGAAAAGACCGGCGGGCAGATTCTGGCGATTCCGCACAACGGCAATCTGTCGAACGGCCGCATGTTCGAGGACCAGCAATATCGCGGCCAGCCGATCACCCGCGAATGGGCCGAAATGCGCGCGCGCTGGGAACCGCTGTACGAATATTTCCAGTTCAAGGGCGCCAGCGAAGCGCACCCGTCGCTATCGCCGACCGACGAGTTCGCCAATTTCGAAATCTGGGACACCGCCAACCTTACCGGCACGGCCAAGCAGCCGGGCATGGTGGCGGGTGAGTATGCGCGCGCCGGGCTGGAGCGCGGGCTGGTCATCGGCGCCCGCGTCGGCGCCAATCCGTTCAAGTTCGGCGCCGCTGGCGGCACCGACTCGCACACCGGGCTGAGCACGGTCGCAGAGAATAACTATTGGGCCAAGGGCGCCCCCGCCGCCGGCACCTGGAACGCCGTCCACCGCAAGGAAGACAGCGGCTATGTCCGCCGCAGCTGGACACAGGCAGCGCAGGGCGTCACCGGCGTCTGGGCGGCGGCGAACACCCGCGACGCCATCTGGGACGCGATGAAGCGCAAGGAAACCTATGCCTCGTCAGGCCCGCGCATCACCTTGCGCTTCTTCGGTGGCTACGGCTTTGCCGCTGCCGACGCGCGCGCCGACCGGCTGGTAGCAGTGGGCTATGCCAAGGGCGTGCCGATGGGCGGCGATCTCAAGCCGGTCGCGGGCGCAGTGCCGACCTTCCTCGTCGCGGCGATGAAGGACCCGCGCGGCGCCAACCTCGACCGCGTGCAAGTCATCAAGGGCTGGCTCGATGCCGATGGCAAGCCGCGCGAAGCGATTTTCGATGTCGTGTGGAGCAGCCCGGCCAAGCGCAAGCCCGTCGCCGGCAAGCTACCGCCGGTTGGCGACACCGTCGACGTCGCCAACACCAGCTACCGCAACTCGATCGGCGCCAGCGAACTCGTCGGCAGCTTCCGCGACCCCGGGTTCGACCCGCGCCAGCGCGCATTTTACTACGCCCGCGCCATCGAAATCCCGACCCCGCGCTGGACCGCCTATGACGCCAAGCGCTTCAAGGTGAAGATGGCGCCCGAAGTGACGATGAAGCTGCAGGAGCGCGCGGTGTCGTCGCCGATCTGGTATACGCCGGCCTGAGCCTCAGCCGCCGTCGGCAATCGCGCGCAGCGCCGCAGCATCGCGGATAGTGAGGCTGCGGTAGCCGATCGCCAACAGCCCGCAGGCTTCGAGGTCGCGCAGTATCGCGCCCGCCGGATGCCGTGACAGATTGGCGGCAGCGGCGATCTGGTCCTGTGTGAAGACGATGCTCACCGGCGCTTCAGGGTCATTCCAACGGCAGTTGCCGAGACGCAGCAGCACCGCAACGACGCGGCGCCGCGGGTCGCGGATCAGCAGGTCACCGGCTGCGCCGCCGTAACGGAACGTCAGCGCCACCGCGAGCGCACCGATACATTGCCACCATGCCGGGTGCGCTTCGAGCAGCGCCAGCAACCGCACCTGCGGCAGTTGGGCAATCAGCGACGGCAGCCGCGCCACGCAATCGCCCGCGCGCGTCTGGCCGAAAATCGGCCCGATCCCCGCCCATTGCCCCGGCAGGTAGATGTCGCCCAGCGGCGTATCAGGGGCACTGACGGCGCTCGCCACGTCGACTTGGCCGCGCGCCAGTCCCCAAATACCGCCAGCGGCATCGCCGCCAATATTGAACGTGGTCCCGATGTCGATTTCGCGCCATTGCGCCGCGTCGAGCAACGCCTGTGCGAAATCCGCCGGCTGCGCGGCGAGCCACGGTGACCGCCGCAACGTTTCGGCTTCGGCTGGCAAGGTCATGCGCGCACCCGTTCAAAAATCTGAATCCAAGCGCAACAGATTGGCCATAGCAATACAATTGGCAAGTCGGGGTCGTGGTAAGCTGGCTCAACATTGTGGGGATGCAAGGACAATGGCGATGATGAAATCGGCAATGACGGCACTGTTGCTCGGCGCCAGCATTTTGACGCTCGCGAGCTGTTCGAAAAAGGCCGAGACACCCGGCAAGACCGAGGTCGCTGCGACCGCCATCGCCGGCGAGAACGAGGCCGAGGCGGCGCTCCCCGCCAACCCCGACCGCAACGCCTATTTCGGCAATGTCCACGTCCACACCGGCTACTCGTTCGACGCGCTGACCAACGGCAGCAAGACCAAACCCGAAGACGCCTATGCCTGGGCGCAGGGCAAGGAGATCACCAACAGCGGCATCGGCGGCAAGATCCAGATCGTCACGCCGCTCGATTTCTACATGGTGTCCGAACACGCCGAGTTCATGGGCGTCTTCAACCAGATGTCGAACCCCGCCAGCCCGCTGAGCAAGCTGCCGATTGCGGCGCGCATCACCTCGACCGATACCAACACCGCGCTGCAGGCATTTGCTGAAGTCCTGCGCGACCTGAGCGCCGGCAAGATCGATCCGGCGTTCACTGACCCGGTGCTGGCCAAGTCGGTGTGGGCCGAAATCGTCAAGGCTGCCGATGCCAACTACCAGCCCGGCAAGTTCACCACCTTCGCCGGCTTCGAATGGACGTCGAACCCGCAAAAGCGCAACCTGCACCGCGTCGTGATGTTCCGCGATACCGCGCATCTGCCCGATCTGGTGCTGTCGTCGCTCGAATCGGAAGACCCCGAAACGCTGTGGGCGTGGATGGCCAAGCAGCGCGACAACGGCGCGACGCTGTTCGCGATTCCGCACAACGGCAACGCCAGTGACGGCCGGATGTTCGAGCTGACCAAGTTCGACGGCAAGCCGATCGACGCCGCGTATAACGCGACGCGCGCCAAGAACGAGCCGCTGTACGAACTCTCGCAGGTCAAGGGCACGTCGGAGACCTGGCCGACGCTGTCGCCGAACGACGAATTCGCCGGTTTCGAACAGTGGAACTACACACTGTCGGCGGATTCGCAGCGCCCGACAAAACACCGCGGCAGCTTCGTGCGGCAAGCCTTGCTCGATGGTCTGGCGCAGGACGCGGCGGGCAACGGCAACCCGTTCAAATACGGCCTCATCGGCGACAGTGACACGCACAACGCCGCCGGTACCAACGAGGAATTCAACAACACCGGCAAGTTCGCGCACGAGAACGACCCGCGCTTCGCCTTGAACGGCGTCAAGGGCATGCCCGAAGCCCAGATCCAGCAGATCCGCGAGTTCAGTTCGGGCGGGCTTGCCGGTGTCTGGGCCGAAAAGAACACGCGTGGCGCGATCTACGACGCGATGCAGCGCAAGGAGACCTTCGGCACCTCGGGCACGATGATCAAGGTGCGCTTCTTCGGCGGCTGGGACTTTGCGCCGGGCGATGTCACCGCCAGCGATTTCGTCCAGCGCGGCTACAAGCGCGGCGTGCCGATGGGCAGCGACCTCAAGGGGAGTGGAAAGGCGCCGACGTTCATGGTCACCGCGCTCAAGGACCCCAAAAGCGGCAATCTCGACCGCGTCCAGATCGTCAAGGGCTGGGTCGATGCCAAGGGCGCGCAGCATGAAAAAATCTACGACGTCGCCTGGAGCGGCGCGCGCCAACCCGACGCCGCCGGCAAGCTGCCCGCGGTCGGCAACACCGTCGATCTGAAGACCGGCAAATACGCCAACAGCATCGGCAGCGCGTCGCTCGCCAGCACCTGGACCGACCCCGAATTCGACCCCAAGGTGCGCGCCTTCTACTATGCCCGCGTCCTCGAAATCCCGACGCCGCGCTGGAGCACGATTGCTGCAGCCAAGCTCGGCGTACCGATCCCGGGCAAACTGCCGGTCAGCATCCAGGAACGCGCGTGGAGCTCGCCGATCTGGTACCAGCCGGGCTGAGGGGATTTACGGAGATGACGCGGCGGCGCGAATGGGGTCTATGACACCCATCCGCCACCACATCCGGGCCGCGTCATGAAGCGTATCGAAATCACCTACTTCTCCGACCTGCTGTGCATCTGGGCATGGTTCGCGCAGCCGCGCATCGACGAGGTCCGCGCCAATTTCGGTGACCGCGTGGTCTTCGTGCCGCGCTACTGCTCGGTGTTCGGCGACACGGCGCGCAAGATCCCGGCGCAATGGGGTGACAAGGGCAGCTATGACGGCTTCAACGCGCACCTGCTGCACGCGGCGCAAGGCTTTCCCGAACTCACCGTCAACCCCGAAATCTGGCGCAGCGTGCGTCCGGCGTCGTCGCTGTCGCCACATCTGATGCTCAAGGCGGTTGAGCTCGGCGCTACCGGCGGCGCGTGGGACGCGGCAGTGACCGACGCCGCGGCGCTGGCGCTGCGCCACGCATTCTTCGTCGACGCGCGCGACATCGCCGATGCCGGTGTGCAGCGCGACCTGCTGGCGGGTGCCGGCGTCGACCTTGCCGTCATCGACGCGGCACTCGCATCGGGCGCCGCACACGCGGCGCTGGCTAGCGACTACAAGGACGCCGACGCGCTCGGCGTGCAGGGCAGCCCGACGTTCATCCTCAACGACGGCCGCCAGAAGCTGTTCGGCAACATCGGGTACCGCATCCTCGAAGCCAATATCGAGGAATTGCTGCGCGCTCCCGATCCCGACCAGGCGAGCTGGTGCTGAGGCGCTTGACAGCACCCTGCTGAACAATGCGAAGTGACCCCAAACAACCTTGGGGATTCAAGCATGACCGCACACCACATCCGCTATGAACTCGACAGCGACGGCATCGCCACGCTGACCATCGACCGCCCCGAAAAGCGCGGCGCGATGACCTATGCGATGCTGATGGAATTCACCGCCAAAGTCGCCGCCATCGCCGATGACGAGCGCGTCCGCGTGCTGATCGTCACGGGCAGCGGCGGCAGCTTCTGCGCCGGCACCGACCTTGCCGATCTGGCAACCGTGCCGGGCGAAACGCGCGGCGTCCGCGGCGGCCAGCACGAAGTCGGCAAATGGTGGCCGCTGGTGCAATGCCCGGTGCCGGTCATCGGCGCGATCGACGGCTATGCGGTCGGCATGGGCGCCGAGTTCTCGAGCCAGTGCGACGTCCGATTCATCACGCCGCGCACGCGCTTTGCCTGGAACTTCGCGCAGCGCGGGCTGGTCCCCGACACCGGCGCCGGCAGCTGGCTGCTACCGCGCATCATCGGGCCTTCCCGCGCGCTGCGGCTGCTCTATTCGACCGAATTCCTCGAAGCCGATGAAGCACTGACCTTCGGCTATGCCCACCGTATCGTCGCCCCCGAAGAGCTCGCCGCCGCAGCACGCACCGAGGCCGAGCGCTATCTCACCGGCTCGCCGATGTCGCTGCGCCGCATCAAGCAACTGGTGTGGAAAGGCCTCGAACGCGATGTCGCCGAACACATGGCCGAACATGTCGCGGCAATGAGCGCCTGCTTCAAATCGGCCGACCACAAGGAAGGCGTCGCAGCGTTCCTCGAACGTCGGCCGGCGCGCTTTACCGGCAAATAAGGGTAGCGCAAGAAAGGGCCTCCGGCGGGCAGGGGTGACCCCTGCACCCATTGGATATCGTCTGTCATCCCGGCGAAAGCCGGGATGACGAAGTGCTGGTTGCGAAATGGGTGCAGGGGTCACCCCTGCCCGCCGGAGGCTCTACAGTCACGACCTCAATCAGGCAGGCGGATTTTGGGCAACAGCATATACGTAACAGCCGCGCCGGCGAGCATCAGCGCCGCGCCGGCCAGCGCGATGTCATAACTCTGGCTGTAGTCGTACAGCCGGCCGAAGCCGACGACGCCACCCGCGGTGCCGAGCAACGACGCCAGCATCAGTGCGCCGTAGATCGCGCTGTAATGCGCCAGCCCGAACAGCCGCGACACGAACCAAGCCAGCACATCGGTTTCGGAGCCCTGCAGCAGCCCGACCAGCACGATGGCGAGCGGGATCGCCACATTGGGCGCGGGCGACCGCAACAGCAGCGCGCCGACAGCGCCGCCGAGCGTGACGATGGCGGCGACGCGACGGGCATTCATCCGGTCGAACAACATGCCGACGCCGATGCGGCCGATCAGCACCGATACCGAAAACAGCGCGATGTAGAAGGCAATCAGCCCGGCGCTGACGCCCTTGCCCGACAGCATCGGGTCGAGCTGCGTCAGGATGCCTGTCGACGGCGCATTGACCAGCACCATGCCGAGCGCCAGCATCCAGAAACCACGCGTGCGCAGCGCCGCGCGCCAGGTCAGGCTCGACTGCGCCAGCACCGCCATGGTCGCCGCCAGTTCGGGCGTGTCCGCTTCGGCGGTTTCAACATCGGCGGGCACGACATCGGTGGGTGCCGGCCGCACGCCAACCAGCACGGCGGGCAAGGCGATGCCCAAAGTCAGCACCGCCAGCGACAGATAGCCGCCGCGAAACCCCCAGTTGGCAATGGCCCAGCCGACCACCGGCGTCAGCAGCAACGCGCCCAGCGACACGCCGGACGCCATGACGCCGAGCGCCTGGCCCTTGGCACGGTCGAACCAGCCGTTGACGATGCGCGTATAGACCAGCCCGGTGGTGCCGGGTGCGGCGAGCCCGATGGC
>Ga0075163_10010316_pt1 | contig 12221 bp, 9 predicted proteins | sample JI1023141ADNA_FD_71478 | JGI IMG/M metagenome (GOLD analysis project Ga0075163, IMG submission 71478) | Wastewater effluent complex algal communities from Wisconsin, to seasonally profile nutrient transformation and Carbon sequestration -... | ecosystem: Engineered > WWTP > Effluent > Algae...
ATAACCCCGGGGGCCAGATCGAGATCATCGTGGCAGACAAGCATTTCTTCTGGCGCGATCTTCCAGTATCTCAGCGCAGCCGCGACGGCAACGCCACTGCGATTCATATATGTCGACGGCTTGACGAGAATGACGCGATTTGAGCCCAGCGCGACCTGCGCTGACAACGACTGCAGTTTCGCATCCGCAGAAAAACGACCACCGCCAAATTCGGCCAGTCGGTCAACAAAACGGAAGCCCACATTGTGCCGCGTCGCCTCGTACTCCGAGCCGGGATTGCCCAGCCCCACAATCAGACGAATACCAGACATGGGCTACGGAAGCCGACCTTGCCGCCATTGCGACAGCAAGGTCGGCACACCCATTACTTCTTGTCAGCCTCAGCTGCCTCTTCCGAGGCGCCGGCCTTCGACATGCGCGCAATCACCACGGCGTGGTCGTGTTCTTTGCCCAGCTTGAGCTCGGGAATTTCCACACCGGCAGGCAAACGCAAGTCGGACACGTGCAGCGTGTCGCCTTCTTTAAGCGCTGCCAGATCAACCTCGATATGCTCCGGCAGGTTGCCAGGCAAGCAGCTCACTTCAACTTCGTTCACTTCGTGCGTGATGACCACACCTGCAGTCTTGCCTGCGGGTGAGGTCTCCTGATTGATGAAGTGCAGCGGCACTCGGACGCGGATCAATTCATCTGCCGAGACGCGCAGAAAGTCGAGATGCAGGACCAGCGGCTTGTAGGGATGACGCTGCATATCGCGCAAGATCACCTTCTGCATCGTGCCATCGATATCCAGGTCCAGAATGGACGCGTAGAACCACTCGTGTTCCTGGGCCAGCCAGATGGTGTTGTGAAAAATATCGATGCTGATCGGATCGGCGTGTCCGCCATAAACGACGGCCGGCACTTGACCCGCACGACGCAGGCGGCGGCTCGCACCTTTCCCCTCGTCCTTGCGGATATTTGCCTTGATAACATGTTGATTTGCCATGACTTGTTGCCTTCTACTTGCGATGAATGCCGTCTCACGACGGACCGAGCCCCTTGCTCGCGACCAAACAAGGGATGAACCCGCCAATGCGGGAAATATTTGTCAAGAATCAGTCCACGTAGAGGGAGCTGACCGATTCACCGAAGGCGATCCTTCGAATGGTCTCTGCCAGCAGCTCAGCGACGCTGACTTGCCTGATTTTTCCGCACGCGACCGCCTCGGCAGTCAGCGGAATCGTATCTGTAACGACCAATTGATCAAGTGGGGAATTGACCAGGTTACTGATCGCAGGCCCCGACAGAACCGGATGGGTACAGTAGGCAAGAACCTTGTGCGCACCCTGCTCCTTCAACGCCACCGCAGCGGCACACAAGGTACCGGCGGTGTCGACAATGTCGTCAACCAGAACACAGGTCTTGCCGGACACGTCACCAATGATGTTCATTACGGTCGACACGTTGGCACGAGGACGACGCTTGTCGATGATCGCCAGATCGGCGTCGTCCAAGCGCTTGGCAATCGCCCGCGCGCGCACCACACCGCCCACATCCGGCGAAACAACAATCAAATTGTCCGTGCCATACGTCCGCCACACGTCAGCCAGCAGCAGTGGCGACGCGTAGACGTTGTCGACCGGCATGTCGAAAAAGCCCTGCACCTGGTCCGAGTGCAGATCAACCGTCAGCACGCGATCCGCACCGACCGCAGAGAACATCTTGGCAGCCACTTTTGCGGTGATCGGCACACGTGCCGAACGCGGGCGACGATCTTGCCGTGCGTAGCCAAAATAGGGGACCACCGCCGTGACGCTGGCCGCTGATGCGCGCTTCAGCGCGTCGATCAACACCAGCAATTCCATGAAGTGCTCGGCCGTTGGCGCGCAGGTCGGCTGGATGACGAAAACCTCCTGACGTCGGACGTTTTCCTCGATCTCTACCTGAACTTCGCCATCCGAAAATGTACCAACCAGTGCCTTGCCCGGCCGCACACCCAACTCGCGGCAAACCGCTTGGGCCAAAGGCCGATTGGCATTGCCGGTGAAAACCAGAATCCCATCCGTGTTCACATTGCACCTGCACGCAGACCGCGACACAGCGGTGATGTTCGAAGCCCGCCGTGGGCTTCACAGACCTCATCCCCGCACCACGCAGAGATGACGTTGTCTTGCATCCACCGACACACCATACAGATGCACCGGCAAGGTGGCTGGGGCGGCAGGGATCGAACCTGCGAATGCCGGAATCAAAATCCGGTGCCTTACCGCTTGGCGACGCCCCATCCTTGAACACTGGCGCGCAGCGGCGACAAATCGACACCACGCGCGACAACACTTGTCCTGGCCCGCCGTGGATCACCAGCACGCCAATGATTGAATGCCTCGTGAGCCATGTTTTCGCGCTCGAAAGCAACGAAACAACAAGCGCCCGAACCACTCAATTGCGGCGACCCGTATTCCGAAAGCGCCTCCAGCGTGGCAGCAACCACTTTGCTGCGTGCCGCTAGGACCGGCTGGAACGCGTTTCCAGTACTACGACCGGACAGGAAGCCCGATATTGTCGTGACTGTGCTATCGCGTGTCAATTCAGGCGCTTGAAACAGGGTCGCCGTCGGCACGTGCACGCCCGGATCGACCACCAGAAACCAGCGCGCGCCGAGCGCCAGAGGAGTCAACAACTCACCAATACCCTCCGCCCAAGCACTGCGACCGCGAACAAACACGGGCACGTCTGCGCCAAGCTGCAAAGCCAGTCCGGCAAGGCGATCTTCGTCAAAACCAAGATTCCAGAGTTTGTTCAATCCGACCAAAACCGTGGCCGCATCCGAACTTCCGCCGCCCAACCCGCCACCCATCGGGATGCGCTTGATCACATCAATATCGACACCGGGCGAAGCGCCGACCTGATTTCGCAACAAATGCGCTGCCCGCACCACCAGATCACATTCAGGCGCCACGCCAGGCAGGTTCGACACACGCCGGATATCCCCATCGGCGCGAACCCGCAGGCGCACTTCGTCGCCCCAATCCAGAAGTTGGAACACCGTCTGCAGCATGTGGTAGCCATCCGCACGACGCCCGACGATCTGCAGGAACAGATTCAGCTTTGCGGGTGCCGGCAAGCACAACCATTCAGAATCAAGGGGTGACATCCCAGCGCTCCACAACCAACCGGACACGATGCTTGCCAGACTGCGCGAACACCTTGCGCGGCAACGGAGGTGTCAGGTCGTGAAACCAGTCCCGGTACTCGATGACCCAATCACACTGCACAATTCGCCTAGGCAACCCCTGCTCGTCCCAGTCGCCATCGAAAGCGCCCCGCGACGGCACACCCTTCATCCAATCCACCAGGGATTCGACGGGCAGTTCCCAACCCACCGACTGACGCAGTAGCAGCGTCGCATCAGGCCCCTCAACTGCACCCTCGTCGAGACCTTCCAATCGGACCCAACTGGCATCACCTACCAAGCGCCAGCTCCGCCGCGTGACCGGGGCACTGAGTTGCACATCGAAGCGTGGACCGTTCTGCCTCCACTCCAAGCGACCACTGCCGCCATCGCTGCCATCCGACACGGCGATTCGCCCCTGCATTGTCCACGCGTTCAATGCGCCGGACGCGAGCACGCGCCCATTGATCGCCGCTTGTGGCATTGCTGAAGCAGGGCCATTGCGCGAAGACCAGGTTTGGCATCCCGCCAGTCCCATCAGGCAGGTTGCTACCAGCAGCGCAGCGCGCACAATCAGCCTGCTCACGGTGCCAGCTTCTGCAGGCTACGCTTTAGCGCACGGTTATCGGCATCGAGCCGCTCGCCCTCGCGCCAAACTACCTTTGCTTCATCAAGCCGTCCCAACGCCCACAACACATCACCAAGGTGGGCTGCCACTTCCGCGTCTTTCTGCGCGGCCCAGGCCCTCTGCAGGTAGGGCAGCGCCTCGTTGTGATGCCCTTGACGATGCAATACCCAGCCCATGCTATCCAGGATGGCAGCCGAATCCGGACTCAGCGCCAGCGCTTGCTCGATGTATCCCCGCGCCTCGTCCAGGCGATCCGTGCGATCAGCCAGCGTGTATCCATAAGAATTCAACGTGTCCGGATTTTCAGAATCAATCTCCAGAAGCCGCTTCAGATCGCCAAGTGCCGCATCGACCTGATCAAGGCGTTCATGGCAAAGCGCTCGCCCGTAGAGCAGGGCGGGATCATCCTCGAAGACGGTCAAACCACGGCGATACGCATCCAGCGCATGCTCGGCGCGTTGATTGCGCAGCAATATCTCCGCCTCCAGCAAGTACGCATCACGCAGCCATTCGCCGTTATCACTGCGGCTGCTCTGAATCTCGCGCAACTCGGAGATGGCGTCATCCAGCTGTCCCTGCCTATCAAGCAGCACCGCGACTCTCAATCGCGCTGGCTCGCCTCGCTCTGGCGAGGCAATCGCGCGATACCAGATCAGCGCATCGTCGTTCTCATCCAGATACTCGGCAATCTGGGCGAGCAGGAAGCGTCGGTCATCATCCGGCTTGCTGCCTGCATTGATCGGCACCGTCAGCTCGGCGTACAAGCTACGCAACGCATCCTTCTGCTCCAGCCTTGCCAAATAGGCCGCACGACCAGCATAGGTGGCGTTGCTCTGCTCGCCTTCGGCCAACACCGTGGCTGCACGATCGGTTTCGCCAAGGCCATCGAAGAGCGCCGCTACACGTAAGCGCTCGCTCAATGACAGTGCACCCGTTTTTAGACCGCGCAAGGTCTGCAGCGCCAACACCTTGTCACCTTTCAACTGCAACACCTCCACGCGCCACAGCGTCGCCTTGATATCGTCAGGAAAGGTCTCTGCCGCCAACCGCAATACGCTATCGACGAGCGCTTCGGCTTTCGACTGCGACGCCAAGGCTCCTATCGCAACCAGTACGTCAACCGATTTCGGCTCAAAGCCTTCGGCCAGCAGTTGCTGCATGACCGGCACCGCCTGCTCGCCAGCACCAGCCAACGCCTGAATGGCCAGTCGCTGTGCCGTCTCGTCACCGGCCAGAAGCGCAGACAGCTGATGTACCGCCGCAGTGATTCTGTGATCACGCATCGCCAGCACCAGCTCGATTTGACGGGCACCCACCGCATCCGGCTGCAACTGCAGCCACCTTTGCAACGCGCGTTCGACCAGACTGGGCTGGTCGGCCATCAGAGCGATCCGCGCCGCCCGTTCTGCCAGCGCCGGGTCGGATTCGCGCTCGGCGACTTCCACATAGGCCATGGCCGCCGCCGTGGAGTCTCCTTCCTGCAACGCAAACTCGCCCTGCAACATGGGCAGAAGCACGTCTTCAATCGCCGAATCGGATGCCGAACTGCCCACCAGATCTGGCTCAGCACTCGCCAACGTCGTCAGCATGAATACGAGGGGAAAGCCCAACAGGTAGAATGCGCGCCGTTTCATCGATTCCTCAGGAAAGCGCTGCGGCGCGCCAACGCGCCCGCAGGACGGGATACTCTCGCACAGTGTACTTGAAGCCCCACAACCCGCCCTCCGACTCAACGGGCGCCCGTCGACTGATTGCGCTGGGTCTGAATCATCAGACCGCTTCAATCGACTTGCGCGCGCGCGTCGCGGTGTCGAGCGAGCATCTGCCGCAGGCACTGGACAGTCTGCTGAGATTGGATGGGGTGCTGGAAGCCAGTGTCATCTCGACCTGCAACCGTACCGAGGTCTACTGCTGTGTCGAGGCGGGTGCAGAAGCGATACCGGCGGAATGGCTTGCGGCGCAACACCAGATCGACTTGAACTTGTTGCGTGGCAGTCTTTACCAGCATGTCGACGGCGCGGCGGTTCGCCACCTGTTCCGCGTCGCCACCGGACTGGATTCGCTCGTGCTTGGCGAGCCGCAGATCCTTGGTCAGGTCAAAGAGGCCTGGCAGTTCTCCCGCAACGCTGGCGCGGTGAAGGCGGCGCTGGATCGGCTTTTCCAGCACAGCTTTGCCGTCGCAAAACGGGTGCGCACGGATACCCGCATCGGCGCGCACCCGGTTTCCGTTGCCTTCGCCAGCGTGCGCTTGGCACAGCGGGTCTTTGCCGAGCTTTCACAGGCGACCGTGCTGCTGATCGGCGCGGGCGAGACGATCGAGTTGACCGCCCGCCACCTGGCGGACCAGAACGTCAAACGTCTGCTGATCGCCAACCGCACCTACGACAACGCCCACGCGCTGGCCCAGCGCTTCGGGGGCTATGCGCTGGGTCTGGACGAGCTGCTGCTGCATTTACCCGAGGCCGATATCGTCTTTTCCGCGACCGCAGCTACCGATCCGATCGTCAGTCGCAGCGACGTGGCCTTCGCGCTCAAGAAGCGCCGCCACCGCCCGATGCTGATGATGGATCTCGCCGTGCCACGCGACATCGACCCGGCCGTGGCCGAACTCGACGACGTGTTCCTCTACACCGTGGATGATCTCGATCAGGTCATCGAGGAGGGCATGCGCTCGCGGCGCGAAGCCGCCGAGCAAGCGGAAGCCATCATCGACCTGCAGGTGGATCACTTTCTGGCTTGGTGGCGCGCCAGCGACCAACAGGGCGTGATTCGTCATCTGCGCAGCCAAGCCGAAGCGGAAAGGGATGCGGTACTGACGAAGGCACAGCAGATGCTCGGCCAAGGCAAGCCCGCCGAAGACGTGTTGCGCTTTCTCGCCCATACCCTGACCAACAAACTCCTGCACGCGCCGAGTGCGAATCTGCGCGCCGCCGCACAACGCGGCGACATCGACTTGCTGCGCGCAGGCGAACGGCTGTTTGGTGCCACAGACACCGCCGCCGACCCCATCTCCCATTCCGAATCCCGCAAGGACCGCGATGACCCCGAGCATCCGCAAGAAGCTCGACGCGCTGGTTGAGCGTCAAGAAGAAGTGGGTCTGCTACTGGCCGACCCGACCGTCGCCAGCGATGCAGCGCGCTTCCGTGCCCTGTCTCGCGAATACGCACAGATCGAGCCGATCACCCGATTGCTCGCCCAGCACACCCAGGCGCAGCGCGACCTGCAGGCGGCACAGCAGTTGCGTGACGACCCTGACATGCGCGAAATGGCGAATGAAGAGATCGCCTTGCAGCAGTCGCTCATCGAAAGCCTCGATCACGAGCTCAGCCTGTTGCTGCTGCCGAAAGACCCGCGCGACGAAGCCAACATTTTTCTGGAAATTCGCGCAGGCACCGGTGGCGACGAAGCCGCCTTGTTTGCGGGCGATCTGTTCCGCATGTATGCGCGCTACGCCGAAACGCGTCGCTGGCAGGTCGAAATTCTTTCGGCCAGCGAAGGCGAACACGGTGGCTTCAAGGAAGTCATCGCCCGCATCGAAGGTCAGGGTGCCTATTCGCAACTGAAGTTCGAATCCGGCACCCACCGCGTGCAGCGCGTCCCCGAAACCGAATCACAGGGTCGCATCCATACCTCGGCTGCCACGGTCGCGATCCTGCCGGAACTGGATGACATCGACGACATCGAACTTCGCGATGCCGACCTCAAGGTCGACACCTTCCGCGCGTCAGGCGCGGGTGGTCAGCATGTCAACAAGACCGATTCCGCCATTCGCATCACCCACTTGCCGACCGGCCTGGTGGTGGAATGCCAGGATGAGCGCAGTCAGCACAAGAACCGATCGCGTGCCATGTCGCTGCTGAAAGCGCGCCTGCTGGATGATCAACGCCAGCAACAGACCCAAGCGCAAGCCGAGTCACGTCGTCTGCAGGTGGGTTCTGGTGACCGCAGTCAGCGCATCCGCACCTACAACTTCCCGCAGGGCCGCATTACCGACCACCGCATCAACCTCACCCTGTATCGCCTTCCCGAGGTGCTGCAAGGCGATCTGTCCGAACTCGTCCAGACCCTCAGCCGCGAGCATCAGGCGGATGAGTTGAAACTGCTGGGAGACTGAGTCTGAACGCCGGGCAGGAAGCGTTCCTCCTGCAGCGACTGGCGCAACAACCCAGCGCGACGGACTGGAACGCACTGGGTGCGTTACGTCTGCAGCGCGAGGCCTTTGATGCGGCGTTGCCTTGTTTTGAACAAGCATTGCGACTGGCGCCTGAGCATTTACCCAGTCGATTGCACCGCGCCATCTGTCTGTTGCAGCTCGGAGACTGGTCCAGCGCGCTCAACGAAGCGGCCCACGTTGCCGCGCAGGCACCGCATCATCCGGCGCCGTGGCGTTTGCAAGCCGAAGCCGCACTGGCCGGCGGCATGGCTGCTCGCGCCGAGCAGTTCGCCCGGCAGGGCCTGGCCTGCGACGAAAGCGAACCCGCCTTATGGCACGCCCTAGCCAGCGCACTCGATGATCAGCGCCGCTATGCCGAAGCCTTGACTGCGGGCGAGCGCGCCTTTCAATTGGCCCCCGATGCCTTGCCGACGCTGTCGATGGTGCAGTTTCTGCGCAGAAGGCTGTGTCGCTTCGATGCTTTGTCCGAAGGAAACCGCCTTCTGCACGATGCCTTGCAACGTGGCGAGACGGGCAGCAGTCCCTTTGCCTTTCTCGCTGAACCCGCGCACCCGGCGATGCAACAGCGCTGCGCGCACGTCGCCGCCCAGCCGTTGACACCGTTGATGTCCGCACAGCCGCCCGCACGGCGTTACCGCCTACCTAGTCAGGCGTTGCGCATCGGACTGGTTTCGAACGGCCTGGGACAGCACCCGACAGGGCTGCTGGTGGTCGAACTTCTCGCCTGCCTGCGTCAGCAGCGACCAGACATCGAGAGCTACGCCTACGCATTGAACACCGATGACGGCAGCGAACTGCGCCAACGTCTGCGCAGCCACGTCCACCACTGGCGCGAAGTCGCCCAACAAGACGCCGCACAGATCGCCGAGCGTATCCGCGTGGACGCCATCGACATCCTGTTCGACCTGCGCGGTTGGGGCGGCGGCGCCAGACCCGCCATCTTTGCCCGCCGCCCGGCTGCCATCCAGATCAACTGGCTCGCGTTTCCGGGCACGACTGGCGCTCCATGGATGGACTATGTGTTGGCAGATCGCTTCGTGCTTCCCGAATCCATGCGGTCGCACTTCAGCGAGAGAGTCGTCTATCTGCCGCACTGCTTTCAGCCCTCCGACACACGTCGCGAAATCAGTCCCGCGCCAGATCGGAAGACCTGCGGCCTGCCCGATGATGCGCAGGTCCTGGCCAGTTTCAACAACAGCTACAAGTTCACGCCTGAGCGTGTAGCACTCTGGCTCGACATCCTGCGCAACTGTCCGTCCGCCGTGCTCTGGCTGTTGCTCAGTGATGGCGTGGAAGAGGCCGCGCGGCAGCTTCGCCTGTTCGCCGCGTCGCGCGGCATTGCCGAAGCTCGTCTGATATTCATGCCCAAGCTGCCGCATGCGGACTATCTGGCCCGCTTTGCGCATGTCGACCTGTTTCTCGATACCGCACCCTATGGCGCACACACCACCGCGTCCGATGCACTCTGGGCGGGCTGTCCCGTGCTGACCTGTCCGGGCGAGACCTTCGCCAGTCGCGTTGCGGGCTCGCTGTTGAACACGCTGGGATTGCCGGAACTGATCGCAGACAGCGAAGACGATTACTGTCGTCGTGCCATTCACCTGATCAACACGCCCATGCGACTCACGCGATTGCGCGAGCGGCTGGCCGAAGCCAGAAAGCAATCCGCCCTTTTTGATATGCCGCGATTCGCGGATGATTTTGCCAACACCCTGAATTTACTGGCCCAGCAGCACGAATTCACCCCGCGCCGAGGATGACGCCGATGAAACGCAAGGAATACGAAACCCATCTCGAACCGCTGCAACGCGAACTGGTCGCCATGCAGAACTGGATGCGACACAGCGGTGCGCGCATCGTCGTGCTGTTCGAAGGGCGCGACGCGGCCGGCAAAGGCGGCGTGATCGGTGCCATTTCGCACGTCCTCAATCCACGCAGTTGTCGGGTTGTCGCCTTGCCGAAGCCCAGCGAACGCGAATCAAGCCAGTGGTATTTCCAACGCTACGTCGGCGCACTCCCCGCCGCCGGAGAAATGGTGCTGTTTGACCGCAGTTGGTACAACCGCGCGGGCGTCGAGAAAGTCATGGGCTATTGCAGCGACGCGCAATACCAGCAATTCCTGCAGCAAGTACCCGTATTCGAAAAACTGCTGATCGATGACGGCGTGTTGCTACTCAAGTACTGGCTGACCGTCGACCAGTCTGAACAGGAAGAACGCTTCGCCGAACGCGCCGCCGACCCACTGAAACGCTGGAAACTCTCCCCCGTCGACTTGCAATCGCGCGACAAGTACCGCGAGTACGGCGAAGCCCGTGACGCCATGCTGCAAGCCAGCCACAGCAAGCACGCGCCCTGGACCCTGATCGACTTCAATGACCAACGCCGTGGGCGACTGAATCTGATTCGTCACTTGCTGGATCAATTGCCGGTGAAGCCGGTGCCCGATTCCGCCCCGGAACTTGCACCGTTGCCCGCAGCGCCTCAAAAGGAGCGCTTCAAGGCTGGTTTGAAGCCGATCAAGGATCGGTTTCAACAGACTTGAATCCCGTGTGATTCGGGGATGCAAACCGCTTGGACCAATAGCCCCCTCGCAGACATCTCACAGCATCGCCGCCCTTCACTGGAAAGCACTCGAAGCGCAAAACCTCCCATTCCGCTGAAAACCAGACGCGCAGTGGTGTACTGATTGACCCGCCGCCCATTGCGCCCTACGTCCCGAAGGTTGCAAACTCAAGTGCCGTGCACATTGGATCAGCCATGTCCTGCGATCGTACGAAATTTCGCCACGTCCGAGCGCCGCTACGGAACAGCTATTTGGCGTTGGTATTGGCTACCTGCTGGCTCTCACTGTTCTGCGTACGGCCTTCATTTGCCGAGCAGTTCACTGCCGGCAACATCCCACAGATTGGGCACAGCGGTGCTTGGTACAACCCCGACCGCAATGGCGAAGGCTGGATTCTCGAGATCACCGACCCAGACCGCGCGACGTTGTTCTGGTACACCTTCGAAAACGGCAAGCCTTTGTGGATGCTCGGCGATGGGCGCCTCGTCACTGAACAGGGACGGCAACTTCTGCGCTTCTACAACTGGCGCGTGCGCGGCCCGCAGTTTGGCGAGGCCTATAACGCCGCATTGCTCGAGTACCAGATCGACTCGGAGATCACCCTCTGGTTTGACGATTGCAGTCACGGCGGACTGAGTTATCGTGGCGGTTTGTATCCGATCCAGCGCCTCAGTGGCCTGCTCGGTCTCGCCTGCGGCGATTCTGCTACTGAAAGCCCGCCGGCATACGCCCATCAGAGCGGCAGTTGGTACGATCCCAGCCACGATGGCGAGGGCTTTTCCCTGCATTGGTGGGCACCGGATCAGGCGCTGGTAACTTGGTATACCTACTCGCCCGATGGCAGTGGTGACCCTGTCTGGATCGTCGGAGCGGGACATCGCGAAGGCAATCGCGTGGTCTTTCCCGAGCTGTTCACCGCGAGCGGCGCGCAATTTGGCAGCGCTTTTGATCCCGATGATGTGCAAATCACGCCTTGGGGAAGTCTGGAATTCACCCTCGGCTGCGAAACAGGGACGGCAACGTATGCGGGACCCGTCGCCTACGGATCGGGGCAACGTCAGCTTCGACAGATCAGTTCGCCTACCGGCCTCGCGTGCTCGCCCGCGCTCGGCGAGGTATTCGATGTGGACTTCCAATCTTGGGATGCTCCTGTCGAAGAACGCTACGCCTTGATCGCGGCGACTGACGAGGGCAAGGCGTTTGCGGTGGATTCAAGCCAACGCCTGATCCGCGTCGATCTCACCGACCATCAAACAGAGGTCCTCAGCGAACAACCGGTCGGGAACATCGTCGGCGTCTCGCCCGACGGCCGCCGCGTGCTGGTCAATTCGCCAATCGATACCGATCCGAGTAAGAACAGAACGCCAATGCTGTGGTCGGCCACATCGGGCATGCGGGCGCTCGATCTGCCTTTTGCCAACAACCAGGCCACCGTCACGTCTGACGACTTCTCCACCTATGCAGGCTACGTGTACGCGCCTGACAACACGCGGCGCTTCTGGTACTACTCTGACCTCACCGGGGGCGTCGAATTGCTCAATGTCGAAAGTGCGATCACTGCACTATCAAACGATGCATCCATCGTTTACTGGAGCAAGTTGGTTCCCTACAGCGTTGCTTCGGGTGGAGGATCTGTCTACACCGGTTATCGGTGGCAATTCCCCTATCAGCGTCTGTACCAGATGTACGACAACGCGCAGATCG
>Ga0075163_10010317_pt1 | contig 12221 bp, 8 predicted proteins | sample JI1023141ADNA_FD_71478 | JGI IMG/M metagenome (GOLD analysis project Ga0075163, IMG submission 71478) | Wastewater effluent complex algal communities from Wisconsin, to seasonally profile nutrient transformation and Carbon sequestration -... | ecosystem: Engineered > WWTP > Effluent > Algae...
ATATTAGGGGATTTGACATTATTAATCCATAAACTAATCTCATAATTTCCAGGAGCAATATCAGTAAATAGAATTTCATTTTCTTGATTAACAAATGTGTTGTTTTTTGTGTTATTAATCCTGTATTCAAGTTTATTGGAACGCTGATTGTTTTTGTAATCGAGGTTTTCAAATTTTATGCGAATATTATTTTGATTATAATCTAAATCAATCGCTTTCGATAATGGGATTGGCTTGCTATTTGCAAACACTGACTTTATCTTTAAACCGTGTTTAATAGAAAAATTTTCCCATCCGTTTTGCAAAACGTATAGACCCTTTTCTGTCCCAAGAAATATTGAATTACCATTCGTCTCAATTTTTTGGATAGTTTCTAATGGCAGTCCTTCATATTCTGTATAAACTTTTACTATTGAATGTGATGAAGCGTCTATTTCAACAATGCCTTGGTTTGTTGCTAATAAAATATTAAGCTTATCATCAAAAGTAAAATCATGAATTTTTAAATTTGATAAACTCGACAAATCAATTTGGATGAGTTTCCCATTAATGTTTTCATATAGCTCACTAATTTTTGTAGATAAAAAAAGTTTACCTAACCTATTTGTTTTAGCTATTTTAATTCCATTTAGTTTTAGAATCTGATTTTGTTCAAAGGTATGCGGGTCAATTTTATAAACTTCATTTGTACTAACAACAAACAAACCTCCTTCTGTGCTATAAATTGAAACTAATTTGGATTTAAATTTTAGAATTCGTTCAAAAATCCGATGACCTACAATTTCAAATAGTGTTGTTTTATTAATACCGAATAACTGATATTTATGCTTAACTACTTGATTTCCCCAATAAGCGTAAGGAGTGTCTAAAAGCTTTATACTTTTGTGCTCTGTAAAATTATTTTTACATTCAAAGATGGAGGAATTATTCGCTAAAATATACCCGTTTTTCGATTTAATAATGTCATTTATGGTAGGATTGTCCTTTTTATTAAGATTGAAAGTGGAATGGAAATTTTTTGTAAATACTCCTATTTGGTTATAATAACTACTATAAAAAAAAGTGTCATTAATAGGTTTAAATAAAGTGAACTTTGCTTTTAACTCATTTTGCGATTTAAAAAGTGTGATTTTTTTGTTTTTGCAAAGGTAAATACCATCTTCAAGAGTAGAGCACCAAATGTTTCCGTCTGAATCTTCAAATATGCCTGAAACAGAAACATTTGATAAGGCAAAATACTGGGTTAAATCATTTTCATATTTGCTTTTTGAGTACAATAAGCCGCTTTTTTTGAAGCCAATCCAAATCCCATCCGATTTGTCAACTAACAGCGACAATATCTCATCATTAAAAGTAGAAAAAGATGCTTTATTTGTAGCTAAATTATAAGATATAAGTACATTTCCAAATCCTATATAAAGTTTATTATGTTTGTCAATAGCTGTTTGTACCCGAAAGAGAAATCCTTTTTTATTTAGTGAGTTTAAGAGATGAATAATGGTTTGTTTTCTGATTGAAATAAAATTAACTTCAATCTCAACCTCTTTTGGCATTTCTTTTCTAAATATTTTTGTATTGTATTCATATTTAGAGGGGAAAATATTATTATCAATTATTTCAATTCTATGATGAGTTTGTTTATTTGAAGTTACTAATCTCTCAAATTTATTTGTTATCAAATTTACTTTATAGGTGTTTACTTGAGTATTAATAATAATTATACTATCCTTTATCAATTTAAAGTCAGTTGCAATGGAAGAGTTTGTATTTAGTACTTCGGCTAAATCCTTTGTGAATTTTAGTTCGCACAAACTATCCTCAATTGATTTGAGAATTCTATTTGAAGAAGTTATAACATAAATTGATCCTTTTGTGTCTGCTGCAACCCCATAGCATGATTCTTCTGGTAAACCTTCTTTTTTGGAAAATACTTTTACTTTATTTCCATCATATTTGCAAAGCCCAGCATCTGTCGAAAACCATATATAGCCTTTTTTATCCTGAATGATATTATAACATTCATTTGATGGTAAATTAGCTAAGTTCTGAGGTTTTTCAAATAGTAATTCTTGGCTAAAGATTCTAAAGCTAAAAATTAAAAAAGTAATAAGAAAGTATTGATTGAGTCTACTCACAAAACAAAAATAGGTTTTTATTTTTGTTATGACAGCACCAAAAGTTGTTGATTAGTAAAGTAAATAGTTTTAGCTAAATTCAATTTCTATTGGTTTTCTAAAACACAAATGTCTATATTACAAGTTAAAGCAAAAGTAAATTGGAACTTAATGTTTTGAATAGTTCTAAGTTACCCTGTGAAGGGAATGTCATTAATTTTGTTTAGCAAAAGGAGAACAACAATAGTATCATATAAATCGCTGATTTTCAACTAAATTCATCTATTAAATTTAGCACAAGTTCATCTCTTTTTTCTTAACTTCGTCGCCTATCTAAACAATCCTATCAAGACTATGGATAAATTTTCTTACCTGGGTACAAGCGATGTTAACGCAATTGAAAATTTGTACCAACAATATGTAAAAGACGAAAACTCAGTTGATGTTACATGGAGAGATTTTTTCCGTGGATTTGAGTTCGCAAAAGCTAATTACGATGAGCCTGTATCGGGCGGAGCGGTTCCTGAAAATATTTCGAAGGAATTTAAAGTAATTACTTTAATTAATGGTTACCGTCAACGCGGACATTTGTTTACCAAAACAAATCCTGTTCGTCAACGACGTACTTACGAACCAACTTTAGATTTAGTTAATTTTGGTTTAAGCGATAAAGATTTAGAAACTGTTTTTCAAGCAGGAAATGAGCTTGGGCTTGGATCTGCGAAATTAAAAGATATAGTTGCTCACCTAGAGCAAACTTACTGTGGAAGTATTGGTGTGGAGTATTTGTTTGTTCGTGAACCACAAGTAGTAAAATGGTTGCAAGACAGAATGGAGAAGTCTCGCAACACTCCTAATTTTAGCTTAGATGAGAAAAGAACCATTCTTAAAAAACTAACTCAAGCAGTTGGTTTTGAGAATTACCTGCATACAAAATTTGTTGGTCAAAAACGTTTTTCACTAGAAGGGGGAGAAGCGCTAATTCCTGCAATGGACACGTTAATGGAGCATGCAGCTGATTTAGGCGTTGAAGATTTTGTTATCGGTATGCCACACCGTGGTCGTTTAAATGTGCTTACAAATATCATGAACAAAACATACAAAGATGTGTTCACTGAGTTTGAAGGCCGCCCTAGCGAAGATAGTTTGTTTGATGGTGATGTTAAATACCACATGGGTTACAGCAGCGATCAAATTAGCAATTCAGGAAAAAAGATTCACATGAGTCTTACTCCAAATCCATCGCATTTAGAAACAGTTAATCCAGTTGTTGAAGGTATAGTTCGTGCAAAAATCGATAACCGTCATAATGGAGATAGCAGTAAAGCTTTGCCAATTTTATTACATGGTGATGCTGCAATAGCGGGGCAAGGAATTGTGTACGAAGTTTTACAAATGAGCCAATTAGATGGCTACAAAACAGGTGGAACAATTCACTTTGTTGTAAATAATCAAGTTGGTTTTACTACAAACTTTATTGACGCGCGTTCTTCAACTTATTGTACAGATATTGCAAAAGTTGTTTTATCACCTGTGTTTCACGTAAATGGTGATGATATTGAAGCAGTTTGTTTTGTTGCTAAATTGGCAATGGAGTTCCGTCAAACATTTAAGCGTGATGTGTTTGTAGATTTATTGTGCTACCGTAAATATGGTCACAACGAAGGAGATGAACCACGTTTCACTCAACCTGTTTTATATAAAGCAATTGCTGCGCATCCAAATCCTAAAGAAATTTATGTAAATAAATTAAGAGCAGAGGGCTCGCCTTTAGCAGATGAGGCAAAAGAAATTGAAACTGCATTTAAAGCAGAGTTAGATGCAAACTTAGATGAGGCTAAGAAAACAGAGAAAGCAAAAATTACTTCTTTCTTAGATGGTGTGTGGAAAGGAATTAAAAAAGCAAACGGAGATGAATTCGATTCTTCTCCTGATACTTCAGTAGACAAAAAGATATTTTTAGATTTAGCTAAAAAAACAACTGAATTACCTAAGGATAAAAAGTTCTTCAATAAAATCCAGAAAGTATTTGATGACCGTAAAGCAATGATTGCTAACGATGCTTACGATTGGGCAATGGGCGAATTATTAGCGTATGCTTCATTAATGCAAGAAGGAAATCATGTTCGTTTTAGCGGTCAAGATGTTGAGCGTGGAACTTTCTCTCACCGTCATGCAGTTGTTAAGGTTGAAGATAGCGAAGAAGAGTACACACCATTAAACAATGCAGGTACAAAAGGTGAATTAAGAATTTACAATTCATTATTAAGTGAGTATGGTGTGTTAGGTTTTGAGTATGGTTATGCCTTTGCATCTCCAAACATCTTAACTATTTGGGAAGCACAATTTGGTGATTTCTTTAACGGAGCACAAATTATATTTGACCAATACTTAGCCTCTGCGGAGTACAAATGGCAACGTATGAATGGTTTAGTTGTATTGTTACCTCATGGTTATGAAGGACAAGGCCCTGAGCATTCATCAGCACGTATGGAGCGTTTCTTGCAAATGTGTGCTAAGAATAACATGCAAATTATTAATGCAACAACGCCTGCACAACAATTTCATGCAATACGTCGTCAATTAAAACGTGATTTTAGAAAACCATTAATTTGTTTTACTCCTAAAAAATTATTGCGTTACCCTTCATGTGTTAGTACTTTAGAAGATTTTACAAAAGGTAAATTCCATGAAGTAATTGATGATACAAAGGTGGATGCTAAAAAAGCAACGCGTATTGCTTTCTGTTCAGGTAAAGTATATTATGATATAATTGAAAGAAGAGAAAAAGAAGGAGCAGATGATTTAGCTGTTGTTCGTCTCGAGCAATTGTATCCTTTCCCTCACAAGCAAGTAGATGCTATTTTAAAGAAATATGCAAAAGCAACTGATTTAATGTGGGTACAAGAAGAACCTGAAAATGCTGGCCCTTGGAGACATATTGACCATGCTGTTCGTTCATTAAATCTAAAATACATTGGCCGTGCAGAGGGAGCTTCTCCTGCAACTGGTTATAGTAAAAAACATGCAGAGGAAAACGAAGAAATTATGACAAAGATTTTTTCGAAAGTATTAGCTAAATAATTTATAATATTAAACATTCACCATTCAAAATAAACAAAGTATGGCAATCGTAGAACTTAAAGTACCAAGCCCAGGCGAATCAATAACAGAAGTAGTAATTGCTCGTTGGGTAAAAAATACAGGAGATATAGTAGAAAAAGATGAAGTACTTGCAGAAGTAGATTCAGACAAAGCAACACTAACATTAAATGCAGAAGAAAGCGGTAAGATAGAAGTATTAGCTGCAGAAGGCGATACTGTTAAGGTTGGACAGGTTGTTGTAAAAATCGATACTTCATTCAAACCTGAAGCGAAGAAGGCAGATGCTCCAAAAGCAGAAGTTAAGGCTGAGGTAAAAAAAGAAGAGCCTAAAAAAGAAGCGGCACCAGTTGCACAAAACGCAAGTTATGCAACGGGTACACCAAGTATTTCAGCTGCTAAAATTATGGCAGAGAATAACGTAAGTGCTTCTCAAATAAATGGAACAGGAAAAGATGGAAGAATAACTAAGCAAGATGTTCTTGCAGCTTTATCAAACGGATTACCTACAGCTGTTGAGGTTTTATCAAACTCTTGGAAAGGCGGACGTGATAAGGATGTTCAAAAAATGACTTCATTACGTAAGGTTGTTGCTAAGCGTTTAGTTTCAGTGAAAAATGAAACAGCAATGCTTACTACTTTTAACGAAGTAGACATGAGTGCTATCTATGCTTTACGTGCTAAATACAAAGAACAATTTTCAAAAGTACATGGAACAAACATTGGGTTCATGAGTTTGTTTACCAAAGCAGTTACCGAAGCATTATATCATTTCCCAGCGGTTAATGCAATGATTAACGGAGAAGAAATTGTTTACCATAAATATTGTGATATTGGAATTGCCGTTAGCGCACCAAAAGGTTTAATGGTTCCCGTTTTGCGTAATGCAGAACAAATGAGCTTAGCGCAAATTGAAGCAGGCATTAAAGCATTAGCTGTAAAAGCACGTGATGGAAAATTAACTATTCCTGATATGGAAGGTGGAACATTTACTATTACTAATGGTGGTGTGTTTGGTTCAATGATGAGTACACCAATTATTAATCCTCCACAAAGCGCTATCTTAGGCATGCACAATGTTGTTGAGCGCCCAATGGCAGTAAACGGACAAGTTGTTATACGTCCAATGATGTATGTAGCTTTAAGTTATGACCACCGTATTATTGATGGAAGAGAAAGCGTTGGATTCTTAGTAAAAGTAAAAGAGATGTTAGAAGACCCAAGCCGCATGTTATTTGGCGGTAAACAACCTGAAGAGGTTTTATTGGGATTATAATTATAACCCTCTTTCGAAAGAAAGAGGGTTTTTTTGTGAAGTAATTTTGCTAGTCTAAGTTAGAATAAGAACCACAACAAACTTTGAATTATAGTAAGAAAAATAAAAGGCTAGGAATATACTCTGTGATTATAATTTTCACTTTGTTTTGTTTGTCATGTGATAAAAAGGAAATATACTTTTTTGCGCAAGGCAATGGTCCAGATTTAGTTTTTGAGATTGCGCCTAATGATTCAGCACTTTGTTATATTTCTTTTCAAAGTGAACCTCATAGATTAAGCGAGGTAAACAAGGAGGAAGTAAGCCTTAATGGAAAGCTTGATGTTTCTTGGAAAAGCAGGAATATGCCGCTTGATGTTTTGTTGAATCTAAAAGTCAACGAGGAACAAGTTGTCTTAAAAGACACATTCAGTTTAACTATTTCAACATTAATTGGAAACAGAGAACAATTTTTCTATTATAATGATTTATTAAAAAATGTTCCCCTGTATGTTGCGAATATAAAACTGTCGCATAAAACTACTGATAGTCTTTTTTATGTGAGAGCTACCCAGCAATTTACTGTAAGTAAAATCAGTGTTGTGAAACCATTAAGTATTGATCTATCTGCTGTTTTAGAAAACAAGAACGTAAGTCGAAAATCAAACAGTATTATTGAGGAAAGAGAATACCACAATCCAGCAGATTTCCCTGGTGTGAGATAATATCGGATTTGTGTGCAATTAACTAAAGTCTGTTAGCAGTAACTTTGCAATTTAGAACCAACTATATTTATCCTTACCCTTAAATAGTTTTTTCGAACGTTTTTTCTTTTTGGTTGTATCGGTTGCTTTTGTAATAATAGGAAATTTAATTCCTAGATTATAATTTGCATCAGTAATTCCAAATCGGTTATCAATGTTGGCAAAGCGATATCTAAAATCTCCGAATAAATTAAATCCCGGGAAAGGCCTTTCAAATCCGATACCTAAATCAAGGCAAAGATTGCGGTTGCGAACATAAGTATTGTCCGAATAGTAAAAATGCGCGGTGCTAAAATCTTGTAAACCGGTATAATATCCTTTCCAAGATTGAATGCAAAGCCCAGAAATAGTATATATCATAACATCTTGGTCAACAATATAACCAATTGCATTAGCAGAAATAACCAATGATTGATTTCTAATGTCTAACCAAGTTGGACTTAAACTAAATTTGGGAATCCGGTTGTATTCAGCTGTAAACCTCAGATTATCACTAAAATTATAGGTAACACGAGCATTCCAACCAAGTTTGTATGGGTTTTCTTTGTAGTTTCTAAACACATTCACACTAGATAAATTTCCTCCAAAACCAAGAGAAAAAAGTGGTTTATCTTCATTCTTCTTTATTTCTTTTAAAGCAGGGGTTTGAGCCCTAATTAAAAAATGAGAACAAATAAAAATAAGTATATAAATAGATTTGGTTTTCATTAGTACTAATTTACAAAAAAATTAAATTGCATCCAATCAATTTTTAACTTCAATAAAAAGTTTGGATTCAAGCAGGTCTTGCGGTGAAACTACCTTTTCTTCACAAGGGATTGCGGTTCCATACCTCATTTTTAATTGTTGTTTAACAAGCTTGTGGCTTAAATCAAAATCTTTTAATTTTTTTGGAATTGAAATTTCTATTCCAATGTTTTTATACATTTTCCAAACGAGTTCCGAACAATAAATTTTATCATCGTTCCACCCAAACACATGATCATATGCTTTTCCTAAGTAATCAATTGCTTTTAGCTTCCATGTTTTTATATGTGTTGTAGTAATTACTTCTGGTTTTTTTAGTCGATATGCTTTAAAAGAGTTGTTATTTCCATGTTTTATCCAATCATTAATAGGAGTGTATTGCACAGGTCCAATTGCTTCAAACACTTGTACATTATTACCTTCTTTAATTATCATTCCGCAATGACTATATTTTGATTTTGTAGCAATTTTAATTGCTTCCCCTAAATCACCACCTGTATCTTGAAAAAGGATATCTCCATCTTTTAGCCATGAATAGTTAACTGTTTTTTTAATTCCTTTTTCTTGTTTAAAATTGAAATTAAAAAAGAGGGTAGAAACAAATAGAAGAAGTAGTGCAATTGTGCTTATTCTTTTCATGTTGGTAATTTTCAACTAATTTATTTCCAATTACCTTACTAGCAAAACAATGTGAGTTAAAAAAACAAAAAGAGACTTAAGTAGCCATACATAAGTAAATAATTGTAAATTAGTATAGGACTTAAAAATAAATAGTATGAGATATATATGTTTTGCTTTAGTGATGTTGTATGTTTTTTCATTAAAAGCACAAGTTTTGTATGTAAAGGATTTCGGCACTAGTTACTCTGGTTGGTCATACTCAGCTAACTATACAAGCGGTGTTGCTGATAATGGCGGAACAACAATCCGAAGTTGTACTTTTGGAAATGGAGACGATTTTACAGGAATGGGAACCTATGCTCGTTATACAAAATCAAATATCTATGACCCCATTGCTCAAAATTACGATTGGCTTTGGGACAGTGTAGTTTTTAAGTTTAGGTACCGCACAGAGGGTTATGCCAGGGACTTTAGAGTTATTTTTGATTATTTAGTCGGCGCAGGAACTATATACGAGTATGATGTTAGAAGAAATTATTTTCAGCCTGACAGCGAGGATGTAAGAATAGTTGTTTCAGGCCCTACCGGTAATGCATTAAACTGCGAAATTGGTTTGATTAAGTATGATACAACTCTCAATAATTTTAAAGTCTATCTTAGTAATTTAAGCATTAAAGGCTATATAACCTATAGTCCTGTTGGCTTGAGCGAATATACGGATTCAAAAAATGCTGTTCTCTATAATAGTGAGACGCTGTTTTTTACAGAAAAGTGGTTGTATAAAAAATATTGGATTACTGATATTCAAGGAAAAGAATACGTTTCGGGTATTGTAAACTCAAATGAAGAAAAGATAAATCTTGAAAACGGGTTATATATTTTGAGAACTGAAAGTTCTATTCAAAAAATAATTATTGCTCATTAGAATCTAGGGTTTGCTAAATGGATTTTTGAAAAAAGCTGCAAAACACAAGTAAATGTATTTTCTTATCTTTAGCATTAGAAAGAAATGGCATTTAAAGAAAACATACTACTTTTAAAAAAACTAAGCTTTAAAAAGTTGTCGAATGCTTTTCAAGTGTATCGTTCATTTCATTCATCTAGAAGAAGTGGCTTAGATGAACACAAGGGTTTTCCAATTAGTATTTCTATTGAACCTACTACCAGCTGTAATTTACGCTGCCCCGAGTGCCCAAGTGGACTAAGATCTTTTTCTCGTCCAATAGGAATGCTGCAAGAGCAATTGTTTGAGAAAATTATAAATCAATTGGCAGATAAACTTATTTACTTAACTTTTTATTTTCAAGGCGAGCCTTATTTAAATCCTGAGTTTTTAAAAATGGTAAGTATTGCTCACAAGAGAAAAGTGTTTACGTCTACTTCAACCAACGCTCATTACTTAAATGATGCCAATGCAAAAGCAACAATAGAAAGTGGATTGGATAGATTAATAATTTCTATTGACGGCACAACACAAGAAACCTACGAACAATATAGAGTAGGAGGCGACCTATCAAAAGTTATTGAGGGGACAAAAAATATTGTAAAGTGGAAAAAGCAATTACGCAGCAAAACACCACATATTATTTTTCAGTTCTTAGTTGTAAAACCTAACGAACATCAATTAGAAGAAGTAAAGCAATTGGCAAATGAATTAGGTGTTGATGAGGTAAAATTTAAAACCGCGCAAGTATACGATTATGAAAATGGAAACCCGCTAATTCCAGATAACGAACAATACGCCCGTTATAAGAAGGGAATTGATGGTAAGTGGCGAATAAAAAATGAATTACTCAATCAATGTTGGCGCATGTGGAGTGGTTGCGTAATTACTTGGGATGGAAAAATTGTTCCCTGTTGTTTTGATAAAGATGCGAAGTATCAATTGGGTTCTTTGCAAGAAACTACTTTTGAAGAAATCTGGAATTCAGAGCCATACAATAAATTCAGAGCCTCTGTTTTAAAATCAAGAAAAGAAATTGATATATGTGCTAATTGCAGTGAAGGCACTAAAGTTTGGGCATAAAAAAACCAGCTGTTTAAGCTGGCTTTTGAGGTTTAGTTATGAGTGTTTGATTTAATTCCCAGGAAAATTTGCTTTTCTTTTTTCTAAGAAAGCTTTTACACCTTCTTTAAAATCACCTGTTCCAAACATTTTACCAAATTCTTCTATTTCAACTTCGTATCCGTTTTCTTGTTTATTATAACCAGCATTAATTACTTTAATTGCAGTACGCACAGCTACCGATGAACGCTGTCCAATTTTATTTGCAATCTCTTTACACTTGTTTAATAATTCTTCTTGTGTAGTAACATGATTTACTAAACCTAATTGTAAAGCATCTTGTGCGTTTATCATATCGGCAGTAACAATCATTTCAAATGCTTTTCCTTTTCCAACTAATTGGGCTAAACGTTGTGTTCCACCATAACCAGGTATTACTCCTAAAGTTACTTCAGGTAAACCCATTTTAGCATTATCGCTTGCAACACGTATGTGGCTTGCCATTGCTAATTCTAACCCACCACCTAGTGCAAAACCATTTACTGCAGCAATAACAGGTTTAGAATAGTTCTCAATAAAATTAAATAATTTAAAATGCCCCGTTGCACTTAGTTGACGGCCTTGGGTTACATTAAAATCAGCAAATTCTGCAATATCAGCACCAGCAACAAAGGCTTTTGCCCCGCTACCAGTAATAATGATACACTTAATTTCTTTTTCGTTTTCTGCCTCTAACAAGGCTTCGTGCAACTCTTCAATTGTTTTGTTGTTAAGTGCGTTTAATTTATCGGGACGATTAACAGTAATGATTAATGTACCATTCTCTATTTCTGTTAATACGTTTTCGTAAGTCATAACCATAGTTTTCTTTATTAATGATACAAAGATAAGGGCTAAATCGTTGTAAAAGCTTTTATTTATTAACGGCTGTTAATAGAATTTATTTTACGTAGGATAAAAAATTTTCGTAATGTCAGTGAGAAAATGCGTTGTTTTTAGTGCTTGCAAAAAAATGGCAGATGCGAGGCGTTTTCAAAGTCTTTAAATTAGGAGTTTACCTGTGTAAATGACTAATTTGAATACTCAAAACAACGACGCAGATGGCGTTTTTTCGCAAGTACTACTTGGAATATTCTTTTCTTAGTTGACTAGCTGTTTTCTTACTGCCATCATGACTCCAGCCTGGAGGTGCAAACATGTATTTTAGTTTGTGTTTGATTGATTTTGATTTTTTTAAATCGGTCGCAATTCCTTTCCACTCATGAAATACAACATTTAAAGGATTATGACTTTTAATATTTTCTGTTAATCCATATCTCACTGGCTCTTCTTCTTTTTCCTCTGCAAAGGTTCCAAATATCCTATCCCAAATAATTAATAGCATTCCCATGTTTTTATCTAAGTATGGAATGTTGGAAGCATGATGAACACGATGATGAGATGGAGTTGAAAGAAACCATTCTAAAAAACCTAATTTTTTTACATACTTCGTATGAATGAGAATACCATAAATTTGTGTTGCCGAATAAATAAACATTATGTCTTTACCTGCAAATCCAAGCAAGGAAAGTGGAATAAAATAAACAAAACGATACAATGGTTGAAATACGGAT
>Ga0075163_10010318_pt1 | contig 12219 bp, 14 predicted proteins | sample JI1023141ADNA_FD_71478 | JGI IMG/M metagenome (GOLD analysis project Ga0075163, IMG submission 71478) | Wastewater effluent complex algal communities from Wisconsin, to seasonally profile nutrient transformation and Carbon sequestration -... | ecosystem: Engineered > WWTP > Effluent > Algae...
TAATTGTCGAGCCTGGCAAAAGTATTAGATACCCCTGGCAACAGCCGCGCCGGGACGCCCTTGTAATAAATTACCCCATAGTCAGGCTGGCCAATGAATCCAATGCTTGAATAGGCAAAATGCAGCACCTTCTCTCCACCGACGGTGATCCTGACCTCCACAATGTTTTTGTGCGGGTATTCAGCCAGCGGCGGCGGGTACTCTATGAACCCATCAAGCACAGAACTAACGGACGTTCTTGAATATCCGTTCACAAAATATGGGCTTGATAGCTCGCCGCCGCTAACGTCTGCAGGGGCGGTCATCAGGAATTGAATGGTAAGAAGCGGGCGCTCGAACTCAAACCCCGACTCACCGTCGCGCCTATCGGGCAGGAGATTATTGTCCGGGCCTCGCCACTCCCAAAAAATAATAGACCAATATCCGGGCGGCAATATAGTTGTCGTGCCGCCGCTATATAGCGGCACGCTGATTGACTGCTCTAGCGTATATGGGCCGCTTCCGTTCAGCCAAACCTGCCCAACGCCGCCCGCTATTATCTGATCAATAAGCCCCGGGCGAAGGCACGCAAGCCGCGCGCCGATGCCGTCGCCAACATATACCCACGTGCACGGTTTCGGGTTTTCGACAAACCCGATCACCTTCGGCGAATCCCATGTCATGCCGTCGAACTCGACGACCACGCGGTCGTCGACGTCGAAGGCGTCGGCGTTGCAATCCATATAGACGACCTCGACGCCGGCCAGCGCCTCGGCCTGGTTCACGTTGAGCCGCTTCGCGCTCGAGGTCGCCGGGTCGAGATCGACGTCGACCGTCCCGGCCTCCTCGTCGATGGCCGTGATCGTCGCCTTCCGGTAGCTCGGTTTCCACTTCTGCCAGCCCGGCAGGACCGCGGCATTCCAGAAGACCTGTTCAGGCGTCATCAGCTCGCGCGCCATGAGCGCCCCGTCGCCGTCCTCGGGCGCCCGGCCGCCGGCCGCGATCAAGATCGCCTGATCCTCGCCCGGGATCTCGATCGTCGCGACCTCGCCGGTCGCGTCCTCGGTCAGATCGACGCACCACGCCTGCCGCGTGTCTTCAACCTTCGCCGCCAGCAGCGCACGCTTTCGATCCACCAGGCTCGTGCGCTCAAAGATCCGCTGATCGCGCGGCGCCCTGGCCGCCAGTTCCGCCGAGGTCGCCTTCGCCACCTCCTCCTCCGCGCGCTTCACCGCCACCGTGGCCAGCGCCGCGGCCTCGGGGCCGCCCTCTTCAAGTGCGTCCGCCATCGCGTTGATGGCCGCCGACAGCGCCGACAGCGCTGCGGATGCCGCCGACTCTGCCGCCGCGACCGACGCCTCGGCCGCAGCGATTTCGATGTTCAGGACCGAGATCCGCTCGTCCATCTTCGCGACCCTCGCGTCGCGCGTCGCCTTCCCGAAGTCAATGGCAATCGTGTACAGCCCATCCGTGCCGCCGCCGGTGATCGTTCCGCGCCCCATCATTCGCCCCCAACGTCCATGTATGCATCACCCTCGAGCCCGTAAGTGTTGATGTAGCTTGCCGTCAGCAGTACCGAGCCCGTCGTCGCCTGACATCCCGGCCTCAGGAACCAATCGAGCGCGCAGCGGACGCGCGTCACACCCGCGCCGCTCGAGATCGCCCGCACGCCGCGAAGCGTGCGAACCGGCGGTTCGGTGCCCTCCGGCGCAACGCTGGCCGCCGGGTAGCCGCTCAGCGTGCATGTGTACCGGCGCGGCCCCTGGTCGAGCTGCCGAAACTCGACCAACGAGCGCGCGACCTCATGCTCGACCCGCGTGCCGTCGGGCAACACCGCGCCGCGCGAGATCACGAAAACCGCCGCCTCGCTCAGCGCGGCGATGACTCCCGCCAGGTCCGCCACGCCGGGCACCACAGCCTGCAGATAGCCCGACCCATCCAGCCGCGCCGTCCCCTGCCAACTCGATACCGGGATGCGCAGCGTCGTTGCGCCGTCGATCAAGTCGCAGACAAAGAACGTCGTTGCGCCGAGCCGCTCGAGGTGCTCGGAGAAGTCGTGATCCGCGAGCATCCGGGCAGAGCCCAGCGGGCCGGCCACGGACACCAACGAGCCGACGCCAACCCGGCCGAGTGCCAGCGCCGCGCCGAGCGGCCCGGCCGCTGATACGATGCCCGCCGGCCCGGCCGGGAACAGCGACCCCGAAACCGTCTCTGTCTTGATCTTCAGCGCGTCAAAGGCGACCGCGGCGACGCCGACGGTGCGGCCGTGCGCCGTGAACATGCCCGGCATGCTCAGAAGCACGAAGTCGACCGGCACACCGTAGCCGACGCCGCCGCTCTTGGTGTGCTTCAGCGTCCCGTCGACGTAGAAGCGCGCCTCCGCGCTCGTCACCTCAACCCGAAGCGTCACCAGGGCGCCCGGCGCGCTGCCGCTGAACGTCGCGATCGAGCTGAAGTCCCAGCCCACCGTGCCATTGCCCGATGCGTCGACGTCGAGGCTAAAACGTCCGCCGAACCCGGCGTCGAACGAGCCCTCGAGCGCGACCCCGTACACCGTCACGACCTCGAAGGTCGTCACGCCCGAGGTATGGTTCAGCCCCGACAGCGTGAGCTGCGCATATCGGCCCTGCCCGGGCGAAGGCGGCGCGACCGTGGTCCCCGTCGCGGTTCGCCTGAACGCGCCGGCCACGTCCGTGACGGACTCGTCGAACTCCGCCCATATCTGGCTACCGAGCGTCAGCCCCACAACCGGCCCGGAAGCCGCGCCGGTCAGGTCGTCATAGACCCCGGGGTCGGTTCCACGGAAGTCCTCGGCCAGCTCCTGGCTTGCCATACCCGCCGGCGCCGGTTAGCCGATCGTCGCGCTCGAGATTGCCACGGGCACACCCGAGACGATCGAAAGCGTGTTCAACACGAGATAGCCGGCGACCGCGCTCGCCCCGGCCGACACCGGCAGCGCCAGGTGCACATCGCCGTCGCTGTTGCACACCTCGCCATAGGCCGCCGTGCCCGTCGCGTCGGCGCCCGCGTCAACCCCCGCGATGCTCAGCGTGAGTTGCCCGGTCGTGCCGTTCACCGACCCGCATGGATCGGACAGCGGAACCTGCGCGAGCAGCACATCGGCCGCGCTGCGGATCCGCACGAAGCCCGCGCCGCTGCCCGAGTCGATGACGTCCCGCAGCGCGGTGTGCGCCGCAACGAGGGCGGCGGCCGAGTAGGTGGCGCTTGATGGTGCCGGCATGGTTTCTTCACTCCGTCGACGCCGCCAGCTCAGAGACGAGCAGGACGAGGCGCGACTCGTCGGCGCCCGGCGTGTAGGTTTCAGGGGCGGCGACCCACAGGCCCCCGCGCATAGAGACATAGACCCAGCGGTGCAGCCTCACCAGGCGCGCGACCCCGGCCTCGGCGGCGGCATCCGTCGGCGCCCATCGCAGCTCAATCGTGCGGTCGGCCTCGCTATAGCCGAAGTCGTTGAACGCCGCCAGGCCGTCCAGGGTCGCCACCCGGTTGACGCGCCGCACGAGTTCGCCCTCGGTCACATCGGGCAGGCAGTCGAGCAGGACCGCCCCCGACAGGTCGAACAACTTCGCGGCCAGATGTACAAGCATCGTTCAAACCCCCAGCAGCATGCGCAGGCCATCCCGGTTCACCTGCGTTTGGATCGCCCGCAGGATCTCCCACATGAACGCCTCGAGGTGCGGTTTCAGGCCCGCCCCGTCGATCTTGATCAGCGCGTCGCCCCTCTCAAGCGCCTGCGTGCGCGCCCGCATTTCCGCCACCGTCGCCTTTGTCGTCTCCTCCTGCAGCTTGAGGGCGCGCTCCCGGCGCTCGTTCTCAAGGCGGATCTGCGACTCCACGGCGTACTGCGCCGAGAAGCCCGGCTGTTGGTAGGCGTCCAGAAGGTTGCCGAATAGGTCGCTCAGCAGGTCGCCCGTCGAGTTGATCGTGTTGTCGATCGACGAGAAGATCGCCTTGATCCGCTCCGTATCCGCCTCGAGCTGCGCGATGTTGAGCTGAACCTTCGCCTCGATGAACTTGATCCGCTCGTTGCTCGCGAGCTTCTCGAGTTCGAGCTTCATCTTCTGCGCGGCCTCGGTCGCCTTCTCGGCTTCCTTGGCTTGGCGCTCGAGCGCGTCGGCGTTTTCCTTTGCGATGACGGTCCCGCCCGTCATCCCTCTGTAAGTGCCGTCCTGCTTCCGCTCGAGCAGTTCCAGCGCGGCGGCCAGGGCATCGGCGCCGATCGCGTTGCGTTCGAAAGCGGCCCGCATCTGCGCGCCGAGGTCGGCGAAGTCCTTCGGATCCTTCAGCCTGTCCAGCGCCGCCAGGAACCCCGCGAAGATCTGGTCCCCGCTCGCCGCCGTGTTCGATGCCAGGTCAGCAAAGGCCTTCTTCACCCCCGCGATCGGATCGACGAACAGCTTCGGGTCGACGCCGAGCGCCTTCAGTGCCTTGTCAACCTCGCCCGCCGCCTTCTGCAGATCCTTCGCCGACCCGGCGCCCTTGTCCATGCCGTCGGCGATCTTCCGCCCGGCATCCTCGCCAGCGGCACCGGTGCGTCCGGCCGCGTCCTCGACGCCGAGCAGCGCGTCGCGCGCCGCCCGCGTCTTGTCCGCCCCGCGGCCGATCGCCTCGGCGATCACATCGCCCAGGCTTGACCAGTTTCCCGACCGGATCGCGCCGGCCACCGCCCCGATGATCGTGCCGAGCGTCTCGAATCCCGCGATGATCCCGACGATTGCCGCAGTGCCAGCCTTTACACCCGTGGTAAGAACGTCGAAAGCGCCGGCGTTGCCGATCTCGATATATGCCTCGGTGATCGCGTTTTTGAACCGCGCCGAGGACGAAGCGAACCCGTCAAAATCGACGCCGGCTAAACCGTCGCGCAGCGTGTCCGAGAAGATCAGCAGCTCGCGCGATCCGATCTCGCTGGCGCTGATCATTTCGTACAGCTCCGCCGTGCTGACGTCCATCGAGCTTGCGAACTGGACGAAGAAGCCAGGGATTCGCTCGGCGATCGACTTCAGATCTTCAAGCTCGAACTTGCCCTTGGAGACGCCCTGCGCGAGCTGCACCATCGCCCCGTAAACATCGTCAGAGTTAGAGCCGGCCCGGGCCATCGTTCCGGCGAATGCCTCAAAAACAATCTGCGCGCCTTCACCCTCAAGCGCCGTGTCTTTCGCTGCCCCCGCGAACTTTGCATATGCGTCGGCCGTCTCGAGAAGGTCAACGCCGAACCTGCTTGCCAGGTCGCGAACAAAATCAAACTCTCGCGCCGCCGCCTCGCTGCTGCCGACCGTCGCGATCATCGATCGGTCGAAATTTTCGAGGGCCGCGTTCGCGTCGATGAAATCCTGAACAACCACCGCGATTGCCACCGACTTGATCGCCCGCGCCAGGGAGTCGGCCGACACGCCGGCCCGCTCGAGGCCGTCCGCGCTGTCGTCGATCTGCTTCAGCCCGCCGGCCGCTCCCCGGGCCTCGGTGTCGATCCCCTTTAGGCTCGCCTCGACCTTGCCGAGCGCGGCCCCGGTCTTGTCCTCGCCCTCGAAGATGATCGCAACGGTCTTGCTGAGGTCGGCCATGCGTTGCGCTCGTCGTCAGGGTTTCAGGTCTTGCCGGATCCCTTGCGCTCGTAGTACGCGGCCCACAGGGCGACTTCTTCGTGCGTGAGGAACCCCTGCGGTATCAGGTCCGGTCGGTGCTGGTACAGGTAGCCGCCGCGCAGCTCGATCAACTGCATGCCGGCCATCAGGCCGGGATCGTCTGCGAGGCGGCGGGAGGCTTTACAAGGTCGGCGCCCTGTCCGGTGAGTTCGGTGATCGTGTTCGTCAGGCTCAGAAACTCGACCGGGAACTTCTCGGCCAGCTTCACCGCCTGCGGCAGCGTCAGCGCCGGCGCGACCGACCCGGCGACGAGCAGCTCGAGCCGCTTCGCGATCTCGCCCGGCGTGTCCTTCGACAGCCCAAGCGCCTTGCGGATCGCCTCTGCCTGGTCGCCGCTCTTGGCAATCGCCTTGACGATCGACTCGATGCTCGACTGCCGGGCGCCCGCGTCCATCGCGCGATGCAGCTCGACAGCCGACAGGCCGCGAACCTCGAACTCGGCCGCCTCGCCCTCGCCGAAGAAAGCAGCGAGGGCGGGCACCGGAACCCGGGCCGAGCGCGCGACGAACTGCGCGCGCTCGAAGGCGTCAGCCGCGAACGGCATCAGGCCACCTCGACCGCGGCGGCGCTCGCCGAGATCGTGCACGCCGCCTGAATCTGGTCGCCCGCCGGGAACGTCCGCGCGATCCCGAGCTTCCCCTGCGTCAGCAGGTAGCTGCTGGCGTATCGGTCAGGGTAGAAGCGGAACCAGAGGGTCGCGTTCTTCAGCGCGACCAGGCCGTCGCTGATCCCGTTCGACAGGTAGGCCGTGAAGCTGCCCTGCCCGAGCGTGCTGCTCGTCGCGCCCAGCGTGGTGCCGTAGATCTGCGTGGAGCTGACCGAGTGCGACGTCTCCGGCGGCACGAAGTCGGAGGCGAGCGACACCTCGCCGAAGATCGGCGTCGAGTAGCTCGCGAAGACAGCCTTCGGCACCGGCCCGGTGTGGATCAGCGGCAGGGCGGCCAGGAAGGAAACCGAGCCCGTCGAGTAATCGACGTTGAACAGCGGGAAGTCTGCACGCTCGACATGCAGGCCGACGACGCTGTAGAGCTGCGCGTCGGTCAGCGCCGCCGCGGTGCTGGTCGCCACCCTCGCCTGGCCGATCTCGATCGAGGTCGTCGGGATCAGCGGCGGCCCGCCAGCGGCGCCCCGCGTCTCGCTGAAGTTCGCGTCGCTGCCATCCGTGCCCGCCACCACCGCCAGGGCGCCGGAAGCGTTCACCGTGATGCTGCAGACCTTCGCGACGTTCGAGGCCGGGCGCGTGATCGTCGCCGTGCCGGCGGCCACCGCAGTGACGACGCCCGCCAGGTTGCAGGTAAGCGCCGCCACGTTGACGACGTTGTTCGTCGCGCTCACCGACAGCGCGCCGCCGGTCAGCAGGCCATTCGGCCGCACCACCGGCGCATAGCCCGCACGGCCCGACCAGAGGGTCGCCGCCGAGTTGAACTTCAGGTGATCGCCGCTGTCGGTCAGCGCGGCCATTGCGACGGCCTGCTGCCCGGCCTCATATTCGAGCTTTGCACTTTCTGCGGTTGCCATGGTGTCAGGCCTCCTTCTGTTCGGTGGTGGCGGCGTCGGCAGCGCGCTTGCTGGCGCGCTTGCCGGCAGCGGCAGGCGCCGCCTCCGCCGCCTGCTCGTCGGCGGGCTTGAAGGCCGCGTCGACGATCTTGAAGCCCTGGCCGATCAGCTCGGCCTTGCGCCCCGGTGTCACCGGGTGCGGCTCGTAGGCGATGGGGCGGCTCATGGTCACTTGTCGGCGTCGCCGATGGTGATCACGCCGGCGGTGGACTTGATGGAGGTCGCCACCTTGTCCCAGTTGGTGCCGCTCGCCAGCTCGGCGTCGGTCGGGCTCTTGCCGCCGTTCGTCTCGTCCCAGGTGTAGCCCTTGAGCGCCAGGCCGAACGAGTAGTCGACCTGCATCGTGGTCTCGATGCGGGTCTGCCCGTTGGTGGTCTCGATGTTGCTGATCACGTCGCCGCCGTCGAACACGGTCGCGGCGCCGTCGGCCAGCGACAGCACGCGCAGCTTGTTGGGCGAGCCGGTGACGTAGAGGGCCGGCGCATCGGTCACCACCACCGGCTTGCCCAGCACGTTCACGACCAGCACGTTGCCGCTCTGGAACAGGTTCTGAGCGTTCGCCAGGTTCAGGCCGATCAGCTTGTGATAGGACTGGCCGTTCATCACCTGGGCCACCAGGCCGCCGGAAGCATCGCCGAACAGCGCGTGTGCGTTGTTCATCGCGCTGTAGCTCAGGCCCAGGGTGGCCGACACGTCGATCGTGGTGGCCGCGCCCTGGTTGGCAATGGCGGCGCACAGCGCGGCGATGGCGGTGTTCAGCTGGTCGGCCATCAGCGCCTCGGCGAAGTTGCGCGAGGCAACCTCGATGCCCTCGGTAGTCGGCTTGTTCAGCCAGGTCAGCTGCGACGGCTCGAAGCGGATCGGGCCGAAGCCGCCGGCCACCTTCACGCCGCTCTGCTTGAGCTGGGTCAGGTCGGTGACGCTGGGCGTGCCCTGGGCGGCGTAGCGGTCGACGCGGCGCTGTGCGCTGTGGATGGCCGCGAAGAACGATTCCTGCAGGAAGTCGCCGTCGAAGCCGGCGGTGGTCAGGCGGATGGCGCCGTTGGAGGCGGCGTTGAACTTGGCCACCATCTGCGCCAGCGTCTCGATCGTCGCGGGCATGACGTACTGGTTGAACACTTGCATCTGCGAGAGGGACATGGATCGCTCCTATTGGGTTGCGTGTCGGCCGCGCTGGGGATCAGCTGGCGGCCAGATCAGGGAACCGGGCTGCAATCGCTGCAGTCCGTGCGCTGCGGTCCCCGCCGAGGTCACCCTTCGACGAGCCGCCACCACCGCCACTACCAGCGGTCCGCGCCCCAGCACCTCCCGTGCCCGTGGGCTTGAGCAGCTCGGGCCTGGTTTTCGCCAGGCCGGCCACCCCATCCTCGACCGCGACGAGTCTGCCGTCGTCGGCCTTGAACATGATCTCTTCACCTTCCCACACCAGACGCGGCGCGACGAACGCCTCGACCACGTCGCGGGCCACGAACTCATGCTTGCCCAGCGCCTCGGCGACGACCGCCTTCTGGCGGCTGCCACGGAGCGCACCGGCAGCCGCGTCGGCCGCCTGCTTCGCCTCGTCGCGCTCACGCTCGAGCTTCTTGATCTTCGCGTCGAACTGCTTCACGGCCTCGGCCTGGCCCTTGGCATCGGGCAGCGCGTCGAGTTCCTCGTCGCTGTCGATGCCCAGCTTCTCCAGCGCCTTGGCCTTGAACGCCTTCAGCGTGTCGTTCTCGGCTTTGATCGCCTTGCGGCCAGTGATCGACTCGTTGCGGGCGGTGTCGCGCTGCCCGACCAGGTCGTCGACGTGGGCCTTGAGCTTGGCAAACGTCTCGTCGCCCAGCTTGTCCTTCAGTGCTTCAATGTCCATTGGCCTCTCGCCTTGGGGTGGGCGGTGAACTTGCAGGCGGCACCCTAACCCCTGGTGTTTGCATGCGCGGCACAGTGCGCGTGCAATCCTCGCCGCCCATGGGCGCAGCCGACATCACTCGATTCCAGTTCATCGGCCACGCGCTGCGCGGCGATGGCCCGTTCCGCCCCACCGTCTCGGCCTCGGCTGTCGGCACGACCTACCTGATCCGCTACCCGCGGGAGTCGGACCAGAAGTTCGCCAGGCGAAACGAGCTGGCCTTCTACGCTTCGCCGCTGGCCCAGGCCGCCAGCCGCTTCACCGGCTACCTGTCCACCCGCGCGCCGGTGCGCGATCTGCCGCATGCGCTGTATGAGGCGGTCGCCGACAACGCCGACGGCAAGGGCAACGCGCTCGACCCGTTCTGGCAGTCGTTCATGGTCGAAGCCAAGTCGCGCGGCTCCATGCTGCTGCTGGTCGACATGCCGGCAGTGAACGCCTCCGGCAACCTGGCCGCCCAGGTGCGCGACCGGGCGGCGCCGATCTGGACGCCGATCGCGCCCGAGCTGCTCACCGACTACGAGATCGGCGACGACGGTCGCTTCGCCTTCGCGGAGTTCCGAGGCGTCTACACCGGGCCGGACGGCAAGCGGGTCGACTGCATCTGGCGCTTCGACGCCGCCACCTGGCAGGCGCGCACCGACGGCGGTGCGCCGCTGACGCCGCTGACGCCGCACCCGCTCGGCGTCTGCCCGCTGCTGATCTTCACCGAGGGCGGCGACTTCCCCCACTTCGGGCCTTTCGCGGCCATCGCTGACCTCTCGAAGCGGCTGTTCAACCTCGACAGCGAACTCGACGAGATCCTGCGGTCCCAGACCTTCAGCCTGCTCACCATGCAGGTGCCTGACGACACCGACAGCGCGAAGAAGATGGACGCTGCCCGGATCGCAGGTGAGACCATCGGCACGAACAATCTGCTGGTGCACACCGGCACGACGCCGGCCTTCATCGCACCGGAGGATGGCCCGGCCAAGGTCTACCTCGACCGCATCGCCGCGCTGCAGGCCCGCATCGACGAGATCGGGCTGAACGTGGCCAGCCCAAACGCCCGGGAGTCCGGCATCGCGCTGCAGATGCGCTTCCAGGCCATCAACGCCGAGCTGTCGAAGTTCGCCGGCCGCATCGAGGATCTGGAGCGCAACGCCTGGGAGCTGTCGCGCCGCTGGCTGCGCATGTCCACCGCGCCGAGCGTGCAGTGGCCGCGGGACTTCAACCTGCTGGACGTGCTGCAGGAGCTGCAGGTGCTGGCCGAGATGCGCGCCACCGCCATGCCCGAGCCGGTGATCGCCGCGCAGATGCGCCGCATCGTCTCGCAGCAGTTCGTCGGCGTCGACGACGAGGCCCAGGCGCGCATTCAGGCGGCAATCGACGAGCTTCAGCAATCCACGGCCTGACGGCCAACATCCGAGGGATCAGCGATGACCATTCAACTAGGTACCACCCTGCGAAACAACATGGTCGGCCAGTACGAGACCACCATCGGCACCACGCCGAAGCTACAGATCCGCACCGGTGCACAGCCGGCGAACTGCGCCGCCTCCGACAGCGGCACGCTGCTGTGCGAGATCACGCTTCCGAGCGACTGGCTCGGCGCGGCCTCGTCCGGCGCCGTCGCGCTTTCCGGCTCTTGGGCCGGCACCGGCGCCGCGTCCGGCACCGCTGCGCACTACCGCCTGAAGGACAGCGCCGGCAGCGTCTGCCACGAGCAAGGCAGCGTGACCGCCACCGGCGGCGGCGGCGACCTCACGCTCGACAATGTGAGCATCGCCACCAGCCAGGCCGTGAGCGTCACGAGCTGGACCCGCACCCAGGGCGGCGCGTAACCCGCCGGCCGCCGCCATGTCCGGCCGCCTCGTCCTCGTCTACGCACGCAGCCACACGGTCGGTGGCCTACTGATCCGCCACGCGGATCGGTTCGGGCGCTGGTCGCATTGCGGCGTGGTCACGCCCGAGAACACGGTGATCGAGGCGCTGGCGTTCAAGGGCGTCGTGGAGACCGAGGCGTCGGAGTTCTATGCGCGCTACCCCACGGTGGAGTTCCGCAACGTGGCGTGCCCTGACCCTCTGCGCGGCGTCCTGTGGGCCCGCAATCAGGTCGGCAAGGGGTATGACTATGCGGCGCTCGTTGGGCTCGCCCTGCGCCGCGGATCGTGGGCTGACGAGGCCCGCTGGCACTGCAGTGAACTGGTGGAGGCGGCTCTGGTGCAGGCCGGCAAGCGCCGGTTCATCGACGCGCCTTCGATCATCAGCCCGAACCTCTCATATATGGTGATCTGATGGGAACCTCCCTCAACCGCCGCTGGTTCAACGTGGCCAGCGCACCTGGCTCGGGCGACGTTGCGGTCGGCTCGGCCCTGGCCGGCTATCTCGGTCTTGGCGCGGCCCAGGGCGGCATGACCTTCGACGGCGTGACGTTTCTCGACGGCAGCGCCTGGGAAGTTCGCAACGGTTGCACCTACACCCACGGCACGACCACGCTGTCGCGCGGCACGCTTGAGGAAAGCAGCACCGGCTCGGCAATCAGCCTCTCGTCATCCACGACCGTGATGCTGTCGGTTGGTGCAGCGCAGATCAACGCGCTGGAACGTCTGTTGAAGTTCGGCGCGGCCCGCGCAAAAGGCACCGGCACAAATCAAGTGCTGTCGTCACTTTCGACATTCACGCAAATCACATGCTTGACCGAAGCGTATGACGAAGCCGGGTTCTGGAACAACACGACAAAGGTTTACAAGCCCACAGTGGCCGGCCGTTACCTGATCGCTGGTCAGGCGTCTATTGACGGCATCGACGGCGCCAAACGGATGATTCTGCGAATCGGCATTGACCCCGCCGGTGGCGCGTCCCTGTCGTCGTCAAACGATCAGAGTTATGACTTGTTCCGTGGCTTTTCGTCAGTTGCCGCTGGTTTTGTTGGCGGCGCAGGCTCGGCCGTTGTGGTCGCAGACGGCACGCTTTCAATCGGCCTGATGGCGTGGCAGGACTCGTCCGCAGCGGCCGCGCTCAATGCGCAGGCCAACCTCTGCAACTTCCACGCAACATATCTTGGCCCGGTGGTGTGAATATGCTTTCTCAAACCCTGGCACACATGTTTCCTGGCATTGACCTTGAGCGGGAATGCGTCCTAGAAAA
>Ga0075163_10010319_pt1 | contig 12218 bp, 10 predicted proteins | sample JI1023141ADNA_FD_71478 | JGI IMG/M metagenome (GOLD analysis project Ga0075163, IMG submission 71478) | Wastewater effluent complex algal communities from Wisconsin, to seasonally profile nutrient transformation and Carbon sequestration -... | ecosystem: Engineered > WWTP > Effluent > Algae...
CAGCAGCCCGCCCGCGTGGTCGAAGTGCAGGTGCGACAGCACCACGACGTCGACCTCCTCCGGCCGCACCCCGATCTTGGCCAGCGAGCGCAGCAGCACGTGCTCCGGCTCCTGGACCCCGAACCGCTCGCGCATCTTCGGCTCGAAGAACGCCCCGATCCCCGCCTCGATCAGGACCACCCGCCCCGCGTCCTCGCGGATCAGCACGCTGCGGCACGCCAGTCGAATTCGGTTGTGCTCGTCGGGCGGCGCCCACCCGGCCCAGACCGCCCGCGGGCAGTTGCCGAACATCGCCCCGCCGTCCAGCCGCTGCGTGTTGCCCTCGACCGAGAAGACCTGCATGCCCCTCGATAACACGGCGCCCGCGGCGCTACTACATCGCGTCGCCCGCGGGCGGCAGCCGGCGCCCGTGGCGGTACGGCATGTTCTCCTCGGGGTTGTCGCCGACGACCACCGGCCCGAGCAGGTGCGCCATCAAGTTCAGCAGCTCGATGCGGTCCTCGTCGTTGCCCCGCACGCGCGCCAGCTCGAACACGAACGCCGGCACCGTCAGCAGCAGGAAGGCCCCGACCAGCCCCGCCTTCGCCGTCGTCACCCCGGTCAGCCCGAGCCACATGAAGCTCGCCGCCCACATCACATAGAAGCTCGCCTGCTTCGACAGCGGCCCGCGCGTCAGTCGCCCGCGGACCAGCGTGCCGCGCGGCGTCGGCACCAGCTCCGCCTCGAGCGTCAGCCGGCTCAGCACCGCCGGCCCCGGGTCGACCGTGCCGCTCGCCTGCACGTTCTGGCACACGCGAAACTTCCGCTTGCCGATCTCCGCCAGGAACTTGCGCCCGCTCCGCTTGCGCGCCGGGAACCCCGAGACCACCTGCACGTCGGGGTCGCCGCGCAGCCGCTCGAGCACCTCTTTGGGTGACAGATCGACGCGATACGCCAGCTGCCGCGGCAGCATGCGCAGCGCGGGCGTCCCGGGCGACGAGCTCATGCGCCGTAGTATCGACGAGGACCGCCCGCCCGACCAGCCCCCGCGCGTCGTCCCGCGGGCCTTTAACTAACCCGCTGAAGGACCCTTCACCCCGTGCTCGGCCAGATGCGCGTGGATCGCCGCCACGCGGTCCGCCGCCAGGATGCCCCGCGCCCCCAGGTACGCGGCGACCTCGGAGATCGTCACGATCGCGTGGACCGGCGCGTCCAGCTCGGCCTGCAGCGTCGCCAGCGTCGTGCGCGCCGGGTCCTGCCCGCGCTCCTGGCGGTCGACCGCGACCACCACCGCCGCGATCTTCACGTCCGCCGCGCGCCGCAGCAATTCGGCGCTCGCGTGCACGCTCTGCCCCGACGTGATCACGTCGTCGACGATCACCACCCGCATCCCGTCCTGCGGCGCCGTGCCGACGAACCACCCGCCCTCGCCGTGGTCCTTCTGCTCCTTGCGGTCGAAGCAGAACGCCGCGTCCGCCCCGCCCTCGCTCAGCGCGATCGCCGTGGCCACCGCCAGCGGCACCCCCTTGTAGGATGGCCCGAAGACCAGGTCGAACCCCACCCCCGCGCGCCGCAGGCAGCCCGCGTACGCCCGCCCGAGCCCCGCGATCGCCGAGCCGCTGCGAAACTGCCCCGCGTTGACGAAGTACGGCGAGCGCCGCCCCGACTTCAGCGTGAACTCGCCGAACCGCAGCACCTCGTGGCGGACCAGCAGCTCGATGAAAGCCTCTTGATAGGACTCCATGGCCCGCGCCTATACCACGTCACCGCGGCAGCCGGACCGCCAGACGCGCCCCGCGGGCCCCGTCCGTGCGGTCCTCCGCCGCGATCGTCCCGCCGTGCGCCTCGGCGATCTGCCGGCACAGGTACAGCCCGAGCCCGACCCCGCCGTGGTCGCGGGCCCGGGCCGCGTCCAGCCGGGTGAACGGGTCGAAGATCACCGCCCGGTCCTCCGCCGCGATCCCCGGCCCCTCGTCCTCGACCGCGATCACGACCCCCGCCCCCTCGACCGCCGCCGTCACCGTGACCTGTCCCTCGGGACAGGCCCTTCGCGCGTTGTGCAGCAGGTTGGCGAGCAGCCGCTCGAGCAGCCGCGCGTCCGCCTCGACCGCCAGGTCGTCCGCGCAGACCACCCGCGCCGCCACCTTGCCCGCCGCCCGCGTCAGCAGCGGCAGCAGCGGCGTGTGCTCCCGCGGGATCGCCGGCCCCTGCGCCCCCGACGGCCGCGCCGCCAGCTCGAGCCGCCCCGACGTCAGCAGGTCCCCGATCAGCGTCTCGAGCTCAATTAAATCCTCGCCGAGCTCCTCGATCCCCTTGCCCAGCCGGACCGCCGCCGGGTGCGTGCCGTCCGGCAGCGCGACGATCCGCTCGGCCAGCAATTCATTGAGCACCCGCATGCGCGCCACCGGCGTGCGCAGCTCGTGCGACACGTTGGTCAGCAGGGCCTTCTGGGCCCGCATCATCGCCTCGAGCTGGCCCGCCATCTCGTTGAACGCCCGGCCCAGCCGATCGATCTCGTCGTTGCCCCGCCCCTGCGCCACGCGGAACGCCAGCTCCCCGCTGGCGATCCGCCCGGCCCCCTGCTCGAGCGCCGCCAGCCGCCGCGTCAGCGACCGCGCCAGCGGCCACGCCCCGCTCGCCAGCACCATCAACAGCCCCAGCAGCGCGACCGCCAGCATGCGCCGACGCGCCGCGTCGCCGTCCCCGGTGTCGACGTGGACCACCGCGAGCAGCTCCTCGTTGTCCACGTCGCGCAGCCCGATCGACAGCGCCGGCCCGCGATCCCCCCGCCCGGCCACCGGCTGCCCGCGCAGCAGCCGCGAGCGCTGCCGCGGCTTCCAGTTGCGCGGCATCCTGGTGTCCGGATCGCCGGCCAGCAGCCCGCCCTCGACGTCGCGCACGGCCACCCGCAGGTCCAGCTCGCCCGCCAGCGCCGCGACCTCGGCCTCGAGCGCCGGCGCGTCCCGCAGCTCCGCCCGCAATGCATCCTCGCGGGCGCTCACCGCCGCCGCCACCGACTCGACCCACTCCGGCCCATAGTCCCCGCCGAACTGCCAGATCGCCAGCCCCGCGAGCCCGGTGAACCCTACCACGGTCAGCACGAACGTCAGGTAGATCCGCCAGAACAACCCCGGCGGCCCGCGCCGCGCAGGACTCGGGCCCGAGGAGCCGCCGAGCGAGCTCACGGCTCGCCCTTCGCGTCCGGCGGCGCCAGCATGTAGCCGACCCCGCGCAGCGTCCGGATGAGCCCCGCCCCGCTCGGGTGGGCCGCCGCGAGGGCCGCCCGGATCTTGCTCAGGTGCACGTCGATCGACCGGTCGACCGCGGGGTCGAAGTCCGTCGCCGGCTCGCCGCGCAGCGCTCGCAGCTTCAGGTGGATCTGCTCGCGGGTCAGCGCCTGCTCCGGCGCGCCGACGAGGATCCACAGCAGGTCGAACTGATAGGCCGTCAGCTCACAGGCCTCGCCCTCGACCGTCGCCCGGTGCCGGTCCCGATCGACCAGCAGCGGTCCGCAGCGGCGCGCCCCCGGCTGCGTCTGCGACGGCGCCGCCCCGCGGCGGAGCACCGCACGAATGCGGGCCACCAGCTCGCGCGGCGAGAACGGCTTGGCGAGGTAGTCGTCGGCCCCCAGCTCGAGTCCGAGCACCCGGTCGATCTCCTCGCTGCGCGCCGACAGCATGATCACCGGGACCGCCGAGGCCCGCCGCAGCTCGCGACACACCGACAGCCCGTCGCGCTTCGGCAGCATCAGGTCCAGCAGCACCACCTCGTGCTCGCCAGCCAGAGCCCGCGTCAGCCCGGTCTCCCCGTCCGCCGCCTGCTCGACCACGAAGTCGTGGCCCCGCAAGTACTCCGCCGTCCGCTCGGCCAGCTTCACGTCGTCCTCGACCAGCAACACCCGGGTCACGGTCTCTGGGCTTATGCCGCCTGACCAGCCCGCGCAAGGGGTCGCTCCCCGGGCGCAGCCCCCGCGGTTGACACCTCACCGGCCCGCGTCGTACCCCATGGGGCATGGAGTACCACTGCTCCCGTTGCCACCAGCGCTTCGCCGGCACGGCCACCGAAGGCGAACAGGAGGCCCACGGCCTGCACTGTCCGCGCTGCAAGGCCGAGGCCGGCCTCGAGCCGGTCAAGGCCACCCCTCTGGCGATGAAGCTGTTCGCCGCGTTCCTCGGGACCGCCGTGGTCGCGATCGCCGTGGGCAGCGTCCTCTCGATCGCCTCGCGCTGACCCGAAACGGCCGTCACGGCCGTTTCAGCCCGATCCACGCGGACCTGCCGAAAGCGCGGCAGAACTCCCGGGGTTGACCCGCGTTTCTCTGCCCCCCCGGTCCGCGGCGATCCTGCGGGACGTCGCCGGGTCTGTGATATGGTGCGCCCAGCGAGCCAGCCCGTGATCATTCGATGCACCAAGTGCAGCACCGAGTTCGCCCTCGACCCCAGCCAGGTCGGCGCAGAGGGCGTCACCCTGCGCTGCTCGGTCTGCTCGCACATGTTCCACGCCGAGCCTGACCCGGACGTGCCGCAGTCGCCGTGGCGGGTCAACACCGCCGACCGCCACAGCATCACGCTGCCCGACCTGCGCCGCGTCATCGAGCAGGTCGAGGACGGCCGGCTGCGCCCCGACGACCAGCTCTCGCACACCGGCCAGACCTGGATCCGGCTCGGCGAGATGCCCGAGTTCTCGTCCCTCTTCATCGGCGTCGAGGGCCTCCCGCGCGTGTTCAAGGCCGTCGAGGCCGCCCCGCCCATCCCCGAGGCCCACCCGGACAACGACGTCCGCCGCGAGGAGACCATCCGCGTCCGCGTGAACATGCTCGGCCTCCTCGACGAGGACCCGCTCCCGGACCCCCCGGACTTCGCCCACGTCATCCCCGAGGCCCCGACTCCCTCGCGCCACCTCACCCAGGAGTTCGTGTCGCGCGCCTCCGCCTCGGACGCCGCGCTCCCGGCCCCGCCCGACTTCGGCGCGCGCCCCAGCCCCTCGGGCAGCCACCGAACCCTCGGCACCAACCCTCTGGTCGGCGGCCCGCTCGCGGGCTCTCTGGTCGGCGGCCCGATCTCCGCCGAGTCCGGCACCCTGCCCGCCCCGCCCGACTTCGGCGCCGGCGGCAGCACCAGCGGCAGCACCCGCGGCCACAGCCCTCTGGCCGACGCCCGCCCGAAGAAGGCGCCGCCCGCCTCGATGCTCGAGGCCGTGACCAAGGTCGTCAACAACAACGAGGACGAGGCCGACGCCCCCGGCGCCGAGTCGAACCGCTCGCGCAGCCAGCCGATCCTCGTCGCCGACCTCGCCCGCGCCGCCGCGGCCCACACCGAGAAGACCGTCCAGGCGGTCGACAGCCAGCGCGCCCGCGAGAAGGCCGCCCGCGGCGACGAGCCGCCCCGCCCCGAGCTGTCGACCGGTGGCCGCGCCGCGACCGCCGCCGCCGTCACCGCCGCCATGGCGATCGCCCGCGACACCCCCGCGGTCCCGCCGTCCACCCGCACCCTCGGGTCCCGCACCGAGCGCACCCCCCTCGAGCCCGCCCCGAAGGTCACCGAAAAATTCCCGGCCGAGCCGCGCCCCGTCGGGGTCGACCGCGCCGCCGCCGTCGTCGAGCGCGCCCCGCTGCCCGAGCCCTCGCGCGCCGAGCCGCCGCACCCCGAGCCGTCCGTCGTCGCCGTCCATACACCCCCTGCCGAGCAGCAGCCGGTCATCCCGCGCCCGCCCGAGGTCGTCATCGTCAAGGTCGCCGAGCCCGCGAAGGGCGGCTCGGGCGCGCTGGTCGCCCTGCTCGGCGTCGCCGCCGCGGCGGCGCTGGTCCTCGGCGTGCCGAGCATCCGCGACAAGCTGTTTAGCCTCGGCCAGCCGACCCCGGTGACCAAGGCCGAGCCGACCAAGACGGCCGCCCCCGCGCTCCCGGCCGAGGACTTCAAGCTGGCCCGCGCCGCCACCCGTACGCTCGGCCTCAAGGAGACCAACAAGGCCCAGACGGTCCTGCAGAAGATCGTCGAGGACCCCAAGCGCTCGCCCGCCGCCGTCGCCCAGGCCAAGCACATCCTCGCCGAGCTGCTGCTGACCCGCGCCCTCGCCTGCCAGATCGCCGTGGCCCTCGACCCGTCCGCCATGGGCGGCGAGGCCCAGGCCCGCGGCCTCGAGGATCCGCCGGCCGCCAAGGAGCTGCTCGACGGCCTCGGCCCCGACGCCCCGCCCGACGCCGACACCCAGAGCCGCATCACCGCCCTGCAGGCGATCGTCGCCGGCCAGTCCCCCGCCATCCCGCCGGGCAACGACGAGCTGTCCGCGATCGTGCGCGCCGCCCCGCTGTGGCGCGGCCAAATCAAGACCCCGCCGTCCGGCCTCATCACCTCGCTGCAGCGCCTGCCGACTCCGTCGACCCTCAGCCAGTCCCTGCTCGCGCTGGCCCTGGTGCGCAGCGGCGACGAGCAGGGCGCCCGCGAGATCCTGGTCGAGATCGTCAAGGCGGTCCCCGACCAGCCGGTCGCGCGCACCCTCATCGACGTGCTCGACCGCCAGGGCATGATGAACGCCCAGGGCGACCCCGAGGTCGTCCCGTCGACCGACCCGCCCCCGGTCATCCCGACCCCGCAGGACCCCGACCCGCGCCCGACCGACCCCGGCAAGTCGACGCCCCGCACGATCGCCACCAATGATCAGATCGAGGCGATGATCTCCGCCGGCTGCCAGAAGGTCCGCGCCGGCGACCCCGACGGCGTCAAGGTCCTGCTCGACGCCATCCAGCGCGGCGCCAAGCCGACCGGCAACTTCAACCTCAGCTTCTGCCTCGGCAACGGGTTCGCCCGCCAGAACGCCCACGACACCGCGTTCACCTGGTACTCCCGCGCCGTCGATCAGTCCCCGTCCAACCGCGACGCCGTCGCCGGGGCCGCCCGCTCCGCCGAACTCCTCGGCCGCACCACCGTCGCCGTCGAGTACTACAAGAAGCTCCGCACCCTCGAGCCCAGCAACTCCGCCGCCGCCGCCTACCTGGGCAAGTACGACCAGCCCGACGACCCCCCGGCCACGCCTCCGACCGACGACCCGGGCGAGCTCATGCCGATCAAGCCGAAGCTCAAGTGAAGCCGGCTTCACCCCGCTCGGCCGAGGCCATCGCGCGTGAACTCGCCCGCGCACACGCTCCTCGCGCTCGGGTACCATGACGCCCTCCACGCCCTCGGCGAGCCCAGGAGGACCCGATGAGCAGCAGTCGCGGACCCAATGAGACAGACGCCGAGTACCAGTCCCGGATCCTGATGGAGCAGCAGCGCGAGGCGGCCCAGCGCCGCCACGCCTCGATCTCCGAGACGGACCGCGAGGCCCTCAAGAAGCAGCACTGGATGCGCTGCGCCAAGTGCGGCGAGGAGCTCACGGAGGTCCAGTTCCGCGACGTGAAGGTCGACAAGTGCTTCGCCTGCGGCGGCGTGTACCTCGACGACGGCGAGCTCGAGCAGCTGACCGGCAAGCCCGGCTGGTTCGAGAGCATGCTCCGCTTCTTCCGCAATTGATCGGCGACTCAGGACCCGGGCGCCTCGAGCACCTCGGCCACCGAGGTGGCAGTGATCGCCCGATCGAACCAGCGATCGATCCACCCCACGTCGCCGCACCCCTCGATGCGCGCCCGCTGCTCCGGCGTCGGCTCGAGCCCACGCCGCGCGAGCACCGTCAGCAAGGCGTCCACCCGCCCCGCGAGGCGCCCGCGCTCCAACCCCTTCGCCAGCCCCTTCGCCAGTATCTCCGCCTGTCCCTTCGCCACCCCCTTCGCCACCTCCTGCTCGATGTGCAGGCGCGTCAGCTCGATCTCGTCGAACACCTTGCGGATCGCATCGACCTCCGACCAGGTGAACATCGCCTCCTTCGCCAGCTCGACGACCTCGCGGTACGGCCCTGGCGGCAGGTCGGGCGGCATCGCGGTCAGCTTCTTCGTGTGCACGAACAGCCACGCCCACAGCGCCGCCGGCGTGCGCGGCGGCCCGGGCGGCAGCTTGGGCAGCTCGAGGAACGCGTACTGGACCTGCAGCAGCCCGGGCGAGCCCGACGTGCGCTCGGCCATGTTCCACCGGCTCAGCATCGGCACGCGCGGCAGCCCGGCCGCGTCCTGGGCGTCGTCCGGCCACAGCGTGAAGTCGCAGATCGTGACCGCCACGACGTCGGCGAGCTTGGTGTACGGGTCGCCGGGCCCCAGCTGGCCGGCGTACGCCCGGCACGCGTTGTAGACCACGCGGTTGCCGAACCCCGCGACGTGCAGCAGCTGCATCTCGACCACGAACGTGACCCCGGAGCGCTCGCGGCAGCGCACGTCGAGGATCGAGTACTTCGCGCCCTGGGCCAGCGGCAGCTGCTCGCTCGGCAGGTACTCGATCTCCGTGATGGCCTGGTCGCCCTGGCGCTCCAGCAGGTCGTTGAGCAGACCGCACAGGAGGTCCGGCCTCCGCGTGAAGATCGTCCGGAACACGAAATCATTCTTCAGATCGGCGAACACGACGGGCCAAGCTGTCACACGCCTGATGTCGGGGCAAGACCGCGCACCCAATTAATGTGCGTTAGCCCTGCATCACCGCCGCGAACTTTCCGCGACGCCACGCGTCTTGGGGCCCCGCACGAGCCGCGGCTGCTACCCGGATCGTCCCCACCTCCGTACCTGCGCGCCGACGACGTCTCTCTGCGGAGAAACGCCGGCGCCGATCGCCCGCTGCCCATCAGCGGGGCGAGGACCGTGTCATGCAGCCGAACAAACAATTGAACCGTCTCTTCACGGCCCTCGCGCGCGAGGGCCTCGATGTCAGCCTCGAGGGCCGCGTCTATCGCGTCCGCCTCAAGGACGCCCCGGACGACGCCGGACCGGCCGAGGTCCTGCTGCCCGAGGGCTTCCCGGTCGAGGCCAAGGCCCTGCGCCAGCTCGCCGGGCTGGCCGCCGTCCGCCACCCGGCGGGCGGCAAGGTCCACCGCGCCTGCGCCTCGCCGGACTTCCACCCGGGGGACGCCGGCGTGGCGATCGGCTCGGTCGTCGAGACCGAGGGCATCGTCATCCCCGCCGCCGTCGGCAGCGACATCAACTGCGGCATGCGCCTGCACGTCGTCGACCTCCCGGCCGACCGCTTGCTGGCGAAGCGCGACCAGCTGGTCGAGCTCCTCAAGGGCGACTTCTTCTTCGGCACGCGCGACCTGCCGATGCCGAGCGAGGCCATGCGGGCCCTGTTCCACGACGGACTGCTCGGCTGGCTCGCCGCGATCGCCAAGGCCCCGCCCGGGGTGCTCGCGCGCAGCGACATCGGCCAGCTCGAGGCCGAGCTGGATCGCGTGCACCTCGGCGGCGCCATGACCGGCCACGCCCGGTGGGCCCCCGAGGACCTCGTGCCCGCGGACGGCCACGTGCGCGACGGCGGCATGGCGACGATCGGCGGCGGCAACCACTTCGTCGAGATCCAGGTCGTCGAGGAGGTCCGCGACCGGGCGCTCGCCCACGCGTGGGGCGTGCGGCCCGGCATGGTCGCCTTCATGATCCACTCCGGCTCGCGCGGCGTCGGCAAGCACGTCGGCGCCGCGTGGCGCGACAAGGCCCGGGCGACCTGGCCCAAAGGCCAGCGTCACCCCGACGAGGGCCTGTTCTCGCTGTCGCTGGCGGATCACCCGGAGCTGGTCGCCGGTTACCTCGAGGCCGAGGCCACCGCCGCCAACTACGGGTTCGTCAACCGCCTGCTGCTCGCCGAGCTGATGCGTCTGCGCCTGCGGCAGATCCACGGGCCGGGCCTGTCCGCCCCGCTCGTCTACGACCTGCCGCACAACATCACCCTCCCCGCCGACGCGGAGAGGCGGTGGATCACCCGCAAGGGCGCCTGTCCGGCCGAGGCGGGCCAGCCCGTCATCATCCCCGGATCGATGGGCGCGTCCTCGTACCTGCTGGTCGGTCGCGGTCAGCCCGCGTTCCTCTGCTCCGCCTCGCACGGGGCCGGGCGGGCGAGGTCGCGGTTCACCATGTCGAACCACACCGACCAGGACGAGCACACGCTCGGCCTGACCGGCGTCGACTGCATCACGCTGCGCGAGGAGCGGCGCATCGAGGAGGCCCCGGCCGCCTACAAGCCGATCGGACCCGTCATCGACTGCCAGGTCGAGGCCGGCATGATCGACATCGTCGCCCGCCTGCGCCCGCTCATGACCTTCAAGGCGTGAGCGGCCGCCCCCGAACGGACACGCGTCGCCGCCCCGCGCCGCGTGTCCGTTTCCAGCCCGTCTCGCTCCGTCACCGCCGCCAGGGATGCGCCGACGCCGGCCCGCGTTCGTGCGATGCTCGCCGCAGGGCCATGTCCGTCGCGCGCACCATGGGCGTCCTGCTCGCTCTCCTGACCGGGTGTTCGGAACATGTCCAGGAGGACATGTTCATCCGGCCGCCGGCCGCGCCCGACGAGCCCGCCGAGCCCGTGCTGCTGAGCCTGCGCCACGTCCCCGAGCAGGTGCTCGCCGCCCCGCGCGCCCTGCTGACCGGCCGCCTCGCCGCGCTCGCCCGGCGGATCGAGGAGCTGCGCGGCGTCAAGGACACCGTCGACCTGCGCGGCGCCCCCGTCGAGTTCGACGTCGCCGGCCTCGACCGCGAGATCCGCGGCGTCGTCCGCACGCTCGAGCGGCGCAACGTCGTGTCCGTGCACGTCCGCGACCTCGTCTCCGACTTCGTCCTGTTCGACCTCCACGGCGACGCCCCGCTCAAGCCCGCCTCCAACAACAAGCTCCTGACCGCCGCCGCCGCCCTCGACCTGCTCGGCGTCGACTTCCGGTTCGAGACCCGCGCCCTGCACAAGGACGACACCCTCTACCTCGTCGGCGAGGGCGACCCGACCCTCGACGCCCTCGGCCTGCGCACCCTCGCCAACGACATCTCCCGCAAGATCGACGTCGCCAGCCTCACCCGCATCGTCGTCGACGACCTCGCCTTCTCGCCCCGCACCCTCGCCCCCGGCTTCAGCGACACCGGCGTCGGCGTGTCCTACCAGGCCCCGTCGGGCGCCCTCAGCCTCGAGTTCAACACCGTCACGATCACCGCCGCCGCCCCGCGCGGCGGCTCCCACGTCGACGTCACCCTGTCCCCGCCGAGCACCCACATCGTCGTCGACAACCAGTCGACCAGCATCCGCGGCCGGTCCACCCTCGTCATCCGCACCTACGCCGGCCTCGAGCAGGACGGCCAGGCCCGCACCGTCGTCGAGCTGACCGGCAAGCTGCGCCGCGGCATCTCCGTCCCGGTGCGCCGCCGCGTCGTCGACCCCGGCCTGTACACCGGCGGCGCGCTCGCGGCGATCCTCGCCGACGGCACCGATCGCGAACCGCTGCCCGTCACCCGCGGCCCCGCCCCGCCGCCCGTCGACCAGCCGGTCCTGCTCGCCACCCGCGAGTCGCCGCCGCTGCGCGACATCGTCGACGCCGCGCTCGCCTGGTCCAACAACTTCCTCGCCGAGCAGCTCCTCCGGACCCTCGGCGCCCGCCTCACCGGCGAGCCCGGCGACTGGAACAACGGCTCCGAGGTCGTGCTCGCCTACTGGCAGGCCCTCGGCCAGACCCCCAACGAGCTCGTGTTCGAGAACGGCTCCGGCCTCAGCGACCGCGGCCGCGTCACCACCAGCGCCCTCGTCGACCTCATCGCCGTCGCCAACCGCGTGCACGCCGGCGCCGGCCTCGTCTCGGCCCTGCCCGTCGCCGGCGCCGAGGGCACCCTGCGCGCCCGCCTGCGCCGCTCCGGCAAGCGCGTGCGCGCCAAGACTGGGACCATGGACGGCATCAGCGGCCTCTCGGGGGTCATCACCGCCGAGGACGGCACCCCGCAGGTCGCCTTCTCGATCCTCATCAACGTGCGCGAGGGCAGCACCACCGCCGCCTACAAGCGCAGCAAGGCCGCCGACCGCATCGTCATGTCCGTCCTCCACGCCGTCGACGAGTACGAGGTCAAGCGCGCCAACCTCGCGACCCGCCGCACCGTCGTCACCGACGACTCCGCCAACTGAGACCCGCGTGGCGCGGACCGCCGTGATACGTTGACACATGCGCCTGTCCGCGTGCGCCCTGCTCCTGCTCGCCTGCCGCCCGGACGTCCACGATCCCCCGAGCACGCCGCCCGCTTCGACCTCGGCACGCTCGCCCGTCGCCCCCGCCCGCGACGTCGTCGACCGCGACCGCGAGCACGTGCTCGCCGGCGGCATCGATCGCCCGCTCCCGACCACCACCGAAGCCATCACCCCCGATCGCGTGTG
>Ga0075163_10010320_pt1 | contig 12216 bp, 14 predicted proteins | sample JI1023141ADNA_FD_71478 | JGI IMG/M metagenome (GOLD analysis project Ga0075163, IMG submission 71478) | Wastewater effluent complex algal communities from Wisconsin, to seasonally profile nutrient transformation and Carbon sequestration -... | ecosystem: Engineered > WWTP > Effluent > Algae...
ATGCGCCGGATTGCCCTGCCGATGGTTGGCGGGATGATTTCCACCACGATCCTCACTCTTATACTGATCCCGGTGCTTTATGCGCTGTACATAGGGAAGCCCCTTAAATTGTCTGCTGAAAAAAGGAGTTAGGCATGATGATCGAGATTATACCAAACTGGCACCCAATTTTTGTCCATTTCACCGTGGGCTTGCTCTTTATGTCTGTGCTTCTGTTTTTAACCACCGCACTCCTGCAAAAAGAACCGCTGCACAGGCAGCTTGTCACCGTCGCCCACTGGAATTTATGGCTTGGCGCGGCAATGACTATTGGCACAGTTCTGGCAGGACTTTATGCTTTCGACACGGTTGACCACAGCCGGGAATCGCAACATCTGGCCATGCTTGATCATCGCAAATGGGCTTTGATCACCGCCGCTTTGTTTCTGGCGTTGGCGGCTTGGTCTTTGCTCATGACTTTGCGTGGCAGGGCTGTCTTTGCCGGCTTTTGTCACTACATCTTTGTTGCCTTTATGGTTATCGCCGGGCTGATGCTGGCTGTTACCGGATACAAGGGCGGAGAACTGGTTTATCGTCACGGCCTGGGCGTTCTGCCCGCCCCCGTGATGGAAAAGGAACACCATGGGCATGGAAGTCATGAACATGGCGAACATCACGATTAAAAAAGGAGAAAGCATATGAAAACTTTGATATTGACGATACTGATGGCGCTTGCGGCATTCCCTGCTCTGGCTGCTGATCCTGCCCCGCAGACTGATGGCTGGTTAAAACCTGTCGAAGCCAAGCATGTCTGTATGATGAACGATAGAGCCTTTGATAAGGAACAAATGGCTATCGAGATCGAGGGCAAAACGTATTATGGCTGCTGCCCGATGTGCAAGGAGATGCTGAACAACGATGCCTCCAAAAGAACCGCTATCGATCCCGTCAGCAAAAAATCCGTTGATAAGGCCGCGGCTGTCATCGGGGCTGATCCACATGGCATGATCTATTACTTCGAGAACGAAGAAAATTTCCAGACCTATGCCAAAGGCCCGATGCCGGAAATGAAGCATGAGCACATGGAGGGTATGGATATGAAGGGCATGATGGACGGCAAAAGTGAGGGTGCAGAAGCTGCCAAGCCTGCTGAACCCGCAGTAAATCCGGAAGACCATAAAGACCATCATTAAGGAGATCGTCATGCACCATAACGATCATTGCGAACCCAAGGGGTTCGTCAAATGGTTCTTGTTATGGCGCGGTGTTGTGCTGACCGTCGTTTTAGCGGCGGTCAGTGCCGACCTCGTAACGGCTTATAAAGAACATCTGGTCGTGGCATTGGCTCCCAAGCGGGTTGCAATTAAAAGAGCAGCAGCTGTTAATGATTTTTTACAGCGCGTGTTACATTGAAAGCCATAGAACCCGATCTTTATACCCGAACGGGTATGTCTCTTTCCTCCGTACAATTCCACTGCCCAGAGGGTATGAATTTTTTGTAAAAAATGATTGCTTATCAATAATATTAGGATGTTGCAGGATCGCTGGTGATTGCTTCTATTTCATAACCATAACTCATAAATCTCCTGTTAACTGTCAACATGGAATAATCAAAGGCTAGTAATTTTACCTTTCCGCAAGCAAGGATTGAGCAGGTGCTTGCAAGGATAACAGTGAAAGTATCGGACATGGACTGTAACTCTATAAAAGCGCTGTGTTGCACCAAAGTGTGGGTGACAGGCTTGATCGTTGCAGGCTTCGCATGTGGGGCCATTGTGTACGGTGCTTATAATTCTCTTCAGATAAAGGAATTGAAAAAAAATATAGATGCTCTTCAGGAATCCGTTTCTATTCAGAAAGGAAATTCGCACAGGCAAGCAACTGAAAGATACAACGATTATAATTCATTTTCGCAGAAACTACATAATCAAGAAAACACGGCAGATCAGATCCTAAAGAGGTTAAATGCAGCCCAGACAGAGATCCGTGATTTAAAGGAAAATATACAAGGAGAGAACCCTGCGGTACGCGATATCCAAGCGTTTGTTAAGGCTCAAGCTCAAAAAAATCAGCAGCTATATGAGAAAACTCAGTATTCCTTTGATGTGCTGGCACGGTCATCGCTTTATTCTGCGCTTACAAGCGAAGATGCGACGGCTAAATCGTTTTCCTATTACCAGGGAAATGAATGGGGGGAGAAAACTGCGCATTTCCTGTCTCAGGATAAACGCATATTCGGGGTCAACAGAGCTTTGAATGTAGGAATGGATGAAACAGGTCAGTTTGTCTCTATCAACCAAGATGGTGTCTTTATCATTCATGGTCTTTTTTACAGAGGTATGAATAATTACAAGTTCTCAAACAATTTCCAAAACATGATTTTTGTCACGGCCCCTGGATTGGCTGTTATGGGTTCTGATATTTTGATCGTTCGCGGGGATAAGGACCTTGATAGCGTCGTTCTGGACGGGTGTCTTGAGTGGAGTAATCAAGACGATGCTGATGGTTCTTCAAACTGGCAGGCTAAAGATAAAGACGGTGTAATCAAGACAGTGAAAATTTCCATAGGGATTCCGGCCTATACCGAACGAGTTTGTCATACAGACTATTTTGAAAGAGAAATAAAGCGCAGTTTGGGAAAATTCTGGCATGAGGCCCATCTCACAGATGCCACAACCACTTCCTTGGAAATATCACACAAGGCAGCAGGGGAAAAGTCTACCTTTGGCGGGATCGGCATCAAGCTCCGGAAGACCGATGGTGGCCTTTATATTAGTGAGGTTGTTTCCGGTCTGCCTGCGCAAAAAGGCGGGCTTTACCCCGGCGATATCATCGTCAAAATCGGGGGAGTCTCTGTTTCCGGCATGAGTTATACGCAGGCTGTCGAAGCAATACGGGGACAGTCAGGAACATCTGTAACGCTGAGTTACTCCCCGGCAGGTTCCGTATCGATGATCAAGGAAATTACACTGGTCAGAGAAACCATACAGATACAAGAATAGTTTTTTGATAAAGGGAAGTAGAATATGAAGAAGCTATTGGTCGCGGGTGCCGTCATCTGCATTTCTTGGGTGGGTACGGCGCAAGCGCAAAAAGAAACACCCTCTGACGTATATCCCTCTTTCTCGGATATACCTCTTCCCCTGTCTCAGGGCTTGATGGGATCGCAGTATCCGGAAAAATATGTTTCTCAAATCTTGGAGGTTATTCGCCAAACCGCACGCGATAATTCCAATCTAACTGCTGATGATATCAAGACCATTAAAGAGAAGGCGGATAATGATCGTCGCCGTCGCCAGGTACAAGAAATTATAGCCTATGACAGCAATTTCGACGGGAACATCACACGTGATGAAATTGTCGGGGTTTTATCTTCATCACCGGGTCGAGGCAATGAACAATTCATAGGAAACCAAGCGTCCAGAATAATGGACGCCGATATTGACAAGGATGGCGTCATTACCACTGAAGAAATGTCGACTATACGGGACAAAAAGGATCGTTACAGTTCGTATAGATACAGGGATGATCCGTCCAGTTTTCTTGAGCTTGATCCTGATGGTGATGGAAAATTGACGATTGCCGAACTTACCGGTCTGGCTGAGAAGGCATTCCGTACGGTGGATGTCAATGCTGATGGTATTCTGTCCCGCAAAGAAATGGACGCTATACAAGGAACTTCCCGACAATATAGGGATCTGGCGGACAGACTGTCACCTAGCTGTACGCTTCCCAAGGCGCAGGCTGGTGAAAAGATTGTTTTTATCGGCGTTTATGAAGGTAAAGCTGTTTCAACCATGTCTGTGGCTGGGCAGGAGGAGGAAACTAATGCCATCCCGCTGCAAATCGATGAGGGCAATGAGAAGCTTTATATTGTGACTTCCGCCGTCACGCCGGTCATCTGGCAGTTGAAGGGGAATACAAGTCGCGTAGCGCGGATTGTTCTTGCCGGAGGTTCCACGCAGAAAGACACGAGTAAGAATGCTGTGGGGGAAGAGCGGATTAATGTGGGCGTGACAGGAGTTCCCAAGGATAAGGTCACATTCAGCCGTGCACAGGATTGCGGAATGGTGTTTGGGTACGAGCAAGAGGGGACAAAGAAGAAGCTGACTCTGGACATTCTGACCAGACTTCTGGGACGCTCTCCTGATTTGTATTTTGCTCAACATGGTGTGACAGGGCTGCATGTATTTGGTGATCGCATCAATACCGATATTTCTACAGCAATTGAAGAATCCCAGAAACAGGCACCGCCCGGGTTTGAAAGAAACAGCTGGAGCAAACATATCAGATTCATGCCCGGGGGTTTGATCGACCTGAAAGGGCAAGAGATCATTTCCGATGCCAAGGCAGTGCCATATGAAGTTCTACCGAAATGGGCAGGTATCGCCAAGCTGGTCTATGACGGCGCGATTGTTCCAGATGGTTCTAGCTCTTCAGCCGTTATTGTCACCAGACCGGGGCAGGACTCTCTTACGATCGAAGGTATAGAGAATATCAGACTTCATGAGGCCGCGACTACCAGGGTCGAGTTTGACATGGGGCGTAAATTGAAGATTGTAAAAGATATTCCTTATTATCCTTCTGGGCTTCACGGGGGGTATTCAGCTTATTTTATCATCGGCAAAGGCGTAACGCCGCCGAAAGGTTCTGCCGGACACTCTGACGTTATTTTAGAGGAAACCGGAGAGCAGATATCCGGCCCCGGTATGCATCGCTAGAAATCCGCAAGCGGTGATACCAGTGACGATATCCGGCGTGGTCGATAGTTTCATTCCCGCATTTCCAGAAAATAATTGCCATAATTTTATTGAGGGTTTATATTGCATTCACGATCCGGAGCGCTTATATCAATTCCCGGAAGGCTGACGCGGGCGCGCGTGTCGCCAATCCGGTCAGGGCCGAGAGGCAGCAGCCGTAACGAATTTCGCCGGGTCGTGTTCAGTCTTCCACCTTCTACCCTCTTTAAATTTTTCCATAAATCATATAATTTTTGAGGCAACGCCGGGGCGGGGCTGACACATATATATATGTGTGGCAAAAGCGTGCGTTTCCGGCCTTTTCCGGTTTGCATCGCTGTCAGAATCCCCTACATAAGAACCTATGACCGACAATGTATCTGCCAACGGGCACAATCAGGCCTACCGCGTTCTGGCGCGGAAATACCGTCCCCGTCACTTTGACGAGTTGATCGGGCAGGATGCTCTTGTCCGCACCCTGCGCAATGCCATTGAATCGGGCCGGATCGCGCATGCCTTCATGCTGACCGGTGTACGCGGCGTGGGCAAGACGACCACCGCCCGCATCATCGCCAAGGCGCTGAACTATACCGGGCCGGACGGCACGGCGGGGCCGACGACGGGACCAACAGATGATTGCGACGTCTGCCGCGCGATTGCTGAAGACCGCCATCCGGATGTGCTGGAGATGGATGCCGCCTCGCGCACCGGCGTTGATGACATTCGTGAAATTCTCGATGGCGTGCGTTATGCACCTGTCTCCGCGCGTTATAAAATTTACATCATCGACGAAGTGCACATGCTATCCAAGAACGCGTTCAATGCGTTGCTGAAGACACTGGAAGAGCCGCCGCCGCATGTGAAATTCATTTTCGCCACGACCGAGATTCGTAAGGTGCCTGTGACGGTACTGTCGCGCTGCCAGCGGTTCGACCTGAAGCGTGTCGATGTCACGACGCTGGCGGACCATTACAAAAAGATTTGCGGGCTTGAAAACGTCAAGGCAGACGATGACGCCCTGACCATGATCGCCCGCGCGGCGGATGGTTCAGTGCGTGATGGTTTAAGCCTTCTGGATCAGGCGATTTCGCTGTCCCGCGATGCCGTCACTGCCGATCAGGTGCGCGACATGCTGGGCCTGTCCGACCGCACCCGCGTTCTGGATATGCTGGAATACAGCCTGAAAGGCGAGTGTGAACCGGCACTGGCGATTATGGATGATATGGCCCGCAGCGGCGCCGATGCGCTGGTAGTGGTGCAGGATCTGCTGGAGCTGACACACTTGCTGACGCGTTATCGCGCGGTTCCGGGGCTGGGTGAAAAAGATAACGCTGTCGCCCCCGATCTGAAGAAGCGCCTGACGGCATTGTCGATGGCGTTGTCGATGCCCTCGCTGGGCCGGGCGTGGCAATTGCTGCTGAAGGGTATCACGGAAATTCAAAGCGCGCCGCAGCCGCGTGCCGCGCTTGAAATGCTGCTGATCCGTCTGGCCTATACATCCGATCTTCCCGATCCGGGTGACCTGATCCGCAAGATCAAAAGCGGCGAGAATATCAGCGCCGGTGCGCTGACGCAGCGCGCTGCCGATACACGTATCCCTGAACCTGTCGCACAATTGCGGGCGATTGCGGGTGGTGGAACGGTTGCCGTTGCCATGCCGCAGGCGGAAGAGGTTCTGGAGCCGCTCAAGGTCGGATCGATCATATCACTGCAAACACTGGAACAGGCGCTGCGCGAACGCGGTCATATCGGTCTTGCGGCCAAGGTCTATCAATACGTGCGGATGGGCCGGATTGAAGAAGGCCGGATTGAAATCTCCTATGACCAGACCATGGCGCCGATGATGCTGGGCGATTTGTCAAAGGCGCTGAAAGATATCACGGGGCAAGGCTGGCTGGTCACTGAAACCAAATCGCCGGTCGTGCCGACGCTGGCCGAGCAGGCACAACTGGCGGAAAAGGCACTGGTCGATGAAGCCATGCGCCATCCGCTGGTTTCAAATGTCCTGCACATGTTTCCGGGCGCGAGCGTCCGGGTCAGAACAACGCAATAGCTTAAAGAGAAGAAGGAAGAGATCTCATGAATATCGCAGAAATGATGAAACAGGCCAAAGTCATGCAGGAACGCATGGAAACGCTGCAGGGTGAGCTGGCTGTGACAGAGGTCGAAGGTGCTTCTGGTGGCGGTCTGGTGCGTGTTCTGATGACATGCAAGGGTGATGTGCGCCAGCTGAAAATCTCCCCTGAAATCGTCAATCCGTCCGATGTTGAAACGCTCGAGGATCTGGTGATGGCGGCCATCAATATGGCGCGCGCCAATGCTGACAAGAAAATGGCCGATGAAACCGCCCGGATGATGGAAGGCATGGGTCTTCCCTCCAACTTCGAACTGCCCAAGTTCTGATCGCGGCTGCTGATGCGTATCCTGACATGGAATATCAACTCAGTAAGGCTGCGTATGCCCTTGCTGAAGAAGATCGCGCGCGAATGCGCGCCTGATGTGATATGCCTGCAGGAAACCAAGGTCATTGATGATCTGTTTCCTGGTGATGACATCACCCGCATGGGGTACACCCATATCCATATGAGCGGTATGAAAAGTTATAACGGCGTGGCGATCCTGTCCAGGACCCCGTTTGTGCGCAAGGCGATCCATCATCGTGTCGGGCGCGAGGATTGCCGCCATATCGCCGTGCAGATGAAATCGAAGAAATTCAAGGCCCCGCTGGAAATTCATAACCTTTATATCCCGGCGGGCGGTGATATCCCCGATCCGAAAGTAAACGACAAATTCGCGCACAAACTGGATTTCGTCGATGAGCTTTCAACATGGTTCCCCCAGTATTACAAAAGCGACCATCCTCTGATTGCATTGGGCGATTTCAATATTGCGCCGCTGGAACATGATGTGTGGTCGCACAAGCAATTGCTGGATGTCGTATCCCATACGCCGGTCGAGGTCGAAAAATTGACGGCGATGCAGGAGGCGATGGGATGGCACGATGCGATCCGCCATTTCGTTCCGGCGGATGAAAAATGTTATACATGGTGGTCTTACCGTAACAAGGACTGGAAGAAATCCAACCGGGGCCGCCGTCTGGATCATATCTGGATGACGAAGCCGCTGGTTCCTCACCTTAAAGGCCACAATATTATGGCGAAATATCGTGATGCCGAGCAGCCCAGCGATCATGTGCCAGTGATTGTGGATGTTGATTTATAGCATTCCCGTTTGATGTTCCGGCCCTTGCCAGCGATGGGGGCAGCGTCTAGATTCAAATCTGATCATATTGCCGGGGGTGATTGTGGCGCCTGTTTCCATTCTGTTTCTGATTATATTCCTCGAAGGTTATGTCGTTCTCTCGACCGAGCTTCTGGCTATTCGCCTGATGATTCCATTCGCGGGCAGCGGCGCCGATATCGTGTCGGTTGTGATCGCGGCTGTGTTGTTGCCACTGGCGCTGGGGTATTATCGTGGCGGGCATGTACGCCAGCGGCATATTTACGGCGAACGGTCGCGGTCGATCAGAAAGCGCCTGATCTCCAACCTTATAGTGTCATCAGCGATTCTGACGTTTGGATTGTCTTACGTTTTCCTTGACGGCAGCATGGATATCTTGCGCAATTTTGTCGGCATGCATAATCGCGTGCTCCTGACCGTTTTGTATGCCCTGCTGTTCCTGATCACGCCTGTTTATCTGCTGGGCCAGACTATTCCGCTGATCAGTCATTATTTTCCGCGTTCGCAGCTGCCGGTCGCGGCGGGAAAGATTTTGTTTTTCTCGACGCTGGGTTCATTTGCGGGTGCATTGTTCAGCACACTGGTGCTGATGCCGTTCTTCGGTGTCCATATCGCCGTGATCGTCACGATCGGCTGCCTGATGGCCCTGACCATCATTTTACAACGCCGCAAGGTTTCGTTTGTGTCGCTGGGGGCTGTGGCCATATTTCTGCTGGCCCTGTGGCTGAACAGCCCGCAATCGATGAGTAATGCCGGTATTCTCAGTAACAACCAGTACAATACCTTGCAGGTGGTCGATTACGACCTGAATAACATGCGTGTGATGATGGTCAATAAATCATATGCCTCGGTCGTTTATCAGGACCGGCGCGATACGAATGTGATCTATAATGCCATGATCGAGAAAAATTTCATCGGAACGGCGGCAATACAGGAGCGCCCCCTGTCGATTCTGGTACTGGGCGCGGGCGGATTTGCCATCGGACGCAAGGATCAGGTCAACCATTATACGTTCGTTGATCTGGACAAGAACCTCAAGCAGGTTGCGGAAGAATATTTCCTGAAGGAAAAGCTGGGCGAGAATAAAACTTTCGTGCCGATGGAGGCGCGGGCCTTTCTGTTGCAATCCCGGGATAAATATGACCTGATTGTCATCGATCTGTTCCGGGATTACGTCACGATGCCGGACGATATCATGGTGCATGAATTTTTCAGGGCTGTGAAAGACCACCTGAAAGAAGATGGCGTGATGGCCGCTAATTTTGTGGTGTCGCCGTTCTTGCAGGATGAGTATTCCAAGAATGTCGATGCAACGATCCGGTCGGTGTTTCCGTACCTCAATCGTGAGGTCACAGGATCATATAATCCATGGAACAAAGGGCAGATGACGATCAATGTCCTTTATTCGGCGCAGAACGGTCCCGGTCACCGGGCTGTTGTATATACGGATAATAAAAATCCCGCTATCTATGACCGCGCCAGCACAACCCGCGATGCGCGCTAAAAAATATCCGCCGAATGCGGAGAAGACCGCCCTGTGAGAGGCGGTCTTTTCGTATTTATTTATGCCGTGGCTTCCCGGCGACGGGCATTCAGGACAAAAAGCCCAAGGCCCAGTCCGCCAATCGTCAGAATGAACAGGCCCAGACCCTGAAGGGCGGTTTGTATGCCCCATATGTCTGCCACCCACCCGAGCGTCGGACCGATCGGGATAAAGGCCAGACTGACCATCAGGCTGGCGGTCGACAGGATCGTTGCGCGCCGTTCAGATGATACCCGCATGTTGATGGCGGATTGCACCCGGGGCCAGCCGAAGCCCCACATCACCGAACCGACCAGCAGCAGCGGCACGACGCTCACGCTCTTGACCATACCGGCGATCAGGCAGGCGCTGACAATCGTGATCAGCATGAACAGGAACATCGTACGGTTACGTACATGGCCATCCAGTATATGGCCCAGATGGCCGCCGATGCCGCCCAGAAGGAAACCCGTCGCGGTGAAGATGCCGTACCAGATCTCGGGCAGGGCCAGCAATTCATAGTAAGGCTGCTGAACCCACAACATGATCTTGGTCGCGGTGAAAATCACCGTCGAGAACAGGATGATCCCGGCGATTTCCTTATGGCCATGCAGGGCGAACTTCATCGTATCCAGCATGTCGGCCACCGGGTGTTTCTCGGCTTTCCTGTAATCGCGCACAGGTTCGATCATCAGCAGGGCGCAGACCATCCCTGTCGCCTGCCCGAACACGGTCAGTGCGACGGGCAGGAAATGATCGATCTGATACAGCAACCCGCCTGCAACGCTGGCAAACGCCAGCGCATACATGCTGGTACCGTGACGTAAACCTTCCAGTTTTCGATAGTCGTTCTGGCGTCCGTCCTGCAGCAGCGAATCGTATAACATCGCGCTGTTGGTGCCAGAAATCAGGCTGACCCCGATACCCGTGAATATTTCACTGATAGCGGCTTCCATGAAGTTGTCCGCGAAAAGCAGCTGCGCGAAACCCATGGATGTGAAGGCGAGGCCTGCCGCCAGCGTGCGTTTACGGCTCCAGATATCGGACAGCCATCCGGAAGGAATTTCCATCAGGATAACCGTGGCGCAGAATATCGCCTCGATGATCATGAAGTCCTTGAAGGTCAGCCCGATCTCCGCCTGATAAAACAGGATCAGCACAGGCAGGAAGAAAATCGCGCTCTGGCATGACTGCATCATCAGGATCAGCCGCGTGTTCCGCTGGCTGAGGCTCATATCTTTTATGCGTAAAAACTTTTCCATTTTATTCACCATCGTACATCTAAATGTGGCAACCCGTCTGTATCAAAACGGGCATATCTGTGCTGATCGACGACCGTACCGTCGGGCAGGGTGGTGCCGTATCGCTCCACCACTTCCAGCGGATAACCCAGTCGTCGTATAACTGCGGCGCTGGCGTCGTTACCGTCCGCGTGGGTGATAATCACCTTGCGGGCCGACAATGCAGTGAAGGCAAATCGCGTCAGGGCGTTGGCGGTTTCGGTGGCGTAGCCTTTGCCACGGGCTGATGCGCGAACCCAGTAGCCGATTTCAAAGATCCGCGCGTGCCAATCCATCCGGTGCAGACCCGTAAAAACGACCGGCAGACCGCTTGCGCGTTCGAATGCCATCATCATCAGGTCGGTACGCAGGATAAACCTTGCGGTGGCCTCACGCATCACGCGTTCATCATCTTCCGGCGTCGGCATGTCTTTGGCCCAGTCCATCCAGCGCACCAGATCGTCCCAGGTCTCTTCTTTGGCAGACGTGACCAGCGGGCCATCCCCCGGACGTGGCGGGCGAATGATCAGGCGGTCGGTTTCGATCGGCATCGGAATATCGATCAGGATCGGGTTTGTTTTTTTCTCTATAGTCATGGTTGTCTCCCATTCGTTGTTGTTTGCCAACGAATGACCGACAATGCTGCTCTATAAGGTGGGAGTCTTAGGGCGTATCACTGTCAGCCTTTCGGTGGCGGCTGAGCAGTGCAAGGAATTCACTGTCAGCTGGTTCTACCGGCGGATTCATAACCCACGGCGAAAAGGCCTTGTTTCGCGACCGGTTTCACGGTGCGAGAGGTCCAGTTCGGATTGTGAATCATGCAGGCTGACATTTTGTCGTTCCTTTTCTGATTTTCAGTGAAACATGAAACGATACGGTGTGTCACCATATATTTTGCAGATGCGAAAGGATTTCCTAAAAATCCACGCATTTGCCGTTCAGTTCCCAATCACCGTAGCGTGTGGGTTCCGGGCCTTTGCGGCCACCTTTTTCAATGGGCATGGACGGGGGTACAGATGTAGAATTGTCTGCGGGAATCTGCGGTTTTTCCTGCGTTTCAACAGAGGGGTTTTGCTTTTGCTGTTCCATGACCTTAATATGCGCCGAAGACATATGAAAGCAACAGAGATTTATCATGGAAATCATGAAACCCTTTCGTCAGCGTATCGATGCGCTCGACGATCAGATTATCGACCTGCTGGTGACCCGGATCGGGATCATTCGCGAGGTTGGCCAGTTCAAGTTCGACAATAATATTCCGGCCGTGCTGCCCGACCGCGTGATCGAGGTGCGGGAACGCGCTGCCGAGCGTGCCGCCGCCAAGGGGCTGGACCCGGAACTGGTACGCCAGCTCTATACGATTATCATCGGCTATAGCTGCGATCTTGAAGAAGAGATCAAGGCGGGTCTTGCGGCCCAGAAGAAAGCGGCCAACAGCTGATGCAACCTGCCGTCC
>Ga0075163_10010321_pt1 | contig 12215 bp, 10 predicted proteins | sample JI1023141ADNA_FD_71478 | JGI IMG/M metagenome (GOLD analysis project Ga0075163, IMG submission 71478) | Wastewater effluent complex algal communities from Wisconsin, to seasonally profile nutrient transformation and Carbon sequestration -... | ecosystem: Engineered > WWTP > Effluent > Algae...
TAAATTAACGACCGCCGCTTTTCCTGTGGTGGCGTATTTCGACGGCGATGAGATGATTTGGCAAAACCCGCCGCGCACGGAAAAACGTGTGCTGGCACCGCGCAAATCCCCGTTGCTTCTGTCACAGGACCAGGAAGCCATTCTCTGGAAGAGACTTAAATAAATGCCCGAACTTCCCGAAGTTGAAACTGTGCGTCTGGGCCTTGAACCGTTCATGACGGGTAAAACGGTGCGCAAAATTACCACGCACCGAGAGGGTCTGCGCGTTCCGTTTCCCGAAGGGCTTGCGGCATTGCAAGGCCGCAGAATCGATAAACTCACACGCCGTGCAAAATATCTGCTTGTCCATTTGGGCGCCGATATTCTGGTCATCCATCTGGGTATGTCGGGCCGTATAACCGCCATGGCGGATTTGAGAAATCACAAACGTGCCAAGCATGACCATTTTATTCTTGATCTGGAAGGACATGGGGGGATCGTGTTCAATGATCCGCGCCGCTTCGGACTTGTATTGATGCTCGCAGAAAAGGACATGGCGCAACACGAGGCCTTTAAATCCTTGGGGCCTGAACCGCTTTCGCATGAATTTACAGGCAAGGTTTTGCATGCGCGTTTGAAAGGCAAAAAAGTGCCGATCAAAACTGCTTTGCTGGACCAGCGCGTGGTGGCGGGTATAGGCAATATTTATGACTGCGAGGCATTGTTCGCGGCGCAGATAGCTCCGCAAAGGCTGGCCGGCGATCTGTCCGGCAAGGAATGCGATGTCTTGGTAAAGTGCATCAAGAATGTTCTGACCAAGGCCATTAAGGCGGGCGGCAGCAGCCTGAAAGATTACCGCAAAACTGACGGGGAATTGGGCTATTTTCAATACGGGTTCAAGGTGTATGATCGGGAAGGGGAAGCTTGTCCCCGCTGCGCGTCCCAGATTAAGAAGGCGCCGCTCATACAGCGTATTACCCAAGGCGGGCGCTCCACTTTTTTTTGCGCCAGATGCCAGAAATGACAGAGCATTCATATTCAGGACCAAAGGCCATAAACAATTTTGAAAAAAACATCGCCGGGTTTGCAGAAAAAGGAAACGTACTGTTTCTTATTTTGATTGCTGTCGCGCTTTTTGCAGCCCTTTCCTACGTTGTTCTCTACAGCACACGGAGCGGCGGCGGTTCCGTTGAAGACGAAAAGGCGCAGCTTGAAGCAGCCAATTTGGAAAACTACGTTACGGCCGTCCAGACCGCCATTCTGCGCCTCAAGTTCGCGCGCAATATAGAAACGGGCAGTATCTATCTTGATAACGATGTCTATGCGAGAAACGACGGATCACCGCTTCCGCCTCCTTCGGGAAATACCGACATGACACTGAATTTGTTCCATCCGCAGGGCGGCGGTGTGCCTGCGCGGGTCTTTCCCGATGCGGTGGAAAACTGTCCTTCCTGTCCTTCGGGCTATGTCAAACCCGGCCATATGCTGATCACATGGATACGGCCTCAATGGCTGGGCGACCCTGTGCAAAATGATGTTGCCATTACATTCTTTGGCATAACAGAAAGAATTTGCAGGCTCATCAATGAGCGAAACGGCATCACCGGCATCCCCAGCATCGCCTACAGCTTTACATCCAAAATCATCGCGCTGAATTTCGACGGCTCCCCTTATGCCGCGACTTCAAGTTCCAACGTGCTGGGCAATTTAACAAACGGATCCAGCGGCGTTGAAGGCCACTCCGCATGGTGTGCGCTCGATACGGATTTTCCACGTTATGTTTTTACGAGCGTTATCGAACAATATTGAGGGCTTGTTAGGATATGGCCGCAGTGATAAAAAAAATCATGCTTAAAAACTGTCTGGTCATAGCCTTGGTTTTGCTGGCCGCATTTCCCGCTTTTGCTGCGGAAACTGCCAAAGCACCTTTGTTCTTCGAGGCGCTTTATGACGTGCCCGTCATGCCCGGGCTGGAAGAATTGAAAGACCAAGCGATGCTGTTCGACAAGCCCGATGGCCGTATAGCCTCGGTGATGGCGGCTTCTAAAAACCTCAACGCTACGGAAATAAGCCGTTTTTATGCAGAGTCTCTGCCCCAACTGGGCTGGAGAAAAACAGCGGAAAATCAGTATGTTCGGGGGTCCGACCGCCTGAAAATGGAGCTTTCGAAAAAGCCCCCTCTAACGGTCGTCCATTTCACCCTTTCTCCGGCAAATCGTTAAGGTTTTGGCCCGTTAATCTTTAACTTGACAGTTTGGCCCCTAGACGCGTAAAACAGCCCATCCTGTGGATAAAAGATGTATCCCGCCGCCCCGAAAACGGGCGTGAAAACAAGAATTTGAACGATTTAGAGATAGAGAAAAAAGACCATGGCAAATCACGCTTCTGCAAAGAAAAGAATTCGCACCAACGCGCGCAAGAATGAAATCAACACCGCGCGCACGAGCCGTATCCGTACCTTCCTCAAAAAAGTTGAAGCAGCAATTGCTGGCGGCGATGCCAAAGCGGCTGAAGAAGCATTCAAAGCCGTTCAACCCGAGCTGGCACGCGGCGTAGCGAAAAACATCGTTCAGAAGAACACGGCATCGCGCAAAATCTCGCGTTTGTCCGCACGCATCAAAGCGCTTAAGAACTAATTCCTGACATAGCCGTCAGGCTATGTCCCACACTACTTTTTCCTTACATTGAAATATGAATTGGTTGGCCGCAAGAAACTATTTCTTGCGGCTAAAAAACTATTAGCCCAATCTGTCAATGGTTAAATTATTTCTTTTTTTCATGTTCCCCATTTTTTCCGCTTGTGGACTAAAAAAAATAGTTTTAGGGTCTGTGAATAAGCAATCAAAAAAACCCTGTGAACAACATAGGGATCTAGCTGAAGCGGTAAGGTGTAGAACACATTTGTACCGGTTTCCGGCAGTATCAGAGGACCTAATCACTACCCCCGCATAGGGACAAGAGTTGGAGTTAAAAAAGGGGTTTTTAAAACCGTCGCTATACTTCCGTATAGGAGACTGTGTTTCGGGGACCAAACCTTAAATATTTATCGCCGATTTGAACAGATCTCACTGTAAAACACCAGTTTTACAGAAGGCACTTTTGCGTCTTTGATCTTTCGCATCGGTACGGTTTGAACATTAGTTACCAATTTTGTGGAGATAATAAAAATATGTCTGAATTCTCGGGTCAATCAACCAACGTAAAACCTTTCAAAACGGAATCCTTCGCGCCCACACCTGAAGTGCTGGCTGCGTGGACAGCTGTCTATAAGGAACTGCGTGACGAGTTCGGTGAGGCTGTTTACCGCAGCTGGTTGAAGCCATTGACGCTGCAAGCCTACTACCACGGCACACTCGAAGTGTCTGTTCCTACCCGTTTTATGCGCGACTGGATTCAAACGCATTATTCCAAACGCATTCTGGAGATGGCCTCCACCAAATATGACGATATCAAACGCCTCGAAGTTGTTGTTGTGCAAAGCGCGCAACAGGCTTCCGATGCCGCTGAAGATGAGAAGAAAGCCAAAGGCAACGACAACGGCACCAAAACGGTTACGATGGAAGACCCCTTTGATCTGGCTTCCCCGCTGGATGCTCGTTACACGTTTGATTCCTTCGTTGTGGGTAAGCCTAACGCACTTGCACATGCTGCCGCACGCCGTGTTGTCGAAAGCGCTTCCGTTCCTTTCAACCCGCTCTTTATATATGGCGGCGTAGGTCTTGGAAAAACCCATCTGATGCATGCCATCGCCTGGGCGCTTAAAGAACAACATGCCAACAAGCGCGTGATGTATCTATCAGCCGAAAAATTCATGTACCAGTTCGTGCGCGCTATCCGTAGCAACGACACGATGGCGTTTAAAGAATTCTTCCGTTCGGTCGATGTTCTGATGATCGATGACATCCAGTTCATCTCCGGCAAAGAATCCACGCAAGAAGAGTTCTTCCACACGTTCAACGCGCTGGTCGATCAGAACAAACAAATCATCATCTCCGCCGATAAGGCGCCCAGCGATTTGACGGGTATTGATGAACGCCTGCGTTCTCGCCTCGCATGGGGTTTGGTGGCAGACATTCAACCTTCTACGTACGAACTGCGCCTTGGCATTTTGCAAGCGAAACGCAAGCAATTGAATGCGAATGTTCCCGAACCCGTTTTGGAATTCCTCGCGCTCAAAGTCACCAGCAATATCCGCGAACTCGAAGGTGCGCTGAATCGTATCGTCGCGCATTCCGATGTGGCCAAACAGGCGATCACACTGGAAAGCACGCAAGAAGTTCTGCAAGACCTTCTACGCAGCCATGACCGCCGCATCACGATCGACGAGATCCAGCGCAAAGTGGCTGAACACTACAATATCCGTCTGGCGGATATGCACTCCGCACGCCGTTCGCGTAATGTTGCGCGTCCCCGTCAGGTGGCGATGTTCCTCGCAAAGCAACTGACCGCACGTTCGTTGCCGGAAATCGGCCGCAAGTTCGGCGGACGTGACCACACGACCGTTATGCATGCCGTGCGTAAAGTCGAAGAGTTGGTTGTCGAGGATGTATCGTTCGCGCAGGACGTAGAAGTCATCAAGCGCGCGCTTACGGGTTGATAAGTTTTCCTAGGTGGGGGGTTGAAAAAGGGCCGCGAGGCCCTTTTTTATTAGGTGAGAAATTCAGGCAGCGTTTAAATGCGGTATAAGATATTGCTTTAACCCTGCATCCTCCAAAAGGCGTTTGAAAGCAGTACCATCCAGCTCTTTCGCAAGTGTTTCAAGGCGAGTGGTTTCTTCCTTGGGAATGAAGCGTGCTTCGGCCCAAACGCCTATATTCTCTGCGTTGATTTCAGGATGATGCGAACAAAGAGTGACATTGCCTTCTCCGCATTTGAAGTGTAACGACATCGGAAGGGCACTATCCTTTAAAAAAGACAGTGCACGCCCCCGTGATGGCTGTATCGCTTGTGTGGGAATAAGCGCAGGTCCACCCCAATGGAAGCTTTTATAACTTTCCCAGTCAGCCGTACTGCGTAAGGTAATCAGTTTTAAATCGTCTGAACCACCACTGAAAGGAAGTGGGCTCACTTCACGGCAGGGACCACTCGCAAAAATATCGGAAAGGGAAAGACCAGTGTTGCGAATAACCAGAGTTTTGCCCGAATCTATCGGTTTCATACGGTATTTGATGCCTGCACTGGCAAATGCAGCGCCTGCGCAGATGCCCATATAATCGAAGGCGCCTTCTGTAATACTTTGTTTCAAAGTGCCCAAAATAATCGGGCCGAGCGCTTCTTTAAAAGCACCTACGGATTTTCCAGCAAATACAATTAAAGAGGTTTCGCGTAGCCAACCCTTAGATGTCTTCATTTCATTTTCAGAAATTCCTGCGACATCGGCATCAAGGTGTCTTTTGAATTCATTTATAAGAATGGGGGTACCGTTCTGTGCAGAACCATAACCTTTATAAACGCGGATAATCATTTTACACCCTCAATAAATCCCGCAAAATACCGTGCGTGTCGGTGCTGTCTTGCGACATTCTTGCGATGATGTGTTTTAAAATTTCTTTTTCATTACCTTTTGCTGGATAGCCCCCCATGTTTTGTGATGTCATTTCTGCATGCACACCCAGCAAAACAGCGTGGCCTGACCCCACTCTGGTTTTTATGATAGCGGGCGGGTTTTTGCCAAACCCCTCATAACACGCCAATACATTCGTTTCGTTATTTTCAAGGCGGAAAGCAGGGCCGCCATGATAGAAAAACCGGGCACTTTTACCACTTATATTAAGTTTTACCAGTCCCGCACTCTTCAGCGTCATATCGTAGTAGGGTGCGATTTCGGGAAGTGAGCCATAGGCCACGGCATCTGCCAAAGCCAGCTCGCGATGCCCTGAAATTTCATCCGCTCTGCCCTTGTGGAATTCGAGTGCTTTACAAGCGTAATAGGCGCCCGCGCATATGCCCAAATATGTCCCGCCGTTTTCGACAAAGTTGCGGATGTTTGCATTGCCCTTGCCGTTCAGTTTGCGGCAGTAGGGCAGATCGGCCCCGCCGGGCATAACGAAGATGTCTGCGTTTTCCAGCACCGTGCCTTCTCTCACTGTGTCAGCATCCGCTAGGCGCACGCTATCGTCCCTGAAGAATTCCCGAAGACAGGTGAGCCCGAATTCTCCTACGCCCTCATCTTGATATATGACAATATTTTGCGCCATGGCAGGGCGACCATAAGGGATAAGAAATCTTGTGTCCAGAGAGGGGTAAAAATGGCCTGTAGAACATGGCTGAAACCCCTTGAAAACCGCTTGGCAGGGCCGTTCGCCGTGCTATAGTCGAATCACTCACACAAACACGATATGTAATTGCTGAACGCCCCTTGGGAAGGTATTTTTTATGAAGATCACGATTGACCGCGCCGCGCTGATGAGAGCCCTGAACCACGTTCAGAGCGCCGTAGAACGCAGAACGACTATTCCGATCCTTTCCAACGTGCTCATGAAGGCCGAAGACGGGGTGTTGAACCTCGCCACGACCGATATGGATCTGGAGATCAATGAAGCCGTCGCGGCAAATGTAGACAAGGCCGGATCGACCACCGCTCCCGCATCGACGCTTTTCGATATCGTCAAAAAACTTCCCGAAGACGCCGCTGTTGTTCTGGAACTCGATCCATCGGGCAACCAGATGACGGTCAAAGCGGGCCGCTCCAATTTCCGCCTTGCCTGTTTGCCTGTTGCAGACTTCCCTGAAATCGGCCAAGGCAAACTGCCAGCGACTTTCTCTATCCCTGCAAACGAACTGCGCAATCTGATCGACCGCACGAAATTCGCGATGTCGACGGAAGAAACGCGTTATTACCTGAACGGTATCTACCTACACGCTGCGGACAATGACGGTGTGGACGTACTCCGCGCCGTGGCGACCGATGGTCACCGCCTCGCACGTTTTGAAATGCCTTTGCCCGAAGGCGCGGCCGGCATGCCCGGAATTATCATTCCCCGCAAAACGGTTGGCGAGTTGCGCAAGCTGGTTGAAGAGGCAGGTGATTCCATTCAGGTATCGCTCTCCGAAACCAAAATCCGCTTTACGTTCGACCATATCGTTCTGACGAGCAAGCTGATCGACGGTACATTCCCCGATTACCAGCGCGTTATCCCGAAAGGCAACGACAAGATCGTGGAGGTGAACCCCAAAGCATTCTCCCGCGCCATTGACCGCGTATCGACGATCTCCGACGGTAAATCCCGCGCGGTGAAAATCTCGCTGAACGGCAAGACGATGACGCTGTCCGCGAATTCGCCCGAAGCAGGCTCTGCTACGGAAGACCTCGAAATCAATGGCAACGACAACATGGAAATCGGCTTCAACGCCCGTTACCTGCTGGATATCACACAGCAGATCGAAGGCGACGGATGCCGACTGACATTGGCCGATGCTGCTTCGCCCACCATCATTCAGGATGCAGGCGATGCTTCAGCGCTTTATGTTCTGATGCCTTTGCGGGTTTAATAAAAACCCCGTGAACCAATTCATTAAGGGGGCGTTGGCCCCCTTATTCTTGGGTTAAGATAGAGTACATGTCCTTTGTTCAAACATTACAGCTCCATAATTTCCGCAGCTATGATTCTGCGCGGATGGACGATGTGCATTCGGGGCTGATTGTTCTGTGCGGCCCTAACGGTGCCGGAAAGACGAATGTGCTTGAGGCTGTGTCGTTGTTGACGCCGGGGCGAGGGCTCCGTTCCGCCGCAAACGAGGAAATTCAAAAGAAAGACGGATCTTCTGCCTGGGCGATTGCATCCAGTGTCGAAACAGGCGGCGCGAATGTGCAGATCGGCACGGGCCTCGACGCTTCTGCCAATAAGCGCGCCGTGCGCATTAACGGTGTTCCTGTGAAAACCCAGATGGCGCTTTCGGATTATATGTCGTGCGTATGGCTTACGCCGCAAATGGATCGTTTGTTTCTGGATACGGCAGGCGGGCGCAGACGTTTCTTCGATAAGCTCATTTTTGCGTTCGATTCCGGGCATGCGGGGCGCGTGACGCGGTATGAGAATGCCATGGCACAAAGATCAAAGCTTTTGCGCGAAGAAAAGAACGATGATGTCTGGCTGAAATCACTGGAATCGCAAATGGCCGAAACAGGCGTGGCAATCGCGGCCGCAAGGCTGGATTTCGTGGTTCGGTTGCAGCGCGCGTGCGATATGGCCCCGCAAAACGAGGAAAATTTCTTTCCCAAAGCCCATTTGGCGTTATCTGGCACGGTCGAAGAATTGCTTGCCCGCACGCCCGCCCTTGAGGTGGAGGAGATGTTCGCTTACCAGCTGCGCCAGTCCCGAGCCAAGGATGCTGAAACGGGCGGGGCAGCGACGGGCCCGCACAAGGGGGACTTGCTGGTACGTTTTGCCGCCAAGGACATGCCTGCGGATCAATGTTCCACGGGTGAACAAAAAGCGCTTCTGATCGGTATCATCCTTGCCCACGCACGCCTGATGCGCTCTGAACGCGGAATGCCGCCTGTCTTGCTCCTCGATGAGGTTGCGGCGCATCTGGATGAAAACCGCCGCGCTGCTTTGTTCGATTTGTTACAGGATCTCGGCGGTCAGGTTTGGATGACGGGTACCGATGAATCCCTCTTTTCCGCGGCACGAAAAAGAGCCCAGTTTTGGGGTATAAATCGGGGCGAAATTACCAAGAAATAACAGTGAGTTATCCACGGAAAAATCGCCCCTGAAAACGGCGGTTTTTTGCTGTCATTTGATGCCTCGCGTGCTATAAAAATCATTCTGATTCAAGGGTATAAAAAACATGAGTGAAGCGGTCAAAAAGATGGATTCAACGAACACAGAAAATGCCGAATACGGCGCAGAATCGATCCGCGTTTTAAAAGGACTCGATGCTGTCCGTAAGCGTCCCGGTATGTATATCGGCGATACGGATGACGGTTCGGGTCTGCATCACATGGTGTACGAAGTCGTCGACAACGCGATCGACGAAAGCCTTGCGGGTTATTGCGACCGCGTGGATGTCATCATCAACGCCAACGGTTCCGTGACGGTGCGCGACAACGGACGCGGCATTCCCGTCGACATCCATAAGGAAGAAGGCGTATCCGCCGCCCAGGTTATCATGGTGCAGTTGCACGCCGGCGGTAAGTTCGACCAGAATTCTTACAAAGTGTCGGGCGGTCTGCACGGTGTCGGTGTTTCCGTCGTCAACGCGCTTTCCGAGAAGCTAGACCTCAATATTAAACGTCAGGGCAAAGAATGGGCCATGACTTTCCGTCACGGCGAAGCCGAAGCGGATTTGAAACCGATCCGCGATCTGGAACCCGGAGAGCGCAACGGAACGCAAGTGACATTCCTTCCGTCGACCGAAACCTTCACCCATGTAGACTTTGATTTTGATACGCTGGAAGACCGTTTGCGCGAGCTCGCGTTTTTGAATTCCGGCGTCAATATTTACCTCACCGATTTACGCGGTGAAGAAAAAAAAGAAGCGCATTTTAATTTTGAAGGCGGTATCCAGAGCTTTGTTGAATATCTGGATCGCAACAAAAAAGCGCTCATCAAACAGCCCGTCTCTTCTATTTATGAAGAAAACGGAATTTCGGTGGAATGCTCTCTGGAGTGGACCGATGCGTATCATGAAACGATGCTTTGCTTTACCAACAATATCCCGCAAAGAGACGGCGGCACGCACCTTCAGGGTTTCAGAAACTCGCTGACGCGTGTTTTGAATAATTACGCCGAAGAAAAAGGCCTTTTAAAGAAAGAGAAGATCAAACTCTCGGGCGAAGATATGCGCGAAGGTTTGACTTGCGTTCTTTCGGTTAAAGTTCCAGATCCGAAATTCTCGTCGCAGACAAAAGACAAGCTGGTGTCGAGCGAAGTGCGCCCCGTGGTGGAATCCGCGATCAATGACAAGCTTGGTACATGGTTTGAAGAAAACCCTGCTGAAGCCAAAATCATTGTCGGTAAAATCATCGAAGCGGGTCTCGCCCGTGAAGCAGCCCGTAAAGCGCGTGAACTGACTCGCCGCAAAGGCGTGATGGATATATCGAACCTTCCCGGAAAACTGGCCGATTGCCAGAGCCGTGATCCGGCAGATTCCGAAATCTTCATCGTTGAGGGAGATTCCGCAGGCGGTTCCGCGAAACAAGCACGTGACCGTAAAAATCAGGCCATTTTGCCGTTGCGCGGTAAAATCCTGAACACGGAGCGCGCGCGTTTCGACAAGATGCTGGGTTCCGAACAAGTCGGTACGCTTATCACGGCGCTGGGCACGGGTATCGGTTCCGATGAATTCAACATCGATAAAATTCGTTATCATAAAATCGTAATCATGACCGATGCCGACGTCGACGGCGCACACATTAGAACGCTGCTTTTGACGTTCTTCTTCCGTTATATGCCGAGCGTGATTGAAAAAGGTTATCTCTATATTGCCCAACCGCCGCTCTATAAAGTCAAACGCGGCAACTCCGGTGAAATGTATCTGAAAGACGATGCCGCGATGGAAGATTACCTCATCACGGCGGCACTCGGTGATATCAAGCTTGTGGAGCATAACGGTGCAGTGCGTGCAGGTAACGATATTCTCGACGTTTTGAACAAATCCCGCGCTATCCGCAACGGTATCGCAAGCTTGACGCAAAAAACGGGCAACCGCGATGCTGTGGAGCAAGCGGCCATTGCGGGCGCCTTTGATGAGAAAATGTTCACGGATGCGGCTTATGCCGGGAAAGTGGCCGCGATACTTGCTGACCGTCTGAACGCGTTGGCGTTCAAGAACGAAAAAACATGGAAGGCTGAATTTACGCCCGTAGGCGGTATCACGCTGGAACGTATGGTGCGCGGCGTTCAGGACCGTACCCGTATTTCCGCCGAACAGATGAAATCTGCAGATGCGCGCAAAATCCACACGCTGGCCGATTGGATGGCGGAAAACTTTGAAGGCCCCGCCCGTTTGATGGTTGGTGAAAAAGAAGCCGCTAAAGTGAACGGACCTTATGGTTTGTTCGATTCCGTGCTCGAAGTAGGCCGCAAAGGCTTGACCATGCAACGTTACAAAGGTTTGGGTGAAATGAACCCTGAACAGCTTTGGGAAACCACGCTGGATCCGAATGCACGTATATTCCTGCAGGTGACGGTCAAGGATGCGGAGAAAGCATCCGAGCTGTTTACAACGCTTATGGGCGATGTTGTTGAACCGCGCCGCGATTTCATTCAGGAAAACGCGCTGCGCGCACAACTTGACGCTTAAGATTTATGGGTTCTCTTGCACAAAAATTGTCCGGCATCGTCGGATCAGTCTTTGAATCCCAAGGATTGGATAAATCTTTCGGACAGGTGAAGATTGCCGACCGTCCTGATCTTGCGCAATTCCAATGCAACGGCGCTATGGCGGCCAGCAAAGCCGCCAAGAAAAATCCCCGTGAGGTGGCGGGCTCTATTGTTGCCGACCTTGAAAAAAATCCGGCTTTTTCCAAGATTGAAATTGCCGGACCTGGCTTTATCAATATCAACGTCACGGATGAGTATCTTGTGGCATATCTGAAGGAATCCGGCGCGGACAAACGTGCTGGTATTTCCGATCTTAGCCACAATCAAACCGTTGTTCTCGATTACGGCGGGCCGAATATTGCCAAAGCGATGCATGTCGGGCATTTGCGTTCCGCCATCATCGGGGATTCCATCCGCCGCATCATGAAATTCGTCGGCTATAAGACGCTCGGTGACGTGCATATGGGTGACTGGGGTACGCATATGGGCATGCTGATCGATGATTACATCACGCGCGGCGAAGAGAAGATTGTTCTCGATACAGACTTGAACAGCCGGTCTTCTATCGATGCACTGATGGAGGATATGGCGGAACGTTATCCGCGTGCATCTGGGGCGGCCAAAGAAAATCCTGATCTTATGGCGCGTGCGCATGCGGCCACGGTGAAATTACAGAACAAGGAACAGCCTCATTACGGTTTGTGGCAAAAAATCCGTGACGTCTCCATCAAAGGCATGGAAAGAAATTATGCCTCGCTCAATGTTTTCTTCGATTTGTGGAAGGGTGAGGCCGACGTGCATGATTACATCGCACCGATGGTCGAAGATTTACAGAGGAAAAAAGTCGCCATAGAGAGTGACGGAGCGCAAGTCGTTCCCGTTGCGGAAGAATCCGATAAAAAAGAATATCCGCCGCTGATTTTGTACAAGCGTGACGGGGCTGTGATGTACGGCACGACCGATATGGCG
>Ga0075163_10010323_pt1 | contig 12214 bp, 11 predicted proteins | sample JI1023141ADNA_FD_71478 | JGI IMG/M metagenome (GOLD analysis project Ga0075163, IMG submission 71478) | Wastewater effluent complex algal communities from Wisconsin, to seasonally profile nutrient transformation and Carbon sequestration -... | ecosystem: Engineered > WWTP > Effluent > Algae...
GAGGATCGCGCCGCGATTGTGCCACGCGGGCCTGCGCTGCTACACCCGGCGGCCATGCTGGCCTACGCGCTGGTGATCGCCTCGGCGCTGCTCCACGCGTCGTGGAACGCGCTGGTCAAGCGCACGCGCGATCCCGCGGCGTCGGTGCACACCGTCGTCGCGACCGCCGGCGCGCTCACCGGGATCGCCGCCGTCGGCGAGTGGGCGGTCACCGGTCGCGGCGGCTCGGCGACCGCGCTCGGCCTGGCCGCGATCGCCGGCGTGCTCGAGGCCGGCTACTTCCATGCGCTCGGCCGCGCGCTGACGCTGGGGCCGCTCGGGCCGGTCTACACGATCTCGCGCGGCGGCGCGGCGCTGTTGGTGTGGCCGGCGTCGATGCTGGCGTTCGGCGAGCGCCTCACGCCGCTGGGCGCCGGCGGCAGCGCGCTGATCCTGCTCGGCCTGGCGGCGTCGACGTCGGTCGCGACCGTGCCGGGCCGCGCGGTGCAGTACGCGGTGGCGTGCGCTGGCTGCATCGCGGGCTACAACCTCACCTACAAGCTGGCGCTCGAGTCGGGCACGAGCCCGATCCTGGTGTTCGCGGTGTCGATGGCGGTGGCCACGGCGCTGGGCGCGACGCTCGGCGGGCGCGCGTACCGCCGCGCGTTCGCGACCAACCTGCGCGAGGCGCCGTGGGCCACGCTGGGCGCCGGCGCGATCTGCGCCGCCGGCTTCGTCTTGCTGATGTACGCGCTGGCCCGCGGCGGCGCCGCGTACGTCTTCACGCTGCGCAACACGTCGGTGCTGTTCGCCACCGCGCTGGCGTGGCTGATCGGCGAGCGACCGACCCACCGCGCGCTGGTCGGCGTCGGGCTGGTGTTCGTCGGCGCGGTCGCGCTCGGTCTCTCGCATTGAGCGGCGCGGCGCTGACCGCGCGCGTGCGCGTGCCGAAAATGCGTCGGGCCGGCGGGTCGGCCGGCCCGAGAGTAGCGTCGCTGCCGCTCGGTTAGCGGATCGGAATGGTGACCGTCTGCAGGTCGAGCGCGGTGTTGCCGATGGTCAGCTCGCGGTTGGTGAGCGGCGCCGAGTCGCCGATCGACAGGCCCTGCGAGTTGAGCGCGGCGAGCACCACGGTGTACGCGCGACCCACCGGCACCGGCAGGGTGGTGATGGCGATGTTGGCGCCCTCGCCGGCGGTGCACTGGTTGCTGTCGTCGTCGAAGGCGTCGGATCCGCCGGCCACGGTGGCGAGCACCGACACCTTGCCGGCGCTGACCGCCGCGCACGTGGTCGGCGCGCCCTGGCGGGTCAGGTTCCAGCTCGCGGCGAAGAACGCGCGGTCCGAGAACAGCGAGAAGTCGACCGGGGTCACGGCGTTGGCGGTGACGGTGACCGTCTGCTCGGCCGACTGGGCGAACTTGGTCACGCCCGAGAAGTCGGTGATCTCGAGCCACACGGTGTACGTGCCGGCCGGCAGGTCGAGGAACGGGCCGCTGCCGTCGACGCAGTTGAGCTTGCTGGAGTAGGGCGTGTCGCCCTCGCGCACGGCGTTGACCTTGACGGTGTCGCCGGGGCAGGTGCCGGGGGTGATCGCGCCGGTCGTCAGGTTCGAGGACGACAGCGACCAGCCGACGTCGAGATCGCCGGTGGTGGGGTCGGTGGTGTCGTCCGCGACGATGATGCAGCCGGCGAGCTGGCTGGCCGCACCCAGAAGCATTGCCGACAAGACTAGGTTCTTCATTGCGATCTCCCTGTGCATGGCCTCATCGGCCGGTGAGGTTCGGCGGGCACTATCCCGCGCAAGCGTGAGCGCTGCAAGCCACGCGCCGGACTGGCGCGGGCACGAGTCGGGTAGGTGTGATGGTGGCTACGGTGTGCAGATGCACGGTCGCGCCGCGCAGTCGTCGACCTGCACTACAAGCAAGAGCGCGTCCAACGTCACGGCCTGGCCGATCGCCACGTCGCGCACGATCGGCGGCGGCGCGGTGAAGGTCGCGGGGTTCGCGGCCTTGCCGTCCAAGCATTCCGGGCTGATCGACAGCGCGACCGAGCCGGTCGGCAGGTCGAACGCCGTGACGCCGTGATTGTCCTCGCACGGAAACGCCACCCAGCGCGTGTCGCGCCCGGTGTCCCACCACAGCCGGATGCGCCCGATGCGCTCGTCCGCGCAATCCGAGATGTCGCGATCCAGCGTGCTGCGCAGGGCCCAGGACAGCTCGACCGCTCCGCCGGTGGGTTGGGTGCATCCGTGAACTCCGAGACACACGACCGTCGCGAGGATTCGCCACACTGTGGCGTGGGCGCGGCGGCGTGGTTCGGGCGGTTCGACCGTCGGGGGAGCGGGCATATTCACGGGGCGCGGCCGTCTGGGTCGTTGACCCGACGACGAGGCCCATGCTATCTCGTAACCACCGAAGATGCCAGACATTTCCAAGCTCGTCGGGCTCGCCGTGGACGCCGCCGGCTCGACCGACATGGTGTCGCTCATCAAGCAAGCGCACTGGATCGTGAAGGTGACGATGGCGCTGCTCACCGGGATGTTCCTGGTGGGCGTCTACATCATCATCTACAAGACCCTGTACATCCGCCGCGCGTCGGTGGAGTCGGTGCGCTTCAACGAGTCGTTCTGGCGCTCCCGCGACATCGAGCAGATCTACAAGCACGCGCAGCAACTGCGCAACAGCCCGATCTCGCAGATGTTCGTTGCCGGCTACACCGAGCTGGCCAAGCTCAACGCCGACGAGCGGATGAAGAACGACCGCGAGGGCAACCTCGAGAACATCGAGCGCGCGCTGCGCAAGGCGCAGACCGTCGAGACCACGCGGCTCGAGTCGATGACGCCGTTCCTGGCCACCACCGGCTCGGCGGCGCCGTTCATCGGCCTGTTCGGCACGGTCATCGGCATCATGACCGCGTTCCAGTCGATCTCCGGCAAGGGCAACGCCACGCTCGACACCGTCGGCCCGCACATCGCCGAGGCGCTGTTCGCCACCGCGATCGGCCTGGTGGCGGCGGTGCCCGCGGTCATGGCGTACAACTACTTCGTGCGGCGCATCCGCGTGCTGCGCTCGGAGATGGAGACCTTCGAGCAGGACTACCTGAACATCATCAAGCGGCATTTCCTGCATTGAGCCTGCCTGGGACGATGCCGGCCGACCGCGCAGGTCGCAGCCGGCGGTCGTAGACCTGGCCTGCGGCGCGCGCGTCGGATCCCGAACCAAGGACGATCTCCATGGGCATGAAGGCCGGTAGCCACGACGAGATGAACAGCGAGATCAACGTGACGCCGATGGTCGACGTCATGCTGGTGCTCTTGATCATCTTCATGGTGACGGCGCCGATGATGAACACCGGCGTCGACGTCGACCTGCCTCAGGTCACGGCGCAGCAGCTCGAGGACCCCGAGGGCAAGCTGGTGCTGTCGATCAAGGCCGACCGCAAGATCTACCTCGGCGGCACCGCGGTGAAGTGGACCGAGCTGGGCGCCAAGCTGGCGGCCAACGAGAAGGTGAAGAAGGAGGGCGCGATCCACGTCGAAGCCGACAGCACGTTGCCGTACGCCGTCGTCGTCACCGCCATGGCGGTGGCCAAGCAGGCCGGCGTGCCCAAGGTGCTGCTGCTCACCGACCCGACCACCAACCTCAAGCTCGACGATCTCGAGGCCGGCCGATGACGCTCACGGGCTCCCAGCTGCACACGTTCTCCGGACTCGGCACCGCGCTGGTGACCGCGGTGGCCGGGGTCGCGGTGTGGTGGGCCGACAGCGAGGCCGCCGCGGCCAAGCCGCCCATCGATCCGTTCGCCGACATGGAGGTGATCGACGCCGCGCTCGCCGAGAAGGCGCCGGCGCAGGTGGTGCAGCCGCAGAAGAAGTTCCGCGCGCCCGATCCGGTCAAGCCCCAGGGCGTGTCGCACGACGAGAACGCCAAGCCGGTCGATCAGCCCAAGGACGAGCCGAAGGACGACATCGACATCGACAAGGTGCTCAACCGCAACCGCGACGACGACGACGACCTCGAGGTCGGGCCGACCACCCAGCCGGTGGTGGGCGCGTTCGACGGCAGCGAGGACGGCTGGGGCGACGAGACCCGTGGCGATCCGTACCTCGGCGCGCTCAAGAGCGACCTCTTGCGCGGCTGGGAGTACCCCGAGATCCTGTCGGACGTCGGCACGCCGGTCGGCTGCATCCACCTCGAGCCCGACGGCACGATCCCCGAGTTCGTGCTGCGCGAGCAGAGCGGCAACGCCGAGCTCGACGACTCGGTCGAGCGCGCGCTCAAGGAGCTGCAGAAGAAGCGCGAGCAGGACCCCAAGCCGGTGCCAGCGCACCTCGTCCCCAAGACCAGGAAGTGGATATGCTACCGAATGAAGGTCTCGTGATGCGCGCGCTGCTGGTGATCGCGGCGCTGGCGATCACCGCGCCGGCGACCGTGGCCACCGCCGACGACGGCGTGATCATCGACGTCAGCGGCGCCAAGCGCGGCCGCTACCCGATCGCGGTGCCGGTGGCGGTCGACTCCGACGGCGCGGTCGCGGCCGAGGTGGCGGCGGTCGCCAGCTTCGACCTCGGCGTCGCCGGCCTCTTCAAGGTGCTCGACCCGGCGTCGTTCCTGGCCGACCTCGGCGTCGAGAAGCTCGGCATCGAGCCGGCCAAGTGGAAGGACGTCGGCGCCTACGGCGTCATCAAGTACCGGGTCGTCGCCACCGGCGATCAGGTCGAGCTCGAGGCGCGGCTGTTCGAGGTCAGCAAGGGCAACAGCGCGGTGCTGACCAAGTCGTACCGCGGCACCAAGGCCGACCTGCGCAAGCTCACCCACGCGTGGTGCAACGAGGTCGTCAAGTACTACACCGGTGAGTACGGCTTCTTCGGCTCGCGCATCGCGTACGTCGCCAAGAAGCGCGGCGCGTCGCAGGTGATGGCGGTCGACTTCGACGGCGCCAACCCGTACGGCGTCACGCGCAACAGCTCGACCAACGTGCTGCCGGCGTGGTCGCCGGGCGGCGGCTCGATCGCGTTCACCTCGTACATGCGCAACAACCCCGACCTGTACGTGGTCGGCGCCGGCGGCGGGCGGCCCAAGAAGATCGCCAGCTACAAGGGCATGAACACCGGCGCGTCGTGGTCGCCCGATGGCTCGAAGATCGCGGTGACGCTGTCGAAGGACGGCAACCCCGACATCTACGTGATCAGCGCCAGCGACGGCTCGATCCTCACCCGCATCACCGACAACAAGGCCATCGACACGTCGCCGGCGTGGTCGCCCGACGGCGGCTCGATCGCGTTCGTCAGCGATCGCGAGGGCGGACCGCAGATCTTCGTCGCCCCGGCCGGCGGCGGCGGCGCCAAGCGCGTCAGCAAGAACGGCAGCTACAACACGACGCCGGCGTGGTCGCCGGCCAAGGGCGCCCGCGTGCTGGCCTACACCACGCGCGACGGCGGCAGCTACGACATCGTCACGCTCGATCTCAACAGCGGCGCGATGGTCCGCATCACCCAGAACGAGGGCTCGAACGAGGAGCCGAGCTGGTCGCCCAACGGCCGCGCGATCGCGTTCGCGCGCACCGGCGGCGGCGGCTCGGGCATCTACATCGCCCCGGCCGACGGCAACGGCAAGGCGGTCAAGGTGCTGAGCGGCTCGGTGACCGGCATCGACTGGGGCCCCGCGCCGCGGCCGTGACGCCGGCCGGGGGCGCGCGACAGGACTGGACGCGCGCGGCGGCGAGTGAGATCGTCGGGCCATGAGGCAGGGACCCTCGTGGACGATGGCCGTGGTGTGCCTGGTGCTCGGGGCGTGCGGCGCCGCTGACGAGCGCGTCGACCCGGGGGACTTCGCGCTGCGCGACCTGCTCGGCGTGCAGCCCAAGGTCGTCGCGGGCTGGGACGAGGCGCAGCGCGCGGCGGCGCGCGAGGTGCTGGCCGGGGGGCTGGCGGCGCGCGACGCGATCGCGCTGCCGGCGCCGCTGACCGACGACGAGGCCGCGCTGGTGCGCGCGCTGGCCGCGAGCGACGCGGTCCTCGACGACGCCGGCGACGACGCGCGCGGCCTGGTGGTGGTGACCGCGGCGCGCCGCGAGCTGGCGGTGATCGACAGCCCGACCGCGACCGCGCTGCTGGTGGCCGCGCCGGCCGATCCCGTGGTCAGCCTGGATCTCGATCCGCGCGCGTGGACCTGCCCCGAGGCGCCGTGCGATCTCGCGGTGCTCGCGGCGCTGGCGGTCGACGCCGCGCCCGGCGCGCCGCTGGTGCGGGTGCGGCCGGTGGCGCAGCTCGCGACGATCGCGGCGCTGACCGTCGGTGACGACGGCGTGCCGGTGTTGCTGGCGAACCCGGTGGTGACCGCGGTCGGCGTCGACACCGCGCGCGCCGCGGCGGCCGCGAGCACCGGCGGCGCGACGATGGCGCGCCCGGCCCCGGCGCTGCCGCCGCCGCCGCTGACCCGCGGCGTCTGGACCTACGGCACCAGCCGCGGCGCGTGCGCGAACACCGTCAGCGCGGACTGCGCGACCTGCCTCGGCGGCGGGCTGTGCGAGCCGGTGTGGGGCTCGGTGTCGGGCATGGAGGCGTGCACGACGTTGCAGGCCGATCCCAGCCGCAACTACGACCTGGTGTGCATCAACCTCGCGGTGTCGCTCGCCGACATCCGCGCCTGCGTGCAGGGCCGCGCGCCGAGCTGCGCGATCGACGACAACGCGATCGATCTCCCGGCGGAGCTGACCAACAACGCCAACTTCCTCGACGACGCCACCTGCGCGGCGGCGCTCGACGCGTGCCTCGCGCAGCTCTACGGCACCGGCGACAGCAGCGACGGCTGCAACGCGTGCGATGGCTGCGACTGCGGCGGCTGCAACGACAACAGCGGCGACAGCGGCTGCAGCCTCAGCGATCAGAACATGGACAACAACTGCAACAGCTGCAACGGCGGCGGCTGCAACAACGACGGCGGTGGCTGTAACGGCGGCGGCGGCAACGGCAGCTGCAGCGTGGCGGGCGCCGGACGCCGCGGGCCGGGCGTCGGCGTCGCGCTGGTGTGGGTCGCGCTGCCGGTGCCGGTGGCGCTGGCCGCGCGGCGGCGGTCGCGGCGCGGGCGCGGCGCGGGGGCGTCGCCAGGCTCGTCGCCGGAGTCGGACGCGCCGTCGGATCCGGCGTGAGGCCGTACGTCGTCGCGTGGCTCGAGCGGTTCCTGCCGGCGAGCCTCGCGCAGGTGCTGGCGCCGACGTGGTTCACGATGGTCGGCGTCGCGGGCCTGCTGACGCTGCTGGTGTTGCTGCGGCGGGCCCGCCAGGACGGCCTCGATCGCGGCGCGGTCGCGACGGTGGTGCTCACCGCGTACCTGACCGCGGTGCTCGGCGGCGTGACGATCCCGTCGGTGATCGCGCTGGTCGAGCGCTCGATCGACGGCCAGCCCGCGCAGCTGCGGATGGTCGGCATGACCTCGTTCTGGGGCTACCTCGCCGGCACGGTGGGCGCGGTCGAGGCGTGCCGCCGCGCGCGGGTGCCGCTCGGGTGGCTGGCCGATCGGATGACGCCGATGCTGGGCGTGTCGCTGGCGCTGATCCGCACCGGCTGCTTCCTCGCCGGCTGCGACCACGGCAAGATCACCGGCGTCGCGTGGGCGGTGCGCTTCCCGGCCGGCAGCCCGGCGTGGCGCGATCACGTCGAGCGTGGGCTGGTGCCGGTGACCCGCGACGTGTCGCTGCCGGTCCACCCGACGCAGCTGTACGAAGCGCTGCTCGGCGTCGCGATCGCGATCGTCGCGGCGGTGATCACGCGGCGCCGCGCGGCCGTCGGACGCGGCTGGGTGTTCCTGGGCGCGGCGGTGGCGTACTGCGCGACGCGGCTCGCGATCGAGAACCTGCGCGGCGACCGCGTGCGCGGCTTCATGCTGGGCCTGTCGAGCGGGCAGGTGTTCGCGCTGGCCGTGCTGGGCGCCGTGCCGCTGTGGTGGCTGGCGCGGCGCGCGGCGCCCGCGGCACAGGGCGGCTGACCGGGCCGGGCTCGTCGACCGCGGCGGTGCATGGCCCGCTCCATGCAGTGTCACCGCGCATGAAGCGCTCGGCTCCTCCGCCGCGGCTGCGCGGACCTGCGATCTTGTTCCTGCTGACCGGCGTCGCCGCGGTGATCGGCGGTGGCCTGCTGGTGGTGCGCCCCGATGGCGCGTGGCTCGGCATGTCGCGGGCGCTGCTCGATCCGACGCCGTTCGGCAGCTTCCGCATCCCGGGCCTGGTGCTGGCGGCTGGCGTCGGTGGCGTGCAGCTCGCGGCGGGCCTGGCGCTCCTGCAGCGGCGCTCCAACGACGTGCGCCTGGCGCTGGGGGCGGCGCTGGTGCTGGCCGCCTGGATCGCGATCCAGGCGGTCATGCTCGGCGTGATCATCTGGCTGCAGCCGCTGGTGTTCCTGGTGGCCATCCTCGAGGCCGGCATGACCGCCTCGGCGCTGCCGCGCAAGGACGTGCGTGGTGGTGGGCGCGTGCGCGCAAGCCGTGCGTGATCGCGCGGCCTACGGCGGGGGCGCGACCCAGTCGGCCCACGACGTGTGCGCGGATGGCGCGGTCGCGTTGGCGGCCAGGCGGGCGAGGTAGCGGCGGCGCGGCCAGGCCTCGGCGCCGAGGCTCGCCAGGTGGCGGGTCGGCACCTGGCAGTCGATGAGCTCGAAGCCGCGCGCGGCGAGGCACTCGGACAGCGCCCACAGCGCCAGCTTCGACGCGTCGCTGGCCCGGAAGTACATCGACTCGCCGTGGAAGAAGCGGCCGAAGCTGAGGCCGTAGAGGCCGCCGACCGGCTCGTCGCCCGCGTAGACCTCGACGGCGTGGCCGATGCCGCGGCGGTGCAGCTCGACGTAGGTCGCGACCAGATCGGGCGTGATCCACGTGTCGGTCTCGTAGGCGCGCGGCGTCGTCGCGCAGCGCTGCATCGCGCCGGCGAAGTCGCGATCGAACGCCACCGTCCAACCGCGGCTGCGCGCGTGCTGGCGGGTCTTGTGGCTGGCGCGGACGCGCCCGGCGACGGCGACGCCCCGCGGATCGGGGCTGTACCAGGGGACCGCCGCGCCGCCGCGCCACGGGAACAGCCCGCGCTGGTAGGCCGCGATCACCGTCGCGGGATCGAGGTCGCCGCCGACGTAGACCAGGCCGTCGCGGTCAGTGGTCTCGGGATCGGGGAGCGCGAACGCCATCGCCGTGCGCAGAGCATGTCAGGTTTTGGGTCGAGCACGGGTCGACGCGGTGGGCGTCTCGCGTCCTGGTCGCGCTTGCGAGCGCCCCTTCCAGCGGCGCAGTTCCGCGGACTGTGACCGGGGTCGCGTCGCGCCCCGACCGCCGCGCGCCCGCGTACGCTGCCGCCATGCAGCTCCGTGGACTGGCCGTGGTGAGTCTGAGCGCGATGACGCTGACGCTGGCGGCGTGCGGCGATGATGGCGGCGGTGATCCGTCGTGCGCCGCGGTCGGCGTCGGCGCCCGCGGCTACGACGTGCTCGCCTACGATCTCGCGGCGCGCTTCGACTGGGGCACGGCGACGCTCACCGCGCACGAGCAGGTGCGGATCGCGTGCCGCGCCCAGCCGACGATCGAGCTCGACGCCGAGGTCGCGATCGCGGCGGTCACCGTCGATGGCCGGCCGGCGGCGTTCACCGTCGACGCCGCGGCGCACACCGTCGCGGTCGACACTGGCGGCGTCGATGGCCCGGTGACGCTGGCGTTCGACTACACCGCGACGCCGTCGGACGCAATGTTGCTGAGCGGGCCGCGCGACGACGACCCGGTGGCGTCGCGGGTGCTGTTCACCGACTCGGAGCCCGATCGCGGCCGGCGCTGGCTGGTCGGCGATCACGTCCCCGCCGATCGCGCGACGTTCGCGGTGGCGCTGACGATCCCGGCGGATCACGACGCGGTCGCCAACGGCGAGCGCACCGGCGACCGCACGAGCGCCGACGGCCGGGTGGTGAGCTACGCGATCGCCGAGCCGATCCCGACGTACCTGATGGCGTTCGCGACCGGCGAGCTCGATCACGTCGAGCGCACCAGCGGCCGGGTGCCGCTGGCGGTGTGGTTCCGCCGCGGCCTGGCGCTCGACGCGGCGACCAACCTCGACATGCTGGCCGAGCAGCTCGCGACGTTCGAGGCGCTGCTCGGCCCGTACCCGTGGTCGCGCTACGCGGTGGTGCTGGTGCCGCAGTACGGGGGCGGCATGGAGAACGCGACGATCACGTTCGACAACGAGCTGTCGGGGCAGGGCGTGCTCGGCTTCGGGCTGTCGGCCCACGAGCTGGCCCACCAGTGGTTCGGCGACTGGGTGACGATGCACGGCTACGACGACGTCTGGGTCAAGGAGGGCATGGCGACCTTGCTGGCGGCCGAGGCCGATCGCGCGCGCCGCGATCGCGACGGCACCGGCCGCTGGTTCGGCTCCGACTTCAACTTCAACCCCGACGACGCGGTGGTCGACCCGGCGCTGACCGGCCTCGACAAGTACACCTCGGGGCCGTACGAGCGCGCGGCGTGGCTGATGACCCAGATCCGCGCGCGCATCGGCGACGCCGCCTACTGGGCCGGCGCGCGCAAGGTGCTGGCCGAGCACGCCCGCGGCACGATCACCGGCGAGCAGTTCGTGCGCAGCTTCGCGCCGGCGCTCGACGAGGCGACGATCGCGCGGATCCTGGCGACGCTGCCCCGGCGCGGCGCGCCGACGATCACCGTGGCGTGGACGCCGGTGGCGGGCGGGACCGAGCTGACGTTCGGACTCGACGATCCCGATCAGCTCTTGCTCGCGCCGATCGAGGTCGGGGCGGTCGGCGCCGACGGCGTCGCCGGGCCGCGGGTGGCGCTGCCGACGACGGTGACCGTGCCCGACGGCGGCTACCTGGCGCTCGACCCCGACGGCGTCCACCCGTACTGGCCGTACGTGTTCGGGCCGTGGAGCGAGTACTTCGACGGCGTCGAGCCGCGCCTGGCGCCGCACGCCGAGCCGGCGCTGACCGCGTTCGCCAGCCGGGCCCCGACGCAGCAAGAGCGCGGCCTGTATGCCGGCCTGCCGGTGGCGACCCCGGCGGCGTTCACCGCGCTGTACGGTGCGCTCGACTCGACCGAGGCGCAGGCGACGGCGGCGACCGTCGCGTGCGAGGCGCTGGCCGCGCTGACCGGCCCCGAGGCGATGGCGTTCGCGCAGGCGCTCGCGCCGGCGCTGCAGACGCCGGCGATCACGCGCTACCAGGGTGGCCTGGGGCGGTGCGGCGCGGTCGTGCCCGGGTTGATCCTCGGCGCGGAGTTCGAGCAGCTGGCCGCGGCGCCGACCGCCGCGAACGCCGCGCGGCTCGACTACCTGATGGCGTTCGACTACGGCGCCGCGCGCACGCTGGCGGCGCTCGCGCCGGTCGTGACCAGCGCGCCGAGCCTGCGGCTGCGCGATCGCGCGGTGGCGCGCCTGGTCGCGCAGCTCGTGCCGCCGTACGCGCCGATCGATCCGGTCGACGCGCCGACGTGGCAGGCGTTCTTCCGCGACCGCTACGCCACGACCACCTCGCTGTCGCGCTTGTTCACGGTGTGGCGCGGGTCGCAGCGGCTCCGCGACGTGGCTGCGCTGCCGCTCCTGGCGGCCCGGCTGCGCGCGGTGCCGATGCCGGTGTTCTATCAGGTCGACTTCGTCTGCCAGGCCTACGACATCGCGGCACCGGGCGACTGGACAGCGTTCAAGGACGCGCTCCAGCCGTGGTCGACGTTGCCCGCCGAGGTCGCCGCCGTGCTGACCGATCCGGGGCAGTGCGCCAACCGTCGGATGGCGCCCGCGCCCGCGCCCGACGCCGACGCTGACGCTGACGCGGCATTCGATCGGTCCCGCTGGCTGCGTCGCGCCCACGCGCGCTGACGCGCGGCGACACCCGGGCCACGCAGCGCCGCGCAGCTTCTGCGGGCCCGGGGCGGGGCGGACGGGGCTGGCGACGGCACGACGGATGCACTGAGATCGCGCATGCAGGCAGCGGCGGCCCGGTGCGCGAGTCTGGTGCTCGGCTTGCTCGCGCTCGGGGCCTGCGCCGGCCGGCCGGCGCCGCCGACCCTGGCACTGTCGCCGCCGATCGCAGCGCCGCCGCCGATCGAGGACGCGCCGGCCGCCGCGGCGACTCCGGCCGCCGAGGACGCCGCCGTCGTGGCGCGGCCGATCGCGGCGCCGTCGCGCCCGCGCCTCGACGTGCTGATCGCCGAGGAGGTCGCGGTGCTGGCGCCGGCGACGGTGTTCTACTTCCTCA
>Ga0075163_10010324_pt1 | contig 12213 bp, 7 predicted proteins | sample JI1023141ADNA_FD_71478 | JGI IMG/M metagenome (GOLD analysis project Ga0075163, IMG submission 71478) | Wastewater effluent complex algal communities from Wisconsin, to seasonally profile nutrient transformation and Carbon sequestration -... | ecosystem: Engineered > WWTP > Effluent > Algae...
AAATAGAAGCCTGATTGGCAGCCTTCAATCTGGGCAATACTGCCTGGATACATTGCACAGCACCCGTTACATTGACCATGACATCGTGTTGAATCATTTCAGGGGTAATGCGCGCAACCGGTTTTAGTTGAATGGTACCCGGACAATAGGCAATGCCGTGAATCACATCCGGCAATGCAGAAACATCCAATGGTTGGCCAGCTTCATAATATATAGGAATAACACCCGGGGTTGTTATCTCATGTTTAAAATAAGTTCCATAAACCTGATTTTGTTGCATCAAATGGGCTGACAAAGCGGCTCCGATTCCCGAAGAAGCACCAATGATGAGGTAGTTTTGTTTCAATTTTGTTTAATTTTATTTCTAAAATTGTTAAACAGATTGAATCTGAAAAAGTTCATTTTCGGGCATCGGAGCACCTGTCCCTACGCCCGGACACTGGTGTAGTGAACCGGGTATCAGAACATCCGCAGTTGAATCCTCGAGAAGGGTTTTTTCTTTTCACCGGAGAAATGGGATTTGTTGCTGTGACATTATTCCAGCGTAGTGATCGGAGCAACGAAGGGATCGGAGCATCCGTAGATGGATCGTTGGGTTTTGTCAACATTTTTGATGGATGTTGCACATCTTTCAAATGCCGCCAAAATAGATTCTACTTCTATCCCCTGCACCGGCCGGGCCAGTATAGAGAAAGATGCCGTATCCCAATGCCAAAAAATCGAACCCTAGCCCCTAGCCCATAAAATATTTTATCCCCTAGCCCCTAAACCCTATCCCCTATTCCATTAGCTTTGCGGCAAAATTGAAAAATGGGCAGGAGCAAGAATAAGTTGTCCAAGTTTGCGGAGATGATGGATTTTCAGAATGTAGTGCAGAACTTCGATTTTCTGAAGCCGGGGTTGGTAGGTGCAGGCGGACAAAAGGTAGATTACAAAGGAAGCTGGTCGAAGGAATTTTTTAAGAATGAAAATCCACTGATCCTGGAATTGGCTTGCGGCAGGGGGGAATACACCGTGGCGCTTGCGGCTGCTTTCCCTGATAAAAATTATATGGGGGTAGATATCAAAGGGGCCAGAATCTGGGTTGGGGCCAAGATGGCCATAGAACAAGGCCTGGCCAATGCCGGCTTTCTGCGCACCCGTATTGAGCAAATCGGTATGTTTATGGGAGAAGGCGAGGTGGATGAAATCTGGATCACCTTTCCAGACCCATTTCTACTTAAAGAGAGAAATCGGCTTACCCACCACCGTTTTTTGGATTCCTACCTTCCTTTTCTGAAACCGGGAGGCCTCATCCACCTCAAAACGGACGACGACACCCTTTATGAGTTTAGTGTTGAATCGTTTGCCAGCTGGGGCCGGGGTGAAATCATCTACCACAACGCGGATATCTATGGGGGGCCCCTCTTTGATCCGGTTTTGGAGTACAAAACGTATTATGAGCGCCTCAATATGGGCAGGGGGAAAACGATTAAGTGTATAAAGTATCGGGTTTCCTGATTCAGAGGTATCGGAGCATCCGGTACCCGGATACTCGGAATTGTATGAATATTTTGTAATTTTGCACTTTCAAAAAAATAAAACCTAATCAAATGATCATTGGTGTACCAAAAGAAATAAAACCGAGTGAAAACAGGGTGGCATTGACACCTGCCGGTGTGATGGAATTTATCAAAGCCGGACACACCGTGTTTGTGCAATCTACAGCTGGAGATGGCAGTGGATTTTCGGATGCAGAGTATAAAAAAGCAGGGGCAAAAATTCTTCCCAAGATTGAGGATGTTTACAAAAAGGCCCAAATGATAATTAAGGTGAAAGAGCCGATTGCCAAAGAATACAAATTGATTCAGAAAGATCAGTTGTTGTTTACTTACTTTCACTTTGCTTCTTATGAGCCTTTGACCAAGGCCATGATCAAAAGTGGAGCCGTTTGTCTTGCTTACGAAACGGTGGAATCTCCTGACAGGTCACTTCCTTTGTTGATTCCCATGAGTGAGGTAGCAGGAAGGATGGCTATCCAGGAAGGAGCCAAATACCTGGAAAAACCCATGGGTGGAAGAGGTATTCTACTCGGCGGTGTACCGGGTGTAGCACCTGCCAAAGTATTGGTATTGGGCGGCGGTATTGTAGGTACCCAGGCAGCCAAGATGGCAGCAGGATTGGGTGCCAAGGTAACCATCCTTGATGTTAGCCTGAAAAGACTTCGTTACCTGGCCGATGTAATGCCTGCCAACGTGACTACTATGATGTCAAATGAATATACCATCAGAAAGCTGATCAAAGATCACGATCTGATTGTAGGAGCGGTATTGATTCCGGGTGCCAAGGCACCCAACCTCATCACACGTGACATGCTCAAAGAAATGAGACCGGGTACCGTAGTTGTAGATGTGGCTGTTGATCAAGGAGGTTGTATTGAAACCTGCAAACCTACTACCCACGAAGATCCTGTTTATGTAGTGGATGGTGTACTGCACTACTGTGTGGCCAACATGCCGGGAGCAGTTCCCTATACCTCAACCATTGCCCTTACCAATGCTACCCTTCCTTATGCCCTCCAATTGGCGAACAAAGGATGGAAAAAAGCATGTGAAGACAACCTCGAATTAAAACTGGGCTTAAACGTAGTGAATGGCAAGGTAGTTTACAAGGCAGTAGCCGAGGCTTTTGGGCTGAAGTATACACCGATTGAACAAGTGATGTAATGCTATTTTATTTTCCAAAATAGCATATAATCTTATAATAAAAAAGGCTCCAAAAGGAGCCTTTTTGCTTTTAAAGATAGGTTTAAATAAAGAGATCGAGGTGAGAAGAGCTAATGGTTCTTCCCAAAAAGAGGGCGGCTTTTTGATCAAAATCGATGGGATCATCGGTAGTATAAAATTGATGGCTGCCCTTTTGGGATAAGCGGACCTCCATTTCGGGGTGTCGATGGAGGTAGTCGTTGAGTTTTTGGGCAACGATTTGACCTTGAGAAATCAATTGGATATGAGAAGGCAGATACTGTTGGATTTTGTCACGAAGCAACGGATAATGCGTACAGGCCAGGATGATGGCATCGATTTCGGGAGCCTGGCTCAGCAGTTCATCTATGTATTTTTTGACAAAGTAGTCGGCACCGGGGCCCAGGTGTTCGTTGTTTTCAACCAGGGGAACCCACATAGGGCAGGCCAATTGGTGAACATGGATGTCGGGGAAAAATTTCTCAATTTCAATGACGTAGGATTGTGATAAAACCGTGCCTTTGGTGGCAAAAATGCCAACGTGCCTTGTTTTTGTGTATTCGCCTATCACTTCGGTGGTGGGACGTATGACACCCAGCACCCTACGATTAGAATCGTAGCTATCCAGGTCTCTCTGTTGGATGGTGCGTAAAGCCTTGGCAGAGGCTGTATTACATGCTAAAATGACCAGCGGGCAGCCCAGGTTAAATAATTTTTTAACACATTGCCAGGTGAATTCGTGAACGGTTTCAAAACTGCGATTGCCATAGGGCACACGAGCATTGTCTCCCAGATAGATATAATCATAAGTTGGAAGGCTGTTTTCGATTTCCCTAAAAACCGTTAATCCGCCGTAACCAGAGTCAAAGATGCCGATGGGAGAGCTCATACAATTTACCTCTTTAATTTGTGTTTTTGGTACAACAAATTACGTTCATTTTATCCAAAGCTAGAGCAATTGTCCCTTTAAAAGTATTGATGAGCGGGCTGACTTCTTGCTTAGAGCTAATAAAAGCAGGATAATTTGTTTATTTTTGACAAAATTTGAAAGAGAATGAAGAAGTTGACGATTGTTGCCCTTTTATTTGTGGCATTGATACCTTGTAAGGCGCAATTCGGTGGCCAATACACTGCCTTTTTTAATGGTGACAATATTACCCTGGAATTGAAAGAAAAAGGCCAGTCCTTAACAGGCACCATGAAAGATAGTCAACAAAACTATGCCATTAAGGCTGAAAAAAATGGGCAGGGCTTTGAAGGCACCGCTGTCGATGATAAGTTGGGCATTACCTTTATGATCACTGCAACCGCATCCGCCCAGGGCATTGACATGGATTTTGACGTCGATTATGAGGGCAGCAGAACAGATGCCTTTCTCGTCAATTTTGTCAAAGAAGGGAAAGAAAAAAATACAGACATTGAAGGTGGTAAAAAAAATAAAAAGCCAATTGACAAACGCATAGTGGGTCAGTGGAAGCATGAAAGTTTTTATTCATCCGGATATGGGTCAGATGGCATGAGTGGAAGCAACACGCAATATCTCGCATTTAATGAAGACGGTACAATGACAGACATGGGCAACCAGGCCAGCATCAGTGGGTCCAATTATTCGGGCAATTCGGGAAAAGGTAGCGGCAATGGCACCGTATCCAATGTATGGTACTATACCCAGGGCAATCAGATTATCGTATACACCATGGTCAATGGTGCAGAGCAGGAAATGCCAATGGGAACTTATTATATTGAAGATGGTAAGTTGTTGATAACCCAGGCCAACGGCGAAAAATTGTTGTTGCAAAGAGTTCAATAATGTCTTTGCAACAAGGACCTGTGAAGCCGGAGGTACTATTACTCACCCCCCCTTTTACACAGCTCAATACACCCTATCCTGCCACCCAATACCTAAAGGGCTACCTCAACACCCTGGGAATAACAAGCAAGCAGGCTGACCTGGGCATCGATGTTTTTCATCAGATCTTCTGCAAGGATGGGTTAAAAGAGGTTTTTGATATAGATGCAGAACTGGTAAAAAGCCTGGAGCCCAACCTCCAACATATTTATGGTTTAAGATTCAGGTACATACAAACCATAGACAATGTTATCGGTTTTTTATGTGGAAAAAATCCAACGCTGGCGTATGAAATAGCAGACCGTCAATATTTACCGGAAGCAGCCAGGTTTGAAACCCTGATGGACCTCGATCTCAAATTTGGTGAAGCCGGCATCCAGGATTTGGCCAAACACCTGTCTACCCTTTATCTGGAAGATCTGGGTGATTGGATCATAGCATGCAAAGATCCCCATTTTGCCTTTACCAGATATGCAGAATCGCTTGCCTCTTCTGCCTCCAGTTTCGACGATTTATATACACAATTACAATCAGATCAAAGTCTCACCAAAACCTATATTCACCGCTGCCTTAATAATTATTGCCTCAATGGCATTCCCGATTTATTAGTCATTAGTCTGCCCTTCCCCGGCAACGTGCTGGGAGGTCTGCTGACGGCTCAATGGTTTAAAAAAAACCACCCTCAAACCCAAATTGCCATTGGAGGCGGATATGTCAACACCGAATTGCGGCGGGTGAGTGATGAACGACTTTTTGAGTTTATTGATTTTATCTGCCTGGATGATGGTGAAAAACCACTTCAAAACATTCTGGAATATTTGCAAGGAAGCAGGCCTCTAGATCAATTAAAAAGATGTTTTGTATACAGGCATGGCGTCATTCAGTACATCAATGGAGATGCAAAAAAAGATGTGGCCCAAAGAGACACTGGCACACCTGATTACAGCGGACTTCCATTGGACAAATACCTTTCTTTTGTGGAAATCGTCAATCCGATGCACAGGTTGTGGAGTGATGGTCGGTGGAACAAACTTACCCTGGCCCATGGTTGCTATTGGGGCAAATGTTCTTTTTGTGATGTGAGCCTGGACTACATTCAACGATATGAGCCCATTACTGCCAGTCAACTTTGTGACAGAATACAATCTATCGTAGCCCAAACAGGAGAAACCGGATTTCATTTTGTAGACGAAGCTGCACCTCCGGCATTGATGGGAGAGCTGGCTCTTGAATTGATCAGGAGAGGGATCAAAATAAGTTGGTGGACCAATATCAGATTTGAGAAAAGTTTTACCCCAGACCTCTGCAAGCTTTTAAAGGCATCGGGTTGCATTGCGGTGACAGGGGGACTGGAAGTAGCTTCTGATCGATTGTTGACGCTCATGAAAAAAGGTGTAACGGTTGAACAGGTGAGTCGGGTGGCCCATGCCTTCACGGAGGCAGGCATTATGGTCCATGCCTATCTCATGTATGGCTTTCCGACACAGACAGAACAAGAAACCATAGACAGCTTAGAAGTAGTAAGGCAACTATTTAAAGAAGGTGTACTTCTGTCCGGATTTTGGCATCGTTTCGCCATGACGGCCCACAGTCCGGTAGGAATCGACCCGGCAGCCTACAAGGTAGTACAGACAGGACCTGAATTCAAAGGTTTTGCAGAAAATGAGTGGCATTTTGAAGACCCCGAAGGCGGAAGGCATGAAAAATTTTCAGAAGGCCTTCGCATTTCATTATTTAACTATATGAACGGAGCCGGTCTTGAACTTCCGTTGGATCATTGGTTTGACTTTGTTCTTCCCCGCACCAGTCATCCTCCCAGGATGATTAAAAAATTTCTTAAAAAACAAGAGGACAAAGTCAGGAGCAATGCAAGGGTGTATTATATAGGAGATTACATAAGTGCAGACGTCCTGGATGCGGAATATAGTACCGTAAAAATGTATTTCAAAAACCAGGAAGCGGAAATGGAATTGTTTGACTGGGAATCGAAGTGGATGGCAGTTACCTTGCCAACTCTTCAGCCAACTTCAGGTGATGGATTGTCATGGGTGGACTTTGTACAAAATTATGTTAAGGCATCCAATGGTTCTGCCGATGAAGAAGACTTATTTCATCTTTTACCTGCTTTGAAATTGGGGGGATTGATTGTCGTTTAAGAGAAGTCCTTGAGTTTAACAATAAACTGATCGATGTAAGCTTCCTTACTTTTTGATTTGTATTGCATGATAAAGCGCGGGTGTTCTAAAGGAACTACCCTTCCAAAAAATTTTTCACTTTCATTGAGCTTTGATAAAAATTGATAATTTTTACCTGTTCCCAGGCAAAACACTACTTCCTGGCGAAAACCCATACCCAACAAAGATGTTAGGTGTTTTTTGATGAGGGGTAAGGCCAACGCTTCCAGGATTTTGTCGTCGTAATAATTGTAGTTGACTGTACCTTTGGTAAAACCAAGGGGGCAGACAGAGTGAATCAGGTATTTTTGGTAAAAAGTTGTTGCACCACCCATGGCATCGATCCACTCGTACACAAAGACAGATGAGGGTTCATGTGTCTTAATATCTCCCAATTCAAGTCCGCATTTTTCTTTTAGTCGTTTGGTATCTGTAAATGGAATGCCGGTGGCACCTCCGCCCAATCTGCCCGGATTGATTCCAAGAATGAGGGTGCGATTTTGGTGATCGTTGTAGTAAAGATCGTAAAACTGACGGGTGATATTTCGAACCATTTCATTTCCCTCCATCGGATTGAGCAAACCAATACCTTGCGGTAAGACCGCATCAAATGAGAGGTGGTCCAGATACTCAAAAAACTGTGTCGAAAGTGTAGGTTTCATCTGGATAATATAACGATAAATAAAAATATTGGTTCAGCCCTCAAATTGAAAACCCTTTTTAAAACAGATGTTTCTACACTAATCTAAAAAAAATGGAGGAATTAGTCGTACATGCCTTAACTCCAGCTTATAAAACAAAAAAGCAGGAAGAATTACCTCCCTGCTTTCGAAAAATATGCAATTACGTCTTACTATTCAGTTATAATCAGTTTTTTGATATCCGTGTAACTTCCCTGGATAGTTTGTACCATGTACACCCCTGTACTTAAGCCGGAAATTCTGATTTTTTTGTTGAGTCCATATTTATTTTCAGATTCGAGATTGTAGGTTTGAACCAACTGCCCTTCAACATCAAATATGTAAACAACTGCGTCTTCATTTCCTTTCAATTCTACAGAAAGTGTGCTATAGTCTCTGGCAGGGTTAGGATAAAGGGCCACCTTATTGTCTTTAACCTCGATACGCACAGCAACTGTTTTGCTGAGGGCATTTCTACCATCTTTATCCCATTGTTGGATGCGATAATAATAAACTCCTCCCTTCGCGATATCTCCATCGGTTGTTTGATATTTCCTTACATCAGATGAGATTCCGGCCGCCTTGACTTCTGCAATATCTGTAAAATCAACTTCGCTTTCATGTCTTCTCTGAACGATGAATTTATCGGAGTTAACCTCGCTGGCAGTAGACCAGGTAATCAGGTTGTGGTTGCCTTTGTTTTCAGCATTTACATCCAGCCATCTTACCGGAAGCACACCAAAGGCCAGACCCGCATCAATGTTGACATAGTTGACACCAGGTGCCATATCAAAACTTCTGGTAGTGTTCAAACCATGGGAGTGGTCAACATCACTATTCACTGCATCGTCTTGTGTCACTGACAAGGTATAGCCATATCCTGATGGCGGATTAAATCTAAGGTAGTAAGAAGACTTACCAAGGTATTCAATTTTGTAAACTCCATTCTGGTCTGTATAATCTTCTGCTACTTTTTGATTCAGTGTATCAAATGCTTCAACCAGAACGTTGGCAACACGTGGCTCTTCGGCTTGTTGAACACCATCATAGTTATTGTCTATCCAAACCAGGTTACCTGCAGTTGCCATTGGATAAAATCCGGCACCCAGGTCATTTTTAGCCTGACCTGATAATACCGTAAAGTTGGATGAAGTAGACTTACCATTGGCATTGGTAAGATCACTGTCGAGATTATCATCATTGCCTATATTTGCCCTGGCCTGAACCAATCCAATTGGAGGCATAATGACTTCGATGTAGTAAGTTCCCGGAGGCGCACAGAACTGGAAGTAACCATCTGTTGAACCTGTACCCGGTTTGTGTCCGGTGTACTTACTTTCATAAATGCTCTTAGTGCTGCCCACTACTCTCCAAAGGTTAACTTTCAAACCATTGATACCATTTTCAGTTTGATCCTGGACATCATCTTTATCCACATCATACCAAACCCTTTCTCCGATCTGTACGCATTTGTACAAGCCGGCATACCAGGTAAGATCCGTTTGTCCTGAAGTAAAGGTTACAAGCCCAGTAGTACCGGCACCATTGCCGCCATCCACATCACTGTCTACATTGTTATTGGATCCCACATTGGCAAAGGTAAAGCCATAAGATGGATCCGGGGTGAATCTGAAGTAGTAGGTGCCTGCCAGGATACCGGTAAAGACAAACCTGCCTGTGTTATCGGTAAAAGTAGTAGCAATCAGATTGCCGCTTGGATCAAACAATTCTACCTGAACATTGGGCACACCCGGTTCGTTGGTCTGGTAAAGACCATCGCCGTTCAAATCTTCCCACACCAAGCTACCAATAGACTCTACGATGTCAACATAAGTGATCGTTACCACTGCCTGGTCACTGAGTCCTGTTTGGTTTTCAGTAAGGGTATAGGTCAATGGTGTTGGATCATCGCCAAATCCCGGATTGGGATCAAAAGTCAAATTGCCGGTGGCAGGATTGTACGTATAAACTCCCTGCCCTGGTATGGTAACCACATTCGGTGTTGCCGTTGGCAAGCCAGTGGCTGGATTGATCAAGACAACCGTTGTATTAGCAGTTGTAGCCTGCGAGCCATCCGAGATATCATCATTTGATAAAATGTTGATGGTTACATTGCTGTTAACTGCATTCTCAAGTGAAGAGTCATTGTTGGCTATCGGTGGTACTTCTGTATAGGTAACTGTAACAAGGGCCACATCTGTCAGGCCTGTCAAGGTCTCTGTCAGAATATACGTAATCGGTGTTGGATCGGTTGTGAAGCCCGGATTAGGATCAAACGTGAGCACTCCCGTTGATGGATTGTACGTATAAACCCCCTGTCCTGGAATGGTAACCACATTGGGTGTAGTTGTTGGCAGACCCGTAGCCGGATTTACCAGCACCACACTCGTATTGGTTGTGGTTGCCTGACTTCCATCTGACAAGTCATCATTGGTCAACAGGTTCAGTGTCGCGTTGTTGCCCACTACATTGTTGAGACTTTGATCGTCATTGGCCACAGGTGGCTGTTCCAGATAAGTAATGGTCACGGTAGCCGGATCAGTCAATCCCGTCAATGTTTCTTTCAAAATATAATTGATCGGAGTTGGATCGGTTGTAAAGCCCGGATTCGGATCAAAGGTTAATACGCCTGTGGCAGGATTATAGGTATATACTCCCTGGCCCGGAATGGTAACCACATTGGGTGTAGTTGTTGCCACACCTGTAGCCGGATCGATCAAGGTAACAGTAGTATTTGCTGTAGTTGCCTGAGTACCATCTGACAAATCATCATTGGTAAGCAGGTTGATAGCAGCATTGCTTCCGACCGCATTGTTGAGACTCTGGTCATCGTTGGCAATCGGAGGTTGTTCAATATAGGTAATGGTTACATTGGCCACATCTGTTAAGCCTGTGAGGTTTTCTGTCAATACATAGTTGACCGGAGTTGGATCGGTTGTGAATCCAGGGTTAGGGTCAAAAGTAAGGTCGCCTGTTGCAGGATTATAAGTGTAAACACCCTGACCCGCGATGGTCACCACATTAGGAGTGGTGGTAGCTAAGCCTGTTGCAGGATCGATCAGCGTTACGGTAGTATTTGAAACCGTAGCCTGACTTCCATCAGAAACATCATCATTCAGCAATAGATTAAGGGTAACATTGGTACCCACTGCATTGCCCAAATCCTGATCGTCATTGGCAACCGGAGGTTGCTCAAGGTAGGTAATGGTTACAGTAGCCTGATCTGTCAACCCGGTCAATGTTTCCGTAAGTATGTAATTGATTGGGGTAGGATCTGTGGTAAAGCCTGGAGCTGGATCAAACACCAATTCACCCGTTGCCGGATTGTAAGTGTAAACACCCATACCCGCGATGGTAACTACATTTGGTGTAAGAGTAGGTAACCCTGTTGATGGATCAATCAACACCACAGAGGTATTACCTGTGGTAGCAGGAGAGCCATCAGACAACTGGTCATTAGCAAGGATGTTAACACTTCCATTGGTACCTACTGCATTGCCCAAATCTTCATCATTTACGGCCAAAGGTGGCAATTCAATATACGTGATTAATACATTGGCTGTATCGCTCAAACCTGTTGCCGTCTCCGTTAAAATATAATCTATCGGTGTAGGATCGAGGGTGAAGCCCGGATTGGGATCAAAGCTCAAAACACCGGTTGCCGGATTGTAGGTATAAACTCCCTGACCTGCTATGGTAACTGTATTAGGAGTTACTGTTGGTAGTCCTGTTGCAGGATCTATCAATACCACCTGGGTATTGGCAGGTGTTGCTGGGTCACCGTTAAATACATTATCGTTTCCTAAAATATTTAAACTAACTGTAGTGCCTGGTGTGTTGTTTGGACTGCTGTCATCAACTGCCACCGGTGGAGGTGGAGGGATGATGGTTGTAGTAGGATCATTTCCATCAGGATCACCCGGAGACCCGGTTTCATTGGGGTCAGATGGATTGGCGCTATCCGACAAATCAGAAACAGGGATGCCATTTGGTGTAGATCCTGCTGCTATTGCCTGATTGAGGATTTGACCTTGTACAATATCAGCGAGGGTAATTGTATAATTGGCTACATAGGTTGCTGTTTCTCCAATCATCAAGGTACCTTCTCCGCTTCCCATAGATGCTGACTGGAATATTGGCACTGGTAATCCACCATTTCCTGTAAAGTTGTCCAGATTCTCATTGATGGTTAAATTCTGGATGGTTGTATTTCCACTATTGACTACCTGATATGTATAGGTAATTACATCACCAGGATTGGATATGTTATTTACACCTAAGTCTAAGATGCTTGCCTTTGTCATCCAGAGTTTAGGTTGCTGGTTTACCGGTGTTGGTGCATCATCGGATTCAGGCATTGGATCCTCATCTGTTGTAACGGTAACTGTATTGACTAGGGTTAATCCTGCATCAATATCAGCTTGTGTCACTGTATAACTGATGGCATAAGTCCAAGTTTCTCCGACGTTCAAACTTCCGTTTGAACTTACGCTCTCGGTTGGTAAACCAAGTGCACCTATGCTGCCATCTGGCATCACATCATTGACAATTACATTGGTTAAGGTAACATTTCCGGTATTGCTTACAACGATGGTATAATTCAAAATCTCACCGGCTGCTGTTACAGGATTGGGACCTCCGGTTTGTGTCTTGGACACGGTAAATGAAGGTGATTGGCTAACAGGGGTTGGCGCATCATCCGTTTCCGGAGTTGGGTCTTCTTCTGTTGTAACTGTAACTGTATTCACAAGGGTAGTTCCAGCATCAATGTCTGCTTGTGTCACGGT
>Ga0075163_10010325_pt1 | contig 12213 bp, 9 predicted proteins | sample JI1023141ADNA_FD_71478 | JGI IMG/M metagenome (GOLD analysis project Ga0075163, IMG submission 71478) | Wastewater effluent complex algal communities from Wisconsin, to seasonally profile nutrient transformation and Carbon sequestration -... | ecosystem: Engineered > WWTP > Effluent > Algae...
CGCCGACGTCGTAGACACGCACCAGATTTTCGTGCTGAAGCTGGCCACCGACCAGGGCTTCTCGCTGAAACCGCGCAAGCGATCGCTCGTGATTCACCTTGTCCGGATTCAGAACCTTGAGCGCCACCTGACGTTGAAGCCGGGTATCCCAGGCCAGGAACACCCGGCCCATCCCCCCTTGCCCGAGCGCATCGGTCAACAGGTATTTGTCGATCCGAAGCGTTCCGGCCCGCCGCGTCAGAATTCGCTGTGCCTGCCAGAGCGTCAGATAGCCCTGATGGATCGCGACCCGGGCCAGCCGGTTGTCGATCTTCTCAGGTTCGCGCTTGTCTTCCGGAACATTCGCCAGGCAGCGGTCAAGCTTCTCGTCAGAAAGCAGACGGTGTTCCCGTACGTCTTTCCAGAACAGGCAGTTTTCGGCGATCTCTCGCGAAGTCATGAGGAATCTGCAAGGCTGATCGAAGTGGAGAACGTATTCCGCAATGGTCAATCATGTTCACTATACGCGAGCCATCTGCCCGGGAGAAGGTCAGGAAACCTCGCTTCAGTCGAGCCGTCCTGTTTTCAGGCTTCGACCTGAGAACGGGATCGGCTTGTGCCGGGCATGTCGACGCGGCTTCTTTCGCCGGACGAGCCCAAGTCCATCTTCGGAATATCAGCCGTCGTCACGCATCCGGTCGTCTTCAGAGTCCGTCTCGTCCTGATTCAGGATCGTGCTGCCGCTGACGACCGCTTCGATCACCTGACCAGGGCTTTGGGCCGAATCCCCGCCATCCGCATTCGGATCGGAAGAATCGTCACCCGGCTGCCGGACGAACTTGCCTGGACCGACCTGCGACCACACGACGGCACGGTCCGCATTGCTCGTCAGGGCCTTCACCTCGGCCAGCGTCATCGCCTTCGGCTTCCTGGCCCGGGTCCGCGTCTTCTTGGCCTTGGTCGCGGATGCGTCAGAGTTTGCGGAATCCGTAGAGTTACCGGTATCCGCAGATTCTAACCTGGCGCTTGCCGTATTGGCCTGCAGTCCGTTCGCGTTCTGTATTTCGGTTCGCGGCTGAGCTTCAGGAACGGCCCTGGCTCGTGCGGTCTCGAAGCGCAAGCCTTTATCTGGCGTAAGGATCAGCCATCCCATAATGCCCAGGTACCAGGCGACCAGATCAGGTGTGACGGTGTGCAGAGCCCAGGCGGAGGCCGGGGTCAGAACCGAAATCACGAGCACCCAGGCCGGCGTCCAACGCAGAGATTCGCTCCCGGCCCGCAATTGGCTTGTGGCTGACATAGGCTTCTTGCCGGTCCTGAGGAGAATGCCGCGAACCGGCCGATCCCCCCGATAGCGTTCGGCGGCCAGTTCCCCTCCCTTTCATCGGCAGGTCATTGCGTCGGGCTTGGGCCAGGATGGTCTTCGGAGGTTCCGATTCGTCCGCCTGTAGGATTCATACGCAAGAGTTCGGCAGCCCCCTTCTTCAGGAGAAGATCGGCCACGATCGCACCAAGCTGTTCCGGATCGTCTATTCCCGCTTCGGCTTCGGCCTCGACCAAGCGATCGCCTTCGGGAGAGAACACCCGGCCCGTCAGTCGCAACGAGCCCGGGGCTTCGCTTCGCCCCCAGGCGGAGAGAGGAATCATGCAGCCTCCTTCGAGCAGCCGCAGCAGATGCCTCTCGGCAAGCACGGCGGCTCGAGTCGGCGCGTCGTTCAGGGGGGCGAGCAATTGGCGGGTACGTTCGTCGGAAACACGGCATTCGATCCCGAGAGCCCCCTGACCGACCGCAGGCAGAAACTGCGGAGGAACAAGAGGTTCCGTTTCGTGATCGATCAGCCCCAAACGCGTCAGGCCCGCCTGTGCCAGAATGACGGCGGCCATGTCGCCGTCCGAAGCCCGGTTCAGGCGTGTCTCCACATTGCCACGGATCGGCTCGACGACCAGATCGGGGCGAATGTTCATTAGCTGAGCCTTCCGCCTCAGCGAGCTGGTCCCGACCCGGGCTCCCTTCGGCAAAGCCGCCAGCGTGCGGAATTTGGGTGAGATCAACGAATCGAACGCGATTTCGCGTGGCGGGATCGCGCCGAGCGTCAGGGCATCGGGTGCGGTGGTCGGTAGGTCCTTGAGGCTGTGCACGGCGATATCGACCTGCTCGTCCAGCAAGGCTCGTTGAATTTCCTTGGTGAAGAGGCCCATCCCGCCGACTGCGGCCAGGGGCGAATTGCGGTCCCGGTCACCGGCGGTCGAAATTCGGACCAGTTCGATCGTTACGCCTGGATGAGCCGTTTCGAGCAGGCTCCGCACATGCTCTGCCTGCCAGAGCGCCAGGGGGCTGGACCTGGTTCCGATGCGGACCGTCGTGCCGTTCCGGCCTGGTTCGATGGCCGTTTTTCGCTGCGTCATCCCAATACCTCCAGCGTTCGTGCGATCACGGCAAGTTCCAGGTTCCGCAATCCCGCATTTCGGCAAGCCTGGGCGGCCGCCATAGCGGTGGCACCCGTCGTACAGATATCGTCCACAAGGACGACTCGATCGTCATCCTGGAAATCCCGATTTTTCGGCTTTTTCACGACGAACAGCCGGTCGACGACCCGGGCCCGTTCAGCAGGATCGAGCCCCGCCAGCCGCGGCGTGGCTCGAGTTCGCTTCAGGAGCGAAACGACGCGAACGACGGACGAGCCCGGACTTGAAGCCCAGATCGCCCGAAGTGCCGCCGCGAAAGCATAGGCCGGATCGTAGCCTTCGATCAGGCGTCTCGACCAGTGGCGCGGAATCGGCACGATGATGCAGCGGCCCAGATTCGAAGCCCACTCGCCGTGGCGAAGCCACCACTCACGCGCGAGAGACTGGGCGATCCAGGCCCCATCCGCTTTTTTGGCTGTGAGGCATCCGGTTCGAAGAATTCCGTCGTAAACGCCCAGGGACCGAAGTTCGTTCCACTTCGGCGCGATCGACTTTTTCTTATGACGTAAGTCAAATGGCACACGGCAGAACCGTGCATGACCGTGATCGGCCGGCGTACCGCAGCAGGAGCACCAGTCGACGTCCCAGAGCCTGCAGGTTCCGAAACATGGCTCACACACCCAGCCACGTTGAGCGAAGCCGCCGCAGCCCAGGCAGATACTGGGGGCGATCGTTTCGCCGAGACTCGTAAGCCATGCATCGAACCTGCAAAACCAGGGCCCGAAGGCGAATCGGCCTGAGATCGCCATGACTTCAATCGCTCGCCCCGGTGGGCTCGGAGTCCGGATTCCGGATCGCTTCGAGATCGCCGAATCGGGCGTAGGATTCGAGTTGCGTCTTGAGATTCTCACGGGCACGTGTCAGTAGCGATTTCACGGCCGATTCCGAACGCCCCATCACCTGGGCGATCTCGGCATAGGACATTTCTTCGAACTTGTTCAGAAGTATGGCCATGCGCTGATCTTCGCCAAGCCGGCCGAGAGCCTGCTGAACGACCTCAGCCAGCTCGAGCTTTCTCATGCGGGCTGAGGGAGTGCCTTCTCGAGAGGCGACTTGAGTGGCGAACCCGCCTGAGGAATCGGACCCGTTCGCCTGAAGCCCGGGAGCAGGCCGGACACGGCTTCGAATTCGTGAGCGCAAGTGATTCATCGCCAGGTTATGGGCGATGGCGAAGATCCAGGTCGAGACTCGTGCATCGAGCCGGTAAGAATTACGGGCCCGGAAAACTTTGAGGAACAGTTCCTGCGTAAGGTCTTCAGCTTCCTGGGAGCTGCCGACCAGTTGCGTCATCACGTGATAGACACGTTTCTGATAGAGACCGACAAGCTGCTCGAACGCGCCCGGGACGTCGGCGGCGACAGCGGCCATGATCTCGGTTTCGTTACGGTCGGATTGAATCCGGCTTCGACTGAGTCCACCCTGGCTCATCGTTCGCCCCAATCGGAAGGCAGCCCGGATCAATGAACCATGTTGGAAGTGCGGAGGTCCAGTTCGCGACGAAGCTGCCCGCAGGCGGCATCAATGTCGCGGCCGCGCCGCTTGCGAATCGTCACGCTCGTGCCCGTGTCCTGAAGCCTGTCCCGAAACGCCAGCACATCGGCCGTCGCGGGGGCTTTCCAGGCAAGTTCACCGACTGGATTGTAGGGAATCAGGTTCACGTGCGCCTTGCGGCCCGCGAGCAACTTCGCCAGAGCCACGGCGTCTTCGTCCCGATCGTTCACGCCGCCCAGCAGGATATACTCGTAAGTGATCTGCCTGCCAGTGGTTTCGAAGTAATCGTCGGCGGCCTGCATGACGGCGTCCAGCCCGACCCGCTGATTGACCGGGATCAGTTTGTCCCGCAATTCGGGCCTGGCTGCGTGCAGCGAAATCGCCAGCGGATACTGGCGATTCATGGCGGCCAGCTTGCGGATCTTGTCTGGCAGCCCGACGGTCGAGATGGTGACCCTGCGCTGGCTGATGCCGAGACCGGCTGACGAACAGATCCAGTCGAGCGCGGGGATCAGGTTGTCCAGATTCGCCAGACTTTCGCCCATGCCCATCACGACGATGTGCGACACCGTGCGTTCCGGCGGCAGAAGATTGCGTAACGTCAGTACCTGTTGAATGATTTCGCTGGAAGTCAGGTTCCGCTTCAGCCCGCCGAGTGTGCTGGCGCAAAAGACGCAGCCCATGCCGCAGCCGATTTGCGAGCTGATGCAGACCGAGACCCTCTTATCGTCGGGCATGAGGACGCATTCGAGCCGGCCCCCCTGCCCGTCGTCGAGGACAAGCTTGCGGGTGCCGTCGGACGAGTCCCGGCATTCGGCCACTTTCAGCGAAAATATGTCGAATTCTGCCGTCAGCCGCTCGCGCAGCGCCTTCGGCAGGTCGGTCATCCGTTCGAACGTATCGGCACGGCCTTCGACGATCCAGCGCATGATCTGCCCCGCCCGGAACGTCGGATAGCCGGCGGACTTAAGCCATTCGAGCCGTTGCGGTTCGGTGAGATCGAGCCAGCCAGGTTTCATGCGAGAGGGATCGATGGTAGCGGATATGAAAACTCGGCGGCGGAAACGCATCCGCAGCCGAGATCATTGTAGAAGCTTCGAACGACCGGGGAAAGGTCACTTGAAAAAGGCGGAGGCCTCGGCGTAGTAGGTCAGGTCGAGTGTCTTCGACGCGGCGACGCCAGCCTTGAGGGTCGTTTCGATGATCTTGGTGCCGGAAAGGGCGACCATCGTGCCGAACCGCTTCTTGAGGACCAGATCGCCAGCGGCCAGGCCGAGACGGGTGGCCAGAACACGGTCATAGGCACTGGGCGGGCCACCGCGCTGAATGTGCCCGAGCGTGACGCTGCGGGTTTCGCGCTTCAGGCGTTCTTCGATCAGTTCGGCGACCACCTGGCCGATTCCGCCCAGGCGGACGTGGCCGAACGCGTCGGTTTCGGCCGAGGTCGTAATTTCTTTGCGGTTGGGCATTTTCGCGCCTTCGGACACGACGACGATGGCATAGTTCTTGCCGTCGTCCAGCCGTTTCTTGAGCACTTCGCAGCAGTGGTCGATGTCGACGGGAACTTCAGGGACCATGATGTAGTCGGCCCCGACCGCGATGCCGGAGAAGCAGGCGATCCAGCCGGCGTGGCGGCCCATGGTCTCGACGACCATGATTCGGCGGTGGCTGGCCGTAGTCGTGCGGAGCTTCTCGACCGAGTCGACGACGATGTTGATCGCCGTGTCGAAACCGAACGTGAAGTCGGTCACGGAAAGGTCGTTGTCAATCGTTTTCGGCACGCCGATGGTGGGCATGCCGAATTCTTCGTTGAGCCGGTAGGCGACACCCAGGGTGTCATCTCCGCCGATGGCCACGAGAGCGTCCAGGCCTTGATCACGGAACGTCTTCTGCACGGCCGGCACGTCAGTGTCCGGATTCTTGAACGGGTTGGTCCGGGAAGATCCGAGGATCGTTCCGCCAAGGCCGATGATTTCGTCCGTCTCACGCACATGCAGGGGCCGGGTATTGCCTTTGATGATCCCCCGCCAACCTTCGAGAAAGCCGACGCATTCTCCCCCGGCATTGGTGACTTGTTGAACGACGGCCCGGATGACCGCGTTGAGACCTGGGCAATCGCCGCCGCCAGTGAGCAATCCGACCTTCATGGACTTTCCCGTGCTCCTGTGTCAAGAAACGAGGCAAGAGGTTTCGCACACCGTCAGCCGCCAGGCCTGCAGGCCTGAACCGACGAAATCACGATGCCAGAAAATAACCGATTCCGCACAGATTTGCCAGCGGAATCGCCCGGCATGAACGATCGGTTCCCGCCGGGCGAATCGTCATTTCCGGTAAATCGGAAGCAGTCGGCGCATCAGGACCCGAGGCGGTCCCGATTCCGGGGCATGAATTCCCGTTCAAGCCAGGTGGTGTCGTACTCGCCGGAACGGAACTGCTCGTCCTGCATGAGCAACCGATGGAACGGGATCGTCGTGGCGATTCCGTCCAGCTTGATTTCCCGCAGCGCGCGGCTCATCCGGCGAATGGCTTCTTCACGGGTGTCGGCATGCACCAGAAGCTTGCCGACCATCGAATCGTAATTCGTCGGAACCCGATACCCGGCGACGACATGGCTATCCCAGCGCACGCCCGGGCCGCCGGGAACGACCATCCGGTTGACAGTGCCGGGCGAAGGGCGGAAATTGGCGCCAGGGTCTTCGCAATTGATCCGGCATTCGATGGCGTGGCCATGCCGCTTGATTTCGGACTGCTTGAGCGTCAGCTTCTCGCCGGCGGCGATGCGGATCTGCCACTTGATCAGGTCCAGGCCCGTCACCAGTTCGGTGACCGGGTGTTCGACCTGAATCCGGGCGTTGACTTCGATGAAGAAGAATTCCTGCGTCGCCGGGTCGTACAGGAACTCGCACGTTCCCGCATTGTAATAATTGACGGCCTTGGCCAGTCGCACTGCCGATTCGCAGATTTTTGTCCGCACGGCTTCAGGCACGACCGGGCTCGGCGATTCCTCGACAAGCTTCTGGTGCCGCCGCTGCACGGTGCAGTCCCGTTCCCAGCAGTGGACGACGTGCCCGTGCTGGTCGGCCAGGAGCTGCACTTCAATGTGGCGGGGGTTGTCGAGATACCGTTCCAGATAGACGCTGGGGTTGCGGAACGCGGCTTCGGCTTCGGCCCGGGCCGTGCGATAGGCCGCCAGGAAACCGTCGGCGTCGCGAACGACACGCATCCCCTTGCCGCCGCCGCCAGCCGCGGCCTTGATCAGCACAGGGAAGCCGATTTTCGAGGCGAGGGCCTGGGCTTCGGTCTCGGAATCGACTGGGCCATCCGAACCGGGCACGCATGGCACTTTCGCCTTGTTGGCCACGATCTTGGCTTCGGTCTTCAGGCCCATGCGACGAATGGCTTCGTGCGAAGGACCGATGAACTCGAAGCCGCAACTGCGACAGATTTCGGCGAATTCCGGATTTTCGCTGAGGAACCCGTAGCCGGGGTGGATCGCCTGAACGTCAGCCACTTCCGCCGCCGCGATGATGCGGGGAATGTTCAAATAACTTTCGGCGCTGGGGCCGGCGCCGATGCAGATGGCCCGGTCGGCTTCTTCGAGATAGCTGGCACCCCGGTCGGCTTCGGAAAAGACGACGACCGAAGTGATGCCCAATTCACGGCAAGCGCGAATGACACGCAGGGCGATCTCGCCACGATTGGCGATGAGAATCCTCTGGAACATGCGGCAGTTTCCGTTCGAGGTGAAGTTCGGGAGGCGAAGTCCCGGGTTACCGATGTCCTGCGGTCACGAGAGCCGGAACAAGGGCTGCCCGAACTCGACGGCCTGGCCGTTCTTGACCATGACTTCGGCGATCGTTCCGGAAATGCCGGCCGGAATCTCGGTGAAGACCTTCATCGCCTCGATGATGCAGACGGTCGATTCCTTACGGATGTTCGAACCGACGGAGACGAACGCGGGTGCGTCCGGCGAACTCGACGTGTAGAAAGTGCCGACCATCGGGCTGCGGATGTACTGGCTTTCCGTCTCGGCCGCAGGCTTGGCGGCTGCCGCCGGAGCTGCAGCCTGCGGTGCCGCCGCATGAACGTATTCGGCCGCGGGTGGAGGCGCCATGGCCGACGCGATGGGCCCGCGACGGAGCCTGATCTTGTCGGGCCCCTCACCCAGATCCATCGCCGTAAGTCCGTAGCGATGCATCAGCTTGATCAGCCTGTGCAGCTTTTTGAGATCCGGGCCTTGTCCCTCGGGCGCGCCGTCCGCCATGAATCAACCTCTTGAATCCACGATTTCGTCATTCGCCGCAGCGAACCGGGCGAGCCCCAGTGACCGCCATGTCGAAAATGCCCACATCTGGCATTCCGGACCGGGATCGATCTCGTTCCGGCTTCCGCGCTGCACGGATTTTCGGTTCACCATTCCTATCACAAGGGCCCGTTTTCGGCAACGGAAAAAACGGCGAACTCGAACCGGCGACACGTCGTTCCGCGATTTTTCCCCTGCGAATCCCGCCCTGATCCCGATTTGCCCGATTCTCCCAGGCAAGGTCCGTATCACGGCGGCCTGACGATTCACGCCCCTGGGAAGTCACTCCCGAACCTCATATATGTCAAGCCGTTGACGCTACCATCTTGACAAACCGCCACGGAGAATGTTAAACAAGATACGGAACCGTCGCCGGGGAGATTGACTCCGGAAACCCGGGCCGCCTACAGTTGACTGAACTGATTGTGGCGGTGAGGGAATCCGGCCCCGTATCCCGGCGGCATGACTATTCGAGAGCGCGTGCGATATGGCAGGGTTCGACGTCACGATGCTCAGACCTTTCGGAGTTTCGGATCTATGCGAGGCGATTCCATCCTGCGGCTTCATCGTCGGAATTTTCTGACCGTCGGAGCCTTGGGCGGACTGGGGCTGACGCTTGGGGACTTCCTCAAACTCAAGGCCCGCGCGGACCTTAAGAACTACGAAAAGATTCCGGCCACGGCCGAATCGGTCATCCACATCTTCCTGCCCGGGGGCATCGCCCACCAGGAAACTTTCGACCCGAAGCCCTACGCACCCATCGAATATCGGGGTGAGCTGGGTTCGATCGACACCAAAATCGAGGGCGAAAAGTTCAGCGAAACGCTGCCCAAAACCGCCCAGATCGCCGACAAGCTGACGATCATCCGGAGCATGACCCACGGCGAAGCCGCCCACGAACGCGGCACGCACAACATGTTCACGGGCTATCGCCCCAGCCCTGCTCTGGTCTACCCGAGCATGGGCTCGATCGTGAGCCATGAATATGGCCCGCGGAACAACCTGCCGCCTTATGTGTGCATTCCGAACATGCCGACGAACTTCGCCGGTACTGGCTATCTCTCCAGCTCGTTCTCGCCGTTCTCGCTGGGTGCGGATCCGGCCTCGGCCAGCTTCCGGGTGCAGGATCTCGATCTTCCCGCCGGTGTGGACGAGAAGAAGTTCAACTCGCGCCGGACGATCCTCGAAGCGGTCAACGACCACTTCGCGAAAAAGGAAAAGGCCGACAACCTTAAGGCGATGGACACGTTCTACGACCGTGCCTACAGCCTGATTTCGTCCAAGGCCGCCCGAGAAGCGTTCGACATCAACGCCGAACCGGCTGCGGTTCGCGACGAATACGGCCGCAACGAAGCCGGCCAGCGGATGCTGATGGCTCGCCGGCTCGTGCAGGCAGGCGTCCGGTTCGTGACGCTCTCCTACGGCGGCTGGGACATGCACACCGGGATCGCCGGCGGCATGCGTAACCTGATGCCGGCCTTCGATCAGGCCTATTCGACACTGATTCGCGACCTGGAACGGACGGGGCTTCTGAGCAAGACGCTCGTCATGGTTTCGTCCGAATTCGGCCGTACGCCAAAGATCAATAAGGACGCCGGCCGCGACCACTGGCCGAAAGTCTTCTCGGTCGCCCTGGCGGGCGGCGGTGTCAAGCGGGGTGCCGTCTTCGGCGCTTCCGACGCGACGGCCACCGAGCCGGAACGGGACCCGATCGGCCCTGAAGATCTCGCCACGACGATTTACCACGCCCTGGGCATCGTGGCCGACAAGGAACTTATGGCCCCCGGCAACCGTCCGATCGAAATCGTCGACGGCGGCAAGGTCCGCAAAGAACTGCTCGTCTGAGATCCGACACTTCGATGGTCCGGGCCTGCGAAATTCGCGGGTTCCGGACCATCGTGCGTTCCGGAACCAACCCCGCCGCCGGCTCTGGCCGATCGATGTCTCGCGACAAGCCCGATCCGCCATAAGCGAATATCTCGCAGCTCCGCCACGCCCCAAGAGCCGGCAATTTCGATCACCGTTTACTCCTGAAGAAACGCAACATGAGCGAAAAAAGCAAGATATCGACAAACCTGGCCATGGCCTCGCGTCGTCTCGTATTCACGATCGCCCTGAGCTGGCTGGCCAGCCTCCAGGTTCAGGCCGCTTCGCCCGCCCTTTCGGCCGTCCGCCCGACCGGTGGCCAGCGAGGCACCGAGATTGTCGTGGATCTGACGGGAGCCCGGCTGGGCGACGCGCAGGAAGTCGTCTTCTTTCATCCCGGCATCGCCGTGAAGAAGCTCGAAAAAGTCAACGACAACCATGTGAAGGCGACGTTCGCGATCGCGGCCGACGCACAGACAGGCATTTATGACCTTCGTCTGCGTACGGCCACGGGGGTCAGCGAACTGCGCAGCTTCGCGGTCGGCCTGCTGCCCGAATTGACGGAAAAAGAGCCGAACAACGATTTCGCGGCCCCCCAGCCAGTGAATCTCGGCACGGTCATCAACGGCGTCGCCGAAAACGAGGACATCGACTATTTCGTCTTCGAAGGCAAGAAGGGCCAGCGAGTGACGGCCGAAGTCGAAGGCATTCGCCTGGGTATCACTCACTTCGATCCCTACCTCGCCATTCTGGATGCCAAGCGGTTCGAACTCGCCACGAGTGACGATTCCGCCCTGGTCTGGCAGGACGGCTTCGTGAGCGTCATCCTGCCCGAAGACGGCAAATACACCCTGGCCGTGCGTGAGTCGGCCTATGCCGGCAACGGCGGATGCCTGTATCGCGTACACCTGGGCGATTTTCCCCGGGCGGCCACGATCCTGCCCTCAGGCGGCAAGATCGGCGACAAGGTGAACGTCACCTGGGTCGGCGACTCGAAAGGCCCGATCACCAAAGAAGTTCAATTGCCCGCGGCGTTTTCCGAAACCTTCGGCGTCTTCGCCAGCGACACGGGCGGCCAGTCGCCCCACCCGAACATCTTCCGCCTCAGCCGCTGGGGCAACGTCGTCGAAGCCGAGCCGAACGACAACCATGATCAGGCCACGAAGTTCGCGGCCCCGCTGGCTCTCAACGGCGTGATCGAAAAGCCCGGCGATGTCGACCATTACGTCTTCCCGGCCAAGAAGGGCGAAACGTACGACGTCACCGCCTTCGCCCGCCGCATCCGCTCGCCGCTGGACCCTGTGCTGTACATCGGCAAGAAGGGCGGCGGCGCGCTGGTGGGCAATGACGACGCCGCCGGCCCTGACGCCGGCTTCCGCTTCACGGCCCCTGAGGACGGCGAATACGTCGTCTGGATCGTCGATCACCTGGGCAAAGGCGGTAAGGAATATTTCTATCGCATCGAATTGACCCCCGTGGAAGCCAGACTTGGCTTGAATCTCCAGAGTGAGGAACTGCCCCGGGGCACCGGCAACGTGGCTGTAGCCGTGCCGAAGGGCGGGCGTCAGGCGATCCTGGTTTATGCCTCGCGTGAAAACTGGGGCGGCGACATGAAGGTCGCACCTGAAAACCTGCCTGCCGGAGTCACGGTCGAGGCGGACGTCATGCCCGCCAGCCAGGGCGTGGTGCCCGTTCTCTTCAAGGCCGACAAAGCCGCGGCCAACGCGGCGACGCTGGCGAAATTCACCGGCGCGCCGGTCGACCCGAACGTCAAGCTGGCCGATCAGAGGTTCAATCACATGACCGTGATGGTGCACGGCCAGAACCTCGTGAACTTCTGGTCGCGCACGGTCGAACGGATGGTCGTGGCCGTGACGGACGAAGCCCCGTACGAGATCGAAGTGGTTCAGCCCAAGGTGCCGCTGGTGCACAACGGGTCGATGAATCTGAAAGTCGTCGCCAAGCGGAAGGAAGGCTTCAAGGCCCCGATCGCCGTGACATTCCCCTGGCTGCCACCGGGAGTCGGTGCCTCCGGCGGAATCTCGATTCCGGAAGGCCAGAACGAAGCCCTGATTCCGATGAACGCGAACGGCGGAGCCGAGGTGCGC
>Ga0075163_10010326_pt1 | contig 12212 bp, 5 predicted proteins | sample JI1023141ADNA_FD_71478 | JGI IMG/M metagenome (GOLD analysis project Ga0075163, IMG submission 71478) | Wastewater effluent complex algal communities from Wisconsin, to seasonally profile nutrient transformation and Carbon sequestration -... | ecosystem: Engineered > WWTP > Effluent > Algae...
CCTGGGCCAGGGTGATGGTCCATCGCCGCTCGAAGGTCGTCACCAGCGCGGCGGGATCGGTCGCGATCCACGCCAGGTCCGAGCGCTGCGCGGTCCCGTCCCAGCCCACCGACCACAGCCCGTCGGCGCCGGCGAAGACCAGGCCCTCGATCCGGCCGCGGTGACCGCGGACCGTCGCCGCCAGCGCGCCGGTCGCCGCCGCCCAGATCGCGACCGTGCCGTCGCTGCCGCCGGTGGCGAGCCAGCGACCGTCCGCGCTGATCGCGACGGCGAGCACCGCGGTGGCGGTCGGCGCCGTCCACCGCCGCCGGCCGGCGCGATCGCGGACCTCGACCCGATCGCGGAGCCCGAACGCGAGCCAGGCGCCGTCGGGCGCGCTGGCCACGTTGATGGCGCCGGGGACCACGAACGCCGGGCCGGGCGCCGGCGCGCGGTCGAGCGCGACCGCGCCATCGACGCCGAGGGTGACGAGCTCGTCGGCGGCAGTGCGGGTGACGTCGACGGCGCGGGCGCCGTCGTCGACCACGGCCACGCCGCCCCGCCAGCGGCTGCGGTGGCCGTCGTAGTGGAAGCCGACCAGCGTGCCGTCGGCCCGCACCACCGCGCGGGCGCAGCAGCCGATCCCGCGCGCGCTCGGCGGCAGCGCCACCTGCGCCCCCGTGGCGACGTCGACGTCGACCAGCCCGAGGCCGCCGGCGGTCGCCACCGCCAGGCGCGCGCCGTCGGCGGAGAACGCGACCTCCTTGATCACGACGTCGCTGACCTGGAGGTGACGGACCGGCGTCGCCAGGTCGTCGCGCCACAGATCGACCACGCCGTCGCCGCGGCCGGCGGCGCGCCAGCCGCTGGCCGGCGACGTCGCCAGCGGGCCGTAGCCGGCCGGGGCGACCACCTCGTGCCGACGGGTCGGGCGCGGCAGCCGCCAGCGCACCCAGCCGGCGCCGGTCGTGATCAGATCGTCGCCGGCGGCCTGGAGCTGGCGGCCGACCGCGACCGGCAGCCAGCCGCGCGGCTCGCCGGTCGGGTGGCTCCACAGCGCGACCCCGCCGTCGTCGCCGAGGACCGCGAGGGTGTCGCCGACGAAGCGGAGCTGATCGATCCGGGCCGGCCCGCGCGCGCGCGGCGGTGCGGCGCGCCAGCCGTCGCGCGCGATCACCTGCACGCTGCCGTCGGTGGCGCCGATCGCGATGGTGCGCTGGTCGGGGCTGAGCGCGACCGCGGTCGCCGGTCGCGCCGGCGCCCGCAGGTCGGAGCGGCCGGCGAAGCGGAAGCCGCCGTCGAGCCCGCCGAGCTGGACCGCGCCGTCCCAGCACACGATCGCGATCGTCGGCCCGCCGACGCCGACGCTGGCGATCCGCTGCCCGCCGCACGGCTCGCCCAGCCCGCGGGCCACGCCGGCTTCGAGATCGACGGCGACCACGCTGTGGTTCGAGTGGTACAGCGCGGCCCGCCCGACGATGGTCGGCTCGACGGTGAGGGTGCGCGGTCGCGGCGTCGCCACCCGGTGGCGGACGGCCCCGGTGGCGACGTCGAGGATCAACAGCTCCGAGCGCGGGGTCCACGCCACCACCCACCGGCCCTCGACCACCGTCGCCGCGACCACCGCCTCCGGCTGGCGCCAGCGCCGGGCCTCGACGGGCGCGACCTGCCACAGGGCCACCGCGCCGTCGTCGAGGCAGAGGGCGTGGGCGGCGTCGCCGGGCATGACGTGCTGGCAGCCGCCGAGGCCGCGCCGGCTCACCGCCTCGGGCTGGCGCTGGGCCGCGGTCGTCGCCAGCACGCCGCGAGCGTCGGCCGACTCGCCCAGGGTGAGGGCGTGGGCCGCCAGCACCTCGGCCTCGGCGACGGCGCCGTCGGCCTGGGCCGCGACCGCTCGGCTCGCCAGCGCGGCGCCGAGGGTGGCGCGGGCCTCGGCCAGGGCCGCCGCGGTCGCCTGCTCGGCGGCGAGCGCGCGCGACCGGTGCCGCTCGATCCGGCGCCAGCTCGCGGCCAGCGCGATCGCGCCGGCGATGGTCGCGGCCAGCACCACCGCCAGCGGCCAGCGCCAGGCCCGCACCAGCCGGCGGGCCAGCTCGAGCGACGAGTAGGCGTGGGCGATGACCCGCCGGCCGTCGAAGTAACGGCGGAGGTCGTCGGCCATCGCCGCCGCGTCGGGGTAGCGCGCGGCCGGCGCCCAGGCGAGCGCGCGGGCCGCGATCGCGGCCAGCTCGGCGGGGTCGTCGGCCGGCCAGGTCGGCAACGGCCGCGCCGGCCCGCGCAGGCGGGCGAGCGCCGCGGCGCCGCCGGGCTCGTCGATCAGGCGGCGGCCGGCGAGGATCTCGAACAGGATCGCGCCCAGCGCCCAGACGTCGGCCCGCCGCCCGCTCGGCTCGGCCCGGGCCCGCTCGGGGCTGAGGTAGGCCGGGGTGCCGCCGTGATCGCCGTCGCGCGCCGCCGCCAGCGCCGGATCGGCCGCGAGATCGGCCTCGGCGTCGGCGAGGACGCGGGCCGCGCCCCAGTCGACGACCTGGACCTCGCCGAAGTCGCCGACCATGAGGTTGCCGGGCTTGAGGTCGCCGTGGGCGATGCCGCGGGCGTGGGCGTACGCCACCGCCTCGGTGGCGGCCAGCAGCGGCCGCACGAACGCCAGGCGGGCGCCGGGGTCGCGGGCCGCGGCCAGCGCCGCCGCCAGCGAGCGGCCGCGGATGAGCCGCATCGTGTAGAACGGGGCGCCGTCGGCGTCGGTGCCGGCGTCGTGGACCGCGACGATCCCGGGGTGCTCGAGGCGGGCGGTGATCGAGGCCTCGCGCATCAGCCGGGCCCGCTCGGCCGGCGCGTCGACGTCGTCGGCGACCCGCTTGAGCGCGACCACCCGGCCGAGCCGGCGATCGTGGGTCATCGCGACCACGCCCATCCCGCCTCGGCCGGCGGCGGCGAGCTCGCGGTAGCGCTCGTCGGCCGGGGTCGCGAACGGCGACCCGGCGCCGACGTCGGCCACGTCGCGATCGGCGCCGCGATCGCCGAGCGGCTGCTCGCTCCAGCCGACGCGCGACTCGAGCGCGGCGGGCGCCTCAGGTGCGATCGTCGACCTCGTCACCGGCGTGCAAGACCAGCCCGACCTGGCCGCTGCGGTCGGAGTGGAGGAGGTCGGCGCGCACGCCGGCGTCGCGCAGGCGGGTCCGCAGCCGGTTGAGGGCGACGTCCCAGCGGTGGCGCAGCTCGGGGTGGTCGGCGTCCTCGGGCCAGAGCTGGCGGGCGAGGAGATCCCAGGCCAGCGGCCCGCCGCACGCGACCAGCTCGCTGATCAGGCGAGCGCCGATGCCGCCGAGCACCACCACCTCGCGCTGGCGTCGATGCAGCTCGACCCGATCGTAGCTGGCGATGATCCGCAGCGGATCGAACCCGCCGCGGCCAGGCTCGGTGACCAGCGGCCCGGCGTCGCCGGCCGGCACCGCGCCGATCGTGAACGGCGCGCCACCGACCGTGAAGGTGTCGCCGACCGCCAAGGCGCGCGCCGGCTCGTCACCGGCACGGACCCGCCAGTCGTCGCCGGCCGCCCACAGGTGGACCGCGGCGTCGGGCACGAAGCGCGGGACCAGGGCGGGCGGCGGACCGGCGACCAGGCTGGCGACCGGCGGCAGCGGGCGCGGCAGCCGACCGGGCGCGGTGACGGTGAGGACCGCCGCCGGCGAGTCGACCTCGGCGACCTCGATCACCAGGCCCTCGGCGACCTCGATCCGCAGGCCGGCGACCAGCCGGACCTGCGCCACCGGCCGGCCCTCGACCGCGAACATCCGCCGCAGCGACAGCAGGTGGAGCGCGCCGGCCCGCAGGCTGACGATCGCGTGGGCCTCCGACACCCGCGGATCGTCGATGTAGAGCGCAGCGTGGGGGCCGCGGCCGACCAGGTCGCCGCCGTGGAGCACGTGCTCGACCGGCCCCGGCCCACGCACCCGGGCCCACGCCACCCCGACCGCCCGCGGGCCCGGGCGGCTGGCCGGCGCCTGCGCCTGCAGCGGTGACGGAGGCCGGGACGAGGGCTGCACGACCCGGCGAGAGTAGCCCAGCGCGCCGCCGGCGAGAGGTCGGCGAGGGGGCGGCGAGAGGTCGGCGAGAGGCCGGCAGAGGCTGGCAGAGGTGCGGCCGCGCTCGATGAATGGGGGCGCGGGCGGCGGGCCGCGGCCGCGATGGCGCTCCTCGTTCCTTCGCACCCTCGCTGCGCTCGTGTGCTCAAGACCACAAGCGGGCGTCGACCGCGGCCAGCACCAGCTTGATCTTCTCCGACAGCTCGGTGAACTGCGACAGCTCGGACGCCTCGCCCAGCTTGCGGGCGGTGTTCATGCAGCGGATCAGGTAGGAGAACAGGCTGCCCTCCTCGTGCTGGAGGCCCTCGCGCTCGACGACGTCCATGAAGCCGAGCTGCTCGTCCTCCATCATCGCCCAGATCCGCTTCTGCTTCTTGCCGCCGTGCAGCTCGGGGTGGGGGACGTCGGCGCAGAACCGGCCCAGCGCCAGCTCCATCCGCGACGGCTCGTAAGGGTGGGCGCGGTCCCACTCGGCCTCGGCGTCCTCCCACGCCGCCTGCGGGTTGGCGTCGCGCAGCTCGCGCAGCCGGGTCCGGCACCAGTCGCGGCGGGCGTCGTCCTTCTTGCGGTCGAACATCCGCTGGACCGCCTCGTGATCGACCAGCAGCTCGATCAGGCCGCGGTAGTCCTCGTAGTCGAGCTGCTCGTTGCGCAGCAGGTGATAGACGAACAGGCCGTCCATGCCCTGCAGGTCCTTGATCATGTCGCCGCGGACCTGCTTGCCGTGCTCGTCGATCACGCCGATCGCCTTCATGTTGTCGACCAGCATCGCCAGCACCTTGTGCAGCTCGGCCCGGGCCCGCGGCTCGAGCAGCAGGTGATCGATCACGGTGACGACGTCGAGCCGCATCGACGGCGGCAGCGAGGCCTCGATGGCGTCGAGGACCCGGGGCGCGCTGGCGGCGTGGCCGGGCAAGCTGGTGGTGGTCAGATCGGGCAGGCCGATCGCCAGCACCTGCTCGGCGGTGATCTTGGTCTTGCTGCGCAGCTCGGCCGGCTCGCCCTTGACGAGGTCGGCGTGGGTCTCGGGGGTCCACAACAGCTCGCCGTTGCGGACCGCGTCGTTCTTGGCCCGGCCGTAGACCGTCTTCTTGATCTTGACCTCGTCGACCTTGCCCCGCTTGCCGGCCTCCTTGAGCTCCTTGCGCAGGTCGACCACCACCTGCTCGGGCGCCAGCGCGATCGCCAGGCCGCGGTCGTCGAACTGCGGCCGCCCGGCCCGGCCGGCCATCTGGTGGAACTCGGCCGGCGTGATCAGCCGCGGCTCCTTCTTGATCACCTTGCGCAGCGACGGGAACACCACCGTGCGGGCCGGCAGGTTGATGCCGGCGGCGATGGTCTCGGTCGAGACCACGAACTTGACCAGCCGCTCCATCACCAGCTGCTCGACCAGCTGCTTGTAGCGGGGCAGGATGCCGGCGTGGTGGATGCCGATGCCGTGGGTGAGCAGCGGCCGCAGCTCCTTGGCCGCGCCGGACGGCAGCAGCGCGGCGTCGCACAGCGCCTCGACCCGGGCCTTGTCCTCGTCGGAGGTGAAGCGGCGGCAGCTCTTGAGCAGGCGGGCGACCTCGAAGCACAGCTCGCGGCCGAACACGAAGATGATCGCCGGGACGTCGCCCTTGAACGCGAGGTCCTTGACGGTGTCGATCAGCAGCTCCTCGCGGAACTGGTGCTCGAGCGGGATCTTGCGCTCGCGCGAGTCGATCAGCCCCATCTTGACCTTGCGGGTCTGCTCGATCCACTGGACGAAGCGATCGGGGTGGCCGACCGTGGCCGACAGGATCACGAGCTGGGCCCGGGGATCGAGGCCGAGGATCGACTGCTCCCAGACGTAGCCGCGCTCGGGGTCGTTGAAGTAGTGGCCCTCGTCCATGATGACCAGGTCGGCGGGGGCGACGTTCTTCTCGCCGACGATCCGGTTCCACAGGATCTCGGCGACCTCGACCTGGACCGGCGCGTCGCGGTTGACCTTGTAGTCACCGGTGGCGAAGCCGACGTTGGCCTCGCCGAAGTCGGCGCACAGCTCGCGGTACTTCTCCTCGGTCAGCGCGCGCAGCGGCGTGGTGTAGACCACCCGCTGGCCGCGGGCGAGGGCGGCGAAGATGCCGGCCTTGGCCATCAGCGTCTTGCCGCTGCCGGTCGGCACCGTCACCAGCACGCTCTGGCCGCCGACGATCGCGGTGATCGCCTGCTCCTGGACCGGGTACGGCTGCTGGCCGCGCGACCAGCAGAACTTGTCGACGAACGCCAGCTCGAGATCTTGCGCCGAGGGCGCGGTCGGCGGGGCCACGCCGCACGGTGCCACCCGCCGGCGCCCACCGCAAGCCGGTCACCGCCGCCGGCGACCCGACGACCGGGCGCGGCCGCGGCCGGCGGCGAGGACGAAGACCCAGCCGGAGATGAAGGCGCCGGCCTCCAGCCGGATCTCGGTCGGATCGAAGGCGAGGACGTCGAGATCGTGGGCGGCGGCCAGGCGAGTGAGGTAGCCGGGGCTGTGCTGGTAGCGGCCGGTCGGCGCCCGCCGGACGTCGACGCCGTCGTGGCCCTCGATCGAGCAGGCCAGCAGGCCGCCGCCGGCCAGCGCCGCCCGGGCGGCGGCGAACAGCGGGGTCAGGTCGCCGATGTAGATGAGGACGTCGGTGGCGACGATCAGATCGTAGCGGACCGCGGTCTCGGTCAGGTGGTCGACGGCCTCGGCCTGGTCGAGGCGATCGTAGACCCCGCGGGCCCGGGCCGCCTCGATCATCCGCGGCGACAGATCGACGCCGTCGAGAACGTCGACCACCGGCCGGAGCTGCGCGCCCATCAGGCCGGTGCCGCAGCCGAGGTCGAGCGCGGTGTCGAAGCGGCGGTCCGGCGCGGCGCGATCGATCGCGGCCCGCAGCCGCTCGGGCACCCGGTACTCGAGCTCGCCGACCAGGAGCGCGTCGAAGCGCGGCGCCATGTCGTCGAACAGCGCGACCACCTCGGCCGGCGCCATCGCCGGCGGCACCCCGCCGCGCAGGCCCTCGAGCTCGGGCGCCGCCGGCTCGTCGTCGTCGCCGGGATCGTCGGCGGCGGGCGCGGGCCGATCGGTCAGTTGACCTCGCACAGGTACGGCAGGCGGGCGGTGCAGTCGCGGTCGTTCCACAGGCCGGTGCCGGCCTGGAGGTGGACGCAGTCCTCGTTGGCCTGGAAGTCGTCGGGCTGGTTGGGCCCCCAGGCGTGGAAGTCGAAGCGCTCGCCGGTCGACCAGAACCACGAGCCCTCGCTCGGGCCCTGGAACAGGCCGATCCAGATCTCGCGCCCGGCCAGGGTGGCGACGAACGCCTGCTCGGCGTCGGAGGTGATGGTGGCGAGGTGGGCGCCGACCGCGGCGCAGTCGGCGATCGCCTCGGGGTGGGTGCGCAGGCCGTAGAACGTGCGGTAGGCGTGGTTGCTGGCCGGGTCGGTCACCCAGCCCGGCGCCTCGCACAGGGCGCGGCGGGTCTGGGTGCAGGCCAGATCGTTCCAGCCGCCGGCGGCGCCGCCGGCCTCGACGCAGTCCTCGATGCCGCCGGAGTCGTTGGGCTCGCCCGGGTTCCAGGTCGGGCCCGCGAGCGCGGCGCCGTTCTCCCACTTCCACTGGTTCTGGCCGTCGACCGCGCGGGTGAGGCCGATCCAGGCCGGGTCGAACGGCGCCGTCCACAGCGGCGCGACCACCGCCCACTCGCCGGCGCCGTCGAGGGCGAGGAGGTGTCCGCCGCCGGCGACGCACGCGGCCTCGGCCGCCGGCCGCTGGTTGAGCGCCGGCACCACCGTGTAGCAGTGGCCGGTGGCCGGGTCGGCGACGCCGGCGCAGGTGGTGCAGCGGACGCAGGCGGCGGTGGTGTCGTCGCAGGCCTCGACGCCGCGGCGGACGTGGCCGTCGCCGCAGGTGGCGAAGGCGCAGGCGATGCAGCCGTCGGTGTCGTCGGTGTTGCCGTCGTCGCAGGCCTCGGTGCCGCCGAGCAGGCCGTCGCCGCACACCGCGGCGTCGATCGCCGGGGCGGCGTCGACCGGATTGGACTCGACCTCGCCGCCGCAGGCCGCGGCGGTGACGAGGAGACCGAGCGAGGCTGCGAACGACCAGCAGGGCGTGAGGCGCACGGCCGGACGATAGCGAAAGTCGAGGCCGGGCGGACGTCGCGGCGTGGTGATCGATGTCGCGGCCGCGGCGGGCCGGTCAGGGCCCGCCCACCTCGAGCGCGTCGGTCAGGACGTTGATCGGGGCGTCCCAGGCGGCGTTGGCGAACCGCACCGAGTAGGCGCCGACCCGGGCCGGGGTCCGCAGCCGCGGGTCGGCGTCGGGCAACCAGAGGCCAAGGCGGTGCGGGCCGACGGCGGTGGTCGGCGGCACGGTCATGGTGGCGCGGACGGTGACCTCCTCGCCCGGCAGCCAGCGACGGGGATCGACCGCGATCGGCACCCGGACATCGTCGAGCGTGAGGTAGACCGGGCGGGCGTTGAACGGCGCGGCGTAGCCGGTGTTGATCAGGCGGATCGTGACGTGGAGCGCGCCGCCGGGGACGACGTCGCGGTCGAAGGTGACCGAGCGCAGCTCGAGCCGGTAGCCGAGATCGCGGGCGATGGCGGCGTAGCAGCCCTGATCGCGCCAGCCGGTCAGCACGTCCTTCTGGTAGAGCGCGTTGAGGAACGACCAGTGGAGGCGGGCGAGCTCGGCGGTGGCGGTGGCGCAGTCGGTGCGCGGCGGATTGAGCTGACAGGTCTCGCCGCCGACCGGGTTGTAGCGGCCGTCAGCGGCGACGATGTCCTTCCAGGTCTCGATCGGCTCGGGGTAGGTGCCGAGATCGCTGGCGCTGGCGAGGAAGCAGCTGTTGTGGTGGCCGACCCGGGCCGGATCGGAGCCGTCGAACGCGTGCGCGTCGGCGAGCGCGCCGCCGTAGGCGTCGACCTTGTAGCGCGGGCTGCGGACGGTGACGCTGCGCGACGGCGGCAGCGCGTGGAGGACCGCGTACAGCACGTCGCCGCGATCGCGCGGGTTGTCGAGGCCGCTGGTCGAGCTGTGCCACTCGCCCCAGGCGCCGATGAAGCCGGCGTCCATCACCGCGATGACGTCGGCGTTGGCGGCCAGCACCGGCGCGAGCTGGGCGACGTGGGTCAGGATCTGCGCCTTGGTCGCGTCGGCGCCGTGGCGATCGGCGTTGTAGACGAAGCGGAGCACGACCTTGATGCCGGCGTCGCGGACCCGGGCGAAGCCGCCGTCGAGCCGGGCGAGCAGCGCGGCCGGCAGCGGGCCGGTCCGCCACGGATCGAGGCGGACGCCGGCGTAGCCGAGGGTGTAGCCGCGCTCGCGGACGTCGTCCATGTCGCGGCCGCCGACCAGATCGACGTCGACCATGAAGCCGCGCTCGGGGTTGAGGACGTCGTCGGTCGGCGGCGGGTAGGCCAGCTCCTCGGTCGCCGGCGATGGGCCCGCGTCGCCGACATCGCCGACATCGCCGACGATCGGCGGAGACCGATCGGACGGCGCCGGCGGGTAGCGCACCGTGGTGGTCGCGCGGTCGCGGCAACCGCTGGCCAGCGGCGCGGCGCTGGCGGCGACCCCGGTGACGACGAGCGCGGCGATGATCGATCGAGGGCGCAGTGGGGGAGCCTAGCGCGCCCCGTCCACCCGTCCACGGCGGCGCGTCGCCGGCGCGCACCGGCCAGCCGTCGCGCTGCCTGCTACGATGCGACGAGGTGGCGGACGTGCCCAAAGACCCTCCCGCCGCGCTCGATGCGACGGTGCGCCGGTCGGCGGTGACCGAGACGGTCGTGCCGGCGGCGATCGACGACACCGTGCTGCCGCCGGCCACCGACGCGCTCGGGGCGACGGTGCGGCGCTCGGCGGTGACCGACACCGTGCCGCCGCCGGCCGCGATCGACACGGTGTTGCCCGCCGGCACCGACGACACCGTGGCGGCGCCGGCCGGCGGGCCGTCGTCGTCGCAGACGTCGCGCGGGACCCACGCGTCGGGGGCCTCGGGCGGACCGGCCGGCTCGTCGGCGACGCTGATCCGGTTCGATCCGACCGCGACCACCGTCCGCACCGTCGGCGACGATCTGCGCGAGGCCTCGATCGAGCGGTTCGGCGAGGTCGACGCCGATCGCTACGAGGTGATCGGCGAGCTGGCCCGCGGCGGCCTCGGCCGGGTGCTGCGGGCGCGCGATCCGCGCACCGGCCGGGTGGTCGCGATCAAGCAGGTGCTGCGGCCGACCCACGAGCTGATCGTCCGCTTCGCCCGCGAGGCGCTGGTCACCGCCAACCTCCAGCACCCGGCGATCGTGCCGGTGTACGAGGTCGGGCGCTGGCGCTCGGGCGAGCCGTTCTACGCGATGAAGCTGGTGCGCGGCCGCGCCCTCGACGCGCTGATCGCCGAGGCGACGACCAGCGCGGCCCGGGTCGGGCTGGTGCCGCACGTGATCGCGATCGCCGACGCGCTGGCCTACGCCCACAGCGAGCACGTCATCCACCGCGACCTCAAGCCGGCCAACGTGCTGGTCGGCCCCTACGGCGAGACCGTGGTCATCGACTGGGGCCTGGCCCGCAACCTCGCCAGCGACGACGAGCCGGCGGCGCCGACCGCCGCCGACGCCGCGCCCGGCGAGACCGTGGCCGGCGCGGTGATGGGCACCCCGGCCTACATGGCGCCCGAGCAGGCCGCCGGCCTGCCCCTCGACGAGCGGGCCGACGTCTACGCGATCGGCGCCATCCTCTATCACGTGCTGGCCGGGGTCCGGCCGTACCACGAGGCGACCACCGTCGATCGCATCCTCGACGCGGTCGCGGCCGGGCCGCCGCGCGCGCTGGCGGTCCTGGCGCCCGAGGTCGCGGCCGAGCTGATCGCGATCGCCGGCAAGGCGATGGCCCGCGATCGCGCGGCGCGCTACCCGACCGCGCTCGAGCTCGCCCTCGATCTCCGCCGGTTCCAGGCCGGGCAGCTGGTCGGCGCCCACCGCTACTCGAGCCGCGAGCTGGTCCGCCGCTGGCTGCGCCGGCACCGGGCGGCGGCGGTGACCGCGGCGATCGCGGTCGGCGCGCTGGCGGTCTTCGGCGGGGTCAGCGTCCGCCGGATCGCGATCGAGCGCGACCGCGCCCGGGCCCAGACCGCGGTGGCGAGCCGCGAGCGGGCCGACGCCCGCGCCGCCCGCGCGCTGGCCGAGCACCGGCTGGGCGACAGCCTGGGCGAGCTCGGCCGGCAGGCGGCGCTGGCCGGCGCGCCCGAGCGGGCGCTGCCGTTCCTGGTCGGCGCCGCCGCCGCCGCCGGTCGGCCGTCGCCGGCGCTGGCGGTGCTGCTCGGTCAGGCCCGTGCCGCCTACGCCGGCCTCGACGCGATCGCGCCGATCGACGCCGGCGGCACGATCAGCGCCGACCTCGCCGACGACGAATCGCTGCTCCTGACCACCTCGGCCGACGGCCGGCTGCGGGCCTGGGACCTGGCCGGCCGCGCCGCCCGCTGGAGCGCCGACGGGGTGGCGCTGATCGCCGCCGCGCCCGACGGCCGGACCGTGCTGGCGATCGGCACCGACGGCGAGGTGGCGCTGCGCGCGGCGGCCAGCGGCGGCGTGATCGAGCGCTGGCAGCCGGCCGGCGGCTGGCCCGACGGCGAGCGAGCGACGATCGCGGTCTGGACCGAGGCCGGCGATCGGTTCGCGGTCGGCACCCGCGGCGGGCGGATCCTGATCGGCACGCCCGGCGCGGCCGCCCTGGTCGACGTCGCCGGTCACGCCGCCGAGCTGTGGACGCTGACCTTCGCGCCCGGCGGCGGCGCCCTGGCCTCGGTCGGCGGCGACGGGCTGCTCGCGATCCGCGATCCGGTCACCGGCGCGATCCGGGCCCGGCTGGCCGAGCCGGGCACCACCGCGGTCGGCTGCGCCTGGCGCGACGACACCACCCTGATCAGCGTCGACAACGATCGGACCGCCCGGCGGTGGCGGATGGCCGATCGCGCGGTGATCCAGCGCTACCGCCAGGACCACGATCTCTACGGCCTGACGATCGCGCCCGACGGCGCCCACCTGGTGACCTACGGCGACGGCGACAGCGCGCGGCTGTGGGCGATCGACGGCGCGGCGACGGACACCGGCACGCCGCTGACCGGCCACCGGATCGGCGTCGAGCACGCCGGGTTCGCCGGCGGCCGGCTG
>Ga0075163_10010327_pt1 | contig 12212 bp, 13 predicted proteins | sample JI1023141ADNA_FD_71478 | JGI IMG/M metagenome (GOLD analysis project Ga0075163, IMG submission 71478) | Wastewater effluent complex algal communities from Wisconsin, to seasonally profile nutrient transformation and Carbon sequestration -... | ecosystem: Engineered > WWTP > Effluent > Algae...
GGTGCCGGCAGACCGGCACCACCCTCCGTGAGGGTGCGCGGCCGCTCGGGAGCGGCCCAGCGCCGGCCACGCGTGGGGCACCCGGCGCCGCCGCAGCGGCCCCTACACTTGGGCCACCGGAACCGACTGGAGACCACCCATGATCACGCTGTGCGGCTTCGCCGTCTCGAACTACTACAACAAGGTCAAGATGGTGCTGCTTGAAAAAGGCATCCCCTTCACCGAGGAGTACGTCTCCACGGGCATGAAGGATGAGACCTCGCTTGCCGCGTCACCGCTGGGCAAGGTGCCGTTCATCCGCACGCCCCAAGGCGCACTGTGCGAGAGCGAGGTGATCGTCGAGTACCTCGAAGAGGCCTACCCGAGCCCGGCCCTGGTGCCCGCCGACGCCTGGGGCGCGGCCAAGGTGCGCGAGTTGACCACCTTTGTCGAACTGCACCTGGAACTGGTGGCGCGCGAGTTGTACCCGCAGGCATTCTTCGGTGGCACGGTGAGCGAATCGAGCCAGGCTCGCATCCGCAAGCTGCTGGAGAAGAACATTGCCGCGTTCAAGAGGCTGGCGAGGTTCTCACCCTATGTCGCTGGCGACACTTTCACCAGCGCCGACTGCGCGGCCTTCGTCTCACTGCCTCTGGTGTCCATGGCCACCAAGTCGGTCTACGGCGTGGACCTGCTGGCTGAGTACGGCGTCGACTGGAAGCCCTATATCAAGTTGGTCGGCGAGCGCCCTTCGGCCCAGAAGGTGGCGGCCGACCGCAAGCTTGCGCAGGACGCACAGATCGCCGCCATCAAGGCGAAGGCGGCAGCGCAGAGTCCGGCGGGCTGAGCAAGGCGGCCAGAGCCGGCCCGATCGCTCTGAGGTCGGTCACGCGCTGTACCCCGCGCACGCCACGCGGCCCAGCAGACGCAGCGCCGCCCAGCCACACCGCTGTGTGGGCGGGCAGGCAGTTGCGAAGCTGGGTCAGCCCCTCCCGCAACCAGCGCGTCGGCAAGGTGCCCGTGGCGCTCAGGCCCACCACGTCAGCGCGGTGCCACTGTGCTGCGGCCACGATCTCGTCCACCGGTGTCTGCACCCCCAGGTTGACGCAACTGGCCCCCTCCAGGGTGCACATGGCCTCGGCCATCAACAGGCCCAGGCCGTGCGGCTCACCCGGCAAGGTGGTCAACAGGACCCGCCGGGCAGTCCGGATGTCGGGCTCGGGCAGCGCCAGCAACGACTGTCTCAGCACGCCGTGCACCATCTCGGTGTACAGGTGCTCACCGGCGACGCGAATCTGACCCTCGATCCAGGCGCGACCCACGCGCGTGGTCAAAGGCGCCACCACATCAACCACAGCCGTGCCCACCCCGAAGCGAGACAGCGCCTGCTGCAGATGCCGCCGCAGGGCCAGGCCGTCATGGCGGCAAATTGCCTCGAAGGCCGCATCGATCAAGGGCTGGTGGGCACTGGGCGGTTCGGCTGTCGCGACAGGATCTGAACTGTCGGCATCCAGCAAGGCCAGCAAAGCGGTGTGTTCCAAGGTGACCACACGCCCAGGCCGATGGCCGGCCCTCAGGAGCGTGGCGATCACCCGCAACCGTTCGACCTCGGGTTGCGTATAGAAGCGCTGGCTTTGGTCATCCCGGCCCGGAGATGGAAAGCCGTAGCGTCTCTCCCAGACGCGCAAGGTGTCCTTGCCCAGGCCAGTGTGGCGCTCGACCTCGGCTATGCCCCACAACTTAAACTGCTCAGTCACGTTTAATACTGTATAGTCATGACCTAGACAAATCTTCCTCCTTTTCTCGAACAAGCGCGTCATCAATTTCTGCTGCCATCTTGTCCAGGACAAACCATGAGGCCTCTCACCCTGTCGCCTGCACCCTGCCAGCCCCATGGCGGTGCCTTGCACTTCGCAGTGCGTCGGAACTTTCCGGCCCAGGCAGCCTCAATCCGTGATCGTCTGTTTTCTTTCAGCCGCGCAGCTTTCCAGCTCGTCTGGATGTCGCCCGGAAGCGCTTCTCCTCCCTCCCTCCCTACTTCGTTTCCGGGTGCTGCGCGGCTGTCTTGTCTTTCGCTCGTGCGGGGCCGCCTTTGAGCGCCGCCGTGCGCCGGGTGGCCGTTGTCGGTTCAGGGGTCGCCGGTCTGGCGGCTGCGTGGCACCTCGCTCATGACACGGCGGGGACCAGCGTCACACTGTTCGAGGCCGATGCCCGCTTTGGTGGCCACGCGCACACGGTCGAGCTGACGCTGAATGGGCAAGCCTTTGGGGTCGACACCGGGTTCCTGGTTTACAACGAACGCACCTACCCCAAGCTGATCCGGCTGTTCGAGCGTCTGGGAGTGGCCACCGCCGCATCTGACATGTCCTTCTCCGTCCAGGCACCACGCCTGGGCTTGGAGTGGAGCGGCAGCGACCTCGGGTCGGTGTTCGCGCAGCGCCGCAACCTTGTCTCGCCGCGCTTCTGGGGCATGTTGTCCGACATCCTGCGCTTCAACCGGCTGGCCACTGCGATGGCCGAGCGGGGCGATGACTCGCTGCTGTCCCAAGCGGTAGGCGACTTCCTCGCGGAGCATCGATTTGGCGCGATGTTCCGGGACGCCTACTTCCTCCCGATGATCGGGAGCATCTGGTCGTGCCCCACGTCGCAGATGATGAACTTTCCCGTCGGCACGCTGATCCGCTTCTGCCACAACCACGGCCTGCTGCAGGTCAACGACCGCCCGCGCTGGTTCACTGTGCAAGGCGGCTCCCGCCACTATGTGGACAAGATGGTGGCGCAACTTCCTGATGCGCGCCGCAGCCACCCCGTTCGTTCAGTACGGCGCCAACCGCCCGGAGTGGACGGGGGCACGGCTGGCGTCTGGGTCGAAACCGACCACGGCAGCGAGCGTTTCGACGAGGTGGTGCTTGCCTGCCACGCACCTCAGAGCCTGGCCCTGCTGGCCGATGCCTCGCCAGATGAACGTGCCGTGCTGGGCGCCATCCGTACCCAGCCGAACCGCGCCGTCCTTCACACCGACGCCAGCCTGCTGCCCAGGCGCCCGCGGGCCTGGGCCGCCTGGAACTACGAAGGAGCGGGGCCAGCTGCCAGCGACACCGGCGAGGTCTGCCTGCACTATCTGCTCAACAAGCTGCAGCCGCTTCCCTGTGCGCAACCGGTGATCGTGTCGCTGAACCCGATCCGCGAACCGCATCCTGGAACGGTGCATGGCGAATTCGACTACGCTCACCCTGTGTTCGACACAGCCGCCGTGGCCGCCCAACGTCGCGTACCGTCCCTGCAAGGGCGCGGCCACGTGTGGTTTTGCGGAGCTTGGACACGTTACGGGTTCCACGAAGACGGCCTCGCCTCGGGCTTGGCGGTGGTCGACGCGCTGAAGGCGCGCTGGTCGGTGGATTCGGCCTGGCGCCAGGCGGCTTGATGAACGGCGCGCTGCTCGGCGTCGGTGAAGTGCGTCACACCCGGCTGCGGCCGGTCCGGAACGACTTCGCCTACCCGACCTTCTTCCTCCTGCTGCCGATGCGGCACTTGCGCGATCGGCCCGAGCCCGCGTTGAGGCGCAACCGGTTCGCCTGGGTTGGGTTTCATGACCGGGACCATGGCGATGGCCGCGCCGACAGCCTGGCCTGGCTCGACGAACTCTTGCAGCGAGAGGGCATCGCCGATGCCACTGGAGAGGTCTGGCTGCACTGCCTGCCGCGCATGCTGGGTCACACGTTCAAGCCGGTCAGTTTCTGGTATGCGCACCGCAAGGACAAGTCACTTGCCGCCGTGCTGGTGGAAGTCAACAACACCTTCGGTGAGCGTCACTGCTACCTGCTCGCCGGCCCCGAGTTGGCCTGGGGCCGCGAACTGCAGGCCCGCAAGGTCTTCCATGTGTCACCCTTCTGCCGCGCAACGGGCCGATACCGCTTCCGCTTCATGCGCACCGAGGGCGACGACGGGCATCCGCTGCGTACTGTCGCCCGCATCGAGCACGACGACGAGGCCGGACCGTTGTTGCTGACCAGCGTCTCCGGGCGGCTTCAGCCGCTGGACTCGGCCGCCTTGCGCGGCGCCGTGCTGCGCATGCCGCTGATGAGCCTGGGAGTCGTCGCTCGCATCCATTGGCAGGCGCTGCGCCTGTGGTGGCGGGGCGTTCCGTTCTTCCGCAAACCCGAGCCGCCGCTTCATCCGGTGAGCTCGCCCCCGCATCCTTCCGCCGGCCCCGTGAACCCATGAACACGTCCACCCTTGCCCGCCACACTGAAGTGAGCCTGCCTGCAGCCCCGGCGGCCGCCCGCAGCGCGTTGGGCCTGTTGAAACAGTTGCGGATCGGCACCTTGACGCTTCAATGCCCGGACGGCCAAGCCCTGCAGTTCGGCTCCGGTGACGCCCCGCACGCGGGGCTGCGCCTGAACAGCTGGGCGGTCTTCGGCGCTGTGCTGCGCTCTGGCGATGTCGGCTTCGGTGAGGCCTATGTCGACGGCCAATGGAGCTCGCCGGACCTGGCGTCGCTGCTTCGGCTGTTCCTCGCCAACCGCGAGGCACTGGAGCGCGGGATCCATGGCAGCTGGTGGGGCGCCCTGGTCTACCGTGTGCGCCATGCGCTGAACCGCAATTCGCGCCACGGAAGCCGGCGGAACATCCAGGCCCACTACGATCTGGGCAACTCGTTCTACCGCCTCTGGCTTGATGAGACGATGAACTACTCCAGCGCCTGGTTTGCCGGCAACCGGGCGCAACCGCTGGCCCATGCGCAGGTGGCCAAGATGCAGCGGGCCATCGACGAATGCCAGCTTCAGCCCGGGCAACGCCTGCTGGAGATCGGGTGTGGCTGGGGCGCCGTGGCAGAACTGGCGACCCGCGACCACGGTCTGCATGTCACGGGCGTCACGCTGTCGGATGAGCAGTTCGCCCACGCCACCGACCGCCTGTCAAAGCAAGGCCTGGCGGCTCGGGCCGATCTTCGCCTGCAGGACTATCGCGACGTCCCTGAAACTGGCTTCGACGGCATCGTCTCGATTGAGATGTTCGAGGCCGTGGGGCGCGCCTACTGGGGCTCTTACTTCCGCTGCGTGCACGACAAGCTCAAGCCCGGTGGCCGCGCCTGCATCCAGTCGATCACCATCCGCGACGACCTGTTCGAGCGCTATGTGCGCGGCACCGATTTCATCCAGCAGTACATCTTTCCCGGTGGCCTGCTGCCCAGCCCGAGTGGGTTCCGCGCTGCGGCCGCCCAGGCTGGCCTGGAGGTGGTTGCCGAGCTGGATTTCGGTGCCGACTATGCCGAGACGCTGCGACGCTGGCGGCAAGACTTCCTGGCCCACGAAGGCACCGTGCGCGAGCAGGGCTATGACGAGCGCTTCATCCGCCTTTGGGAGTTCTATCTCGCCTATTGCGAGGCCGCTTTCGACGCCGGCAGCACCAGCGTCATGCAGTTCACACTGCAGCGGAAATGAAGCGCCGCCACTGCCTTGCACTGCCGGTGCTCGGCTGGGCAGCAGTGGCACGTACCCAGCCGGCCCCGCCGCCGGAGCTGCGTGCCGAGTGGCCCCAGGCCGGGTCCATCGTCAAGCAGGGCGAGGGTCGCTTGCGGTTCCTGGGCCTGTCGATCTACGACATCCGCCTGTGGGCTCCCGAGCCTGTCGCTGCCAGCGCCCACGACCGTTCGCCGCTGGCACTGGAGATTGAATACGCACGGGCGCTCAGCGGCCCGCGCATCGCCGAACGTTCGTTGACCGAGATGCGTCGTGCAGGGCCGATGACCGAGCCGGACGCCAACCGCTGGCTGGCCGCCATGCGGGCGCTGTTCCCGGATGTCGAGGCCGGCCACCGCATCACCGGCGCGCTGTTGCCAGGGGCCTCGGCGCGCTTTCATGTGAACGGGCGTCTGGCCGGTGAGGTTCGCGACCCGCGCTTTGCCAGCTTGTTCTTCGGCATCTGGCTGGCCCCTTGGACCTCGGAGCCCGAGTTGCGCCGTCAGTTGCTGGGCCTCGCGCCATGAGCGCCGCCGGGCTCGAGTCCAGGCTCACGGCATCACAGGGGCTGGCTTACGGCCTGATGGGGTTGCCCTTGGCCTTTGTGGCACTGCCTCTGTATGTGGTGCTGCCCCACTACTACGCCAGCGAGTTCGGCGTCCCGTTGGCCAGCCTGGGCTTCTTGCTGCTGACGGTGCGCGCCGCCGATGCCGTGGCCGATCCGCTGATCGGCCTGGGGGTGGACCGCCTGCTGGGCCAACCATGGCGCACCAGGATGCTGGCCGCCGTCCTGGCCGCAGCGGGGCTGGCCCTCGCCTTCCAGGCATTGTTCTTCCCCGCCGTGCGCAGCCAGTCGGCATTGTTGGCCTGGTGCGGCGCTGCCTTGGCGGTTTGTTATGTGGCCTACAGCGGGCTGTCTGTGCTCCATCAGGCATGGGGCGCTCGGCTCGGGGGTGACGCGTCGCAGCGAGCGCGGATCGTGTCTTGGCGCGAAGGCGCGGCCCTGGTCGGGGTGATCGTGGCCAGCGTGCTGCCGGGCACGCTGGGTGTCCAGGCGGCCAGCCTCGCCCTGGCCGCAGCACTCACGGCCGGTCTGTTGGGATGGGCAGCCGCACCGCAGCCCCCACGGGCGCACTCGATCACCCCGCCATCGCACCCCTGGGCACCCTGGCTCGAGCCTCGGTTTCGACGGCTTCTCGGCATCTACCTGCTCAACGGCGTGGCCAGCGCGCTGCCTGCGACCCTGGTGCTGTTCTTCATCCGGGACCGGCTGCAATGGCCCGAGGGCGAGCCGCTGCTGCTGGGCCTTTACTTCGCCGCCGCCGCGCTCTCACTTCCGATCTGGGTGCGGGTCGTCGCACGCATCGGGCTGGCCCAAGGCTGGGCGCTGGGAATGGCCCTGTCGATCCTGGCTTTTGTGGGTGCGGTGGCCTTGGGGGCTGGCGACGGGCTTTGGTTTGCTGCCGTCTGCGTGGCCAGTGGTGCCGCGCTGGGGGCAGACCTTTGCGTGCCTCCAGCACTGCTCGCCGGGCTGCTGCGCGACAGCCCGGTCCAAGACGAAGGCGTTGCCTTTGGCTGGTGGAACGCCGCCACCAAGCTCAATCTCGCCATGGCCGCTGGCCTGGCCCTGCCGCTGCTTCAGGCGCTGGGCTACCAACCCGGGCGCACGGACGACAGCAGCGGCCTGGCCTTGTCCCTGGTCTACGCCGCGCTGCCCTGCGCCTTGAAGGCCCTGGCCCTGCTGGCCCTGTGGCGACAGTGGATTCGAAAGGAACACCCACGATGACTCCCTTGCCCTCACGCTGGGCCGCCGCGGCGGCCCTCGCGGTCATGCTGACCCTGTCGGGGTGCGCTGGCCCGACGCCGGCCGACTACGCCAACGAGACGCCGACCCTCGACCTGCGCCAGTACTTCAATGGCCCGATGACTGCCCACGGGTTGTTCACCGACCGCTCGGGAAAGGTTGTCAAACGATTCACCGTGGCCCTCAACGGGCGGTGGTCGGGCGACGAGGGGGTGCTGGAGGAGGACTTCCGCTACAGCGACGGCAGCACGCAGCGCCGAGTCTGGAGGCTGACGCGCGGCGCCGACGGCCAGTACAGCGGCCGCGCAGACGACGTGGTCGGCAGCGCCATCGGTCAGGCACGCGGCAACGCGCTCAACTGGCGCTACACCCTGGCCCTGCCTGTGGACGGCAAGGTCTGGGAAGTGCAGTTCGACGACTGGATGTACCTGATGGACGACAAGGTCATGCTGAACAAGGCGGTGATGAGCAAGTTCGGCATCCGCCTGGGCGAGGTGACACTCTCGTTCTACAAGCCCTGACCCCATCATGCCCTTGAACCCTCCGATCACCGACTGGCGCGGCCGCGTCGCCTGGCTGGTAGGCGCCTCCACCGGCATCGGCCGCGCACTCGCCGAAGCGCTGCATGCAAAGGGCGCGACGGTGATCGTCTCGGCGCGCGGCGCCGCCGGCCTGAACGCATTCGCTGCCACGCACCCTGGCAGCGAGGCGCTGCCGCTGGATGCGACCGACCGCCAGGCCGTGAAGGCGGCCGCCGACGCCGTGCAAACGCGTCACGGCCGGCTCGATCTGGTGCTGTACTGTGCCGGCGTCTACCAGCCCATGCGTGCCACCGAGTTCGATCTCGACGTGATGCTTCACCACCAGCAGGTCAACGTGGTCGGCGCGCTGCACGTGGTGGGTGCGGTGCTGCCCGCCCTGCGCGCGCAGGCCGCCGCCGGCCAGCCGGCCCACCTGAGCCTGGTGGCCAGCGTGGCCGGTTACCGCGCCCTGCCCAAGGCACTGGCCTATGGGCCCACCAAGGCCGCCTTGATCCATCTGGCCCAGTCGCTTCATCTGGATCTGGCACCGCTGGGGCTGGGCATCTCGGTGGTCAACCCGGGCTTCGTCGAGACGCCGCTGACGGCCGGCAATGACTTCCGCATGCCCGGTCTGATCACGCCCGCACAGGCCGCCGAGGCCATGCTGCGCGGGTGGGCCCGCGGCGATTTCGAGCTGCACTTTCCGCGCCGGTTCACGCTGTGGCTGAAGGCCCTGAGTTGCCTGCCCACCGGCCTGTATGAATCGGTGGTGCGTCGCGCCACCGGGCTGTGAGCCGGCGATGACAACGCGCCACCCCGAACCTCACATCGACCGCGTGATCGCGCTGTTCGAGCAACTCGCGCCGGCCGACCTCGCGCGCTGGGAGAGCTACTACACGGAGGGCGCCCGCTTCAAGGACCCGTTCAACGAGGTGGCCGGCATCGAACCGATGCGCCGCATCTTCTCCCACATGTTCGACGCCCTGGGTCACCCACGATTCGTCGTTCGGCAGGCCATCGGAGGCGGCCCCGATTGCGTGTTGACATGGGATTTCCATTTCACGCTGCGCGCCAGGGCCATGCGCATCCATGGCGCCAGCCACCTTCACTTCGCCCCCGACGGCCGGATCGACCTTCACCGCGACTACTGGGACGCCGCCGAGGAGCTCTACGAGAAGCTGCCTGTGCTCGGCGCGTTGATGCGTTGGCTGAAACGCCGGCTCGGCAGCAGCGCGTAGCCCGTCGTTCTGGCTGTTGATGCCAGCCCGGGGGAACCACTCACCGCATCCAGCCCTTGCGGCGAAAGTAGATCAGCGGCGCCGCCACCGAAGCCACCATGAGGCCCAGGGCGAAGGGGTAACCCCAGGGTTGGCCCAGCTCGGGCATGTGGGCGAAGTTCATGCCGTACACGCTGGCGATCAGCGTCGGCGGCAGCAATGCCACGGAGGCCACCGAGAAGATCTTGATGATCTTGTTCTGGTTGATGTTGATGAAGCCGACGGTGGCGTCCATCAGGAAGTTGATCTTGTCGAACAGGAATGCCGTGTGCGAATCCAGCGAGTCGATGTCACGCAGGATCTGGCGGGACTCCTCGAACTGCTCAGCGTTGAGCATGCGGCTGCGCATCATGAAACTGACCGCGCGCCGGGTGTCCATCACGTTGCGCCGGATACGGCCGTTCAGATCCTCTTCCTTGGCGATGGCGGCAAGCGCCTCGCCGGCGGCACGGTCGTCAACATCCTGCTTGAGCACGCGCGCACTCACGGCCTCGAGGCTGTCGTAGATGCCCTCCAGCGCGTCGGCGGAGTACTCCGCGTCGGCGTCGTAGAGCTTGAGCAGCACGTCCTTGGCGTCCTCGATCAGCGCCGGGATGCGGCGGGCGCGCAGGCGCAGCAGCCGGAACACCGGCAGGTCCTCCGCATGCACCGAGAACAGCACGTTGTTGAACAGGATGAAGGCCACGCGCACGTTGCGGGGCGTGACGTCGTCGTCGATCAGGAAGTCGGACCGGATGTGCAGCTCGCCGTTGTCCTCTTCGTAGAAGCGGGCGGATTCCTCCAGATCGTCGTCGACGATGTTGTCGGGAATGCGCAGGCCGAAGCGGCCGTGGATCCAGCCGATCTCCTCGGCGGTGGGCGACTCGAGATCGACCCAGACGGGCTGAACCTCGGCCAGTTCGGCGGCGGAATCGATCTCTTCTTGCAGCAGGCGCCCGTTCAGGCGGCCTTTGTCCAGCGTGAAAACGTTGAGCATGCGGGGCTTCCAGCTAGGCACGGGCCGCTCGGTCGGGCGCCCGGCCCTTTCATCGGGCGGGAGTGGTCGGCTTCACCGTCTCACCCCGGACGCTCGCCACGAGGCCCCGGCGCGGGGCATCGATCTGGCGGGCTGGAGCGGACGGTCACCGAGGGGGGGTGATGTCCAAGTGAATGCTTTCGTGGGCCAAAACGGCCGGATTATCGTCCAACGCTTTCACGCAGACAGTGCGCAAAAGTGCCTGAAACAGCACAGTCTAACCGGCCTTCGCGAAGCCCCTCGTCCTTGTCAAAGGCAGGGGGTGGGCGCACACTGGGCCGGACCGGTGGCGTCATCATGGCGTCACGAAACCCAGCCCGCCCGGGCTGGCACGGTGCGTAACCCTTCCCATGGCGAGGAGGCCTCGATGAACTTGACGATCAGCGGACACCACCTGGAAGTGACACCTGCTCTGCGAGAGTATGTGCTCACGAAGCTGGAGCGCATCACGCGCCATTTCGACCAGGTCGTGGATGTGAACGTGCTGCTGATGGTGGAGAAGCTGAAGGAAAAGGAACGACGACAGAAGGCCGAGGTGACCTTGCACGTGAAGGGCAAGGACATCTTCGTCGAGCAGTCCCACGAGGATCTGTATGCCGCGATCGATCAGCTGATGGACAAACTGGACCGCCAGGTCTGCCGCCACAAGGACAGGCTGCAGGACCATCACCATGAGTCGGCCAAGCGCCAGAGCGCCAGCGTCTGACTCTCGACATCCGTCGACCTGAAAGGCGGCCACCGGGCCGCCTTGTCATTTGTTGAGTAACAAATCACACCCGCAGGGTAGCGAAATCGATAGACTGTTGTTGCAACGCAGCATTGTCGGTCAACCCCCTCATTCGGTGTGCCGTTCAAGTGTTGCGAAGTGCCCGGATTTCTATAATCCGCCACCTTGAAGCCGGAGGGATCACCGGCCGATAAGACAAGCATCATCGCCCGTTGTTGTCGAAAGAGCCGTTCATGAACCGCCTTGCCGCCATCTTGCCCGTGGAAAACGTGCTCGTGGGTGTGGATGCCACCAGCAAAAAGCGTGCTTTCGAGCATGCGGGCCTGCTGTTCGAAAACCAGCATGCCATTGCCCGCGCCACCGTCACCGACAACCTGTTCGCCCGTGAACGCCTGGGCTCGACGGGCCTGGGGCACGGTGTGGCTGTGCCACACGGGCGCGTCAAGGGCCTGAAGAACCCGCTGGCTGCGGTGCTGCGGGTTCAGGCGGCCATCCCCTTCGACGCGCCGGACGACGAGGCAGTCAGCCTGCTGATCTTTCTGCTCGTCCCCGAGGCGGCCACCCAGCGCCACCTGGAGATCCTGTCGGAGATCGCCGAGTTGCTGTCCGACCGGGACCTGCGCGAAAAGCTCAAGGCCGCGCCGGACGCCGCCACCGTGCACCGCCTGATCGCCGACTGGGAACCCCTGAAGTCGGTGGCCTAGGGCCGGTCTCGTGAAGCCGATCTCCATCAGCGCCGAGGCGCTGTTCGAGGAGCACCAGCCCTCCCTGCACTGGGAGTGGATAGCCGGGCATGCGCATCCGGAGCGCAGGTTCGACGAAGCCGCCGTGCGCGACGCACGCTCGGCAGCCGACCTGGTCGGCTACCTGAACTACATCCACCCCTACCGGGTGCAGCTGGTCGGCCGCCGCGAGGTGGCCTACCTGGCCGATGCGCCGGTGGAGGTTCTGGAGCGCCGCATCCAGCGCATCGTGACACTGGAGCCGCCGGTGATCATCGTCGCCGACGACCAGCGCGCCCCGGACCGCTTGGTGGCCATGTGCGACCGTGCCGAGATCCCGCTGTTCATCACCTCGGCGTCGGCTGGCCACGTGATCGACGTGGTGCGCTCGTACCTGAGCCAGCTTTTCGCAGAGCGCACCACCCGCCACGGCGTCTTCATGGACATTCTCGGGCTGGGTGTGCTGTTGACAGGCGAATCCGGGCTGGGCAAGAGCGAACTGGGCCTGGAACTGATCTCGCGTGGCCATGGCCTGGTGGCCGACGACGCGGTGGATCTGTACCGTGTCTCGCAAAGCACCCTCGAAGGGCGCTGCCCCGACCTGCTGATGAACCTGCTCGAGGTGCGCGGCATCGGCCTGCTGGACATCAAGGCGATCTTCGGCGAGACCGCCGTGCGGCGGAAGATGCGCCTGAAGCTCATCGT
>Ga0075163_10010328_pt1 | contig 12212 bp, 11 predicted proteins | sample JI1023141ADNA_FD_71478 | JGI IMG/M metagenome (GOLD analysis project Ga0075163, IMG submission 71478) | Wastewater effluent complex algal communities from Wisconsin, to seasonally profile nutrient transformation and Carbon sequestration -... | ecosystem: Engineered > WWTP > Effluent > Algae...
GTGATGAATATTGAAGCCGGAGGAATAACCGTCGGCCAAGCAGCGCAGCTTCTAGGAAAAAAGCTGGATCTTGCGCCCCTTATATCCCGCGCTTCGAACTATTTGATCGAAGACGAAGCTAGCGCCAGCCAAGCCCTCTCGATGAGCCTCCAGGCGCGAAAGATACGGAAGCAGCTTGATGAAACAAGGCTGTCCATCATACGGCCTCATCTCGATTTTCAAAAAGCGATCAATAAGATCGTAAAAGAATACGAAGCGAAGCTCGAGGAGATCGAGAACAATCTTAAGTCCAAATTAGACGACTATCTTCAGAAATCAGCCTCTACTAACAACGCTTCGTTCATCGCCAAATCGAGAGAGATGTTTGTAGAAGACGGAAAACTTTCCAAGGTGAGGAAATGGGCGTGGGAGCTGGAAGATGAAGCCGCCGTGCCAAGAGAATACCTTGCTTTGGATGCGAAGAAAATAGACGACGCTGTTAAGCAAGGAGTCCGCAATATCCCGGGGATTAAAATCTTCGAGAAGGAAGAAATCAGCATGAGAATTAAAAACTAAGGAGCCTTTTTATGAACCAGCTAATGAACCGCAATTCTTTTACAATCCCTGCGGGCCAAGAAATGGACCAGATCATTTCCGTATGCAAAGTGCTCGCCACATGCCCCTATTATCAAAAGCTAGGCCCTGGAGGGGTCCTTGCAATATACCTGACAGCCAGGGAAATGAATCTGCCTTTGATGATGTGCTTAAACGGAGGCATGTATACGTTTTCAGGATTGGTAAGCCTCTCGGCGCAGCTCATGAACATGCTTATCGTAAATGCAGGGCATAGAGCCGATGTCCTGCAGCTGGATGAAAAAGCATGCAGAATAAGATTCTGGCGCTCGGATAGACCAAAAGACAATTGCACTTTCGAGTATGAATACACCATAGAGATGGCTGCGAAAGCCGGCTATCTGGGAAAAGACAATTGGAAAAAAGCGCCGAAAGACATGCTTTTCAGCCGATGCCTCTCAGGCGGATCGAGAAAATTCATGCCGGATGCCATTATGAATGCCTATGCCATCGGAGAGCTCGGAGAAGAAGACGGCTCGGCCCAGCAGGCAGTCCCTGATCTTTCAACCAGGGAAATCGAAGCATACAAAAGCCCCGAGGCTCTTCCGGAAGCGCCTAAAGAAGCTCCTAAGGAGATCGAACATGAAAAATCACCAGGCTATGAGGAATTCTGCCAAAAACACTTGTGCGACGGAGAAAAGGTGGCTTATGTCCGTAAAATCGCTCAAGCTACCAATAAGACAGAAGCTCAAATTATCAATTCGGCCATATGCAACGAACCAGGATTTCTGACGGCTTTCGAGAAATGGAAATCGGGACAAACGAACCAGGAGAAAAAGGGCAGGGGAAAAACCGCTGCAGCAGCTTTACCCGCGCCCTCCGAAAGCTTGGCAGCGACCGCCTAAGCTATTTTACAGAAGCCGAAGGAGCCGGCGCTGGAAGCGCTGGATCCTTATTGATGACTTCGACGGAAATTTTAACATCGGTGTCCTTTTGGAACGCCTCTTTGTCTACAGTCAGGCTGATCGCTTCCTGCGTCTCGATATCTTCGATGGCTGTAAAAAGCCCGGGAAGCATTTGAGAGCATCCTGATAGCACTAAAGACAAAATGGAAAGAGAAATAAAATGATAAAGCATAAAGCCCCCATGTTAAGTTTGACAGTCCATTCGATGGGTACTTGAGTCAAATAGGGGCTTTAAGAGTGGTTTTGAGCAATTAATTTAACGTCTGATAATCATAATTATGTTGCGTAAGTGATTTTAAACTAGCAACTTACAGTATCAATCCAGGATTTTACAACTTCATCTTTTTTCATTGCATCGATCATTTTGGCATGGTTTCCCAAGCGGCCAGTACATGTAGCAATAAGGACATTTCCATTCTCTGGCAAGGCCGTCGTCATAGAAATAGATCCCTCCAGCGTCTCGATGGATGGTTCCTGTCTTCACCCAGACATTATTCCCAAGATGAATGTAAAACCCGTCAAAGTAATTGAGGCAAAGCTCATCCGGCGTGAGATAAAGTTTATCCGAATCAATCGCTGGAGTTACAGCGGATAATGCAGAGGTGAAAAATACTAAAGTAAGGGCAATCAGTTTCTTCATTATTTATCCTTAGTCACGGGCCTCCGGCCGACTTGGCCACTTCTTTTTTACAGTACTAAGTTGGAAAGTGTCAATAATTATATTCATTGTGTTCGCCATTTTTCCAAATAATCAAACATTACGAATCCCCTACAATTTCAACCAATCCTTTGTCCGTTTGTGAATCAAACAACCCAGCTGGACAGACAACCATCTATCCATAAAGCTGGGTGGTTGGGAATATGGATGTTAAGTTGGTCGTTAATCCAGATGGTTGTTTGTTAGTACGGACGGACATTTGACCACACTCCCCTATTTCCAGTCTGCCCATCTTCCATACAACCAGCAATCCAATAAGATGGGAATATGGAAATTTGGATGTCCAACCTATTTTATGGGAATAGTGAAACACAAAGGGCGGTAATGTTTACAAATCGAAGCTTCACACGCAGAGAAAACAGTCTGAAAATGAAAGCTGAATGTCTTAGAGATGCAACCCGCTGTTTATGAGGCGATTTAACAAACTCTTCTTCAAAACAGTACAGAGAAATTCTAATCTGGAAAAATCGTTTCTTTCGAAAAACGCAGTGATCAACAGGGGTCGTTTCTGTTTACAGCTGTTTACAAACGCTTGATATCGAGCAGACGGATCGTCTCAAGCCTTTCAGCAAGCTTTTAATGTTTACAAATATAAAAAAATTATTATTTAGTTACTGTTAATTTTAAAATTGTTAAGCGGTTGCACTTTAGACGTTTATACCTTTAAACCTAACATTTTTAGTGATCAAGGGAGGTCGGCTGAAGTGATTCACCAAGGTCGTTTCTGTTTACGAAGAAAAAATGTTACGAAGAAGAGCGGTGAACGATGAGGGTCGTTTTTGTTTACGCTTGTTTACAAACGAAAAAAATACGTTCTCAATGGGTCTTCAAGCTGGTTCATCATTCAACAGATCCAAGAAAAAAATAGTTCAGTGAAACATAGGGGTCGTTTTTGTTGACATCTGTTTACAAGCAACGCTCTGATGTCAAAGCATCATACCGGTGTTTAAAGCTAAGCAAAAACTCATTGAACTGTCTCTGCATCAAGAGGTTTTTTAAAAATGCAATGCTCGGCCATTTAGAATAAAGGTTTGGATAGAGTGTAAAAGGTGATCGACGTAGGTCGTTTCTGTTTACAGCTGTTTACAACGAAGAAGTTTTTATTTCGGATTTGCCTTTTTTTTCAGCTCTCGAAGCGAAGCGGGAGAGAGCTGATGTTTACTGCGGCAGCTGTAAACATTTTATATTCTGATTGAATATAATTAGGCTTGTTTACTTGATGATAAATCGCTCATTTTCAATGACTTGCAAAATGACAGGTGATCAAGAACGGTCGGTATGGTGATGCATCGGGGTCGGTGTAGAGATTCAGGAAGGTCGTTTCTGTTTATAACAGTGACTGAAAGAGGTCGTTTTTGTTTACGCTTGTTTACGAGGAGGGAAGTTTTAAATGCGGATGGCGCTCCTCTAATATTCAGAATGCGAGAAAGATGCAAGCTGAACAGAGAGGAGAGCGAAGAGGGTCGTTTCTGTTTACAAGAATTTAGCTGCAAAGGCCCTTACCTTGTCGGAGACTTCCTTGGTGATCTGCCTTTTCTCATTTAGGAGATAGCTGACCATTTGGCCTGTAATTCCAAGATGGTTGCCGAATTGGCGGACGTTCATTTGCGATTTTTTATAGATTTCCCTGAATTCTTCTATATCGACGATTTTATTTTCTTTCTTCTCAAGGGCAGGGATTTCTTTGTTGGCTTGGATGAGCCTTACTTCTTGGCCGAACCATTCAGGAGGTGTCAATGTGAGAGAGCAGGCAAATGGATTTTGGCATTCTGATGGCAGCCCCTTTTCGCCTGTATGCGCCCATTCCCCTAGATATCCATGCTCTTTCATGTAGTTAAGCTCTGATTCGAGGGATCTGAGGTCGCGCAGCCTGTACTTGGTATCCGAACCTAAGTGGCACCATTCCATTAAATTCGTAACAGAAATCTTCTGCTGAGGGCTCATTCTCCAAAAGATCGCCAGCAAAGGGGTGAGATAAATGGTCAAGGGGTGTTCCCGATGGTTTTCCTGCGCGATTTTCTTAAGCAGCTTGGTATATTTTGCAGATTGGCCGTCTTTAGGATCGAAAGCATTCTTATACCAGAAGTCTGTAGCTCTAAGCTTGATTTTTTCGTCGATGATGACCTTATCGAATATTTCTTGCTGGAAGCCGTCGATGCTGAACAGCCTCTCCCCTCGAAGGACTTCGCTTTTTCCATCCTTCCTGCGCGCTGTAATGAAAAGGCTTTGGAAAATCCTGATGATTTCGCTAGCTGTCTTTTTCAACTCATGGTCGTAGGATCCGTTGGCTTTTTTCTTATGACCCAGCCTGGCCAAATGATCGTTCACGCTCCATATGAAATGGCCCTTTCTAAAATTTTCCTCCAAACCGATCAGCAAGCCTAAAAGATGCCGAAGGCCCTCGGCCCCGAAGGTGCGCTTGATGTACAATGCCAGGCTAACCTCCCTGAAATGAATATCGGAACGGAAAAGAGAGATATCGATCTGGGCTGATGCCTCTACTTTTGGGTTGTCGCTGATAACGGCGATATGCTTCGAACTGACTTCCTCTTTCCCACCTTCGTAGGATGTAGTCTTTTCCACTTTGATGATGGAAGAGAAGAATTCTTCCGCCTCTTTCTGCTCTTTTTCCGTCCATTCAGAATGGGGTTTTGTCAAAAGCTTTCTAGGAATCATGTCGGGTTTTCCTGCGAACATGGCTAGAAGAGTAAACATCAATGGGTGGGACGGAAGGGCAAAAGTGTCCTTATTCGAAGACTGCTCGACGATTTTTTCTATAGCCTCTTCAATCAGAGATCTTTGCGCAGTAGGCCCCATTTCACTGAGAATATTCTTCAAGGAAGAGAGCTGGTTGGGGGAAAAATCCTGGATGGAGGTGGGCGGAGACGTCCATTCGCTATTTTCCTGGCCGGAGGCTTCTCCTAAGGAGACGCCAAGCTTCTGCAAGTCTTCAACTGTATTGACATTGATAGTCTTTCCTGTGCGGTTGTCCACTACATGCAGCTTTTTCTTCACTACGGTGAGTTTGTAGTCAGGCTCGCTTTCTAACACGGCTGGAGGATAATTTTTCTCAGTTTCTTTCGGTGATTTCTTCTCTTTTTTAGATTTGGTTTTTTCCATAGATCAGCTTTTTTCCTTCAGTGTGGACAAGGGTCTGTCGAATACCAGGGATATGGTTTGATTGGACGGGCCGTTGCGGTTTTTAAGTACGACAAGGTCTAGATCGACCGTCCGGCCCATTGAGGAATCCCCTTTGGCCTCCGCGGTTTCTTTAGCTCCATTCCAAATGCCTAAAACGAGCTTTGAGTCGTTTTCGATATCGCCGGCTTCCCTTAAGTTGTCCAAGCGTAGGACTTCCGCTTTATTGGCGCCTCTGCCGAGCTGGGCGCCTAGTATGATGGGAACGGAATTGAATTTGGCTGTTTCTAGGATGGTTTCCGAGATTTTCTGAAGCTCCAGCTGCCTGGTGGAAGATTTGCCTCGGAATTTGATTTTTTGAATGTAGTCGATGAAGACGGCGCCCATTTTCCCACGTTCTTTAAGGCGCGCGATCTCTTTGCTCAAATCATCAACGAAAAATGGATAATCGCAGACCACAAGCCGGTAGTTTTCCGTCCAGGATTGCAAGGTAGCGATTGCTTCGTTGATTTTTGGAACTTTTGTTATTCCTCCGCGGATGTATCCTTCCAAATTGGCTAGATTGTTTGCTTCGCTAATGCATTCCCCGCTGAGAATATTCAAGATTTTCAATAGGATCTGATTCTTAGGTTCTTCATAGGAAAAGAAATAGAATTCACGGTCTGGATAAAGCTTGACCATGTTGACAAAGAAGTTAAGAAGGGTTGTTGTTTTTCCATGCGACGGCCTCCCTGCTATGATCGTAATTGCTTCTTGAGGGATCTGAATCGTTTTGTCGATGGATTTATAGCCTGTTTTCAAGCCTTCTTGGATATTCGACAAGTCTGCGCGCAGATTTTCCATCGTATACGGCTTAAGCCTGAAAGATTCCTGCTTCTCTTCTTTTTTCAGCTTTGAAAGCAATTGGGAAGCTTTGTGGACATCTCCCTGGGAAAGCAGCTCTTTTGCCTCCTCTAAGGAAAGCTTGTATTTTTCTGCGTCGTCGTGGGATTTCTGCTCTTTCAAGGCTTTTTCTAGAATGTCTTCCGATTCGGAAGGATTCAACTTAAAGATAGCCTCGATTTCTTGTTTGAAAATATTTTTGCTGAGTGCGTCGTCGAGCTGTGCATACGTTTTCGATGCGGAGCCAAGAGCTGAAAAACGGCCGATATCCGTTGCTAAGTCATGCTTGTAGGAAAAATAAGACGGCAGCCATCGAACGCGGGCCTGTGCGCCTTCCTTCAGCAGTTTTTTAAATGCTTCGGCTCCGTTTGCTTTGACATATTCATCCGGATCTTTATGCGGGGAAAGGAGGTGCGGAGGCAGGATGAAAGCTTTAATGCCGTTTTTCTCGAGAAGATCGGAAGCTTTTTTTGCTTTTTCCAGAGAGCCTATTTCCCCCTTGCTGTCCTTTGCATCGTTGTCGAACGCAATCACTACGCTTTCGATTTCGTAAATCTTAAGGCTTTCAATGTGTTTTGCCGAAAGCTCTCCTTGGCCTGTAGCTGCGATATTCTTGATTCCGAGGCTTGGAAGGTAGGCAGCATCCGGAAGGCCCTCGACCAAAATGATCTGTTTTTCCCTTCGGCATTTGTAAATATTGAATGGGTCGTCTTTCTTTAGCCCGGATGTATAGCTCCAACGATGGATTTTTCCCTCTGCATCGGAAACGCCTTCTTTTGCTGCAGCCCTTTTTGCAAAACCGGAGATCCGGCCGAATCTGTCCCTGTAAGGCAAAGCAACGCGGAAGAGGTCCCCTCCGTTTCCATTTAGTTTGATTGAAGCAGCCTCATGCTGCCTTTCCTTAGGAAGCTTGGATTTCAGATATTTTCTTATCTCCGCATCCTCAGGCCAATAAATCCATTCGGTCTCCTGGAGTTTTTGAGGATCACAGCCTCTGGATTCAACAAGATAATCGAAAGCTTCTTTGCCTTTCGGGGAAAGCAGGAGCTCCTTTCCATATTGGAAAATCAATTCAAAAAGATGGGAAGAGGAATAAGACGGCTTGGAGTCGGAAGCTTGAAATCCCCCCTTCTTGATTTCTTCGAGAAGATCCGAACGGAAAGTTTCTGCGAGGTACTTGCAGGATTCTACGAAATTAAGCCCTTTTTCCCTTTGGACAAGCTCGATGATATCGAATGACTCATTACAGCTGAAGCAGTGCAGATGGCTCCATCCAGGGCCTAATTTGCAGCACTGGGAGCTTTTCGATTCGTGGCCGGCAATGCACTTCCCTACCAAATATCCGCCGGTTGGTTTAAGGGAAAGCTTGTGGCGGAGGTCCAGATGGTCGATGACATCTTCGATCCTTATCGACGCTTTCAGTTTTTCTTTAGCCAGATTGCCGATCATGCTGCATTTCCTTGGAGTGTTATCTGTTGTTTTGCTCTTCTTCCATATTGATCAGCAGTTGGATTGCTTCGCAGATCATTTCTGATTTTTCAGTAGCCCTCCCCTGCAGGATCCTGTTTGCATAAAGGTCGTTGAATGCTTTATGGATGTCTTCGCGCAAATTGAATGTCATTTTGCAGGTCGGGATCCTCTGAGTTTTAGACGGCTTGCTTAAAATGGTCGGCTGTCTGGCTGGCTGAGGGTCTGGTCTGGCATCCATATGGGCCTCCATCCTTCCAACAGGGTGGACTGGTGTATGGCCGGCTGGATGGATTTGCGGAATAACAGCTTGCTGGAAGACAGGGGGTATGGGCATCTGTGCTTCTGGGTGAACGGCTGCATGGCTGGCAGGATTCGTGGATTGCTGGACATCCAGCTGGCTGGTTTGCTGAATTTCTGGATTGATTTCTTGCTGGCTTTCTGGTTTGCCAACCGCCTGATCTCCAAACATTTCGGACAGCCCCATCTTTTTCTTTTCATTGGCTTGAAGCTGTTTTTTAGTTTTTTCCTTCAGTTCATTAATTGACGACATTGGTTAATCTCCCCATAACTTCTTTCACTAAATTGTGGTATGCTTCCGCCCCCGAACATTTAGGATCGTGGTCGAACACTGCTTTGCTAGATTCTTGAGCCTCGCTCAATTTGACATTCTCCGGAATCTTTGTGTCGAAAACCTTCTCTCCGAAAATGTCCTTCAATGCATCCAGCACTCGCCTTGAAAGGTTGCTGCGGGTTTTATAGAAGGTGAGAAGGACTCCCATGATATCCGCGTGATGCTCCACCAAGCTGCCTGCTTTTTCATTTGTGCAGTTGATGGATTCCATGAAGGATTGAATTCCTGCAAGGCTGAAAAAGTCTAATTGCACAGGCAAAATGATGTGCTGCGCTGTTAGAAAGGCATTTGCCAAGAGAGTGTTGAATGTAGGGGAAGTGTCGATGATGATAAAATCATACTCTGCATTTTTCAGCTTTTTGCGTAGGACAAATTCTTTGGCTGTAGTTTGCGCTAATTTTACTTCAGCTGCAGAAAGGGAATTGTCCGAGGGGATTACATGCAGATTGTTAATATAAGAAGGTTGGATGACATCTTTAATAGAGCAATTGTCCTGGCATAAAAGTTCCGCGACTGTTTGCCGGTTCTCGGTCTTAATTCCCAATCCTAAGCTCGAATGGCCTTGAGGGTCTAAATCGACGAGAAGGACTTTTTTACCGGCGCGGGCAAGACCTGCGCTTAGATTGATGGAGGTGGTCGATTTTCCAACACCCCCTTTTTGATTCGAAATGGCTATTTTGTGCATCAGTTGAGTCCTTGCATTCCTTGAGTCCTTTGATTTTCCCCAACTTTAAAATAGGACGATATTTAAGTAAACAGTGAATTGATGATTTACTGGAATTAGGGGTATTGCTAAGATGAAAACACTTTAGCAAAACCGTTCAGATGAGGAAGGTAATGGCGAAAAAAAGCGGCAAGGAAAATTCCGAAAGTTCCGAGAAATCGAAAAGAGCACGCATTACATTAGAATGTTCTCAGGAAATTAGAAAATCCATACGGATTAGCGCAGCGCAAGAAGATAAAAGCATGAATGATTTCATTTTATCGATTGTTCTGGAGAAAATGCAGAAAGATAAAGAAATCGCCGGATCGGCAAAGTCCTAATTCCGGACTAAAACTGCAGCAGCGCATCGCGGGACTGCCATTTTTAAATCAAAAATAATTAAGAGAAAGAATGGATGGCCAGTCATCCATTTTGGAATAGGGGAAGGAAGTCAACCAGCTGGCCAACCAACTGGGTATCCGTAAAGCTGGCTGGCTGGAAACCCATATAACCAACTATCTTATTTTTAAAGTGTTAAGAGAGAGAACAAAAAATCAGTAGACTTTTGAGACGACAGAATGAGTTGAGGATTTTGCAAAAAAATGCAGATAGCGTCGTTATCTGCATCTCTATCCAATCACTTGAAAACGAGCTTTAGAACTAAAAAAAGCCAATAAAATGCAATAAAACTGCAAAAATGAGAGAAAAAATCTCATAAAAAAGAAAATTTAATGAATAAGGCGAAGCCTGCTTTATCTAGGATTGGTCATAATCTTCTGGAATGTGAAGATATCAGCAGCTAAAGATTGAGCCGGCACAGTTCCTGCTGTACGATTGATTCCAATGAAAGGAGTAATTGCCATTGAGGGGATGTTGGTTGTTATTGCTGCGCCTACGGAAGCGCCGTCGATTGTTGCAGTGACAGAATTGCCGGCGGCATTGATTGTCACGACAAGCTTATGCCATCCTGTCGTTGCTGCAATTGCTGTATTCCTGGTTGTCCAAACGCCTGCACTTCCGCATTCAAAGAACCAATTTCCGCTATTCAAGCCATTGGAATAAGCCAGGTAAATTCCATTTGTAGAGTGAGCCGTTGAAGCTGCCGGGCCTGTAACGTCTCCTATTCCTGCGCCAAAAAAATAAGTGTTCGTTCCAGTCGAAAGAGTGTTGATCTTGAAAATCCATGTAAACTCAATTGCTCCTTGTCCAACAACTATAGGAAAAGAGGATATAGCAAGCGATTGACCCATGTATAAAACAGCATTACCTGGGCTTGTTGTCAAGGCTGCTGTTTGGACTGTTCCGGGGTGGTTTGCATCTGAGTTTGCGTTTTGCGCGTTCCATTGGCTATTATTTGTCATCGTCCATGATTGCTCTCCGTTAATAACGGTGCCAGTCACTGCCGAGGAACAAAAATCATCCCAAAGCTCAACAATTGAAAGAGGGTCGAACAATCCTCCTGCATTAACATTGATTGTTGGGTTTCCTGCGATACCGTCTCCATTTGTGACGATAACGTTTGCTCCCCCTACGATTGTTCTGCCAGCCCAGCCGCCCGTTAAGGGATTAAAGACCTGCAATCCTGAAGTTTTTGCATTGTTTGAATTATTGCAGCCTGCCATATCCTCAATAAGGTCCGAATAGATAGTTCATGCCTGCAATTTTATAAAATTTGCCAAAAATTTTAAAGTATTTGCTGTCAGAATTCAATTCTTGGAGTAGGTGTGAATGATGTTTTGAATATTTTAGAGCTGGAAGAAATGCAGATAGCGACGCTATCTGCATTTATTTAGGATAATAAATAACCGTATATGAAGGAAATCCCGGCAGCCTGCAGAGAAACGACTTTCGAAGGTCCTCCTGCAACTTGTATCGTGAAATAGGCCGTATCATTTGCGTTCATTCGTGCAAAAATGCTTGATGCGATTTGCAGCGTTTGCGATGCCGAAGAAGGAATATTGGCTCCCATTTCAACAAGCCTATATTCTCTGGATGGAGTCATGCATTTAAGACAGTAAACGCTCATGCCCGGAACTAACCCTTGCGTATTGATTGAAGCGCCGAGCACATAATTTCCTAGAACCGGGGCAGTAAAAACACCGGTAAGAGGATTGTAGCTCAAACTTTGATCGAAAATGACATTGTCGCAAGGGATTTGGAATACAGTCCCGTCTCCTGTGACATTGCCTAAGCTGGCGTTAAGCTGAGCAAAAAACGCACACTGCAATGGACGCGTTACTTGATTATTTTTAACTATAATCGGAGTGTTTATCGAATTATGATTTACCAACTTTCGATTCCTTTATTTTATTGTTGGAAACACCCCCGCAAACGCATTGCCATTACCAAAAACTACGAGGCTTGTTCTTGAGGCTTTTCTTCAGGTTTATTGCTTAGAGAATCCAGAAGCCTTCCCTTCACTCCGGCATGATCGAATGGGATAAGGGGATCGACCCAGATGTCCACTCCTGCTTCTCTCGCTTTACGGCAAAAGACATAGTCCTCGCCCCAGAATTCCCCATCCCAAAGTTCTGTATTGAAAAACATCCATCCTGCAGCATGCTTCATGCTCTCGTGCTTCGGTTCGAAATAAAGCTCCGGAAACTTTTTCATCATTTTTTCAATGACGCTTCGTTTAATAAGCATGAAACCGGCTGGAATGTATTCCATTTTCAAAAAATTGCCTTCCGAAACAATAGATTGGTCAGGATTGTGGACTGGTCTGAATGTGAAGGTTTTCCCATCCCGCGAAGGATAAACACCGCCGATGAATTCCCTATCGTCTAAAAGCAATTTAACTACTGCTTGGCAAGGCCAGCCAAGATCTGAGTCGATGCAAAGCAAGTGCGTGCAATCGCTGTCCATAAACGCTTTTAATATTCTATTTCTCTCTGCCACCAATAACGATCCTGATGTGGTGATGTTATAGGTGACTTGAATTCCATGAGACAGAAGCAAATGGGTTGTCTCAGTCAAGGAGAGGGCATACGGCACATGGCATCTGCCATCGTATGCAGGAGTTGAGATCATGACTTTTTTCATAGTTAAGTTGCCTTTATATATAATGATCTTTTGAAATTTGAGACGCCTTCGTATGTAATAGCTGTCTGATTATCGAGAGGCAGTTGGAATTGGGTTGAAGTGTTGTAAGGA
>Ga0075163_10010329_pt1 | contig 12211 bp, 9 predicted proteins | sample JI1023141ADNA_FD_71478 | JGI IMG/M metagenome (GOLD analysis project Ga0075163, IMG submission 71478) | Wastewater effluent complex algal communities from Wisconsin, to seasonally profile nutrient transformation and Carbon sequestration -... | ecosystem: Engineered > WWTP > Effluent > Algae...
AGAGCCCAAAAAAGCTGGATCTGAAACGCAAGAACGCACAAACGCATCTGGGTTTCAGCCAGGGCCCGCATTTCTGCCTTGGCTCGCCTTATGCGCGGTTGGAACTGAACACGGCTTTCCGCACGCTGGTGCAGACTTTCGATGACATCCGTCTCGCGCCCGACGCACCACCGCCTTTGCATGTGCCGGGCCTGTCGCTCCGGACGCTCAAGGCCCTGCCCATCACCTATCGCCGCATAGCGAATTGAAGGACGCCACAATGAAAAACGGCGTCGCCCGCGCGACCTTATCCGTGGACGCGATCCAGACCATGCTGAACGCAGGCGTGGCGCGCGCCAAGGCGCTGAACGTCAAGGTGCATATCTGCATCATGGATGCAGCCGCCAACGTTGCCGGTTTTATCAGCTTTGACGGCGCGCCATTGATCGCCGCAACAACAGCAAAGCGCAAAGCCATGACGGCCGTGCACACAGGCATGACTACGGAAGCGTGGAAGAACTATGTCAACTCGATCCCGGCTTCGGAGTTGAAGATCATTGATTCGATCGAAGGCTACATCGCCGCAAAGGGCGGCTATCCGGTCATCGAAGACGGCTTTGTGCTGGGCGGAATCGGGATTTCCGGCGCCAATCAGGAAATCGACGCCGACATCGCCGAAGCGATGCTGGCGGCGATAGCCTAAGAGACGTCGCGCGCCGGCAAGTCAAAAGCCCGCGCCAGCAATTCGTGCGAACGTCGGCGATCCCTTGGATCGGCGATCATGTTCTGCACGATGATTTCATCCGCGCCACTTTCTTCAGCCATCTGCAGCAACGTGTCGCGCACGCGCGGCGGTCCGCCCGCCACAAAGCGCGGCCAGCGGCCGCTGATGATCGCGGTGGGTTCGTCGCGTTCGTCGGCTCTCATCTCGCGCGCGGCGTCTTCAATCGAGGGAACCATCGCGCCGCCGCCAATCCGCCGCAGCCGCGCGTAATAGCCCTTCACGGAGGAGGCCAGTCGCTCGCCCTCTTCGTCGGTCTCCCCGACCGACACGTTCACGCCAAGCATCGCCTGCGGCGCCCCGGCGCCGAACTGCGTCGGAGTAAAGTGCCGGCGATAGGATTGCAGCGCCATGGCGGCGGCAGGCGGGTTGATGAAGCCCGCGAACGAATAGCCGATACCCAATTGCGCCGCGAACTGCGCGCCGCCGGGGCTTGAGCCCAATAACCAGGCCTCGGGATTCGATTCTACCGACGGCATGAGCGGCTTATCGGCAAACGGATGCCCGTCCGGAAAGGCATTGTGCAGCCACGCTATGACTTCCGAGAGCTGCGCACCGTAATCATCAACGGATCGCGACTGCCGATCACGCTTGAGCGCAACATCGATCATGGGCCCAGCCGTCGCGCGCCCAATGCCCAAATCAATGCGGCCCGGATACATCGCCTCCAATTGCTTGAACATCTCGGCCACCTTGAACGGGCTGTAGTGGTTCAGCAGCACCGCGCCAGAGCCGAGACGAATTCCTTTTGTCAAAGCCGCCGCAGCGGCGATCAAAAGCTCTGGATGATGCGACGCTTGAGACGGCGCCATGTGGTGCTCAGCGAACCAGATGCGGTGAAAGCCCAAGGCGTCGGCGTACCGCGCAGTCTCTACGGCATGGTGCAAAGCGTCGGTCGCCCCGCCGCCGTCCTTGATGGTGGCCAATTCAACAATCGATAGTTTCACAAGCCACGTCCCCCCGGCGCGCCGCCGCTAACTACGCCGCCGCATCCGCGAGCATCTGTTTGGCGATCTCGTGCTCGCCCATGATCACGCGATTGGCGCCGCTGGACGTAATGTGCTGCACTTCCTCATCCAGATGCGCGCGCGCCACGATCCGCAAATCACCACGCAGCTTGCGAGCATGAGCGACAATCTCCCCTGCTTCCAGACCATTTGGCACAGCCACAAGCAGCAAACGCGCGCGATCAATTCCCGCGGCTTTCAACACACCCTCGCGCACCGCGTTCCCAAGAACACCCGTACGGCCATTCGCACGCAGATCCTCAATCCGTTCGATTTGGGAATCCACCACCACAATGGGCGTCCCTTGAGCACTCAAGGCTTCTCCTACGCGACGGCCCACGCGCCCGTAGCCCACAACGATGACGTGATTGCTCTCTTGAGCCACGAAGGGCGCGTCACTGATATCGGCGACATTCTGCGCCGCCTTTTCCGCTTCCCGCTGCGTGCGTTTGGCCCGCATCCGGTCCGCCACGACAAAAATAACGGGGTTGAGCGTGATCGACAGAATGGCGCCCGCAAGAACCAGATCCTGCGCCTCTTTCGGGATGAGGTCGAGCTTCAGGCCGAGCGTCATCAGAATGAAAGAGAACTCGCCGATCTGCGCCAGACTGGCGGAGATCAGCAGCGCCGTATCCACCGGATAGCGGAACGCCCGAACGATGAGGAACGCCGCAATCGACTTGCCCAGAACGATAATCGTCACCGTCGCCAGCACAGCCAAAGGCTGCTTGATCAACACTTCCGGATTGAACAGCATCCCGACAGACACAAAGAACAGCACCGCAAACGCGTCACGTAACGGCAACGTGTTTTCCGCCGCCTGATGGCTGAGTTCCGACTCCTTCAGAATCATACCCGCGAAGAAGGCGCCGAGCGCGAACGAAACGTCGAAGAATGTCGCCGCCCCAAATGCGATCCCAATCCCGATAGCGAGCACCGCAAGCGTAAAGAGCTCGCGCGAGCCCGAACTGGCAACCCGCGCAAGACACCAGGGAATGATACGGCGACCGGCCACGAACACGATGACGACGAACGCTGCAACCTTACCCAAGGTCAGCGCAAGAGATGCCCATACATTGGTGCCCGCGAGACCGGCCGCTTCGTTGCCCGGCAAAATCTGCGCCACCACAGGCAACAGAACCAATGCAAAAATCATTGCGACGTCTTCGACGATGAGCCAGCCAATCGCGATATGGCCGCTACGGGTATCGATCAGATTGCGCTCTTCAAGCGCGCGCAGCAGCACCACAGTGCTCGCAACAGACAGCGCCAGACCGAAGACAAATCCACTCGCCAGCGGCCATCCAAGGATCGAGGACAGACCAATGCCCAAAAGCGTCGCCACGGCGATCTGCCCCACAGCGCCGGGGATCGCGATCTTCCGCACAGCGAAAAGATCTTTGTATGAAAAATGAAGACCAACGCCGAACATGAGCAAAATGACGCCCATTTCCGCGAGTTCCATCGCAATATCCGTATCTGCGACGAAACCTGGCGTGAACGGACCAACCACGATCCCCGCGAGCAGATAACCGACAATTGGTGAGAACTTCAGACGATTGGCGATGAGTCCGAAAAGAAATGCGACAACGAAACTCGCGGCGATGGTAGCGATAATAGGCGTGTGATGCATTCAGCCACCATAGAGAAGCGATGATCTGAGACAACCCAAGATCGAGGAAAAATGAGCGGCTGACGGTCGCGCGTTCAATATCTCGCGACTGACAAGGCATTTCAGGTGGCGCGTCAGCCGCGCGCACCGCGCTCCAGATCGGATGCAAGCATAGCGCTGGCCGCAGGATTCAGACGCTGGCGATAAACCTGCACATTTTCGAGCACGCGTTGGACGTAATTACGCGTCTCACCGAACGGAATGCTTTCGACCCAATCAATTGTATCAACGCCCTTCAAGCGCGGATCGCCATACTGACCGATCCACTGCTTCACGCGGTTCGGCCCCGCATTGTAAGCGGCGATGGCGAGCACATAAGAGCCGTCGAACTCACGCAACATCTGCGTCAAATAGGCTGAGCCCAGCAACACGTTATAGTCTGGCTCCGCCGTCAATCGGCCCAGCCCATATTTCTCACCGACGCTTCTGGAGACCTGCTGCGCCGTCGCCGGCATAACCTGCATCAGACCGCGCGCACCGGCGGGACTGATGACGCGCGGATCAAGCTCGCTCTCCTGACGCGCAATCGCCATGATCAGCGCAGGCTCAGGCCCTGCGGCCAATGCACGATCGTTGATCCGCATCAGAGGATAATTGGCGTCCAAAGCAAACACGCCGCGCCGCGCGCCGGCCTTTGCAGCGCGGATTGCGACGCCCGGCTGATCATTGGCGCGCAGAACGGCGGCCAATTGCGCAATGTCCTGCGGCGTTTCGACAGCGCTCGCGATGGCGGGCGCCAAAGCACGCACCGCCACGCCGTCGCCGGACTGTCCAGCCCAGACGAGCGCGCGCATCATGGTCTGCAGCGCAGATCTGTCGGCCATATCCGAGACCAGGGAAATATTTGTCGGCTGCACATCCACGGCGCTGCTGCTAGGGCCAGACAACTGCCCGTAGAAAGTGAAGTTGAACGCGGAAGCCTGACGCGCCGCGACTTCCGCCGAGGCGCTTTGGCCAAGCGCGCGCTCGGCCTGCGCCAGCCAGTAATAGCCGCGCGATAGACTAACGGGCGTGCTGACGCGCTCCGTCAAACGTTGAAAGTGATCGCGCGCAATTTTGGGATTGTTCAACTTTCGTAACGCGAGCCAGCCCGCCATCCATTCAGTATCGGCATAGGTCTCACCGCGATCCAGACCCGTCACCGAGACAAGGCGATACGCCGCCTGCGCATCCCCCGCGTTCAGGGCTGCAGATGCATTGCGGCGGCGCTCGATCGCGATGGCGGTGCGCGCGCTTTCCGGCGCCTGCAGGGGATCGATTTTCGCCGCCAGCGCAATCGCGGCTGCCGAATCGCCCGCCAAACGGCGGCGCTGCACCTCTGCGAGCATGAGTCCAGGATGCTGCTGAAGCGCACCGCTCAATGCTTGATAGGTGGACGCATTCCTGTTGACGGCGATCGCGCTCCAGGCCGTCAAGCGCTCACGCGTCCTGGCGTCAAGGCTACCCGCAAGACGGCCAGCGCGATCGAACTCCCGCTGCCACGCGAGCGCTTCGGCACGCTTCTCCAGATCGGTTGTGGGCAGAGCCGTCAGAAAGGCCGCCAACAGAGCGTCGCCGGATTCATTGCTCAGCGCCGAGTCCGCCAAAGACCCGCGCGCCTCCGTCAAGGCTTTGCTGGGATTCCCCGCTTCCCGCAGAGCGAGCGCCAGTTGCGCGCGCTGATCCGCGCTGAGGCTTCGCTGCCGCTCGTACCAGCGCACGCGCTCGGCCGGGCTCGCAGCAGCAATCGCCGCCGCTGTTTTGGCGCGCGTCGATTCCTCACGCGGCCATTGCCCCGGCAAAGACAGCGCGGCGTCGAGTTCCTGAAAACTAGCTTTGGAATCGCCGATTGCAACGCGCCACAGGATTGCGTTGCGTACGGCTTCATCTGTCGCACAGGAAAGCCCGCTGCGCGCGCCCATCCAATTTCCCGCCGACGCCGCTGCGAAAGCAGCGCGCGCACAGGATTCCTGATCCGCCCGCAAGGGCGACAAAGTGAGCGAGGGAACGGGCGCGCGGCCAAGCGACGCGGCAGCATCCGCGGCGGCAGGCACGTTCTGGACAGGCGCTTTGGTGATGCGCGAACTCACCGGGCCGGCAAGCGACACGCTGAGCAGCAGAACAGAACATAATCGGGCAGTGCGAAGCATCATGCCGATTTTTTCCTGTTTCGCGCTTTAATGGAAAATGAACGCAGCGCTTGAACAGGGGCCGGCAAAGCCAGAATCCCGCAATTGCCGCAATAAAGCGCAATGATTGGCCTTCGCGTTACAGCGATTTAATGGCCGCACGTTCTAATCATTACAGATCGCTCATCTAAACAGCGCGCAGCAACATTACAGAGGCGCAACAATCAACGACTCAATCTTGCGCGTGCGCCACATCCATCGCCGCCCAATACGCGAACACCATACAGCTGCCGATCGGCGTGCCTGGCGCTGGATAATGCTGCCCCGACGCAGCAGCCATCGTATCGCCAGCCGCGTAAAGGCCCTTGATCACTGAGCCATCTGCACGCAGCACGCGTGCGTGCGCATCCGTCTTCAAGCCGCCTTTGGTGCCCAGATCGCCGAGCACCACTTTCGCCGCGTAGAACGGGCCGGTCTTGATCGGGATCAGGCAGGGATTGACCTTCCCCACCATCTTTCCGGGACCATCGCCCGCTGTATGCTCCATGATGGTGTTCTGCTGCATCACCGCCGGAAGCTCCTCGGCAATGTAGACGTCGTAGGGCGACTCGCCGCGCTGGAAGTCCGTATCCTTACCGGTTTCACAAAAGCCGTTGAAGCGCGCGACCGTCGCCTCCAACCCACGCGCGGATACGCCAATCTTCGCAGCCAGATCATCCAGCGTGTCGCCTTTGAACCAAAGCCCGGCGCGCTCATAAACTTCGAAATCCAGAATCGGCATGGAGATAGCGACGGACGGCACGCTGTCGCCAAGCGATGCATCCCAAATCCACCACACGGGAACAGACTCCGTCGCACGCATCTTCCGGCCGAAGCGGTCATAGGGGCCTGTTTCATTCCCCACGCGCTGGCCTGACGTATTGACCATGATGCCGCCATTGACGGCCGCAATGAATCCCGTACGGCCATTGGGCTGCAACAAGCCTGGCATGTGCCACATCTCATCCATCAGATCGGTCGCCGCGCCCAGCGCGATCCCCGCGCGGATCGCGTCACCCTGCCCACCGGGCGCGCCCGCCGACCAATCCGCGGCGCCGGGCACGGCGAAATCATCGCGCATGGCTTGATTGCGCTCGAAGCCGCCCGCCGCCATCACCACACCGCGCCGCGCGCGAATATTGATAGGCCCGTTCTCCGTCAGCACCACAGCGCCGATCACGCGGCCGTCTTTCTCGATGAGCGTGTCGAGGCGGCTGTTCAGTCGCAGGCGCACGCCCGCGTCGCGACAAGCCAACAGCAAACGCCCCACCAGCGAGCGCCCGCCATTCATCGTGTCCACTTCTGGCAGGCCCGCGATGTCCTGCGGCATCTGTGTACGGACCTTGTCAGCGAACTCGCCTGCTTCGCCGAGCGGCAAAGGCAGGGTCAGCACATCTCGGCCGCGCGCATGGGCAGGCGGGCAGCCGATGTCGGCGTAATAATCGGGAAACGCGAACCAGAAGAATTTGATATGCGGGCTGCGCTCGAGATACTCGACCACCTTTGGACCGCAGCGCACGAAGGCCTCCTGCAGATCGCGCGGTGTGCGGTCGCCCACCACCTGTTTGAAATAGTCAAGCGCCATGTCGTTGGTGTCGTCGAGACCGTCACGCTGCGACGCTTGATTGCCCGGCAGCCAGACCGCGCCGCCGGAATAGCATGTCGTACCGCCGAACTTATCGGTCGCCTCGACCAACAATGTATCGAGACCTTCCGATGCCGCGACGAACGCCCCCGTCAAAGCGCCTGCGCCGCTGCCAGCAAAAAGCGCGTCGCACTCCAGATCCCAATGCATGGCGATAAACCTTTTAAACTTAGAAGCTGGCGTCGATGCGCTTTAAAACGTGACGACAGAACTTCGCCATCTCCGCCGGATCGTCGAAATAATTCGACGGCTTGATAGCAATCATGTCGCAGCCCTGCGCCACCAAAGTCGGTAGATGCGCATCGAGGGTCGCATCGAAGTCCGCCGGCCCGTCCTCGGGGAATTCCGGCACGAGCCAGCCCGCGATTTCAAGATCGTCGGCATTGCGACCCGCCGCGGAGAATGTCTTCGCAAGCAGCTTTTTGTCGTCCTCACTCAAACCAAAGCCCATGAACAGGCCATCGGCGTGCGCGACGATGCGCTTCAAGAAGCTCGGACGGAATTCCATCCCGCCGAACCAGAGCTTCAAACGGTTGCGATCAGGCTTGGGTGAGAAATACGTGTCCGCGAACTGGTAGAACTCACCTTTGAACGAAGAAGGCGTGTCTTCCCACAGCGTCTTCCAGATCGCCAGATGCTCATCCAGACGGCGGCCGCGCGAATGAAAATCCACCTGTAGCGCGCGATACTCTTCATCTTGCCAGCTCACTGTCGGCATGACGGTGAAGCGGCCATTGGAGATCAGATCCAGGGTCGCGAGATCTTTCGCCAAAGGAATGGGATGGCGCAGCGGCGCTATCAAGGCCGCAGAAATGATGCGAATGGTGGATGTCGCCCCCGCCATCGCCGCCAGCTTGATGAGCGGGCTGGGCCAGGGAATCGCCGGGTCTTGCATGCCCGGCATCACAAATTCACGCGGATTCTTCGGCCGGCCCAACGCGCCGGCGCTTGGCCCCATCACCACGTGCTCACTAACGAACAGGCCTTCAATGCCTTCGCCCTCGGCGATCTTGGCGAATTCGATATGGCGATGCTCCTGATCCTCCGGGAGCAAAGTGAACAGCTCGCTCATGGCGAGCATCACTTTCGGCTTGGCGCCGTTCTTGTTCATTGGAATCCTCCCGAAGCGCTCAAGCCTTTGCCGCGATCTCTGTTTCCCAGACAGAGGCAGCGTAAGACGTATCGACCTCCATCTCGAAACGCGCCGTCGATTGCGGACGCACCTCCGCGCGATCGACGTAGAATTGATCGTACCAGGCGCGCAGGCGATAGATTGGCCCGTCTTCTTCGGTCGCCAGTGGGTTATCGATGCGCGCTTTACGCTCCCAGATGCGAACATCCTGATAGGTCGAATATTTGAGGCCTTCGAAGTTCGCCTTATGGCGCTTCAGACTCTCTTCCGCGCTGAGACCGGGCTTTCTGTGCGTCAGCACGCCAAGGCCGAGACGGAACTTTGTGGGCGTGATCGGGAGGATCGACAGGAAAAGCACCGAATAGAGAACGCCGATCTCTGGAAACCGCCACCACAGATAATCGACGGAATAAGCCGGGCCGTTCCAGGTCGATTCAGAGCGCAACACGCCGTGGATCTTCTCCGGATCGCCCTCGTAGTGAATGTCACGATTATAAGCCGGCGCTATATTGCCGGACTCGTATTCCATGATCTGCGTGGCGACATGGTTCTCGAAGATATTCTTGAAATAGCCGGGGATCGTCCCGCCCTGGCGTTCGCCATGCACATAAAAGAAGTGCGGCATGTCCACCAGATTGTCGATCAGTTCACGCGGATGGTTCTCGATGATCGTCTCACCCCACTCCCAGTCCTCGCTCCATTCGTCGCTATAGGCGCCAGGAATGCGCGGAACCTCGACGTCGGGCGGCAGGCCTTCGGGGTCATGCCAAATAATAAGATGCTTGTTAATCTCGCGCGTTTCCCAGGCGCGCGTCTGCGCGCCTTGCGGGATGCGCTTGGAATACGGCACCAGCACGCACTCGCCCTTGCCGTTCCAGCGCCAATCGTGAAACGGACACGCGATCGCATTGCCCTCGATACGGCCATCCGACAAATCGCCGCCCATGTGCAGGCAATGCGCATTCAGGACATTCAGCTTGCCGTCTTCGCTTTGGAACACCACCAGCTTGGTCCCGAACGCCTCGATAGCGTGCGGCTTGCCGTCCTTGAACATCGACGCCGGACCCAAGCAATGCCAACCGCGCGCATAGCGCGTCGGAATCGGCGCCGCCTCGATCGCGCGAAATCTCGCCGGCTGCGCTTGGGAAGATGTGTCCGACATGTCCGATGCTCCCCATCAAGTCAATTACGGTACCATTATTACGCAAATACGAAGCGATGCGTGTCCAAGTCAAGCCACGACCTCCGATCCGGCTCTTGCCCCACCCGAACCCGCCGGACTGAAGCCCACGGCAGCAAGCTTACACCGCCCTCTCCGAATAAGCCCGCACCACATCACCAAGCGCTTTCAGGAAGCCATCAAACTGGCGCCGCTCTTGGGCGTAGAACATCAGCGGAAAATCGAACTCCGTCGCCCCTGCCTCAATAGACAGATGCAGGTGATCGATCGTGCTGGCGAGGTCCGGCGCGCCGCTGGCATCGTACTGGATCGGCGGCGCAGCGCGAACGGGTATCGCGCGTTCGATCCCGTATTGATTAAACAGCGCCTCCTGCAACGCCGCTCGGCCTTCCGCGATGAATTTTGGATCGGGATAGATGCATGACCATCCGCCGCCGAATTCCGCGAAAAAGCGGGCATTGGCCGGAACCGGCGCCAAACCGAACCACAATTTCAACGGCGAATTCGCCGCATCACCGGGCAGCCCCGGTACACACCATATGTCGTCAAAGTTGACATGCTCGGAATGATAACTGGCGGGTCTTTGGTGCCACAGCGCGCGGCACGCTTTCATCTGATCGAACAACACATCTGAACGGCCGGCGAATTTCACGCCGCTGGCCTGATACTCCTCCCGCATCCAGCCCGTACCGACACCAAGCTGAAAGCGGCCATCGGAAAGGCCGTAGAGCGTCGCCGCCTGCTTGGCCAGCAAGGCGGCCGATCGCAAAGGCGCGATAATAACATTGGTCAGCAGATCCACACGGCTTGTAGCGCCCGCGATGGCGGACAGCACCGCCATCGGTTCTGGCCAGCTTGCCGATGAATCGAGCGCCCAGCCCCCGAAAGGATAGACCACGTCCTTCCCGAACACGACATGATCAGGCATCACGATGCCGTCGATCCCGGCATCCTCGATCATCCGCGCGGCGTCCACGAACGCGCGCACCTTGCCGCCGAACAGCTGATCCGCCGACAGCATGTTCACATTGATCTTGATCGCAGACGGCATCAGGGCAACTCCGGATGGCGAGCGCGCACCCGCTCCAATGAATTCATGATCGCATCGAAACGCTCCTTCAACAGATCGCGGGCGCAGGGATGGGTGATGGCGTAAAGCTCGTTGTCCTCGACCGCTTCCAGCGCCACCTGCGCCACTTGATCGGGCTCTATGGTGATCGCGCTCGATGGGGCGGCGTCGATCAGCTTTTGCAAAGCTTCGGCGGACATGCTGCGCGCATCGGGGCGGTTACGTTCGCTGGCGACAATCGCCGTGTTGACCGACCACGGGCATAGCGCCGTAATGCCGATCTTCCGGTCCGCCAATTCGGCGTGCAATGTTTCGGTCAGCGCAAGGACGCCATATTTTGACGCCGCATAAACGCCGCAACCGGGACTTCCGGCGACGCCGCGCAATGAGACGGAATTGAGAATGTGCGCGGGACGCGCCGCCTCCAGCATCCGCGGAAGAAACGCGTCGAGGCCATGGAGCACGCCGTAGAGATTGACGTCGAGCACCCATTTCCAATCCGCCGCCGTTGCATTGACCAGCGGCCCAAGCACCAGCACGCCCGCATTGTTGCACAACAGGTCGCAGCGGCCGAATTCGCTGTAGGTCCGCTCGGCAAAAGCACTCAGATGCTCGGGTTTCGTGACGTCAACCTGCTGCGCGAACGCACGCCCACCTTTATGCTGCAGGAGGCGCACTGTTTCATCCGCAGCGGCGCTTTCGATGTCCGCGATTGCGACATACAAGCCGCGCGCGGCGCAGGCAAAGGCCAGCGCACGGCCAATGCCGCTTCCGCCTCCGGTGATTACGGCGACCTGCCCTGCCTCGATACGCATGGGCCCTCCCTGTAAGATCGTTGGCCCAAGCACACATCGCGCGCAGGGACGCACAGAGGCTATGAGATCGAGTAAATAATTACAACACTGTTGCGGTTTTCAAGGATGCGCTAAGAAGCGCCGCCAAGAGAGGATTTGCGCACCGATGGCCGATCTGAACGACGCCCTGGAAAACTATCGCCGCCTGCGCGAGACCTTCGTCTGGTCAGTACCAGATAATTTCAACTTCGCGCGGGACGTCGTCGACAGATTCGCCCAGGACCCCGGCCGCCCGGCGACCCTTTACCGCGACGCCAACAATACCGAGACTCGCTTCACCTTCGCCGAGATGAGCGGGGCCATCCACCGCTGCGCCGGGTTATATGAAACGCTGAACATCGTGCAAGGCGAGCGCGTCATGGTGCTCCTGCCCCGTATTCCACAATGGCAATATGCGGTGGTCGGGGCGCTGGCTTCTGGCGTGATTGCAGTGCCGACCTCGATGGCGGTGCTCTCTACGCGCGACATCCAGCACCGCGTCAATCACAGCCGCGCCTGCGCCATTGTCGCGACGGCGGAAGCCGCGCCGATGATCGATTCGATCCGCGCCGAAATGCCAACCCTGAAGCATTTTCTGCTGGTGACCGACGGCGAACGCGCGCCAGACGGCTGGATTGATTTCGACGCGGCGCTGGCGGCGGCGACGCCTTCACAGGGGCGCATCACAAACGCCGCCGATCCGGCTTTAATCTATTACACCTCCGGCACCACCGGAAATCCAAAAGGCGTGCTGCACAATCACAGC
>Ga0075163_10010330_pt1 | contig 12211 bp, 11 predicted proteins | sample JI1023141ADNA_FD_71478 | JGI IMG/M metagenome (GOLD analysis project Ga0075163, IMG submission 71478) | Wastewater effluent complex algal communities from Wisconsin, to seasonally profile nutrient transformation and Carbon sequestration -... | ecosystem: Engineered > WWTP > Effluent > Algae...
CAGCTCAACGCCGTGGTGGTGAGCATCAACCTCGGCGTCACCTCCGGTGCCTACAGCTCGTTTGCCCGCGCGGGCGAGCCGGTCTTCAAGACCATCCTCGAGAAGACCCTCTCCACGTTGGCCATGGGTGGTACCCCGACGCTCTCCGCCGGGCGCGTGGCCCTCTCCGCCTGGAGCGCCGGCTTCGGCGCCCTTCGTCCGCTGCTGCAATCGGCCGCCGTGCGCGACCGAGTCGATGCGGTGCTCATCGCCGACGGCATGTTCAGCGCCTTCGTGAATCCGCAGATGCGCACCATCCACACCGATGGTCTCAGCGGCACGTTCGCGTTCGCCCGCGCGGCGGTCGCGAGGCAGCGCATGTTCGTGTGCACCCACACCGCGATCCCCACGGTGGAGTATGCATCGGTGGCCGAGACCACCAAGGCCCTGCTCGACGATCTGGGCGTGCCCAAGAAGAGCCTTACCGGCGATCCCCGGCAGCCAAGCTACGAGGCCAAGCGCGGCCTCTTTACCGCCCTCGGCTACGCCGGCGCCAACAAAGAGGCGCACATCGACCAGATCAAGTTCATGGGCGAGAACATGTTCAAGCCCCTCCGCGAGCGCTGGAACAAGCCGGTGGCCACCACCCTCGCGCAGACCGGCATGTCGCTCGAGCACGTGCCCTGAGCGGCGCCCTGGCGGGGTAGCCGGAGGCTCCCGGCGCTTCCAAGCTCCGCGGGCATGGGGCGGGCGCTGCTTCGTGCGAGCAGGCGTTCGCGCGTGCTTCGAGCGTCCGTCGAGCAACGTTGCCGCGTGCCGGCCGAAGAGGTCTCTCAGGAGGCCTCGCCATGGATTCGGTAAGTCGTACGTCGTCTGGAAACGCCGGAGTGAGTCGCTCGAGGGATGACGAGTCGGTATGCAAGCCGACCCCCGAGCAAGATGATGCAGCGCGCAAGGCGCGGGAGAAGGACGAAGAAGCACGGCGTGACGCCTGGATCACGCAAACGCCCAACACCTCAGGAATGACAGATCGCCGCGCTGCGTCGCGGAATGTCGAGACGCGAATGACGCCGGTGCCCACGGCGGCGGAGCGGCAATCTTGGGCGCTGAACCACACGAAGGGCAACGACCGACCTATCAAATCCGACCCGGTGGGGAATGCTATTGCCGGGAGCATCGCCAGCCTCGGGGTGAGCTCGCTGGTCAGCGCGGGCACTGGTCTAGCAGAGCCGCTGCTTCACCACGTTGCAGTGGAGGGCTGGGCAGCGGTTGCCACGGAGGCCCCGCATGTGGCCGAGGAGATGAACGAGGAGGAGCCAAAGGCCAAGCTCGCTACCTACCCCAAGGAGCGGATGGTCGATCGCACCGTTCGCGGTTCCAAGGAAGCTCCGAGCCCGGTCGGTAAGTCCGACTCCGGGGGCGCGAGCGTGCCTGTTGCACCTGCGAACCGGAGCGATGCACCGCCTCCCGCCGATACTTGCAGCAGCCATCAAGGTCCGTTGCCCCCGCCGGCTCCGTGCCTTCAGCGGCGCATTCAGGGCTAAGTGCGCCGCCGAGTACCCCTTCGCTATCAGACTCCCGGCATCGAGCGTGTCAATCAGACGTGGGTAGCGAAGCGCGCCGAACGGTTTCGAGAGTGGGCGTCCAGCTGTGACTTGTTTCCGGACGGCCCCGGTGGGTTCGCAGGCCGAATGGCAGGATACGACGTTCGGGTGCGCACCACGTTCGTCCGCGACTGTGCGGGGCCCGTACGCCTCGTCGTCCTTCACCCGAGTGTCTTGCCGCTTCCGGCGAGTGCTTCGAGCCACCACGCCATCTGGCAGCCGTTGTTCGAGGCCACTCCGGTCGAGAGGGTCGAGCGCGACGATGGCGGCTACACGCTCATCTTGCCGTGGAACACGGAGCCCGAAGCGCTCCCAGCGCTTCTCGGGTTCTTCTCGAGCCTGCCTCGAGAAGAGCGAAGGGGGTACCGCGGATAGCGGTGGCGCGCTCCGTGCAGGTTACATCGACGTAACGCCGAGCGCCGGACGGGGGACGTAGCGGGCAGGCGGTTTTCCCCGGCGAAGAGCGGGATGATCTCGCGGTTCATACCATGGCCCGCGCGATCATGGGTGGTGCGATGCCCCGCAGCGAGCGCCTCGAACGCGAGGAAGTTCGCGCACTTGGCGCGCCGCGACGGGCGGCACGACGGTTGCGTAGCGCTCCCCCATGCGGCGCTTCGCTTCCCCCATCGTCGTCTCTCTTTTCGCTGCGGCGTGTAGCTCCAGCGCCGACCCCGAGATCCCGCGCACCGAGGGCGCACCCACTACCGGAACGCTCGCGCCGGCCACGTCGGTGTCGCTGGGCGACGCGCAAGCGCTGGCGCTGGGCACCGTGCAAGGCGCCGCCGTCGTGGGTACCTCGAAGGGCGTCCTTCGCGCCACGCTCCTCGGCGACAACGCGGTCGCGCCGGTGCCGGTGGTCGCGAACGCCGGTGAGCCCAACGCCATCGGCGCCGCCACCAGCTTCGCGCGCCGGGGTGAGACCGGTTGGTTCGTGGTGGGCGACAACGGCCTGTTCCTCGACGCGGCCTCGGCCCTGGCGCCTTCGCCGCTCACCGCGTCGCTCACCGGCCGCAAGGTGCGCGGCCTCGACGTCACCGGCGCGGGCGATGGCGAAGCGCTCTGGTTCTCCAGCGACGACGGTGCCTTCGTACGCCGTGGCAGCTCGCTCACCACCCTGGCCATCAGCTCCGGCAAGGTCGACGCTGCGGTGGGCATCGACGGGCATCGGGCGCTCCTCTTCGGCGGTGGTACGACCTGGGAGGCCGACATCGATACCGGTGGCCTCCGCCGCGTGGGCGTCGGGCTTGGCGCGGTGCACGGCTTCGACCACGACGTCGACGGAACCGTGTATGTTGCAACCGACGCCGGCCTCCTGGTGCGGACGCCGAGCGGCGATCTCTCGGTGCGCACCTTCGCGGCGCCCGGTGCGCCGGCGCGTTCGGTGAGCGCGGTGTCGGTGGGACTCGACGGCCTGGCCGCGGTGGTGGGCACCGACGTGGTCGTGGTGAGCGCCGCCGGAAGCCAAGTGGTCGGTACCGCCTCTGCTGGTGCCAAGCTGGCCTTCGACGCCAACGGCGACCTCTGGGTCGCGGCCGAGGGCAAGGTCTCCCGGCTCGCCGCCGGCAAGTCGGTCTCCTTCGAGCGCGACGTGAAGCCGTTCATGACCCAACGCTGCCAGAGCTGCCACGCCAGCGGTGCCGGGGGCGCTCCCATTCGCGCCTTCGACACGTACGAAACCTCGAAGGCCGCCGCCGGCGAGATCGTCAAGCGCCTCCGCGCCGATGCTCGCCCGGTGATGCCGCCCCCCAGCATGGGAAAGCTCACGCCCGCCGACTATCGCGTGGTCGTTCGATGGGCCCTCACCGGCACGCCGCTCTGAAGGAAGAAAGAGACATGAAGCGCACATTCCTCGTCCTCGCTGCCATCGTTCCCGTGGTGCTCTTGCGCGCCCACCTCGGCATCGCCGAGGTTCCCGCGACCTGCGACGCGCCCCACGCGCTCGACAAGTACAAGCTGCTCCGTCGCCTCTCGCTCGATCTCCGCCAGCGCATTCCTTCGGTGGAGGAATACGCGGCCCTCGACGGCGTGGACGGCGTGCCCGACGCCACGGTGCAGGCCTACCTGGCGTCCGACGAGTTCCGCGCCACGATGCGGCGGCACCACGAGAACCAGCTCTGGCCCAACATCTCCAACGTTCGCCTGAGCGATATCTCGACCAACCTCTCGCTCCGCGGAGCCACCGCACTGAGCCTCGCGGGTCGCGAGAACCTCTATCGCAGCGTGCGCGACACGACCTGCGACGACACCGAGCAGAAGGACTTCGACCCGGCGTTCCCGGGCGAGTTCCGCCCCATCAACGTGCGCGCGGCAGGCGGCGAGCGGCACGAGGGCTACCGCATGGTGAGCCCGTATTGGGCGCCTGCAACCTCCGTGAAGGTGTGCGCCTACGACGCGCAGGAGACTCTCTCGGTCACCAAGGCCGGCAAGCGCGTCGCGTGCAACACCCCCGAAGGGCGCACCGATAGGGCCTGCGGCTGCGGTCCCAACCTCCAGTTCTGCTACGGAGGAAACGCGGCGGCCACCATCGAGAACGCGCTTCGCGAGCAGCTGGGCCGCGCCGCCGACAAGGTCGCCACCGGCAAGGCACCGTACACCGATCTCATCCTCGCTCAGGACGCGGAGCAGAACGGCCCGGTGGGCTTCTGGCGCAAGAACCTGGCGCCCCAGGGGTCGACCGGCGTGACCTTCAACGCGCCGCTCCCCGGTGAACCGCTCCCCGATCGCGACTTCGCCGACGACACCTGGAAGCCGCTCAAGCGCTCCACGCTCCATGCCGGCGTCCTCACCATGCCCGCGTATCTCCTGCGCTTCCAGACCGACCGCGGGCGGGCCAATCACTTCCGCATCGCCTTCATGGGGCAGTACTTCGTGCCCGCGGCCAAGCTCGAGCCGCAGGCCGGTTGCTCCGACGACAGCCCGGACCTCACCAAGCGCTGCAACTGTCAGTACTGCCACCAGACCTTGGAGCCGCTCTCCGCGCACTTTGCCGGATTCTCCGAGGCGGGCTCGGCGGCCATGAACGACACCACCACGTTTCCCTTGCGGCGACCCGAGTGCGTGGGCTCGACGAGTGCATATTGCACACGATTTTACGTGACTCGTGACGACGCGCCACGACCCGGCTGGCTCCTCTCGTACCAGTTCGCGGGCGAGCATCCGGACTACGTGGACAACATCCAGCAAGGGCCGCGCAAGCTGGCCGAGGCCATCGTGGCCGACGGCACCTTCGCACGAGCGGTGGTCAAGGCCGCATTCCTGCGGCTCGTGAAGCGCGAGCTTCGGGTGGAAGGCGAGCACGCCGAAGATCTGCCGCTCCTCGACCAGCTGGCGACCGACTTCGCCGCGCAGAGCTACGACTATCCGCGACTGATCACCCGGATCGTGTCGCTTCCCGAGTACCGGAGGGTCCGATGAAAGCACAATGGTTCCTGGCGCTGGTTCCCGCAGCAGCCATCGCGGCATTCGCGTGCAGTGGCAACGGAGACGACTCCCTCGTGCAAGGCTCGGGCAACGCGCCCCCGGTGGACCACCCGCCGATCCAGGTGCAAGGCACGTCGGCCTCGCCCCGCCGGCTCAGCACCGATCAGCTCCGCGCCTCGCTTCCCATCGCATTCGGCAAAGACGCCACCGGCGCGCCCATCACCTGGAAGAACGGCGCCAATCCCGCGCTCTCCAACCCGGGCATCGCCCGCTCCCTCGGTGAGCCCGACTACATCAATACCACCGACGAGGCGCTCGAACCTTCGGTGCTCTACGCGAAGTTCATGGACGACGCGGCGCGGAACATCTGCGGCCAAGGCCTCGACGCCGACGCCACGCGCACCGATCCTGCGCAGCGCGCGCTCCTTCGCCACGTGGATCTCGCCGACACCGTCGAGAGCAACGCCGCCGGCGTCGACGCCAACCTGCGCTACCTGAAGCTCCGGTTCCACGCGGTGAAAGTGGCCGACGGCGATGCCGCCACCGTGGCGCCCCTCCGCGAGCTGTTCTCGACCGTGAGCAAGGCCTCCACCGAGACCGACCCCAAGGCGAAGGCCCGAGAAGGTTGGAACGCCGTGTGTGTGGCGCTGGTGACCGCGCCCGAGTTCAACCTCTACTAGGTCGCTCGCCGCGCGGCACGAAGCATTTTTTTGGATAGCAGGAGCACCGCATGAACTTCTCGAGACGCAACTTTTTGCAGGTCATGGGCATCGCCGGCGGCGTGGTGGCCCTCCGTGAATTCGCCGGTCGCGTGCCCATGGCGCACGCCGATCCGGGAGCCTCGCCCGGGCTCTTCCTGCTCTGCTACATGCGCGGCGGCTGGGACCAGCTCTTGGCGCTCGACCCGCGCGACAACACCGATCCGCGGTTCTCCGAAGCGAATGCCCGCAAGACTGGCGGCAGCGGCATCATGCCGGCGTACGGCATGGTCACCGAGGCGGCCACCAAGACGCTGCTCGCCTCGAACCCCAGCGGCGTGCAGCGCGCGGGGAACTTGAGCTTCGGCCCCGCCGTGCCTACCACGCTCATGGATCACGCCGCCGATCTGGCCATTCTCCGCGGCGTATCCATGGAGACGCTCACCCACGAGGTCGGTCGCCGCTACTTCACCACCGGCAAGTTCCCCCGAGGCCTCGCGGCCAGCGGAAGCTCCATCACCACCCTGGTCGCCAACGCCGGCGGCCCGACGCCCCTTCTCCCCAACCTCGCGGTCTCCACCGAGTCGTACAACGAGGGCCTGCCTTCCTTCGCTTCGCCCACCAGCGTGAACAGCACCGCCGACTTGCAGCTCGTGCTCAAGCCGCTGGGCAAAGCGCTCGATCCCAAGAGCGCGGACGCCATCGAGGCGTTCCAGGCGAAGAGCGACACCTGCGAGAACCACGAGCTCGATCAGAACAACGTGGTCACCACCTTCCGCGAGCTCACGAAGAAGTCGCACTCGGTGGCCAAGTCGAACGCGGCCTCGCTCTTCCAGTTCTCGCTCACCAGCCCGCCGGCGGAGGTGAAGACCCTGTTCGACGCACTCGGCATCTCCACGGCGGCCGACCTCGCTGGACCCCGCGGACGTGCAGCCATCGCAGCGCAGGCCTTGGCCAAGGGGATCTCCCAGGCGGTCTCGGTGGAGCTCGCCGACGATCTCGACGACCACGACAGCTGGGACACCGATCACGCCCCCAAGATCCGTACGGCGATGGACGCCCTGGGCCGGCTCATCACCGTGCTCAAGAACACCCCGCACAAGGACGGCGGCAGCGTGTGGAGCAAGACGACGCTGCTGCTCTTCAGCGATTTCGCGCGCACCCCGCTGGTCAACACCCGCAACGGTCGCGACCACCACCTCGCCTCCAGCGCGCTCGTCGCCGGGCCGAAGATCCGCGGCAACCAGGTGGTGGGTGCCACCGCCGATCAACTCATGGGCGCGCAGCTGATCAATCCCGGCACTGGCAAGGTCGACGCCGGCGGCGTCAAGATGCGCCCGGCCGACATCCACGCGACGCTGCTCACTTCCATGGGCATCGCCATCGATCCCATCCGGAACCAGAATCCGACGGTCATCTCCGCCCTCTTGAAGTAGCTACCTTCGCTGGAAGCAGTAGAAGGCCGCCAGGCGACCGCATCCGATCGACTTGTCGGAGCTCCAGCGGGCGTCGGTGGCCGTCGGGTCGCCGGTGGTGCCCATCACGACCTTGTCGGACCAGCCGTTGCAGTTGGGCGGCGCGGCGACGCCGAGGGGGCCGAGACCGGTCCAGACGAACTGTGAGGTGTTCGCCTCGCCCTTGGCGTTCTGGTCGATGGCGTGGAGCAGCGTGGTCGGAGGGCTCCCCGCCTTGAGCACCAGCGTCTTGCCGTCCGGAAGATACCAATCGACCGTGGTGTCGATGGGCTGGATGTCGGGGCCGGGCCCGGAGACCCACGCTTCGTAGGTGCCCGCGAGCTTGGCGCCGTTCGCGGTGTTGTTGCAGAGCACCGAGGCGAAGTTGCGCGGACCCAGACCGGCCGCCGCCGGATCGGTGCCGAAATACGAGCCGTCCACCGCGAAGTTGCTGGCGATGAACACGGTGCGCTTCTGGGGGCCGGCGTCGGCGCCCCCGCTGCTCGAGCTGGAGGCCGACGCGTCGCTCGAGCCGGAAGAGCCGCCCGAGCTCGAGGAAGCGGCGCCGGAGCTCGACGACGTCGACTGGGGCGGGGTTCCAGTGCATCCGAGCAACGTGAAGGCGAGCACGAGGGCGAGCGAAGAAAGGCGCATCCGTTCATGGTATCCGCGCGCGTCGGGTCTCGCCAGGGCTGGCGCGGGGTTGACAGTCGTGAACGCTTAGGTTAACTATTGCTCGCATACGCAACCAAATGCCCACGATCGGAGAACCCATGAAACCGACTCCCGCCGGCTGGCCCCGCATCTCGTCGTCGATCTACTACGAAGACCCCGCAGCCGCCATCGACTGGCTGCAGGAGGCTTTCGGCTTCGAGCTCCGCCTCAAGGTCGAAGGCGAAGGCGGGCGCATCGAGCACTCGGAGCTCACTTTCGGCGAGGGCATGATCATGGTGGGCGGCGTGGGGGCGCGCACCGAAGGCAAAGAGGCCTGGCAAACGCGGCAGACCTCGCCCAAGCTGGTGGGCGGCGGCAACACGCAGGCGCTCTGCCTCTACGTGGACGATGTCGATGCGCACTGCGCGCGGGCCAAGGAAGCGGGGGCGGTCGTCTACCGCGAGCCCAGCACCACCGACTACGGTGAGGACTACTGGACCGACCGCAGCTACGGCGCGACGGATCCCGAAGGGCACATGTGGTGGTTCATGCAGCGGCTCCGGGGCCCCGGTGAAAAGTAGCGTCGACGGAACCCTCGCGGCGCTGGCCGATCCCACGCGGCGCGGGGTGGTGGATCTGCTCCGGGAGCGGCCCTACCGCGCCAGCGAGATCGCCGACGCCATGGCCACCAGCCGACCGGCCATGAGCCGTCACTTGCGTGTGCTGCGAAAGACCGGCCTGGTGGAAGAGCGCGAGCTGCCGGAGGACGCCCGGGTGCGCGTGTACCAGCTCCGGCAGAAGCCGTTCACCGAGCTGCGCTCCTGGGTCGAAGAAGTCGAGGCCTTCTGGACCGATCAGCTCCAGGCATTCAAGGCCCACGCCGAGCAGCGTCGGCCTCGGCGCCCATGAGCGCGGCGGCCTTGCCGGGAGATCAGGCCAAGGTCTCGGTGCTGGTGCGGGTGCCGCCGGAAGACGCGTTCGCCATCTTCACCACCGAGATCGACCAGTGGTGGCGTCGGGGGCCGCGCTTTCGCGCATCCGGTCGTCACCGCGGCATCCTGCATCTGGAGCCCAAGGTCGGCGGCCGGCTCTTCGAGTCCATCGACTTGCCGAGCGGGAAGACCACGGTGGTCGAGACCGGACGGGTGAAGGTGTGGACGCCGCCCAGCCGTCTGGTGTTCGACTGGCGCGCGGTGAACTTCGCGCCCCACGAGACCACCGAGGTCGACGTCGCGTTCGAACCGAGCCCCAGCGGCACACTGGTCACGGTGGTCCATCGCGGCTGGGCGAGCATTCGCGGCGATCATCCGGTGCGTCATGGCGAAGACGTGCCCGCCTTCATTCGCACCATGGGCCTCTTCTGGGGAGGCCTCTTGGCGTCGCTGCGGGTCCACGCCGAGCACGAACGCTAGCTACGCAGCGAGCGTGGCGCGCAGGGCGCCCTGGCGGAAGACCCACATGCTGCCGGGAACGCCGGCGGTCCACACTTCGTCGCGGGTGAGCGGCGCGGTGGCGACGATGGCGACGCGATCGTTCGGGGTGGTCACCGAAGCGAAGTCGACGCGCACTTCCTCGTCGGCCAGCGTCGCCTCCTTGAAGGGCGCCTTGCGCACGATGTAGTGCAGCTTGGTGGCGCAGCGCGCGTAGAGGTGATCTCCGTCGCCCAACAGGAAATTGAACGAACCGCGCACCCCGAGCTCGGCCCCCAGCTCGGCGATGGCCTCCCACAGCGCGCGTCGGGACCGCGGGTAGGCATCGAAGCGCCGATCGAGCCCGCCGAGAAGCGTGCAGAATGCACGTTCGCTGTCGGTGTCGCCCACCGGGGTGAAGCGACCGAGCTCGAGCTTCTTGGCGCCGCGCACCGTGCCATTGTGGGCGAACACCCACTGGCGCCCCCACAGCTCGCGCACGAACGGATGGGTGTTTTCGAGCGAGACCCGGCCGCGGGTCTTTCGCCGCACGTGGGCCACCGCCAGCAGCGTGGGGATGGGGTTTTTGCGCACGAACTCGGCGAGCGCCGACTTGGCCGCGGCGGCCGGCTCGAGAAAGGTTCGCACCGCGCGGCCCTCGTAGAGTGCCAGCCCCCAGCCGTCGGAGTGCGGTCCCCGAAGTCCGCCGCGCAACGCCAGTCCCGAGAACGAGAACACGATGTCGGTCGGGACGTTGCACTCCATCCCAAGGAGCTCACACATGGCACCAACCTATCACGCGCGGCAGGCTCAGATGGAGATGCCCCGCTGCCGGAGGATGTCGCGGATCGAGGCCTGCGCCTCGGGGGTGGTGGAGTTGATGACGCTGCGACCGAGCTCCACGAAGCGAGAGCCGCGGGCGCGCTTGAGCGCCTCGATGGCGGCGCTGCGGTCTTGCGGGGCGCCGTGCTCGAGAATGCCCAGCAAGAACTCCGCGGCCTCTTGGGTGTCGACCCGGGCGAGGGCGCGGAGCGCGCTGGCGCGGACGTTGGGCTTGGACGACTCGCGCACGATGCGCGAGAGGGGATCGAAGGCGTGCTGGAAGTACAGCGCTTCGGTGGCCTTGGCGGCTTCTGCCACCACGTCGTTGTCGTTCTCTTTGAGGCCGCTGCGCACGGTGACGAAGCTGCGCTTGAAGAACAGCGTGGCCATGCCGCGGAGCACGGCCACCTTCACGTCGCGATGCTTCACTTCGAAGAGCTTCTCGAGGGGCGAGAGCACCGCGTAGAGCTGCAGTTGCGCCAGCTGATCGGCCAGCCGCGCGCGGGCCACGTTGGTGCCGCCGTCCTCGGTGCGGCCCTCCACCGCGAAGGCGGTGAGGCGCGCGAGCATGGCGCGTCGACGGATGAGATCCGGCCAGCGGGAGTCGAGGAGCACGTCGGCGCAGGCCTCGCCGGCGCTGCCTTGCTGCTCCCACTCGAGCACGTCCACGTGCCACACGTCGGGGAAGCTCGAGTCTTGTCGCAGGTGCGCGGGCAGGGGCGAGGCGTCGATGTTCTCGTCGCGGAGGCCGTCGTAGCGCTTGGCGGCCCGGGCGTAGTGGGTGCGGCGCGCAGCCTCGAGCTCCATGGTGGCGAGCTCCTGATAAAGAGCGCCGACGCGCGCGAACTGGCCCACCTCGCCGAAGGCGAGGACCGCGGCGAGGATGGCGTTCTCGGCGATCTCCGGGGGCGCGCCGCGCTCGAGGTGTAGCTTCGCCACTTCGCGCCACAGCTCCGCTTGCACGAGCGTGTAGTGCGTGGAAGCTGCACTCATGCCCAGCGAGCGCGCGTACTCCGAGGCCTCGCGGGCCAGGGTGGCGGCGGCGGAGAGCTCTTTTCGCTCTCGCGACGCCGCGAGCGCGTCTTCGAAGTACTGGAGGGCGAAGTACTTGAGGTGGTCTTCGCGGAGGATGCGGATGCAGTTGACGTAGCCCTCGAGGACGTCTTCGAAGGTGCCGCTGTCGCGGCCGATCTGCACCAGCACCTGGAAGCAGTCGAAGGCGCGCTCGCGCTGGCCCACCGACTCGAAGTGGTCGGCGGCCTCTTCGAGGAGGCGCACCGCGGCCACCGTGGCTTCCCGGGCCTGGCGCTTGTCTTTGCACTGGGTGGCGCAGCGGGCGAGGTTGAACTCCACCAGCGCCGAGATGTAGGCGTCGGCGCGGCCCGCCACCTGGGCCAGACGCGACCACAGCGCGCGTGCGGCGTTCCAGTCGTTGCCCTTCTCGCGGTAGATGGCGGCGGCGGCGATGACGCCCGCATTCTCCATCTCCCGGGCGGCGCCCACCATGTCGCCCATGGCGGCCAGCGTCCGTGCGCGGTCGATGGGCGGAACGCCGGGCAAGAGCGCCGAGGCCCGACGCCAGCCGTCGGCATCGCTGCGGGCCAAATACCACATGACGGTGAGAGCGCTCCGCGGATCGCCCCGTCGTGCCAGGGTATCGGCCAGCGGCCGCAGCACCGTCAGGTAGTCCTGCTCCGCCACGTGCGTTTGCATCGCGGCGAGGACGAGCGTGTTCGCGGCCTCGTCGAGGGCGTTGCGACTCAGCGCAACGCGGGCGCGCTCCCGCAGGACGTGGATGTCTTCCATGAAGGGGGCTTAGGGTAGCAGATTCCCGGGGGAGGCTGAAACCCCCGAGAAACCCGGGGAGCGGGGGAGGGAGAGCGGGCACGGGCACGGGCACGGGCACGTGAAGTGCGTGTAGAATGCATCTGCAGCTCGAGGGAGAGGCAAGGCCTTCGTGCGCTCCGTTTCCGCCGCAACCGCAGAGGGGGTCCCTCGCTTCGCTCGGGATGACGCTTTGTTTCTTCGGAATACTGGCGCACTGCGCGCGCGAACGGCTCCGAGCCCGAGCTCGAGCCCGAGCCCGAGCCCGAGCCCGAACCTGCGCCCGAGCCCGAGCCCGAGCCCGAGCCCGAGCCCGAGCCCGAACCTGCGCCCGAGCCCGAGCCCGA
>Ga0075163_10010332_pt1 | contig 12210 bp, 10 predicted proteins | sample JI1023141ADNA_FD_71478 | JGI IMG/M metagenome (GOLD analysis project Ga0075163, IMG submission 71478) | Wastewater effluent complex algal communities from Wisconsin, to seasonally profile nutrient transformation and Carbon sequestration -... | ecosystem: Engineered > WWTP > Effluent > Algae...
GGCCGGCCGGGCCGGGGTTGCCGGTGCACGCGCCGTCGGTCCAGACGTGGACCGCGTCGGTCGGCAGGCGATCGCCCCAGCGGGCGGGTCCGCCGGACTTGCCTTGGGGCCTCGCCGGGGCGTCGGCGCTGGCCTTGGCCCTGGGCTTGGCCGCGGCGCTGGGGGCGCCGGCGGGCGCCGTCGAGGGCGGCGCGGCGCCCAGGTCCTCGACCCCCGCGCCGGCGATCGCGCCCAGGTTGCGGCCGGCCGCCCGGTAGACCTTGGCCGCGGGGTCGCGCTTGTACAGGACCGCGACCCGGCCCGCCTCGTCGGTGAGCAAGGCGCCGGCGGCGTCGACCTCGGCCCAGACCTCGGCGTCGCGCAGGCGATGGCGCTTCCACGGCATCGCGGACGTATACACCGAGGCCGCGCGTTGCGGCGGCGGGCCGGCGTGTTACAACGCCCGTCGCTGGAGGCATCATCATGACGAACGCGGCGACCTCGACCTTCTCGACCCGGATCTCCCTCGCGCTCGCGGCGTGCGCGGTGCTGACCGCTGGCGCCTGCGACAAGGGCGGCGACAAGAAGCACGGCGCGGCCGGCGCGGCCGGCAAGGGCCTGTCGGCGGCGTCGGCGGTGGCGCCGGCCGGTGGCCTCAAGCGCGCGCTGTCGATCATGCCGGCCGACTCCGAGTTCGTGATGGCGCTCGACTGGAAGCAGGCCAGCGCCAGCCCGCTGTGGGCCAAGTACCGCGACCGCGCGATGCAGCAGGTCACGAAGGACCTCGCCGAGTTCAAGCAGGTGTGCGGCTGGGATCCCATGGACAAGGTCACCGGCCTCCTGGCGGCCGGGCGCAATAGCGGCAACGACGCGACGATCCTGGTCCGCGGCCTCGACAAGGCGGCGGTGTTCGACTGCCTGAAGAAGTTCGAGGCCAAGCGCCAGTCCGAGGGCAAGCCGATCCAGCTCGCGATCGACGGCGACTACTTCGAGCTGATCGAGCCGGGCGACGACACCCCCGGCCGCTTCCTGTTCCTCGACGGTGACACCGTGCTCGCGCAGATCGTGAACGAGAAGATGGTCGACAAGGCGGCGCTGTCGAAGCTGGCGGCGGCCAAGGACGGCGACGGCCTGATGAGCTCGCAGATCTTCGCGTCGCTCATCGACGCCACCGACACCACGGCGACCATGTGGTTCGTGGTCAACGGCAAGGCGTCGTTCATGTCCCAGATCCCCATGTCGCTGGTCGCGGTGTTCGGATCGGTCAAGGCGGTCGACGGCGTCGATGGCGTCGTGACCGTGCGGCTGCCCGACGCCGCCGAGGCGACCAAGATGTCGGGCATGGCGTCGATGCTGATGGCCCAGGTCGAAGGCACGCCCTACGCCGAGTACGCCAAGAAGGTGAAGATCTCGACCAAGGGGCCCGACCTGCGCGCGACCTTCCAGTTCACCGCCGCCCAGCTCGAGAAGATGGCCGAGCAGGCGCAGAGCCTGGCGTTCTGATGCGGTCGTGCGCGGCCGCGCTGGCGGCGGTCGCCTTGTGCGCGGCGTGCAAGAAGCGAGAGGCCGCGCCCCCGCCGCCCGCGGTCCCGGCGGTGGCCGCGCTCGCCGCGATCCCGTCGGACGCCACCGTCGTGGTCGGCCTCGACGTCCGCGCCCTGGCCGATTCCGACCTGGTCGGGCGGGCGCTGCGCCAGATGTTCGTCAGCGATCCCGGCCTGACCGGGCGCTTCGAGCGGCTGGCCGGCGACTGCGGCGTCGACGTGGCCCGCCAGATCGAGCACGTCCACCTGGCCATGGCGCCCGGTGGCCTCGGCCCGGCCCGGCGCGCGATCCTGGTCGCGACCGGTCGGCTCGACGAGGAGGCCCTGGCTCGGTGCCTCCAGGCCGGCGTCGGCGCCGGCGGCGGTGACCTGTCGGTCAAGCAAGCCGGGGTGCGCAGCATCTACAAGCTGGTCGAGGGCCGCCACACCGTCTACTTCGGCTTCGGCCAGGCCGACACCGTCGTGGTTGGCCCCGACGAGACCTGGGTCGAGGCCGCGCTGGCCGACGGGCCCAAGGTCGCGACCGGCGGGTTGGCCCGACTCCTGACCGCGGTCGATCAGACCTCCGACCTGTGGTTCGTCGCGCAGATGGATCCCGAGCTGGGCGCGTCGCTCGTGCGCACCACCGGTGGGGCGATCGCGGCGCCGCCCCGCGGGGTCCTGGCCGAGCTCGATCCGCGGGCCGGCCTGGTGGCCCACGCCGCCTTCACCATGGAGAGCGACACCGACGCCAACCAGCTCGCCGAGTTCGCCCGTCGCGAGCTGGCGGTCGGCGCGATGGCGGCGCAGCTCTACGGCCTAGGCCCGGCGGTCGCCAAGATCGCGGTCGCGGCCCAGGGACCCGAGGTCCACTTCCGGGTCCGGCTCACCGACGCCGAGCTGAAAGACGTGCTGACGGCGATTGACAGGGCAGGCGGTGGCGGTCAGGATGCCCCGCCCCTGGCCGACGGCGGCCTTCCGCTGACCCCCGACGGGTCACCGTCGCAGCCGGGGAGCCCGTAGCCTCGCGAGAAACGGAACACGACCATGGCTCAGAAGACCACCACCAAGACCACCGCCAAGACCGCCAAGACCGCCAAGGTGGCCAAGGCCGCCAAGCCCGCGAAGGCGCCGAAGCCCGCGACCGGGCCGCTGGCCAAGGTGAAGGCCCTGTACGGCGGCAAGGACAAGCTGGTCGACAAGCTGGCCGGCGCGCTCGTCCACGACGGCGCCGACGAGGGCTCGATCAAGGATCGCCTGGCCAAGGCGTCCAACGCCCAGCTCCTGCGCCTCGCGAACGTCTCCGAGGCGGTCAAGAAGGCCTACGGCAGCCGCGACAAGCTCATCGACGCCCTGGCCAAGGCCCTGGGCAAGGCCAAGGACAAGGACTACCTGGCCAAGCTCGGCGGTTTCCCGCTGCCGCGCCTCCTCGACCTCGCCAAGTCGGCCGAGCGTCGCGCCAAGAAGGCGTGAGCGCGCTCGACGCGCGCTGCTAGATTGAGCGGCGATGGCTAGCCTCGCCGCTCGCTGGACGCCGCGCATGGTCGCGGCGCTCGTCAGCGTCGCTGCGCTCGTGCTGGGCATCGCCGCGGCTGGCGCCGATCCCGATGACGATGACGATGACCTCGCCGGCGACCCGCCGCGCGCCGACGACGGCCTGACCGGCCGCGTGCTGGTCGGGCCCGACGCGAGCTGGCAGGTCCGCTGGGCGACGGCGCCGGCCTTGACCGCCCAGCTCGGCGCCAGCGCCCTGGCCGAGCTGGCCGCCGCCCGCGGGGCCCCGCCCGCGCCCGGGGTGTTCGGCAGCGCGCCGCCGCCGCCGGGCTGGCCGCTGGCCGTCGTCGACGGTCTCGCCGGGCGCTCGCCGATGGGTGGTCCCGACTGTGATCGCTGCGCGACCCGCTGGCCCCTGGCCGCCGGTGCGCGCGTCGCCGCGGTGTGGGCGACGACCCAGTTCGCCCTCGCGCCGACCGCGCCCGACGATCGCGCGATCCGCGTCCTCGAGCTGCGGGTCCGGTATCGCGATGGCCTGGCGATCTGGCTCAACGGCGTGCCGGTGGCTCGCCGCGAGCTCGCGGTCGACGGCGATCCGCTGGCGATCGCCGGTCGGCCCCACGGCCCGGAGTGGGAACAGATCTACGTGCCGGTCGCGCCGGGCCTCCTGCGCGCGGGCCCGAACGTCCTCGCGGTCGAGGCTCGCCCGGCCGGTCACGGCGCGGCGCCCGCGATCGAGCTGACCTTGGCTGGTCGCGCCAGCGGCCGGGTGGTGCGCGGGCCCATGCTGCAGGCGGTCGGCCCCGATCACGCGACCGTGGTGGTCGAGACCGACGTGCCGACCGCGGCGACCGTGGCCTGGGGCGACGCCCTCGATCGTCAGGTGACCAGCCCAACGCCGACCCGCCATCACCGCCTGGTCCTGACCGACCTGCCGCGCGAGAGCGCGGTCGCCTACCGGGTGGCGATCGATGGCCGCCCGCTACCGGTCGGTCGGCTGGCCACCGCACCGGGTCCCGGCGCGGTGGTCCGGCTCGGGCTCTACGGCGACGTCCGCGGCGGCCACCGGATCCACGCGCAGCTCGTCGAGCGCCTGCTGGCCGAGGCCCCCGACGCGGTCCTGGCCTCGGGCGACCTGGTGCTGCGCGGCACCGACGAGGCCGACTGGCAGCAGTTCTTCGCGGTGACGGCGCCGCTCCTCGCCGCGATCCCGTTCTACCCGGCGCTCGGCAACCACGACCTCGGGCGGGCCGGCGCCCTCGGCCGTCGGTTCTCCGATCACTTCGCGCTGCCGCCCAACCCCCGCGATCGGCCGCCGGGCACCGGCTGGTACAGCTTCGCGCTCGGCGACGTCCACGTCGTGATGCTCGACTCGAACGCCTACCGCGATCCGCGGCAGCGGACCTGGCTCGAGGCCGACCTGTCGGCGGCGTCGGCGGCCCGCGCGATCGTCGTCGTCACCCACCACGGTCCGTACTCGCGCGGCACCCACGGCGGTCACGCCGACGCGGTTCGCGACTACGTGCCGATCCTGGTTCGCCATCGCGTCACGCTGATCGTCAGCGGCCACGATCACATCTATCAGCGCGGCGAGCAGGACGGGCTGGCCTACCTGGTGACCGGCGGCGGCGGCGCGCCGCTGTACCGCGCGCGCTGCGGCGTGCCCGGGCGACCGCGATGCACCGAGCCCGACGGCCTCGAGCACTACGCCCGGGCTCACCACTACGCGGTCTTCACGATCTATCCGACCCACGCCGAGCTGTGCAGCAAGGACGTCGACGGCGCGCCGCTCGAGCCGTGCGTTCGATATCCGCTGCGGCGGCGATAGAGCACGGCGGAGGGGGAGGGGGAGGCGGAGACCGAGGCGGAGACCGAGACCGAGGCGGAGACCGAGGCCGAGACCGAGACCGAGACCGAGACCGAGACCGAGGCCGAGACCGAGACCGAGACCGAGACCGAGGTGGAGGCGGAGGCGGAGACCGAACGCGCTTACGGTGCCAGCGGCGTCAGGGCCAGGGCCGCGATCGTCGCTTCGAGCTTGATCCGAGCCTCGACCGCGGCGGCGCGCTGACGGGCGATGGCTCGGGCCGCGCGATCGCGGGCGGCGGTGGCCTCGGTCAGGTGGGTCAGCAAGCGGGCTCGGAGCGCAGCGGCGTCGGGCCCGGGCAGCTTGGCGACCGTGGCCAGCGAGCGCTCGAGCTCGTCGGCGCGATCGCTGGCGTCGGCCAGCGCGGCCTGGGCGTCGGCCAGCGCGCCTTCGACCTGACCGAGGGCGGCGCGCGCGTCGGCGACCGCGCTCGCCGCGGCCACGACCGGCGCCGGCAGGTGATCGCCGTCGAGGTAGGCGGCCAGGGCGCCGGCGTCGTCCAGGAGGCGGAGCTCGCGGGTCACCGGCCGTCGCTCCTCGATCGCCACCGTCGAGGTCTGGCCCGGGGTCAGCGGCAGCGCGACCAGCACCCGCGCGGTGTCGGGCTCGCTGCCCGGCGGCAGCGGCCCGAGGTCGTGCCCGGGGGCCCGCGGGTGCTCGAGGAAGATGCGGGCCGGGGCCCCCGCGCCGGCGGTCACGGTGTAGCGGGTGGTCACGACCCGCGCGTCGGTCACGGTCGCGACGCCGCGGGCGATCGCCACCAACCGCTGCGGCCGATCGGCGCCGCTGACCGCGACCTCGACGGTGGTGCCGCCGTCGAGCGCGTAGGGCAGATAGCTCGTCCGACCGCCGGCGGTGCGGGCCAGGAGCGCCTCGCCGGCGAAGCTGCCGTCGGCGAACACCGCGACCGGCCCGGGCTCGAGGGTCAGGGCCGCCGGCAGCTCGAGGCGCGCGGCGCGAAACGGATGGCGGTGCGAGCCCGGCGCGCCCGGCTCGGGGCGGTACAGGAGCACCGCGTCGCCGGTCAGCTCCTCGGCGAGGACCGAGACCAGGGTCGACGCGCCGCGCGGCACACTCACCCGTTCGCGCAGGGCCCAGCGCGCGGTGCCGGCGACCTCGATCGCCTGGCCGCGGGCCGGCGGCGGGCCGCTCGGTGGGGCCAGCGGTTCGCCCGACCGCGGCGCGCCGCGCTGGACCTCGAAGCCGACCCGGCGATCGCGGGCCGGGGGGCCGCCCAGCGGCTGGCTGGCGCCGAACGGCACGATCGTCAGCTCCTGGCCGACCCCACGGTCGCGCAGCGCGGTCCGCACCGCGGCGGCCCGGCGGGCCGACAGCGCCCATGGATCGCCCTCGTCGGCGGCGGCGTGACCGGCGACCTCGACCCGAGTCAGGTCGGGGTTGCCGCGCAGGGTCGCGGCGACGGCGTCGAGCAGCGGTCCGCTGGTCGGCGCCAGGGTCGCGTCGTCGGCGCGGAAGTAGAGCTGATCGAGGATCTGGACCGCGGACGAGGTCAGGATGACGCGTCCGCGATCCGGACAGCCGTCGTCGTCGTCGATGCCGTTGTAGGTCTCGGCTTCGCGCGGGCACCGATCGTCGACGTCGGGCACGCGATCGCCGTCGTCGTCGCGATCCGGACAGCCATCACCGTCGTCGTGATCGTCGGCGTCCTCGGCGGCCTGCGGGCACAGGTCGACGTCATCGCGCACGCCGTCGCGATCGCGATCGCCGGCCCCGCCGCGGCTGTCGGTCGAGGTCACGACCGCGGTCGTGGTCGGCGCGACCAGGGCGCCGGTGGCGTCGGGGCGCGGCACGAAGTGGGGCGTCCGCAGGTCGGTCGCGAACGACAGCGGCGCGCCCGTGGCGAGCGCCAGGTGGACGTCGGTCCACGGCTCCTCGGATAGGTTGTCGATCATCGCCCAGGCCTGGAAGCCGACCGGCGCGCCGGCCTGGCGCGGCAACACCAGCCGATAGGTGGTCTTCCACGCCGCGGTCGGGACCGCGTAGGACACCACCAGCTCGCGGGCCGGTCGGCTGAGCGCGACCTCGACCACCACCCGCTCGCCGTCGCCGGCGTCGGGCTTGGGCAGGACCGCCGCCACCTGCTGGGCGACGCCGTCGCGGTCGACCACGGTCAGGGTCTTGATGACGTCGTCGACCTCGTGGGGCCGCAGCACCAAGCGCAGGCGACCGTCGTCGACCGCGCCCCGTCGCTCGAAGTGGCCCAGGCCGTTGCCGAACAGCACCACCCGATCGAGGCGCAGCGGCGGCGTCACCGGCGGGCGCGGATGGGCACAGGCGGTGACGACCACGGCAGCGAGGCAGGCGCGGCGCATGGCCAGGTAGTGCCGGCCGCCACCGCCGCGGTTACGTCCGCGCGCGGGTCAGAACGGTCCGGCGCCGTAGGCCGCGCCGCCGTAGGTCGCGTCGCCGAAGCCGGGCGTCGGCGCCGGGGCCGCGGCCCCGAGAGGCGCGCCGCGCTCGCCGGTCCAGTCGCCCTGGCGATCTCGGTTGTGGGTCCACCACCGGCCGGAGAACTTGCCAGCGTTGGCCTCGAACACCAGCCAGCCCTCGCCGCCGAGCTGCGGCTCGCCGGGCTGGGCCTGGGCCGGCTCGCGCCAGGTGAAGCGCAGCACGTTGCCGTCGAGCGCACCGCCGAAGTAGCCGACGATCTCGCGCCCCTCGCGCTCGTACAGCCACGCGCCGTGGACGCCGCTCGCTCCGTCCTCCTCGATCTTCACCGCGCCGAAGGTGGTCCGCCAGAGCCCGGCCGCTGCGCTGGGCGCCATCGCGGTCGACGGCGGCGGCGCCGCGTTCCAGGCGCCCGGCGGCTGCTGGGGCTGGCTCGGCGTCGACTGGGAGCGCGACGAGGCGAGGAGGGTGAGGGCGGCCAGGGCGGCGACGGTGAGGCGGGCGGCGGTGGCGAGGGAGCGCATCACCGGGAACGTACCACCTCCGCGGTTGCGGACGCTGGCGGTCGCGGCTAACGTCCGCGCTGCTGTAACTTCCGCCACACGGGCCCATAGCTCAGCGGTCAGAGCGGCCGGCTCATAACCGGTGGGTCCCTGGTTCAAGCCCAGGTGGGCCCACGACCGAATGACAACCTAGCTTCCGCCGCGCGAGGTAGACGTGAAAGACCAGCTCCTGCTCCTGCTCGAACTGCAGACCATCGATCACAAGGTCCGCGAATTCGAGAACGCGCGCGCCGCGCTGCCCGGTCGCACCGCGACCCTGCGCGCCGACCTGGCCAAGCTCGAGGCGATGCTCGACGTCGAGCGCCGCAAGCTGGTCGAGGTCGAGACCATGAAGCGCGACCACCAGGCGACGATCAGCCGCGAGCAGGAGCTGTTGCGCACCGCCAAGTCCAAGCTGTCCGGGACCCGGACCGGCAAGGAGTTCCACGCGGCCACCCGCGAGGTCGAGTTCAAGCGCAAGGCGATCTCCGATCGCGAGAGCGAGCTCAAGCAGCTCACCGAGACCCTGGGGGCCTCGGGCGCGGCGATCGAGCAGCGCGACGGCGCCATCGCCGGCCTGCGCGAGCGGCTGGCCAGCGAGGAGGCCCAGGTCCAGACCTTGGCCGAGGAGCTCGACGCCAAGATCGCCGCGGTCACCGGCGGTCGCGCCGAGGTCCGGGCCAAGCTCGAGAAGGGCTGGCTCAAGACCTACGACTCGCTGATCGTCCGCGGCACCGCGGTGGCGCCGGTCGAGAACGGCGTGTGCCAGGGTTGCCGCGTGAAGATCCTGCCGCAGCAAAACAACAAGCTGGCCCGCCTCGAGACCATCGAGACCTGCGAGCGCTGCGGCCGCATCATCTACCGCAAGGAGATGCTCGCGCCGCCGGCCGAGGCTGCGCCGTCGGCTGAGGCCGCGCCGTCGCCAGCCGCCGAGTGAACCGACCCTGGGCGGCGGCGGCCGGTGACGGGCGGCGCGGTCACGCCGCCGAGAGCTGGCCGTAGCGACCGCGCCGCAGGTTGCGCTTGATGATCACCGCCTCGCGGATGACCTTCCACATGTCCTTCCACGGCGACACCCGCGACCGTTGGTCGTCGGTCCAGAGCACGCCGCACTCGCGGACCTCGTAGCCGCGCCGCTTGGCGATCGCCAGCACCTCGAGGTCGAAGGCCCAGCCGTCGATCGTCGCGCGCGAGAACAGGTCGACCGCGGCGCGATCGGTGAAGGCCTTGAAGCCGCACTGGGTGTCGCGCACGCCCGGCACCAGGGTCCGCTGGATCACCTGGTTGCACAGCCGGCTCCACAGCCGGCGGTACAGCGGCTGGGTGTGGGCGCTTGCGCCGGCGACGTAGCGCGAGCCGATCGCGACGTCGGCGCCGTCGGCGACCGCGGCCAGGAGCTTGGGCAGCTCGGTCGCCGGCATCGAGCCGTCGGCGTCGCACATCACCCGGATCCGGCCGCGCGCGCCGAGCATGCCGAGCCGCACCGCCGAGCCCTTGCCGCGGTTCGGCTTCGACGCGATCACGCGGAGCTGCGGCAGGCGCTCGGCGGCGATCCGCTCGCACAGCGCGACCGTGCCGTCGCGCGAGCCGTCGTCGACCACGACCAGCTCCCAGGTGCCGGGGAAGTCGGCCAGGAACGCCGCGGTGGCGTCGAGGGTCGGCGCGATCCGCAGCTCCTCGTTGTAGGCGGGGATGATGATCGAGAGGTCGAGGTCCGAGGTCGAGGTCGAGGTCGAGGTCGAGGTGGTCATGGTGAGGCTCCGAGGGAAACGGCGGTTGAGGCCGAGGCAGACGAGGGGTGGTGGTTCACGCCGAGGCGAAGACCAGGCGGCGCTGGGCCGGGTAGCTCCAGCAGACGAAGATGACGGCCGCACACACGACCTTCGCGGTCAGGTACGGCAGGTGGGCGCGGTCGCAGGCCAGGTGCATCGCGCCCGCCATCAAGATCGCGCTGCCGAGCGCGACCCCGGCGAAGGCCAGGACCTGGCGCAGGTCGGCGCGGCTGCGATCGCGAAACGCGACGTACTTGTTGGCGACGAAGCACAGCCCGGCGCCGGCGATCGCGCCGACGAAGGCGGCCAGCGCGACCGGGATGCCGCGGTTGAGTAGCGCCGCCAGGACGACGACGTCGATCGCGGTGCCGGCCAGGCCGCCGATCGCGGCGCCGGCGGCCGGGCCGAGGCGCCGGTGGAGGTGACGGGGAAGCTGGTGAAGCGGGGGCACGTCCGGGCATAGAGCACCCGGCATGCCAGTGGTTGGACCATCGGACTTTCGCGGGCTTGCTCGCGAACGGCCTGATGAAGCGTCGACAGCGCGTGACGGGGTTCGTCACCTACACGCGGTAAACGGCTGCAATTGCTAGTGCATCACGTCCTTCGCAGTCACCGGAGCCACGCACCGTATTACTGCGCGGCGGGGGCCGGCGCAGCCGGAGCGGGCACCGGGTCTGGCGGCGGGGGAGGCAGTGCCTTCACGCGCGCAGGATCCAGGTCGGTTATCCCGCCGATCTGACTGGCGCCGCGCACCCGCGCGGCTAGCTGCTCCGGCTCGCTCGCGCCGATCCATTGCACGAAGTGGTACTTGCCGGACGCCGCGCCGCTCCATCCCGAGGTCTCGGCACCCACCACCGCCAGGCGTGGCCGACCCCAGGCGTCGAGGCGCACGATCCGGGTCGCCCCCTGGGCCTCGCCCTCGGCGACGGGATCGGGGATGTGACCGGACAGCGCGCTCGCCGCGATCGTCGTTGGGTTCGGTGTGCTCCCGAGCGCGAGCGCCTCCATGTCGGGCGTGATCCACGAGCGGAACTCGTAGGAGGTCGACGCGCCGAGCAGTCCGGGGCTGCCGTTGAGCTTGACCCGCGCCAGGCGCAGCCGGCCATAGGCGTCGACCCGCACTACGCTCTCGCCGCGGCTCGGGTTGAGCGTGGGAGCGATCTGCTGGAGGAAGTGCTCGGCCTTGGTCTCGATCTCGACGCGGTACTTGGCAAGGTTGCCGCCAGCGAAGTGGCCGTAGGTTGCGAGCAGGGCGGCGGGGTCGGTGGTGAGCGCGATCGCGTCGAGCAGCGCCGATTGGCTCTTGTCGGCGGCTAGGAGCATGGCGTCGACGTAGGACGCTGCGGTGTCTTCGTCGTCATTGGTGATCGACAGCATCCCGACCACCGATCCGACCTTGGTCGCTGCGCCGCCGACCAGCTTCCCGGCGGCCTCCGGGGTCGCCTTGGCGATCAGCGTCGCGATCTGCTGCTGGGCGAGGTTCTGGGCGTGGGTCACGGTCAGCGCGCTGCCGCCGCCGTCGCGCAGGATCTGTCCGAGGCCGGCCTGGAGTGAGCCGCTGAGCATCGCGCCCTTGCTCTGGACAGCCGCGGCCAGGCCGGGGCCGAGCAACGGCCCGAGCATCATCCCGACCGCGCCCATGACCATTTCGACCTGGCGCTTGTCGCGATCGTGCCGCGCCTCCTTCTTGGCCATCAGCTTGGCCTGGATCTGCGTCGACGCCTGGGTGTAGGCGACGTAGCTGGCGACGACGTGGCTCTGGACCAGAGGGCGCAGGAGATCTGCCGACAGCCGATCGACCTGCGCGCGCTGCGCTGGCGTGAGGTGCTCGCCGTCGAAGTCGTTGTCGGGAGTCGGGCCGGCGTAGGGCTTGGGCTCCTCCTTGCGGGCGATCGTCGATGGCGAGGAGGCGACCGTCGTCGCGCGGCCGACGACCATGGAGTCAGCGGCACGATCGGCATCACGCTCGATGTCGTCGTCGGGGCCTGACACTGCGAGCTTGGCCAGGGGACTCGCTGAAGCGCCGCGCTGCTGCACGGTATGTGCGACCTCGTGGGCCAACAGGTGAAGGCCGAAGGGATCGTCGGGGGCGTACCGCCCGGCCGCGAAGTGGATGTCGTCACCGCTGGCGTAGGCCTGGGCGCCGAGCGCCGACGCTGCGCGCTGCGACTCGTCGCCGGTGTGGATCCGCACCGCGCCCAGGTCGGTGCCGAGCGAGGCCTCGAATCGCGCCCGGGTCGCGGTTGGCAGCGCGGTGCCGCTCGACGTGGCGGCCTGGGTCACCGCGTTCTCGGCGGCGGCGCCGTCCGGCGCCCCGGCCCGGCCCGCGGTGCGGCGAAACAAGCGGCTCGTCGGCGTGGCGCGGCCGGCGGCTGGCCCGGGCGCGGGGTCGAGCGCGGTGACGGACGAGGGAGCGATGAGGCGGAGCGACATGGCCGGTGGTGCCCACGGCCGCGAGCGATGTGACGTCCGCGCTATCGGCCGCAGCCGAAGTCGTCTTCGCCCAGGGCCGGGCGCGCCAGGACGACCGCGCCGCTGCCGTCGGCGGCCATGACCTGGAGGTGCGGCGCCCCGGCGACGTAGCGCAGGGTGACGAGGCGGCCATCGGCCAGGGCGCACGGCGC
>Ga0075163_10010333_pt1 | contig 12209 bp, 11 predicted proteins | sample JI1023141ADNA_FD_71478 | JGI IMG/M metagenome (GOLD analysis project Ga0075163, IMG submission 71478) | Wastewater effluent complex algal communities from Wisconsin, to seasonally profile nutrient transformation and Carbon sequestration -... | ecosystem: Engineered > WWTP > Effluent > Algae...
CGTTGCTCACGGTGCCGTATTGGACCAGCGTAAAAGTCCCATCGGCGTTCTGGTAGTCGACCTGGAATTCGCGGGCGTTGTGCAGCTTGGCGATATCGTCCAGGCCATCACCGTTCATATCCACTACACCCATGCAACCACCGCTCAGGGTGACATTGCTCATGAGTTCCGTGGAGTTGGTGAAGCTCAATTGTGCCATGGCCGTGGAGGCGCACAAGAGCGTGGAAAGACCGAGCGTAATTTGTTGGAGCATAGGATGTGGTCAGGATGAGGGACGTACCGGTTCTTTTTGCAGGACGCCGAAGGTAGGTGGATAGCGTTTCACCGGTCCACGACATTCCCGGGGGAAAGTGGTGATCCTGCCGAAGCAACACCCGCCCCATTGCCTTGTTCATTTGTCTGCCTGCGAATGCTTTCGCGATGGACGGCATCCATGAACTCCTTCACGAAGGTCTCGCTGAGACCCAAGTGGGCCGCTAGTTTCAGCTGCCTGCGCATGATGCGCTCCCACCGTTCCGGTTGCATGATGGCCACGTTGTGCTCGCGCTTGTGGTCACCAATGCGCTCAGCGATATCCAGCCGGGTCCCGAGCTTTTGGGCGATCTCCTCGTCCAGTTGGTCGATCAGATCACGCAGTTCCTCCAAACGGTCACGCATCGGTGCCGTAGGCAAGGCCTGCCGGAAGATGAGGCTTTCCACCAATGCGCCATACCCCTCCGGGGTCAGTTGTTGTTCCGCGTCACTAAGCGCGTTGGTCGGGTTACGATGTACCTCGATCATCAACCCGCTCAAGCCCAGATCAAGCGCCTGTTGGGCGATGGTTCCCACCTTGTCGCGGCTCCCAGCGATGTGGCTGGGGTCACCAATGATCTCCAATTCGGGGAAAGCCGCCTTCAACCGGATCGGGAATTCCCACATGGGGCTGTTGCGGTAGGGTGTGCGTTCGAACCACGAAAACCCACGGTGAATGGCAGCCGTACGGCGCACGCCGGCACGTTCCAAACGCTCCAAAGCACCGATCCACAGGTGCAGGTCCGGGTTGATCGGGTTCTTCACGAACACCGGGATGTCCACCCCGCGCAATGCTTCGGCCAACTCCTGGACACTGAAGGGATTGGGCGTGGTGCGCGCGCCGATCCACAGCATGTCCACGCCCGCGTTCAAACAGGCTTCAACATGTTCGGCCGTGGCCACCTCTGTCATGGTGAGCAGGCCGGTCTCACCCTTGACCCGCTGAAGCCATGCCAGTGCCTTGTCCCCCGCACCCTCAAAAGCGCCGGGGCGTGTGCGCGGTTTCCAAATGCCCGCACGGAACGCGGTGGCCATTCCCGTGGCGGCAATGCTGCGTGCAGTTTCCAACACTTGCTCTTCGCTCTCTGCGCTGCAAGGGCCCGCGATCATGAGCGGCCTCTCCAATCCAAGGCCCCATGCACCAAAAGGGGTCGGATGGAGGGTGTCGCGATAGGTAGTGGACATGCCGGTACGAAGGTAGAGGGCTGGATGAACGCTTTGGTATAGGGCAAAGTACACTGCGGGGAGCCAAAGGCTATGCGCACCCCGGAAGCATAAATAGCCTAAGCTATCCTATACAGTGCATGTGGGCAGCAGCGTCTGTAGTGCGCCCTTACGCCTTGGCGAGCATCCCTTGCTGGCGCTCTTCGGCTTCCGTGACCTTCTTTTCCTGGGGATCGTCCGTCCAAACGGGCCTCGGACCCTCGCCCATCTCGCGGTGCCCGTATTTTATCACCAGCAAGGCGGCTATGGCGACCTCGATCCAAACGAACGCCTTGATCCAACTGGGGTCACCGTTATGCGCCATCGGGAGGGCGGGCATGATGAAGAAGGCGATGTTGCTGATGATCTGCATGATGAGCAGGATGAGGCCACTATGGGTCATGTTGTACACCCACCCCAACACGATGGCTAAACCCACCATGCTCAGCAGGAACATGTACCATGGAATGCCGTCGGGCACACCTTCGCCCAGGAGCAACATGGGCAGGTACCAAAGCCCCCAGATGATACCCGTTATGGTACACGACACGAAGGCCGTGTATTTCTGCTGAAGCCGCGTGGTGCAATACTTCATCCACGTTGTTTCCTCCACAAGGGCGACGAAGATGATGAAAGGCATGGCCCTCAGCAGGTTCTCGATATGCATGCGGCCGTCATGCTCGCCCGGCGTGAACATGGGCTGTGCAGCCCCGGGCCATGGAAGTATTCCGGTAAGGTCCGTAATGGCCCATACCAGATAACAGAAGAGGAATTTCCAGCTGAGCGAGAAGGCGTACCACTTACCCGGCACACGCCAAACCTTGTAGGAGCTGAACAACCTTTTCAACCCCGTGGTCCCTTCCAGATACCACGAAAGGAGGACGGCGAAGATCAAGGGCCAGAAGATCCGGAAGCGGAAGATCATATGCGCCTCCGGCGCGTCGTGCATACGGACACCCGGGGGCATCAGCGAACGTGCGATCAGGACGATCGATAACTGGATACCAAGGACGATCACCGCCAGAGTAAGCACCGGATACCGCGAAATCCAAGCTTTCATGTCGAAGAGTGCTGAGGTGCCTTTGGAATGTCAAAGGTCTGTTACGAGGGCTCGTACGGAACGCCGCGGTGAAGGTTCTTACAGACCAAAAGAGCGATTGGACAGAGGGCGTGCAAATCCATCATATCCAAGGATAAGCCTTTACTGGGTCGTTGGTCTTTTCCTAGTGCCGGAGCACCTCGGGAATGTCCCTAGCCCGGAAGACCGTACTTCCGCTGCAGGTCCCCTAGGAACGGGGTAACGGCCTTATCAATGCTGTCCGGCAGCGCGTTCTTGACGAAATTCTTGATGAGCCTGAACGTACTTGGTTCTATGTAACGCTCGAAGTAGGCCAGGTCACGGCGGTTGTCCACCAACAACGACAGGGGATGGTTGAGCGGGAACTTGATATCGCTGGAGTCCTCCTTGTTGCGTGGGTCAAGGTCGCTACCCGTGTGCGTGCTCGTTTCCCCGAAGCCGATGTTGCGGATGAGGTTCACGGTCGGGATGAGGTTGACCGCTCCCTGCATCCAGCGGCCGAAGTCCAGTTGGAAATCCCACGAGTGGATCTTGCCATTCCACGAATTCTCGAAGACACTGAAGGCCTCCGCGCGCTCACTGTTGCTCAGGAAGTGCCCATCGAGCGCTCCACTATCGCGGAACTCGGGCCACTGGGCCATTTCCAGGTCGTACAGGTTCCAGGTACGCCTCCAGCTGGCCCAACCCCAGTAAGCCCCGTAACCATGGGCGCTTGAGTAGTAACTTTTGTCATTGGTGGCAGGCCATTCGGTCATGAGGTTGTTGCCCATGATCACCCACACGCGTTGGTCGTGGCGGTGCCTCTCCAGCAGCTCCTCCGCGAATCGGAACCACGTTGGCATGGGTAGGCAATCATCCTCCAGAATGATGCCTTCTTCTTCATGTTGGAAGAACCAGTCGATGGCAGCAGGAGGCCCGGATCGGACGCTTTTGTTGGTTACGCTGAAAAGCATGTGGAACTCGCATGGCCAATCCACGAGTTCGACCAGGGACCGCACCTTCGCCACCGCTTCTGCTTCTCCGGGCTGATCGGGGCGTGGACCATCGCAGGCGAAATAGAAACGCGCCGGGCGGGCAGCCCGAATGGCCTCCAGTACCGCTTTCGATGCTTCAAACCGCTTGAAACCTATGAAGAGAACTGCGGTGCTGAGAGAAGGGGAAACACGTTCGGTCATCGTTGCTCTACGGGGTGCCCTTGCGGGGTCGGGTGTTACGGTTCTACGGTGCAGCTTGTTGAAACTGCACGGGACGAAGGGCGCAAAAGGTATGTACTGATGCTGGTCGGATCACTTGGAAAAGTGCTCGCGCCATGCCAATGCGGCCCTGTTGATGTCGCCGAACTCCGTTTTCCCTTCGTCAACGAATGGTGGCGAACATGCTCGGCGAGATCGTGCTGGTGTTGGAAGGGAACCGCGACCAGATCGATGTTCAAGACCTCCCCGCTTGTATGTACACCTTGATCATCACGGGCAGAACTGCAGTGGCGAAGAAAACGTTCATCGTCACTCGAGTCGGAAATTGACCGCCTCTGGGCGCAGCCTGTGGGAGGCGATACGTTGTGGACTTGGGAACCATATCCGACCGCTAATCTTCCGAAGAACCCATGCGTTCCTCCAGCCACAATACCCGCCACGTCCAAAGTCCACCCAGCGCATCCACCACCCCGAAGAGAAGAACCTTGACATCAGCCTTGGAGGCCAGCACAAGCCCTAGCATCACCAAGGGTGCGGCGAGACGGGTATGCACCGTGAGCCATGCGAACGCCCGGCTACCCGATCGCGCTGCCTGGATATAGTAGTAAGCGGAGCAACACAGCACGAAACCGAGCACATGCACCCATGTGCCCCCGCTCTCGACCAAGCCGAACCATGGCAGCACCGTTTCGGGAACGACCAGCAGCACCATACCCATGACCAGCGCATAGGAACCGAAGATCAGCAGGCTCCACGCGGGTCGGTGGTAGGTTCTCTCCATCATGCCATCAAAGATGCGGTCAAGGGACCATGGTCTTGGTCGCAACGTGCATGCACACGAAAGAACATCCCTCCTTGGGTACTTCCTACCCCATTGACCTCGGCCTTGCCCAGTGCCTCGCCCACATGCGAACGAGTGGTGGAGCGGTTGCCAAGCATACCCGCGTTGGTGGCTCGGTTCTCGCTGCTTTGGCGGCAACCTTCCCAACGAACACATGCAGCATGGCCAGCAAACCGGAAGCGGGAACCTGTCGATCGTCATGTTCTACCCGAACGACTGCGAGTACTTTGGTAGCATGACCGATGCCTTGGTGCATTGCCGTACAGAACTAGAACGACGATAACCAACGAACCATGAAGACCCTGTCAACTTCCCTTCTCAGTGCTGTGCTCACCCTGGCACTGGTGACCATGAACCCATGGGCGACCCGCGCTGTCGCACAGCACGACCATCCCCATGCGGCATCCACGACCACCGCGCAAGACCCTGCTTACAGTTGCCCCATGCACCCGGAGGTGACCGGCAAAAAGGGCGACCTGTGCAGCAAATGCAAAATGGCCTTGGTGGCGCCCAAGGACGCGACCGCTGCCACCGTGGACATGTACTGTTGCGCGAAGCATCCCGAAGCAATGGATACCAAGGACGCCAAGTGCCCGCATTGTGGCATGGCCATGACCGACGCCGTGTACTGTTGTTCCATGCACCCCGAGACCATGGGCGCTAAGGATACAAAGTGCGCCGATTGTGGAATGGCGATGACACAGCCAGCGGCCCTCCATGCCTGCCCCATGCACCCGACGGTGACGGGCAAGGCCGGTGACAAATGCAGCCAGTGCGGTATGGCCATGACCCCCGTGAAAGCAACAGCCACCGCTACACATGCCTGCCCGATGCACCCCGATGTGACGGGTAAAGCGGGCGACAAGTGCAGCAAGTGTGGCATGGCGCTCACGCCGGTGAAGGCCAAATGAGGCGAAACTGAAGAGCTGACCACAGAAGCGGACGCCACAGGTAACCACATGGGTGGGCGCCTGTGGCGTTCCAATTGGTCTGACGTGATCGGAAGCGCGGGTGACCGGAGCCCTTAGAAGGCCGCCTTCCTGAACGCGCAGAACAGGAAATTCTGCACCGTGTCGAACGGTGTGACGTGATCAACGGTAAAGCACTTGATGCGGTCGCAGAGCCTTTGAAGCCGCGCCACCATCTCCGCTTCACTGTAGCGATGCACGGGGATGCCACTGCATTTTTCCGGACCGTTCTCGCTGAAGGTGCCAAGTATGAGCAGGCCACCCGGCTTCAGGAGCCGCGAGAGCCGGTCGAGGTAGCGGTCCACGTCGGCTTCGGAGGTCAGGAAGTGGAAGACCGCCCGGTCGTGCCATACGTCGAAGGGCGCGGGTGCGTCGAAGGTGGTCGCATCGCTCTCTATCCACTGCACCGTTGTGCCTTTCGTGCCCAAGCGCTCTTGCGCTTTCTGCAATGCTGCGCCGCTGATGTCGAGCACGGTAACATCCGTGAAGCCGCGATCGAGCAAATGATCCACCAGCGAACTATCGCCACCGCCCACATCAATGATGCGCGCACCAACAGGTACGCGATACTCCGCGAACAGGTCCAAGGACACGGTGGGCATCGCTTGGAACCAGCTCACCTCTTGCGGGCCCTTCTTCGCATAGATGTTCTCCCAATGCTGCTTGGGGTCGAAAACCGTATTGCTCATGTGGTCTGCGTTCTATCCGGGTTCGTTCATTCAGCAATGTACAAGACCACTCGTCGCGGGTCCATGTGCATGTCTTCCAGATGCCCCATCCACTGTCGCCCGGTGGTGATCAGGTGTACGTGGATGTTCGTGTCGTGGTGGGTAAACACGGCCTTGTGCCTGGTGGAGAAGAAGCCCAGCAGTTCGGCATCCGGCTCTTTGAGCGCATAGCTCTTCTGGCCTTGGTGGGCATCGTCCGGCGAACGCACCGCACTGCCCGGTGGCAGGTCCACCACATGAAGGCGGGCATCGGCCAGTCGTCCCGTGAGGCGGAAGGCGAACGCATCCGGCCGGTCCTTGGCCCACGCCGTGAGGAAGGTATCCAGCCTCCCGAGGTCCGTTACGCTATCTGGCAGCACCACTATGCGCCACTCCTTCACCTGTTGTTGTACGAAGAATGGAGCCTTCACATCGCTGCGCTCCTGCACCACCATGGTGCTATCGCTGGTGGCATGGCTCACGTAGCAATGCCCGTCCAACAGCAGGAGTTCCCCGCGCAGGTATTCCAGCGGACCCAGGCCGTAGCTGTGCGGCCGGGTCGCAATGGTATCCATGGCCACCAGCCCCGCCAACTGCCCGTTGAACATGGTGTTGTGCATGGCACCGGTTACCACCACCTGCGCGTGGGTGCCCAAGGCTGCGCCCAAAGCCAGCATCAAGCAGGCGCCATGCAACTTCCCGTAGTACTTCACCATGCCCGCAAAGTTGAATACACCAACGTATGCCCGTTGTTCACTTTCCTTCTACTATCGCTATCTCCTCCGCCGTCAACCCATACAACTCGTACACCAGCGCATCTATCTCCTTGTCCGTCTTCGCGATCTGCGCTTGCAGCGCTTGGGCCTTGGCTTTCTCGGCGGTGAAGTAGCCCAGCCACTCCGCCTCTTCGGCAAGGGTCAGTTGCACCTTGGCCTTCTTCAGCTCCGCCAGGAAGCCTTTGAACTCCAAGCCCGGCCAGTTCTCCAGCGCGCGGCTCAGCGTGGGGAGCGTGTACTTGGATTGAACGAGGGACAGGAATTGCTGCACTGCCATCCTGTGCTCCGCTGTCGCGGAGACTATCGCATCCACATTCTTGATGATCGGCGATTGCTGCGTCACAGTCGCGAGAGGTATTGGAAACGGCTCAAGATGCTTCGTCTTGAATCTGTAGTAGCCTCCGCGAAGCACCCCGCCAGTTGCTTGAAGAAAGAACCAAAGCACCTTCGAGTTCAGCACGGCGAGCAGATACTTCAGGTCCAATCCGCTATTCTCGATTGTCCGAAAGAGGTACACCTGCGTGTTGTGCAAGCGCCCCGAGGTATCGATGCTCATGTTACCACCGAAGGATGTTTCCGGAGTGACGATCTTGAGACCCTCGAAGAGATGTAGTTCTCGTGAACGATGCAGACTGTACCAGTAGAGCGGGTTCGTCTTCTTCTTGACCTTCTTGTCTATGAGGAACTCCCTGAACGGTGACAGATAGGCGTATGTCTTCGGAAACGAGGTCCGAAGTTCGGCCTCACTGTACGGAATGGTTTCTCCGTCTGTGACATGGTGTGCATAGATGACGTAGAGCTCATGGGTTACCGGTGCGTATCGCCTAACGTCCTTGCCGGTCATTAAGGGTTTGACAATCGCCGCTTCCAGTTCCACTGTCTCGTTCAAGCGCTCCGAGAAGCCGTGGAAAACATCGCCCTTCACCTCACCACGAAGGATGAACAAGTCATCGACCCCGGTATCGACGCCCGTTCTGATAGCCTCAAAGAAGTCGATTGCCTTCTTCTGTTGCTGATCCAGTTTGGCAAGCAACCCAGAAGTCGAATCGCCATGCAGGTTCCATCGCTCGTCGCTTAGTGATGCTGAGTCGATCAGATCGAAAGAGAACGGGTCAAGGAGCGCTTTCGGTTCGATGCGCTTGTAACGGACCATCTCGTTCGCGTTGGACAAAGTCAGAATGCAGGTGTAGGCAGAGGCATCTTCGAAGACCATCTCGGAACCGAAATGAACAATCGATTCAACGTCCTTCTTCTCAGCCAGAAGCTTCCTGATTCCTGAACCAAAGTCACCGACAAGGAACTTGTGCGGAAGGATGAACGAGACCTTCCCGGTTTTGGCCTTCAGTGAGAGTGATCGTTCGATGAAGAGCACATAGATGTCGTAGCGGCCAACCGCTGAGGCGTATTTGGTTTCGAAGAAACTGGACTCAACATCGAAGTGCTCTTTAAGGCCCTGCACCCTCAAGTACGGCGGATTCCCGATGACCACATCAAATCCGCCTTTCGCGAACACCGCCGGGAACTCCTTCTTCCAATCAAAGGCCTTGGCGCCCGCCACAGCGGGGTCATCGATCAAGCTGTTGCCGCACTTGATGTTGGCGCTGAGGTCGTTCAGCTTGCGGCCCTTGGTGGCGGTGCGCAGCCACAGGCTCAGGCGCGCGATCTCCACGCTCTCCTCGTTGATGTCCACCCCGTAGATGTTGCGCTCCAGGATGTGGTCGCCGATGTCCTTGAACACGATGCTCTGGCCCAGCAGCTTCGCTTCGAGCTCGTTCACGTAGGCGTGTTCGGCAATGAGGAAGTCGAGCGCCTGGTTCAAAAAGGCGCCACTGCCGCAGGCGGGGTCGCAAATGGTGAGGCTCAGCAGCCAGTCGCGGTACACATCGAGCTTGGTGTCCAGCTCCTGGATGGTCTTCTTCTGCCGACCCTTGCGCCCACGGGCATACTCCTCGTCGTTGATCGCCAACTCGTCCTTCTTCTCCGCGCACAAGCGGCCCACGGTATTCTCCACGATGTACTTGGTGATGTACTTCGGGGTGTAGAACACGCCGTCCTTCTTGCGCTTGGTCTTCTTGCTGTCCACCGCCCGGCCTTCCAGTTGCGCGGTGATGGCTTCGATCTCGTTGAGGCTGTGCTCGAAGATGTGGCCGAGGATGTTCACGTCCACCTCGCTGGCGAAGTCGTACTTGGTCAGTTGGTCCAAGTGCTTCTCCAGCACGGCATCGCTGATGCGAACCGTGTCCAGCAGTTCATCGGCTTTGAAGAGGCCTCCGTTGTAGGCGAATATGTCCTGGCTCGCGCTTTTGAAACCGGTGTTGAGGTAACCGAAGTACTTCTGGCAGCGCTCGTACAGCGGGCGGTGCTCGTCCAGTTCGATCAGCTTCTTCCAATCCGTAAGGATGCCGCGCAAGGTGTTCGGTGGCAGTAGCCCCTTGTCTTCACTGAAGAGCACGAAGAGGAAACGGTCCAGCAGTTTCTGGCTCTTTTTGTAGAGCAGCAGCTTGTCGTGTTCGGGATGGTTCGCCGAGAGGTCCTGCCACAGCGCGTTCTTGAAAGCGGAGTAATCGGCATACAGGCGCTTGGTCACCTTCTCTTCCTCCTGCAGGCTCTCGGTCTTGACTTTCTTCGGTATGCCAGCGAAGAGGCTGTCGCGGTGCAGGCACAACCACAGCAGGCGGAACTGTTCTTCGTTCAGTGTGAACAGCTCGAACTCGATGTGCTCCACCGCGTTGTCGATGAAGAACCGCAGCTTCTCGAAGTTGCTGGTGACCACGTACACGCACTGGCTCTGGTTGGCCTTGTAGTTGAAGGCCTGCGTGTTGATGGTGCCAAGGTCGGTGGTGTCAGTGCCTTTCAGTTCGATCACGGCGATGGCCTTGCCATCGGCGAGGATGGCGCCATCGGCCTTCTTCGCACCGACTTCGTTCTTGAACTCGGTTGTGAGGTCGAACTGCGGATCGGGGTTCAGCGTGTAGCCGAGGATCTTCACGAAGAGCTCGCGCAGAAAGCCCTCCTGGAACTGTTCCTCCTTCGCTTCGCGGATATTGGCCTGCCGCTCGGGGTTGTGGAAGTACGCGGTGAACTCGGCGAACGACTTGGCGATGCGCTTGCCGTCCTGCTGCTTCAGGTACTTGTCGAGGACGGAACGCTGGAAGAGGGCCATGGGACGAAGATGGGCAGAACCCTTGCTACATTCGCACTCGATGCCCGAAGACGCCCGAGGCGCGTGCGCGAAAGCGACCGTGATGCCTGCTCGTCCTTCGGGCATCGCCAATTTGCTACCTGGCTGAACAGATCACTTGGGAATGGGTCGAGGAAGTCGGTCGTCGAGACAGGTCCGGACAGCTCACCGGCACGGTTCTGGTGAAGCACCGTACACCTCCTTCGCACCACTTCCCATGCATTCGGTCATGCACTTCTCGTTCGCCGCGTTGCTGCTCACCCTTCCCGGCGTGCAAAAGGAACCACGCACGCCCTGCCCGTGCAGTGCAACCGTGGTGGTGGTATCCGACACCGCTCTTGCGCACCATCCGGGTTTCGAAGGGATCGCAGACACCAGCGCCACCTACCGGCTTGGCTTCTTGAACGCCACCGGCATCAGCAAAGGAGAGGTGCAGCACCTGATGCGGAAGATGGACTTGGCAACCGGCGGATACGTGAAATGCGATAGCGCCTTCCTGCGATCGCTTTGCCTGAACAGCCCCACCGGATCCTGTCTTGGGACCATAGAGATCAAAGCCGTGGGCCCTTGCATTTCATGCCCGATGGTTCGTTGAACATCACGTTGCACTACCAGGCTCGTGAATAGAGCCCCATGCTCTGACGGACCTCCAGAAAGAGGTGGAGGACCTCTGACAACCACCACTGCACTCGCTGAACGCGCCCTGCTCGTCCCACTTCACCTTCACCGGTTGAAAACCGGGAAATGGAGCGCCGTACTAGCCATGTTCCTTTCCCGTTCGCACCTAGACCACCGCGCGCTTTGCTCCAGGTGCGCGGTCCAAAACCCACCACCATGGGAGAGAAGGGAGAGCACGGACCAGATACACCTGGTAAGGAACAGAGCCGGACGACCGCTGGACACGGGCAACCAGCCTTGTCACGGGAAGTGATCGGGGAACGGCTACGGATGCTGCGCAAACACCGGGACATGTCCCAATTGAAACTGGCCCTTGCAGCAGGCTATGGGTGTAAGGAGGTGGTAGGCCGCACCGAGGAGGGTGAGCGTGAACTTGCCTACCATGAGGCCTTGGCCTATGCCCGTATCATGTGCTTCTGCCTGAACGCCTTTGGCCGCACCGAACCCGATGGCCAGTGGAACATGACGGCTTGCCTGCTACCCTATCCACCACCGGAAAAAGGTCCGGAAGAAGAGAACTAGGTGCCGGATGGCATCCCATTATATATGGTATAGCTTGGGATGTGCGTGCGCAAGTGGGGACAAGTAGGCGAACGTGAGGGCAAGTGCATGCGGGGTTGAGAACAAGTACAAGCGAACGTCTGGGCAAATACATGCGAACGTGTGGGCAAGTACAAGCGAACGTCTGGGCAAGTACAAGCGAACGTGGGGGCAAGTACAAGCGAACGTCTGGGCAAGTACATGCGAACGTGGGGGCAAGTACAAGCGAACGTGTGGGCAAGTACAAGCGAACGTCTGGGCAAGTACATGCGAACGTTGGGGCAAGTACATGCGAACGTGAGGGCAAGTACAAGCGAACGTGTGGGCAAGTACAAGCGAACGTGAGGGCAAGTACAAGCGAACGTGTGGGCAAGTACAAGCGAACGTGTGGGCAAGTACAAGCGAACGTGTGGGCAAGTACAAGCGAACGTCTGGGCAAGTACAAGCGAACGTCTGGGCAAGTACAAGCGAACGTCTGGGCAAGTACACCCTAAGAATTGGAAATTTCCGTGCTCAGGATCCCCTTTTCGCAAACGAACACGGTGCTATTTCAGCACCGTTGGTGCTGTTTCCGCACGGGATGTGCTGGATCAGCACCATTTGGCAGGCCCGGTGGTAACGCAGGTGGAACTCCTGCGGTAAAAGGTCCCGTGTCACTAACATTCCCCGACGGTCCAGGAGACACAAGGACCATAAAAACCAGCCATGAGGCAGAATATCAAACTATCCCTGTACAAGCTAGCAGTACTTCAG
>Ga0075163_10010334_pt1 | contig 12209 bp, 11 predicted proteins | sample JI1023141ADNA_FD_71478 | JGI IMG/M metagenome (GOLD analysis project Ga0075163, IMG submission 71478) | Wastewater effluent complex algal communities from Wisconsin, to seasonally profile nutrient transformation and Carbon sequestration -... | ecosystem: Engineered > WWTP > Effluent > Algae...
CCTAAGAAAAAGAAAATAGTAATACTTCCTCTCAAAGGAAATATTGCGATGGGAAAAAAGGAAGAAGACGAAATCAAATCCGATGCCATTCACGCCTATCCAGTATTAGCCGCATTAAAAAGCATAAGAGAAGACAAATCAGTAAAAGGAGTTATTCTAGAAATTGACTCATCCGGTGGTTCAGCTTTTGCTTCTGAGTTAATCTACCAGGAAATACTAAAGCTCAAGAAAAAAGTAAAGGTATATGCTTATTTCCAAAACGTAGCAGCTTCCGGTGGTTACTATATAGCAGCCGCTTGTGATAGAATTATCTCTAATCCTCTTTGTATTACAGGCTCTATTGGAACTGTAATGATACGACCCAATCTAAAAAAGCTTTATAATAAATATGGAGTCACAAAGCAAAGACTCGAATTCTACCCACTTAGAGAAATATTTTCCGAATACGGACAATTATCCCCTGAGTCTAAAGAATTTTTAAACGAAGAAATTAAAAGAGTCAACGGTCAATTCTACGAAAGAGTCATGCTTTCTCGAAAAAAAGATTTAAAAGAATTAGAAACTCTCGCACAGGGAAGAGTATTTACAGGAAAAAGTTTTCTAGCAAGTAGTATGGTAGATTCGAACCAGGCTTTTTTAGAAACAGTAGAAGATTTAAAAAAAGAATTAGCACTAGAGCAAGTTCTAATCGAATATCGCCCTTCTATTTACAGCTTTAAATCAATGGCTAGAGAATTTCGTTTCGGGTTAAATTTACTTTTTCATCCTAAACTACTATTAAAACAAATCACGGTAGATAAGGGCTTACAGCTAAAAAGTGAAGTTGCGGGTGTAATAGCTAGTAGCCTTAAAGGGAATTAATTGACCTAACCCCCATAGCTTACAGCATTGCCGAATAATTCGAAGCAGCCCCTTCCCTGATAAAGGGTTAAGGGACTTTATTCAAAAGTCTATGTTTGAGATAAAGGGGTAAAATTTATGGAATTAATCTATCAATCTCATCAATTAATTGTTTAAAAATAATTGGCTTTGTAATGCAGGAAGTAATTCCATTCTTTAAGTATTCTTCTATTTGAGAATCCATTCCATTCGCGGTTGTAGCAATAATCGGAATATTTTTATAAAGATCATTTCTATTTCTAATAAGCTTAGTTGCTGTTATTCCATCCATTTCAGGCATTTGAATATCCATTAAAATCAAATCAAATTTTTTATTTGCAGAGTCAGTTGATTGATCTAATAATTCTAAAACTTTTAATCCGTTTGTCGCAAGTGAAAATTGAATATTTTCTTTTTCTAGTATTTTTTTGATCAATTTTTGGTTTATTAAATTGTCTTCAGCAACCAAAATATAAATTTCTCTTTTTAACTTTGTTGCTGGGGATGAACTTATTTCAGAATTAATCATCTCAGCTTCTCTCCTCTTATAAGGAATTGTAAAGTAAAAGTTAGAACCAATGTTTTCCTTGCTTTCTAGATAAATATTTCCACCCATTAAGTTTACCAGTTGTTTCGTAATAAAAAGTCCGAGACCTGAGCCTATAAACTTTTTCGTTCTAGCGTCTTCGAGTTGCACAAAGCGTTCGAATAATTTTTTAGAATTTTCTTCAGAGATTCCAATTCCTGTATCCCTGACATAGAAAATCAAAAATTCTTTCTTTGTATCAGATTTTACAATGAATTGAACTGAACCCTGTAGAGTAAATTTAATCGCGTTTCCTATAAGGTTCATTAAAATCTGTCTAAGTCTATTTTCATCTACCAATACAAAAATATCTTTATCTGATTCAAAAATTTCAAAATTTAAAGTTAAATTTTTTTTAGCAGCTTCCAATTTAAATAAATGCATAATTTCTCTGCAAAGACGGGTTAAATTGGTATTAACCGGATGAATTTCTAGCTTTTTACTTTCCAGTTTAGAAACATCGAGTATATCATTGATTATTGTAAGTAATGCAAGCACTGAATTTTTAGCATCATTCAAATGATCTTTCTGTTCCTCATTGAGTGGAGTAGATTCTAAAAGCGTTAGCATTCCTAATACGCCATTCATTGGAGTTCTGATTTCATGACTCATATTTGCTAAAAATTCAGATTTAACCAAGTTAGCTTTTTCTAATTCTAAAGTTCTCTGTTTTACAACCTCATTTATATTTTTTTCACGTCCCGTAATAATTAAAGTTAACATGCTAGCTAATCCAGTTAAAAAGGAAGCAATGATTAATATTAGTGTAGATGAATTTGAGAGGTTTTTTGAAAAGTATTCATTAGTGGGTTTAATCACTATACTCCACTGCATAGAGCCAATTAAAAATTTATTGGTATAAGTGAATTTCTGGAAAATGTTTTCTTTTTGTAAATCGCAACCCTCTGAACTGAGTATTGGGTCATTTAAATTACTTTCATCAATTAATTTTATGCAAAGATTTGCCTGTTCTAATTCATTCATGACTTTTTCCAAAATTGTTGGGATATGAATTACGGCAGTGCAAAAACCTTCATTGCCTTTATTAGTTTTTGTGTAATTGAAAACTAAAACTCCAATGTTTCTTTCTCTAAGTTGGACCAACTTGATTTTATTCGTAACTTCGATATCATTTTTTTGTTTTGATATTATAAGAGCTTTTTTTCTTATTTCATTCGACCAAACATTAAACCCAATTGCATTTTTGTTTTCTTCGTATGGTACAATATATTTAACATAAACATAATCTTCCTGATTAAGCGCTTTGATAAACTTATTATCCAAAAGTTCTTTGATACCTATTGAATCAGGATAATCGTTTTTTAAATTGATTTCATGGGTATTTCTCTCTGCGTGCCTAATATATGGATTCCAGGATAATGCAAGTATGCTACTCGATTGTTTAATGCTATCCAATGCAAATTGTTCAAACTTCTTTTTGGTTAGATTTTCTTCGATAGAAATGAAATTTTTAAGAGATTTTACAATTCCAAAGTTTTCTAATAATCTTATTTCAAGAGATTTGGAAATTTTTATACCATCAGATTGAATTCTGTAATTCAAAAAAGATTTTTCCCAATTTCTAGTTAAAAAGAAAATAGCGATAGTTACTAAAAAAGTACCCATGGTCGTTAGAGTTAAAATAACTACCCGCAGGTATTCTTCCTCTTTTCTTACCCAATTCCATGTAACAACAATTAGAGGGGCAAATATTATTATTCCAATGGAATCACCAATCCACCAAGTTATCCAGGATTTTAACACGAACTGTAAATAAATAATTTTGCCTACATATAAAGAGATGACTCCAATGGTTGACGTTATAAGAGATGAAACTGGACCGGCTAGAATAAAAAAAAGTAGTATTTGTTTAGTATAATAAAATTTGAATCTATTATCTGAATATTTTTTAATAATGAAAGAACCAAAAATTCCACCTAATGAATTTCCAAATGCAATGGTAATATTTTGGAAATTTTTTAGTAAATAGGAAATGACATTACTTTGAGTAAGTAGATCGTTTGAGTTTGTAAGTAGTGCCCCTAGAAAAAGACCAGGCCAAATTTTTTTCCCGAATATAATAGCGAATCCAAGGGCAATTCCAGCAGGGGGCCAGACAGGGACACTATACCCATCGATGGAAGATAATTGTAAGCTTAACTTACCAGAAATTAAATATAAAATAGAAACAACTAAGTTTATAAAAAATATTTTAAAAAATGATTGAAGGTTTGCAAAAGCTGTCAATGTTATTTACTATTTATAACTGTAATTCTTAATAGCGGATAATTTAAGTTGTTCCATTTAGGAACTCCATCTTTAATTTAAAAATAATAACTATATATTTTATTATATTACCTATCGAATTAGTTTCAAGATATTTTTTCAGAAATTATTTTATTCTGTGTTAAATTAAGAATATTTCTTTCGAATAGTCTGCATTGAACATTTCTCATATTAACTACTCAGTCCATGTTTTAAACTTTTAATGAATATTAAGCAGTTTTCCGTAAAGTTTGAATATTTTCCATTTATCTCTCAGATTTAGTGGATAACTGACTATCATGGGTTAGAATGGTAAAATTCAATTCTCGATTTTCCTCTCATGGTAGATAATGGCATACAACTAAGAAGCGAAATTGTGGGTGTAATAGCTAGTAGTAGTAATTGTAACTTCTGTATTTAAAAACTCAGTTAAGGAGAATTTAGAATTTCTTTGTGAAAATATTCCTGATTACGCAGAACGCTTTATCGATGAACTAGCTAAGAAATTAAGGGATATCGCACGTAATCCGCAACATTTTTTAAATTTTGGAAAATTATTTTCAATTCATAAAAGAACCAAATCATAATCCTAAAATCTAAAGCTAATACATCTCTAATTGTCGCATAATTGGTATTAACTTTCATCGTTTTTTACAAGAAGGATTTTATTTTAAAGTAGTAAGATTTTTTGTTTATAAATAAGGTTAGAAAGTGGTTTGTCTTTTATTTTGATAAAGAATTAAAATAGGAAAAACCGAAAAACAAAAAATCGCGCAAACCAAAAACAATAAACTATATCCAAAACGTTGTGCGATAAATCCACTGATAGCAGATGCAATAATATTTACAAATACAACTATGCAAGCCTGTAAGGTATAGTCGGTAGCTTCATGATTGGAGCGACAGTGATACATCATCTCGGTAAATAATGCAACAGTTGCCATACCTCCTGTAAAATGTTCAATTCCGCAAATGACCTGAACTAATAGATGTGAGGTTTGTCCCATAGCAATTAAAACATAGGATAATACCGAAACTCCGTTTAGCAAAAGAAAAAGCCTGAGAGTTAATCGGTGTCCCAGCAAGTTAATGGCAAATCCTCCAACAATAGATCCGAGTAAACCTGTAGTAAATCCAATCGACCCTAAAAGATATGCCAGGTCTTCTAAGCTATATCCAAAATCAACGAGCATAGGTCGTAGCATTGGAGTTGCAAGGGCATCCCCAAACTTATAGAGGCATAATGTTATTATCCAGAGTCGGTTTTTATTATTTGAGATTAACCAGAATACTTCTTCTTTTTTAAAATTACTTTCATTTATCTTATCATTTTCAGGTAGTATTGGTTTAATAAATAGTATAGGTAAAGAGGATAAGAAGATTAACCCAGCAAGAATCAAGATAGAACTCTGCCATCCTAGCTGACTAAACCAGGCTAACAAGGCACCACCGCTTAAAATCATGCCTACCCTGTAGCCTGCAACTTGAATTCCATTTCCAAAACCTCTTTCGCTTTCACTTAATTGTATTACTGCGATGGCATCTGTCGCAATATCTTGAGTAGCCGCAGTTAGATTTAAAAGGAAGAAACCCAGATACAGTATCCAGATTTGTTCATTGACCAATTGTTTTAACTGTAAAGTACTAAGCACTATACATGTCAGGACGGATACAATACTTGCCATAATAATCCATTTTCGATAAGCACGGTTCTTATCAAGTAGTGGAGCATACAACCATTTTAATGCCCAGGGTATAGCAAGTAAACTTCCAAGCCCTATCGTTTGTAGGCTAATTCCCTGTTCGCGCAGTAAAGAAGGTAATGCCTGCGTAAAAAAACCATACGGTAGTCCCTGGGCAATATATAGACTTGCTAATAGACTGAATTTTTTAAATTTAGGCATCGACTTTTTTCTTTAGAGCTTAATTGTTATTACCCCAATTAATCCCATTCTCGGTTAGATACTTTTGGGCAGAATCTAAAACTTTCTTTCGAATTGTAATTTTTATATCAGAAGAAGTAGGAAAAATATAAACCTGTTCAGCAAATATTGAATTTGCTGATTCAATATTTTTAATATGATTCCAGGGAATTAAAAGAGGCTCAAGTCCAAAATTTAAAAGAGGAACTAAACGTAGATATAACCCTTTCGGCGAAATACCGATAGAAAGAGATCCTCTATAATAGGTCATGCCTATCGAACCAAATTCAAAATTGTGAATGTCTTCGGGAGGAAGTTCCTTTGTGCGATAAAACTCGGCAAGTTTTTTCCAATCCCTGCTAAACATAAAAAAAAGGAAGACTGAGAAAAAAATAAAGAAAATAATAATGAGTGGAAAGTATTCTTGCATAACAATACCTTTTACATTGTAAACTTTAATTGTCTACTAATTTGCATATTTATTTTTTTAGAATCTAACTTTTTAATGTTGCGGAATATTTAGTTTAGTCGCTCCTGAATCTTTCTCCAATTGGAGCTTTGAAGAATCTACAGCTTCAAAGTCTTCTCCTTTTACTTTTCGAAATTCTTTATTTAGTATATCGTTATTCCATCTCTCATCGGGTGCTCCACTTATAAACCAATCGGAGCCATTGTCTGCTACAATCATTCCATATTCCTGGAGTGCTTTAAGAATGATTTTTACTTCTTTGGAGAATCCATCTAGTTTAAAAGATTTTCGTAGTCTAAATCTTTGTCCCATCGGTGGTAAATTTACATCTGTTTTATTTGAAGCAAAATGCCTCGCAGGCCATACATATTTTTTTTGGGATTTCTTGATTGTAAAGCGTATCGCATGACGTATTTCTCCCTGTAAAATTTCATCATACCTAACAAGCCCCGGAAAAATAGGAAGTCCTGCTGCATCCGCAGATGTCCATGTATCAGGTCTTAATTTATTTGAATTTAAATCAAACACTGCACCCGATCCTGCTTTCCATCCATCTTTTGTCGGATAAGCGCTGTATAACTCAAATAAAGAACAGGAATTTTTATCGATTATAATTATATGTCTATCACCTTTGCTTTTTTCACCACCTTCAATTTTTGGATTAGATGGAATAGGGTAAGGTATTTTATCGCTTTCATCTGAATATTCAAAAGATACAGAATATGTTTTCGTATCCTTATTCACATCGATTACCTGGAATGGAATGCCTATTGGTCCTCCCTCCCAGAGTCCTGAACCGAAATCAGCTTTTATTTTTTTATCTGCCCCAATGCTTTTGATATAAGCATTGGATTTAGAATGAACTGGTAACGCATCAACTTTCTGATTCCAAATATTATCCGCAGGAAATACCCCGCAATTTTCAATTCTAGGACTCTCTTGAGCAAAAGAGATAAAGCAGAAAATAAAATAAAACAAAATAGTTAAAAATAGTTTCATACAACTAATCTTGATTTAATAAAATCACTGTCAAGGAAATTGCATCTCGCCTAAGGTTTCTCCCTTCTAAACATTTTACAAGTAAGGAACGGTTTAAAACCGTTCCCTACGGTGTGGATAATTGGGTGTAGGCTACAAGTCTGGTTTAGGGATGGAATGTGTATATAGGAAAATTCTATTATTGAAAATAATAACCAATGCCGAAACTCATCACTTTATTTGTTAAATTAAAGGGAGATATAAAAAACGAATCATTTATTTTAACTTTTTGATATTCACCCTGAAGAAAAAGGTAATAAGAACTAAAATTAATTTTTACACCACCTTGGGCTTTCCAACCGGTTAAAGTTGAAAAACTTTCAGAATTTGATGCTACTCCAAACTGATAACCCAGTCCTAAGTATGGATCAATAAAACTTTCAGTGTTCCAATGTAAATTAAAATCAAAGTTCAGATTTGTAGGATTATAATTATACTGAGTTGGACCGGATAAAAAAATCAGACCTATTAAATTGGAGCCTTTTTTGTCTTGCTGTTCTTGGGGTGTATTGGCAGGCTTACTCGCACTAGATGCAATCAGTAGTCCTCCAATGATAAGGTTGCTATTCCATGTGCTATCTTGTAAGTTTATTTTTGATTTAGAAAGTCCGAAACCAAGGCTGAAATGAGAAAGGAAATATAATTCTATAGCAAATTTAAAATCATTTATTTTTCCTTTTTCTGTCGTTGATACAGATTTGCCTGAATTATATTGAAAGTAAGCAGAGAGTTTTTTATTTTTCAATGGTTTACTTTCTAAATCTTCGGATGTCTCAGAAAAAAGTGGAGAATGAAAAATAAACAAAGAAAATGTTAGAATACTTATCAGTACTAAAAGAGGACTTCTCTTAATGAAAATTTTTTTAAATTTTATTATTCCCGAATGCATTTTAATTTTTCTCCCGTAAAGACTAATTCTAATTAATTTAAATTCATAGAATTCAAAGAAAGATTTCATCTTGTAAGTTGTGGATAATTGGTTGTAAATCTATTCAAAAATGTCTTGTTAAGCAAAAGTGTAAATAACAAAAACGGAAATATAAAAATTCCTTAAAGCATTAGCTAGACCTTTAGTTTTTGAAAAGAAATATTTTATAAAATTGAAAGCTAATTTCAAAACGCAAAATGCATATTTTATCAAAAACATAACTGAGTCTAAAATCTATTAATCGAAAGTATCACTTCCGATACGTTGTCCTTTACTCAAGTCCGGTTCAGCTACGCTTATAGAGCCGCTCTAGCACCGGTCAAAGGGGCACTTAAGAGCGGACTTATACCGGCTCTGTAAGCGGAGCTAGAGCGAAGATGAGTAAAGATAATCTAAACGTTAACCACCATTCTTCTGAAAGAACTCATCCATAATTTCAATTAAGAATTCTGGTTTGTCGTGGTGCATATTATGACCGGCATGCTCGACTTCGTGAAGCTCTACGTTTTTGAAATGAGAAAGAATTTCTTCTAAGTTCTTGGGGCGAATATGTGTTTGCCTACCAAAGAAGATTAGAACGGGAGATGTAATTTCGCTCCAGAGCTTTCGGGAGAGTTCGGGAGGAAAGGGAATAGGGGAAGATGTTTTTAGATTGGGATCGTTTTTCCATTTGTAAAATCCATCTTCTGTTTGTCTTACAAGACCTGGTATGAGAGAATCTATTTTTTCCTTTGGAAGTTTTCCATAAATGAGAGAAAGCTTGTTTTTTGCTTCCTCGAAAGTCATATTTTTTTTTCTTTCAGCTGGATTTGTTGTTGTTCTCCCATTTCTGCGGCTAGTGGTCATTAGCCATTCCCGAAGTCGATTTCTCTCTACTTCCTGGGGTTGAAGACCACTAAATCCTTCCAGGCAGACTAGAAGTTTTATTTTTTCTGGAAATAGCCCGGTATACCTTGCCGCCATTCCGCCCCCCATCGAATGTCCGAGTAGATAGATTGGCTTTTTAAAATAATGCTCTATGACGTTTTGAACATCGATTAAGTTTTCGCTATAGTTATAGAGAGAATCCTTTTTCCAATCGGAATCTCCATGCCCTCGAAAATCGAAGCTATAAATATTAAACCGCTTACTTAAAAATTCTTCCAGAAAAACGAATGTTTCTTTGTTGTCGTTAAACCCATGAAGAAGTAGAATATTTTCTTCTTTCCCATTGTCTGTGATTTTAACGCTGAGATTGTGTCCGATAGAGGAGAAATTTTCGTAATGGATAGGCATAATAGGTGTAAAAAACCTACTACTTGCTTATAGTCTACCTATTTTGAAAAAAAAAATCTAAAAACAGGTAATTTATAAAATTTATCTTGTCATTATTTTAATCCTAGATTTTTTAATTTCTTTTTTATGACCAAGAAGTTGCAGAAAAAAGTAGTCAAGAAGACGGAGACTAAAAAGGCAGAGCCTTCTAAAAAAGCTGAAGTGAGCAAAAAGGCAGAAACTACTGCCAAGTCCGCCAAGCCATCTCCAAAGAAATCAACCCCCGTTGCAGAAGCGGGAGGCCTAGGGAAAAAACATACCTGCTATAGTTGTAATACAAAGTTTTACGACTTGGGAAAAGAAGAGAAGCTTTGTCCAAAATGTGGCGCAGATCAAAACACACGCCCCGCAGTAAAGATTAAGTTTCCTAAATCCTCTCCTAAGCTGAGTGAATTTGACGTTGTAGACGAAGATGTGGTAGCTGAATTAGGAGCAGACGAAGATATTCTATTAGAGCCTGATTCCGAAATTGATGATCCAGAACCAATTCTAGACGAGGAAGATACCTAATATCAGAAAATTGATTATTTTGGCCTCTCCGACAGGGGGAGGCAAGACGGAGTTATGCTCGCTCTTAGATCCCTCCCGTTTTGAAATCGTTTCTTTTGATTCCAGGCAAATCTACAAAGTTCTCTCAATAGGAACCGCAAAGCCCGAAAAAGCTGTTCTAGATCAAATCAGGCATCATCTAGTAGATATTATCGCTCCCGATGTAAAGATCAACGCAGCTGCCTTTGTGCGACTTGCAGAGGATGCAATTGAGCAGATTTATGAGCGAAATAAAATCCCGGTTATAACCTGCGGAACCGGTTTTTATCTAAAAGCATTCCTATATGGGATGTATCCTGTTCCTGAAATTAATACCGATGTAAGGCAGAGACTAGAATCCATTTCACGGGAAGAAAGATGGGATTTACTTTTAAAAGTAGATCCAAAGACTGCCGAATCCTTAAATCCTGCTGATGACTACCGCGTTATTCGAGCACTTGAAGTTTATGAATCGGGGGGAGTAAAGTGGTCAGAATTAAAAGAAAATAAGAATGACGGCTTTCTCGCTAAAGGAAAACTGGAAGTTACTGGTATTTTTATAAACCGAGAACGAAAGGAATTGTATGAGCGAATCAATAAGCGTTGTAAGATGATGATTGATTCAGGAATTCTGGAAGAAACAAAAGAAGTAGTAGAGCAGTATGGAGAAAATGCTCCAGCCTTAAATTCTCTTGGCTACAATTTTGCACTTGATTTTATGAAAGGTAAAATAAGCATGGAATCCTTTTTAGATGAATTTTCTCAGTCGCATCGAAATTATGCGAAGAAACAAATCACTTGGTTTAAAAAGGAAGCGGTCTTAAATTCTATGGATTGGAAGACTGGATTAGAACAAATTAAAAATATAAGATGGTAAAAGGGATGTCTACAAAAAATAATATTCAAGACTACATTCTGAATACAGCTAGAAAAGATAAAATAGATTTAACTATCTATCTTTTAAATGGTGTTCCTTTAAAAGGAAAAGTTTATAGCTTTGATAATTTTACTATTATCATAGAAAATGAAGGTAAGCAGCAACTGATTTACAAGCATGCGGTTTCTACAATTATTCCTTTAAAGCCAATTAAGTTTGCTCCAGAAGAAATGAAAGAAAGCTAAAACTGGAGCACTATGACGGCAAAAGACAAACCAGTAGTACTCATTATGGCGGGTGGAAAGGGAGAAAGGTTTTGGCCTCGATCTAGAGCATCCACTCCTAAACAGTTACAAAAAGTATATTCCAATAAAACTCTGCTCAAAGAAACGATTGATCGTGCATTAACACTTACAAGCATCGATAGAATTTTTATTGGGACAAATGCAGCTCTTAAAAAATCGATTTTACAACAGGAAAAAAGTTTTCCTGAAAAAAACTTCATTTTAGAGCCAGAAGGAAAAAATACAGCTCCTATCGTTGCTCTTGCCTCTCTTTATTTTAAGCAGAAATTTGGAAACCCAACCCAAATTGTGTTATCGGCTGACGCATTTATAAATCCTGTAAGCGAGTTTACTAAGACAGTGAAGCTTGCGATGCTCGAAGCAGAAGATAATCTTGTATTATTAGGGATAAAGCCGGTTAGACCTGAGACAGGTTATGGTTATATTGGAACTGGAAAACCAACTAAGTATGGAATGGAAGTAAAAGGTTTTTTTGAAAAACCTGACTTCAAAGTTGCCGTAAAGTATTTAAAGAAAAAGAATTTTTATTGGAATCCAGGAATTTTTATTTGGAAGACCGATTTTATATTGGGTGAGTTTGCAAAGCACGCACCTTATATCTTAACACCTCTGAAGAATAAATTTCCATTTGCAAATTTTGGAGAGCTCGCAGCAGCTTTTAAGCTTTTGCCTTCAGAAGCAATTGATACAGCCATCATGGAAAAGAGTTCTCTTATTCGCATGGTCAAGGCAAGTTTTGATTGGGATGATGTAGGATCCTGGTTATCATTAGAAAGAGTTTTAAAAGGTGATGCAAATGGAAATCATCATATGGGGAAAGGCTCTTTTCATTTTCATGCAAAGGGAAATATCTCTTCTACTCGAAAAGAATTGGTAACATTTCTGGGAGTAGAGGATTTGATTGTAGTGGAAGAAGAAGATGTATTATTTATTTCCTCTAAATCGGGAATTAAAGATATAAAACTTTTATTATCTGAATTAAAGAAAAATAGAAGTTTACAAAAGTATTTGGAATAGTTTTTTAACATTATTAAGGAGTTATGAATGCCGTCTGGTAAAAAAAGAAAAAGAAAAAAAATCGCTACTCACAAGAGAAAG
>Ga0075163_10010335_pt1 | contig 12209 bp, 12 predicted proteins | sample JI1023141ADNA_FD_71478 | JGI IMG/M metagenome (GOLD analysis project Ga0075163, IMG submission 71478) | Wastewater effluent complex algal communities from Wisconsin, to seasonally profile nutrient transformation and Carbon sequestration -... | ecosystem: Engineered > WWTP > Effluent > Algae...
CGCTCTCGACCGCAACAGATAACGCAAAAACGCATTGAAAAACATGAAAGCCAGCCCCCTCACTCTCGTGCTAAACATCAAAGGGCGCGAAGATTTCCTGAAGCTGAAAGCGAAGCTGGAGCACATGCAGGGTGCGCCGCCAGATCAGAATCCAAGCCTGCTCGCCTTGGACCGTCTTGGCATCGTGCATTTCGCGAGGTTCGTGTTCATCGGTGAGGACAGGATCGCGGTCATCACGGATTTTGACGGAACGATTGACGAATACGCTGCCGCATTCGCCGATGAAATGGGGCCCACTTTCGATTTGCTGCTTGAGCATGTGACGGATCACCCGCGCCTACCGGTGAAAGACAACCAGCACGAGTTCTTGGCATTCGTGAAGCTGAATGACCTAAAGTGTATCGAGCCCTTCTACTCCGCGTACCCAGAGTTGGGCGTCCAAGATATCCTCACCCTGGCGGAGACCGATGAAGGTAAGAAGCTGGCTGCTAGCCCATTTTCGGAAAAGGCCAGTCCTCTCACCTTGGTCATGGACATCAAGAGTCGTGATGATTTTGGCATCCTGAGGCAGAAGCTTGAAAAGATGCAGGCCGCTCCTCCAGAGCAGAACCCCAGTCGAACAGCATTGGATCGCTTGGGTATCGTGCATTACGCCAGGTTCGTGTTCATAGGTGAGGCTAATGTAGCTGTCATCACGTCTTTTGACGGAACAATGGAGAAGTACGTTTCCGCTTTCGCCAACGAAATGGGAGACACTTTCGATCTGCTGCTTGAGCACGTGACGGATCACCCGCCCCTGCCGGTGAAGGACAATCAGGCCGAGTTCTTGGCGTTCGTGCAGAAATATGACCTCAAATGTATCGAGCCGTTCTACTCTGCTTATCCGAAACTCAGCGTTCAAGACGTGCTCACCTTGCAAGCGAGTTGTTAGCAAAAACTACAAGCACATGATCGACCACATGCCCATGCACGCGAAACACACTCCAGCACAAAAAAACTTCTCGAACGCGGTGATTCCCGCGCTGCTCTTTGCGTCTCTGGTGTTGAGTTCCTGCGTGTCGAGCCCGCCTCTGCGGCCAGTGTGCAGGGATCGCATAAGATCAACCACCAAGGAGCTTGGTCGATTCGATAATTCTCCCGATCAATCTGCCGCAGTGGGAAGTCAATACCGGGAAGATCAAATACATTCTCGCGATGTGGCTGAGGCGAGAAGGGCTGATAAGCTTCAAATTGAGAAACGGACGAGCAGTAATTTCTGGATCGCACATGTGGAGTTTGATGACTTCGGTACGCTCGCGCAACCACGCCAGCTAGTTGAGATTGAAAAAGAAGTGCTTGGCATGGGCAACAAGGGAATCTTTCGCAATGGAATTACAGTCGTCGCCTTTGTCCATGGCTGGCACAACAACTCAACCCGCGATAATGAGAATCTGATGAACTTTCGCAAAGTGATTTCGGGCTTAGCGAGCAGGGAAGCGGCATCCGGACGCGGTGTGCTGGGCGTCTTCCTGAGTTGGCGAGGAGAGCTGACAAAAATTCCGGTTTTGACGCAGCTTACATACTGGAGCCGAAAGGCAACGGCCCACATTATCGGAGATGGAAATCTGTCTGAGGCATTGGTGAGACTCAAAAGCTTGAATTTAGCGCTGGCCGACCGTTACCCCTCGGGCTTCGAAGATTATTTTGAGAACACGCGACTTGTGCTCGTTGGTCATAGCTTCGGCGCAGCAGCGCTTTACTCAGCAGTAGCGGACCCCTTGAAGACCGAATATCTTCAGGCGTATTACCGAAGTAAGTCACGCGTGGGAAAGGAACGCAGGCAGATGGAGCTTGTGAAGGGTTTTGGTGATCTCGTCTTGTTGATCAATCCTGCGTTTGAGGCACTGCGGTACCGAATGATTGACTTTCACATTCGTGACAATGCCACGGTGGACTACGATGGAGCGCAACCGGTAATCATGCTGATCGTAGGGTCGGAAGGCGATGGAGCAAACCGCACATATTTTCCCATAGGTCAGACACTTGGTAATGCGGGACGCCTCCTTTTGGGGAAAAGAACATCAGAAAGTGGCGTGTCTGGAAACAAGAAACAAGGACGCCAATTGATCACGTCAGTTGGGACGTACGAGGAATTTGCGACTCATAGACTTCAGCACGGATCAGACGGGCGCGGAACTCTGTTGAACGTGATACAGCGAGAAAGCGAACGTAAAAGCATCAAGAAGTTCCTCGCGAAGGCACCAAACCCCACACCGTCTGGCCAGCCCCTCACGCCATTTATGGTGGTCCAAACGGCTTCGGATCTCATTCCCGACCACAACGACATATGGCGCTCTGATTTCGGAAAATTCGTCGTCGACTTTGTCGCGGCCCAAAGCATTCACGTCGCTCGCTCCAAGGATACCGAGATGAGACAGTTGCAGGCGAGGTGAGGTCTTGAGGCACACTATTGGCTCAGGCAAAATGAAACCCCATTCAGCGAAAGCCGAATGGGGTTTTGATTTGTTGACTCAAAGCAGGCCGCTTTCCTTGAAGGAAAAATGGCGGTTCTGCCCAATGATGACGTGATCGCATAGCTCGATCCGCAGGATTTGGCCTGCTTCACGAATGCGCCGCGTCAGACTCACGTCTGCCTGCGAGGGGTCTGGTTCGCCGGAGGGATGGTTGTGCATCAGCACGATGCCGAACGCGGCCTCCATGATGGCGATGCGGAACACCTCGCGCGGATGAGCCATCGCCTCGTTCAGTGATCCCACCGAGACGAAGTGATGGCCTTTGACACGAAGACGTGTGTTGAGGATGAGCACCACCACGCACTCGCAGTCGTTTTGAAACTGCGGAGAGCTGGTGATCTGCCGGTGCCAGTAGCCGACGGCGGAGTCCGGGGCGCTGATTTGCGTCAGCGATTCCGGCACAGGGCATTCGCGAAGCGAGATGACCTTCCACTCGTGCGACGACTGGCGCTTCGGCTCGCGATGAGCTTCATCGCGAAAGAAGTCAGTCTGGTCCATGATGGTTCAATAATCGTTTGGAAGCAGGATGGTGGTGACGCTGCGGTCGACCTCGGTGATGATCCAAAACTTCGTGCCGTTCCTTCCGCTGTAGGCGGAGAGGAGACGGGTTCGGTTCTGGAGGGCATCATCATTGGCCTTCCTGTCAGCAGCCCCCAACTCACCCCAGTCACCAAGCTGGTGACGCGAGACGGCAGCAGCGATGTCCGCCATGCTGACGGAGGCGAGAACATGCGCGGTGGCGCATACCTCGCCCACCTGAAAACGGATGCGGCGTTTGACGCTCATAGGTGATGATGATTCGCTAAAGGTTGCGAAGCAGGGCTTCGATTTCCTGTCGTTCCAAATGCTCCGGCTGCTGGCGGAACTCACCGATGTCGATAACGCGCACCATGCATGATTTGCACATGCGGCCAGCGGCATCGACGGCTCCATTGCGACCGGCTTTGTCGGCATCGAACAGCAGGTGAATGCTGCCGTTTTTACCGACAGTGTCGCGCAGCAGGACTTCCTGCCGCTTCGACAAACTGGAGCCGAGCAGGGCGACGGTGCGCGTGAAGCCGAATTGCACGAGGCGGAGGCAATCAAAGATGCCTTCCACCACAAGCAAGGGCTGGGATGCGTCCGCTGCGGCCGCACGGTCGAGGTTGAAAACCTCCAGGCTCTTGCGGAATCCCTTCGGCAGTTTGTATTTGGGTGTGTCGCCGGTCGGATCTCCCGGCCAGCGGCCGATGTAGGCCACAAGCGAGCCGTCGCGGTTCCGAATGGGAATCGCAACGTAACCCCGCAGGCAGCCCTTCGGACAATAGCCGATACCGTAGCTCTCGACGGTCGCGGCGGTGAGGCCGCGCTCGGCGAGATACGGGTGATCCCGTTTGAGCGACTTCAGCTCAAATGAAAGAGGCGGGTTTTCGCCCGCCTCCGCATCATCATCGTTGGAATCATCCGCCGGTACCGAAGTGCGCGGCGGATCGTTTCCTGGCGGTGACGGTGGACGAGTGAGCGGACGGGGAGGCGTCTCCGCGACTTTCATCGCAGAAGACGATCCCTCGGGCATGAACCACTCCTGCAAAAGCAGGGCGGCATCACGGAACGGCACGGCTTCGCGCAAAGACACGAAGTCGATGACGTTGCCGCCCCTGCCGCAACTGCCGAAGCAGTTGAAGCAGTTCTTGCTCACGGAAACGCGGAACTGCGTCGGATTGGTGCCCTGATGCAGCGGACACGGGCCGGAAAGCCGGTCGCCGCTGCGCTTGAGGGTTCGCATCAGGTCGTAACGCTCCAGCACTTGCGAGATGGAGACACGGGCCTTCACGAGCTTGAAATCGACGAAGGCATTGGATGGCATGGACAGAATGGTGCTCATTTCAAAGAACTCCTTGGTTTGGTGTTAAAACAAAAAGAACCACGCCCCGGCACATACCGGGGGTGGCTTCCTTGGAGTGCATTATATCATGCCGGCCCTTCGCAAGGGAAGCCCCCCGCTCATTTGAGCAAAGGCACCTTCGCGCCAGAACACTTCTCCCAGTCCCGGTCAAGAAACAGCCCCGGATTTGAATCGTCGAGGCTGGCGAAGAGAAACATCCCTGACTCACCGCCCTGGAAAAGTGATGCGGCGGCGGCCTGGAGATTCTTCATTCGCTTCCTGCTCTCCGTGATGACAAGCACCCGGAAGTCGGGGACACCAAACTGTTTCCAGAGCACTCCCGACCGGCGCGACTCAATGTAGGCGAGCAATTTGCGATGGAAGGAGGACTGGTTCAAAGAACTGCGGTGAACCGGCATCGTGCCACGGTCATATTCAACCAAGAAATAGCTGACCGCCCGCAGCCCAATCTTCAAGGCAAACGCGGCATCCGGGATCAACCAGGTGTCGATGCGCCGGCCTCTTTCCCTCAACCGAACCTTCCAACGAAACTGGGACAAACGTGATGAGGCATTCTCTTCTCCGAACCAGTGATGATGTGGAAGAAAGCGCCAGCCGCGTTGCATAGCCGTGGCTTCAAAATAGCTGACGACATCCGCGACCCGGAGCGAGTGGGCGAGCGACAGACATGAGGTGACGGACTTGAATCGAGGCGCGGCTGACTGCGTGCGCAATCCGCGTTCGTGCAGGGCGTCCCGTCCGGCTTTGGCGAGAACGTAGGCGAAGCTGTGCGAGCAACGACGACTCAAGAACAATTGCGCACGGGGTCGATCAAGGTAACCCGCATGATACAGCCTGCCCAGCCGGCGAATGAGATGCTGCCTGCTGCCGTCGATCAACCGACGGAGATGATCCGAGGCGATGAGGCTATAGCGGTTCACCAGCGACAAAATCAAAACATCCCGCTCCGTGATCGAGAGCGGGGCAGAGTCTGCGCAACGACGAAACCGTGGCTTCCTCAGCCTCGGTTTGAACATGACATCATTATATCAAAACCGGCGTCTCCCTGCCACCGGCCCGACATGCTTTTCGGCAAGCCAGCGATTGAGCCGGGCCTCAACCTTCTCCCTCGGCGAGCACAGATGATCCCGGCAACGGGCGATGATCGAATCCCGATAGCCATGCTTCTCCTCGACCGGCGGTGACAACGTCAGGCGAAACTCCGAGGCTGATTGGTGACCACATTTCATGAGAGCGGTGAAGGGTGGAAGATCCGCAAACTGCTTCGCGGCAAACAGACCGGAATTCACGGCGAGAACTTCCGCATCCTCACCGGAGGTCGCGAACGCAACCGTCGTGCCCGCGTTGCCGAGCACCGCCGCGCGAACAACAGGCGTGAGCTGGTCGAGGTATTGATGCGAGAACACGAGTCCCAGACCAAACTTCCGCGACTCCGACAGGATCGAAGCCATCGCATCGGAGAGAAAGTTCTGCGCCTCGTCCATCATCAAGATGAACGGCTTGCGATGCTCGGCGGCGACCGTGGACCGCTCCATCGCGGTTGCGCTCAACATGGATGTCAGCAAGGCGCCAAGCAGCCGGGAGGCATCATCACCGAGTTTCCCCTTCGACAGGTTCACGATCAGGATGCGCCCCTGATCCATGAGCTCTCGAAAGTTCACCCGCATCTTCACCTGCCCGATAGAGTGACGAATTGCAGGCATCGCCACCAACTGACCGAGCTTGTTCTGAATCGGAGCAATCGCCTCCGCCCGAAAACGTTTGTCCCAGGCGTCGAACTCCGTCTCCCAAAAACCTCGGATGAACGGATCATCGCACTGCCGTATCAAGCCCTCCCGAAACGCTTCATCCACCAGCAACCTTGGAAGCGCGACCAGGCTCACATTCTCCGCATCCAGCAGGAGCCGAAGCGCATGATAAAGAATGTGCTCCAGCCTCGGCCCCCAACTCAAAACCCACACATGCCGGAATGCGGCAACCAGCGCCGATGCCACTCGTGGACGTGACTCGCGCGGCACCGATTGGGAAACGAGATTCAAGGCAGGCACAAAGTCCGCATCGCCGAAGTCGAGATAAACCACGTCCTCCAGCCGACCCCGTGGAATCTGATCCAGCGCCCAAAGCGCGAGATCGCCGTGTGGATCAAGAATCGCGAACCCCTCTCCGCCTTTCACCAGACCTGCGATCAAGGATTGAAGAAGAGTCGATTTGCCGGTTCCCGTTTTGCCAAGCACATGCAAATGCCGCAGCAGCGCCTCGGTGGGGAATTGGTATGGAGTTGTAAAGCCTCCGTAGGTGTGACGAAGGCCCAGGGGAATGCATTGATTCATATCGGGGGCGGCCGCCCTCACCCGGTCCATGCGTCATTGCCGCTTCAGCCAATCACGAAAAGGAAAACATCCGGCAAGCCATGTGTTGAGGAGCCGGTGGGGAGAGAAACTGCCGCCGATACCCGAAGCGCAACGCTTCAGGGGAACAAGTCCATCCCTATTATACCATTCACCCGTTGAACCCGTCGTTGATGCTGTCGTTCACAAAGTCGTTCATCCGTGGTTGAGCCCTTCGTTGAAGCCCTCGTTGAAGCCCTCGTTGAACTCGTAGTTGTTGAGCCCGTCGTAAACCACTCGTAGAACCCGTTCTTGAAACCGCGCTCGCGGTGCGAGCGAACACGTCCGAGGCAGGGGCCGGGCTTTGCCCCGGCTGCTGCCGCACCTCGTGAGAGGAACCCGCGTGAGGGCCGGGCGGCGGGCGCGTGCATCGGCCCGGGTGGGAGCGAGCGCAGGCGGGTCGGCGGGCGGAGCGGGATCCCAACGGGCCGATGGGCGCGTGTGGCCGGAGGGGCTGGAGAACCCGTTGTTAAACCAGTCGTCCCGCGAACGCGGGCACCCGTCGTTGAAACGAGTTCCCCATGTGTCGTGCCGCGCCTCGCGGGCCGACTTGCACGGCAAGGTGATGTCCTTGATGGCTTTGCTCTCAAGGACTCACCCGTCAGCCTCCGGTTGCCGTGCAAGTCGGGCCGTGAGGCCGACACATGGGAACTCGTTTCACCCTTGTCGTGCAAGGGAAAGCGGGCAGTCGCCCGCGTCCTCACCCCGACATACCGTGTATGTCGTCCCGGTCACGGGAACCCGCGCGCGAGTTGCCCACAGCCTGTCCGATTGACAGGCGTCATTGAAGTACGTTGTACTGAAATTGTCCGACAAGGACAGCACCTTGACAATCCGCCCGAAGAGTTGCGGAAAAATAAAAAATCAGGTATGCTGACGGGCAGCTTCAAAAACCACCACCGCCATGTCGGGCGTGGGTGATTTGGAGTCATTATTGGGTAACAAAAAATGACATGCATCATGCAATGTCCCGGCCACATCTGCCGCGCTTCGACGCGGTGATGGTGGCCCCCGTTGCCGGTCACGACAACGAAACGCTTATCAGAGAATACCTGGAGTGGAAAGGCAGCTACGCAAGCCGCGCGTCCGAGGCCTACGAGATTTGGGTGAGACGCTTCCAGTCGTTCACGAACAAAGCGCCCGAGGTGCTGACGATTGGCGATTGGACCGCCTTCGCGTGCAGCCTGAACGGGCGCTTTGCTCCGAAGTCCGTGGAGTTTGCATTGAACATCATCCACAACCTCCTCCGTTTCTGGCATGAGCAGGGGAGACTCCGGCACCTGCCATTATACCTCGCGCGAGTTCCGAAAGCGATGGCCGCGTCGCACGCGGCGATCAGCGAGGATGAATACCGCCGCTTGGTCGAAGTGTTGAAGCGAAAAGGCCAAGAGTCGCTCCGCGATCTCGCGATCATCATGCTTTTGCATGACACGGGAATGCGCGTGGGAGAGCTGGTGACGTTTGAAATCGAGCAGATCGAAGAGGATCGCTCCGCGACGATCCGCACCGAAAAAACGGTGCAACGAAGGCAGGTGTTCTGGAACCAGGACACTGACGACGTGCTGCAAAAACTCATCGTCGAGCGGATCAATCACCACGCGAAATCGGATTTCCTTTTCGTGCGCGAATCCGGCGAAGGCGAGTTGCCCCTCACCACACGAAGCGTCCAGCGCATCGTGCATGAGGCTTGCAAGATGGCGGGCATCACCCGGCATCTGTCGCCGCACTCGTTCCGCCACGCCTACATCCACCGCCTCGCGCGCTTGAGCGTGCCGGACGCGATCATCGCGCAACTGGTGGGGCACAGCACGCCCTTCACGATTTCGCACTACACGAAGCTGTCACGGCCGGAGGCCGAACAGTTCGCGAGACGGCAGTTTGCCGAGATCGCACTTGCAGCTTAACGCGATTCGCAAATTCAGGACTTATCCACAGGCGCGACTCTGTACAAGAGTGGCGATGGGAGTTATCATTGACTCAGTTTCCAAAAAGAAACGGTCAATGCGACACGCACCCTGCTTTCAGAAGCGGGGAATCAAAAGAATCATGCGTGTCGCGCAATACCACCTGTCGGAAGTGAAGTTCACTCCAGGCGAAGGACCGTTTCAAAATGGAAACGGTCTTTTGCGTTTGAGGATCGACTCACGCGCAAAGGAAGGTTGGACATTATTTATCTAACGACTCCCCATTCATGCGAAACAAACACGAACTTGAATACCTGCCCATCGGCCCTGAAGCGGCCTGCCACGCTCCAAAAATACGTGGCTTCCTCCGGAGATGGCTTTGCGCCTTGCTTCGCCGGCTGTGCGGCGGGTGTTCCTGCCCGTGTCATTCGAGGGGTGGGGAGGTAGCGGAACGAGTCATCCCGTTCTGACGAGCCGTTCCCGCGCCCGGCGCCGATCACTGGCGGACGATGCAAGCATCCCCGCTGGTCCTCAACACGCGAAGGGCAGCAGCGGGAGTGGCACAACACCATGGCCAAACAACGAATCGTAAACACACGCTTTTGGGACGATTCCTACATCGCCCGGCTCGATCCGGGCGGGAAACTCGTCTTCCTCTACCTCCTCACCAATCCCTTGACCACGATTGCGGGAGTCTATGAGCTGTCGCTGAAACGCGCCGCCTTCGACACCGGCCTCGCACCGAAGGAAATCAGCGCCGTCCTGAGCAAGCTCGAAGCCGACCAGAAGATCATCCGCCAGGATGACTGGATCGGCATCGTGAACTTCGTCCGGCACCAGTCGCTCAATCCAAAGGTGCGGCAGGGCATCATCGCCGAGCTGGAGCGCGTGCCGCGCGAACTGATCGACCGGCTGCCGGTTTCCGTCGGCGCGCTGCGCATAGGCTTCGATAGGCTATCGCATCTTAATTCCAATCCTAATTTCAATTCCAATCTGAATTCCAAGGATGCTCTTTCGAGCCAGGAATCCACAGCCTGTCCACAGGATGTGAAGGACGGCATCAACAGGCTCGCCATGAAGATGCGTTTGAGACGGTGAGGGACGGTTTGGTGATCGCAAAGAAGCACATCTCACGACGAGGTGGGTTTCAAGCGAACAACAAACCATTAGAAAAGGAGTTCTTTACATGAGTGCGTCCGCACAAACCAAAACGAGCGAAGCCCCAAAAGAGCGTCGCGATCCGTATCAACTGGTCACCAACACGATCATCAAGCATCTGGAGGAAGGCGTCGTTCCCTGGCGCTGTCCATGGAACCGTCAGATCGGCAAGCCCCGAAACTTTCACACCGGCAAGCCTTACCGTGGCATCAATCAAATGCTTCTGAGTTTGCGCCGGTTTGCGTCGCCGTTCTGGGTCACCTTCAACCAGGTCAAGGCCCTCGGCGGAAGCGTTCGCAAAGGCGAACGTGGAAGCACCGTCGTCAAATACGGCAGCTTCCAACCGAAGTCGGAAACGGATGTGGCTGCTGACGATGCTGGCAAAGCGAAGGCAAAACTGTTCCTTAAAGATTATGTCGTGTTCAATGCCTTGCAGACCGAAGGCATCTCGTACCCTGCCGTGACAGAGCAGGGCGTGATGCTGGAGCCCAAGCGCATCGAGGTGAGCGAGCAGATGGTTGCCAGCATGCCGTCGAAGCCTTCAATCAACGAAGGCCGGAAAGCACAGGCATCGTACAACCGGGTCACTGACACGATCCAGATGCCAGCGCTGAAGCGGTTCGAGAGCAGCGAGGCTTACTACCTCACGCTGTTCCACGAACTCATTCATGCGACGGGTCACGAGTCGCGCCTCAACCGCCAGAGTCTTGTCGAACACGACGAGTTCGGCGGGAAGGTGTATTCGCAGGAGGAACTCGTCGCCGAAATGGGCGCCGCGTTCCTTGGCCTCGAAGCCGACATCGTGCAGGACGATCACGAACAAGCCGCCGCCTACATCCAGAGCTGGCTCGATGTGCTCCGCGAACCGGATCACACACGCTGGCTGGTGAAGGCAAGCAACCAAGCTGCGAGAGCTGCGGACTTCGTCCTCGGCATCAAGCAGCCGGTGTTTGCGGACGCCCCAAACTCATGACATAACAAACCCTCCCGAAGGAATTTCCTCGGGAGGGTTTTTTTTGCTTTTCAATTCATGAGGAGGCCAGCCGCATAGTGCTGAGAACCTTGATGAGCTCCAACACGGCAAGCGGCACTACCGAGACGGCGGTGAGCATGATGTAGCTCTTCAAAGCCATTCGGAGCATTTCTTGAGCGAGTAAGTGGCGGGCAGGCCAGCGGGTGCCGTGCCTTTTTCGTTGTGGGCTGCGACGGAAAGTCCGGTGCCGAGAACGGCGACCGCCAGGATGGTAATCAGTGATTCGGCAGATATTCCGGCAAGTCCACCCGCGCCACTCCACGCCCACCGGGTCGCCGGACTCGTTGAAGCGCACCCGCGCCACTAACGGGGGAAAGAGATAAGGCGTCCCGTCGCGACCGCGTGCCGAAGCCGGATTCAACACGCCTTCCGCCTCCATTGGATTGCCCGGCACCGGCTCCATCACCAGCCCGAGGCGCTGCAACTGAATCGGGTGACTCATGATGTCAGGATTCATGGCTCAGTTTGTCTTTGCTGACGGCCGTTCCGCACGACTTTCACCAATTCTAAAACAAGCAGCGGGATGACTGAAATGCTCAACAACATGAAGCAGTCGGAGAAGGGCATCAGAGAGGTCTTCAGGAATCCGGCAAGCAGGGCGTTGTGATGGCTCCAGACCTGGATGCTGAAGGAAATCGAGACGACGAGGAGAAGGTTGAGATTGGAGAGATGATTCATGCGCCAGAGCGGCCGTATCTCGCTTCGGGCTCCGAAGGCACGCAGGAGTTCGGCAAAGACCAGCGTGGCGAAGGCGTGCGTGCGGGCCATTTCCAGAGTTTCATACTTCAGGGCGTAAAGATAGACGGCCAAGGACACGCCGGCGGTGAGCAGGCCGGTGAGGAACATCGTGCCAAGGAAACCGCCGTCGGTGATGCGCTCGTTCCGCGAACGTGGCGGCTGTTTCATGACATCGGCATCAATAGGATCAGTGGCGAGGCAGAGCGCAGGCAGGCCGTCGGTGACGAGATTGATCCAGAGCAAATGGATGGCGAGCAACGGCATGGGCAGACCCATGACGATGGCGGCGGTCATGAGCAGCAGCTCGCCGCAGTTGCCAGCGAGGAGGTATTGGAGCGTCTTGCGGATGTTGTCGTAAATGCCACGGCCTTCCTCCACGGCGGCGACGATGCTGGCGAAGTTGTCGTCGGTGACGATCATGTCGGACGCCTGTTTGGTGACCTCCGTGCCGCTGCGACCCATGGCGATGCCGATGTCGGCACCTTTGATGGCAGGGGCGTCATTGACACCATCGCCGGTCATCGCGACCACGGCATCATTCGCTTTCCAGGCGCGGATGATGCGCAGTTTGTGCTCGGCGGTGACGCGGGC
>Ga0075163_10010337_pt1 | contig 12206 bp, 9 predicted proteins | sample JI1023141ADNA_FD_71478 | JGI IMG/M metagenome (GOLD analysis project Ga0075163, IMG submission 71478) | Wastewater effluent complex algal communities from Wisconsin, to seasonally profile nutrient transformation and Carbon sequestration -... | ecosystem: Engineered > WWTP > Effluent > Algae...
GCGGGACCCGGCCCGGCTCCGCCACCCGCACCGCTCCGCCGGGCCGGGTCCCGCTCCTCGCCCAACGAGGGGTCCCTTTTGGAAGCCGATCAGGGGTCCCGATCCAGTGCCGGTTGACATTCGGATCGATTGGCTGAGCATATGTCCGCCGACCGGAACGAACGTGAAAGTGCATGGCGATGACCTATTTAGCACACCGCTCGACCAGGCCGAGATCGACTTTGAGAATGAGGGCGGCGAGACGTATATCTGCGGCAACCCGCCATACAAGGGTAGCAGTTATCAGACAAACGAACAAAAGAGCGATCTTGAAGACTTGTTCTCGGACAAGACAAGTAGCTGGAAAAACTTTGACTATGTTGCCGGGTGGTTTCTTAAGGCCTCCCATCATATTCCGTATATGAACGGAAGCTTCGCATTTGTGAGCACAAACTCGATATGCCAGGGCCAACAGGTGCCCCTTCTCTGGCCGATCATTCAATCAAGAGGTCAGTCGATATATTTTGCCCATACGTCATTCAAGTGGAATAATTTAGCGAGCTACAACGCGGGAGTTACTGTCGTTATAGTCGGAGTATCTGGCGGAAAATTTGGACAAAGAACGCTATTTTCAATAAGCTCAACGGGCGCAACGGAGGCCAGGCAAGTAGATAACATAAACCCGTATCTAGTCGCTGGCGCAAACATTATCGTCACACCCTCCCGCAAACCGCTTGGCCAACTTGCGGAAATGTACAAGGGCAATCAGCCCTCAGACGGAGGCAATCTTTGCCTAAATTGTGATGAGAAATTTGCCATGGTTAAAGCGCATCCGAATGCATCGAAATACATTCGACGCTATCTCGGAGCGGCTGACTACATACAAGGAAAGGAACGATACTGCCTCTGGATTGAAGACTCACAGGCTAAGGAGGCGAACGAATTTGAGGCGGTCTCGATGAGACTTGAACGAGTAGCTCACATGCGGCGCAATGCAAAGGCTCCTACGACCCGGCCAGCCGCCAAATGGCCTCACCGCTTCATTCAGATTCAAAGCATCGCGAAAGATTACTCAATAGTGTTCCCCCGGATATCTTCTGAAAGGCGTGAGTATTTGCCAATCGGATTGCTTGACGAAAACTGCATTCTATCTGACCAAGCGTTCGCACTGTACGATGCACCTATCTGGAATTTGTCAGTTGGGGCGTCGCGCCTTCATTTGGTTTGGGTTTCGGCGGTTTGCGGAAAGATGGAGACCCGCATCCGCTATTCGAACACGCTCGGTTGGAATACGTTTCCCATCACAAATCTAACTGAAAAGAACAAGGCTGACCTGACTCGCTGTGCTGAGGAAATCCTTTTGGCGCGCGAGGCGCATTATCCTAAGACCATCGCCGAGCTCTATGATCCCGAGAACATGCCGGACGACCTGCGCGCTGCGCACGACCGCAATGACGAGGTGCTGGAGCGCATCTACATTGGCCGTCGCTTCCGCAACGATACCGAGCGGCTGGAGAAGCTCTTCGAGCTGTACACGAAGATGACCGCGACCAAGGATTTGCCCAAGACCAATTCGAGAATGAAAGCCTGAGCCGATGACCCGCGAGAAATCCGTCCCGTCCGTTTCCGTCACCTACGCCCAGACCGGCAGCTCCACCAAGTCGAACGAGCTGGGTATGCGCCCGATGCAGGAGCGCGCCTATGAGAAGCGGGGCGAGCAGTATCTTCTCATTAAGTCGCCGCCCGCCTCGGGCAAGAGCCGCGCGCTCATGTTCATCGCGCTCGACAAGCTCCAGAACCAGGGCTTGAAGCAGGCGATCATCGTCGTGCCGGAGAAGTCGATCGGGTCAAGCTTCCATGACGAGCCGCTGAGCAAATACGGATTCTGGGCCGACTGGCAGGTCGAGCCGAAATGGAACCTGTGCAACGCGCCGGGGACGGAGGGCGGCAAGGTCAATTCGGTCAAGGCGTTCCTCGACGGCGGCGACCGGGTGCTGGTCTGCACCCACGCCACGTTCCGCTTCGCCGTGGACAAGTACGGGGTAGAGGCGTTCGACGATTGCCTCATCGCCGTCGACGAATTCCACCACGTCTCCGCCAGCCCGGACAACAAGCTCGGGGCGCACCTCGCCGCCTTCATCGCGCGCGACAAGGTTCACGTCGTCGCAATGACCGGCTCGTACTTCCGGGGCGACGCGGAACCCGTGTTGATGCCCCATGACGAGGCCCGGTTCGACACCGTCACCTACACGTACTACGAGCAGCTCAACGGCTATAAGTACCTGAAGCAGCTCGATATCGGCTACTTCTTCTACTCCGGCGCATATGCCGACGACATCCTCAAAGTGCTCGACTCGGACGAAAAGACCATCATCCACATTCCGAGTGTCAACTCGCGGGAGAGCACCAAGGACAAGCACCGCGAAGTCGAGCACATCATCGACGAGCTGGGGGACTGGCAGGGCACCGATTCCGCGACCGGCTTCCAGCTCGTGAAGACTGTCGACGGTCGGGTGCTGCGCATCGCCGACCTGGTCGATGACGAGGCTGCGAAGCGGGACAAGGTGTCGGCTGCGCTCAAAGACCCCTCCCAAAAGGACAACCGCGATCACATAGACATCATCATCGCTCTGGGGATGGCCAAGGAGGGCTTTGACTGGATTTGGTGCGAGCATGCGTTGACCGTCGGCTACCGGGCCAGCCTCACCGAGATCGTCCAGATTATCGGGAGGGCAACGCGGGACGCCCCCGGCAAGAGCCGCGCGCGCTTCACCAATCTGATCGCCGAGCCGGATGCCTCCGAGCAGGCCGTCGCGGAGGCGGTCAACGATACGCTCAAAGCCATCGCGGCGAGCCTGCTGATGGAGCAGGTGCTCGCGCCGCGCTTCAACTTCACGCCCAAGAAGCCGGACAGCGGCCCGGTCGAAGGCTTCGACTATGGCGAGGGCGGCTACGATCCCAACCAGTGCAATGTCGGGTTCAACGAGGAAAGCGGGCAATTCCAGATTGAGATCAAGGGTCTCGTCGAACCGAAGACCAAGGAAGCCGAGCGCATCTGCCAGGAAGACCTCAACGAAGTCATCGCGGCCTTCGTGCAGGACAAGACGAACATCGAGCGCGGGCTCTTTGACGAGGAGCTTGTGCCCGAGGAGCTTACCCAGGTGCGCATGGGCAAGATCATCAAGGACAGATATCCCGAGCTGGACGACGAAGACCAGGAAGCCGTGCGCCAGCATGCGATCGCGGCGCTGAACCTGACCCAGAAGGCGAAGGAAGCCGCGCTTCAGATGAATGACGAGGAGAAAAGCGCGAACACGGCGCTCATCGACGGCGTCCGGAAATTCGCGATGGACGTGCGCGAGCTGGACATCGACCTGATCGACCGGATCAACCCGTTCAGCGAGGCCTATGCGATCCTCGCCAAGACCATGAGCGAGGAGAGCCTGAAGGCCGTCGCAGCGATCATTTCGGCGAAGAAAGTTCAGCTCACGCCCGAGGAGGCGCGCGACCTTGCCAAGCGCGCTCTGAAGTTCAAGCAGGAGCGCGGAAGGCTTCCCTCCATCACCTCGCCGGATGCGTGGGAAAAGCGCATGGCCGAGGGCGTGGCGTACCTCGCCCGCATGAAGGCGGAGGCCGCGAATGGCTAAGCAGTTCACCGACGAAGACGAAGAGCTGCTGGCCGAGCTTGGCGTTGAAGTCGAGGCGGAACGGCATTCTTCGCGGACTCCGCGAGAGGAACGGATCATCGCCGGGTTCGAGGAAATCCAGCGCTTCGTCGACGAGCATGGCCACGTGCCGCAGCACGGCGAGGAGCGCGACATCTTCGAGCGCCTCTATGCGGTGCGGCTCGATCGAATCCGCGAACAACCAGAATGCCGGATACTGGTCGAGCAGGTCGACCGTCAGGGACTTCTGAGCGGCAGCGCCGCTGTCGCCGCGCCCGTTCCGGACGATATGGATGACGACGCGCTTCTGGCCGAGCTTGGCGTCGAAGCCGAAACCTCCCCGATCGCCGAGCTGCGGCACGTCCGGTCGAGCGCCGAGAAGCGCGCCGCCGAGGAGGTCGCCAACCGCGAACGATGTGAGGATTTCGAAAGATTCAGACCGCTCTTCGAGCAGGTTCAGAAGGAGCTGGACAGCGGCATTCGCGAAACCCGCCCCTTCGAGCTGAAGGCTGAAATCGAGAAAGGACGCTTCTTCATCGTCGGCGGGCAGAAGGCCTACGTCGCCGACATGGGCGAGATCGTGACGACCGAGCACGGGCGCACGGACTCGCGGCTGCGCGTAATCTTCGACAACGGAACCGAGAGCAATATGCTCATGCGCTCGCTGCAACGGGCGCTTAACAAGGACGACGCGGGCAGGCGCATCACCGACCCCACCGCAGGGCCGCTATTCTCCGACCAGACGGCGGAAGGCGACGAGGCGAGCGGCACGATCTACGTGCTGCGCAGCAAGTCCGATAACCCGATCGTCGCCGCAAACCGCAAGCTGGTTCACAAGATCGGCGTGACCAACATGGGCGTTGAGAAGCGGATCGCCGGGGCGCGGCTCCAGCCGACCTTCCTCATGGCCGACGTCGAGGTTGTGGCGACCTACGAGCTGTTCAACATCAACCGCACCAAGCTTGAAAACCTGATCCACCGGATATTCGACCCCGCGCGTCTCGACATCGAGATCAAGGATCGCTTTGGGAACCCTGTGATCCCGCGCGAGTGGTTCCTGGTGCCGATCGCAGCGATCGACGAAGCGGTTGAGAAGATCAGGGACGGGACGATCGCTTCATTTATTTACGACCCTAAGGTAGCTGCACTTAAGTGTCGGAAAGATTAAATGTCTGAATCATCATTTCAATTGGAATCGGCAAATTTTATTATCGATGAGAATTCTCCACAAGAGATCAATTTCCTCGGTCCCGCTGCCACGCAGGGAAAGACGCACATTACGCTAATTGCCGGTGCAAATGGTACCAGCAAAAGCCGAATGCTTGCGAGCATTGTTGATCGTTTCTGCGAGATAAATGACGAACGATCTGATCAGAAAACTTCTAGAAGATACGGGTTCTCAGGCAACCATGGTCTTATTTGCGAGCAAATCAGAACTCGTGGATCAATTCCAGGCTCCGAAAGTCCAGTTGGAAGTCCGACCCTGCCAAGCAAAATCCTGGTACTGTCCAATCTTGTGATGGACAGATTTCGATTTGCCCAAATCGACCCCGGTGAAGAACCGTTCTACCAATATCTGGGCGTGCGACAGGCCACCAATCTGATGACTACGGGCTCAATGCAGCGCTCGGTTTCCGAAGCGGTCATCGCGCTCTATCAAAATGAGGGCAAACGGCAGCTATTTCAAAGTTGGCTTCAGCTCGTTTTTGGCGGAACGCGGGAAATTGCCCTTACCTTCGATCGCGTCTCCCTGTCACAAATTGACAAATATCTTTCCGATCCGAACCCGGAAGGTGCGCTGCTTGAGAGAATGATGCGCTCAAGGGGTAGTATTAGAACAAGAGACGAGCGCTTCCTAGAAGAAAACATGGAGGCAGTCCAAAAACTACTAAGCTTAATGGATTACCTGAGAATACGGGCCGAAGATACCAGCAACTTTAGAGGGCGAGGATCTAGTCGCTCCAATCTCATTCTAAGGCTAGACACATTTCATGATCAAGCTCTTGCCGATCTGGTGAATTTGCAACCCGCGCTCGGAGCGGCAGTCCGAGCGCGCCTCTTCAGTTGGCCGAGCGTATCCATTGAAGGCAGTGGTTTGTCGGGGTGGATTGAATTTAGTCAGCTAAGCTCCGGCGAACAAAACGTACTTTCTGTGGGCGCAAAGCTCATTGCTCACGCGCAGCCGGGGTGTTTCGTTGCAATCGATGAGCCCGAGGTCAGCCTCAATACCATTTGGCAACAGCATTACACCGATCTCGTCCTTCGGTCCTTAGGACAGGCAACAGGCAGCCATGTTCTGATAGCAACCCATTCACCGCATCTCATAGCAAGTCTTCCATCGGGCGAAGCAAGCGTAGTCTTGATTGAGAAAGACGGCGCGCACCTCAAAACGTCAACGGTCGACGCGGAGTTTGAGGGATGGGGCGCAGAATCGATCCTCTATCAGGTTCTCGACATCCCATCTGCCTCCAGCTTTAAGTTTCAGCGCGAGTTGGCTGCGGTTCTTTTCCATATTCAGGAAAACGGGCGCGACCGACGTTTGCTCGACGATTTTTTAGAGAAGGCTGAACGTCTCAATTTCGAGGGTGCCGATGCACTCACGCAAGTTATCAATTCGGTAAGAGAATATAGAGACTCGCTTGAATGAAGAAATTAGACGTACCCGCGTTCGATAGGCAGATAATAAGATTCTTAACGACGAAGCTGGACGGCGTGCCAACGGCCCAAAAATTGTGGAAGCGTAACGATGGGAGGTATAGGGAGTTTAAGAATAGCGTAACTGAAACAATGAAGGCCGCGCAGTCTAACCGTTGCGCATATTGCGGGATTAGATTTTACGAAAAGAGGCCTCATAGAGATCATATTGCGCCAAAGAGCCCGCATTTCAGATGGACATTTTGGCCCTTAAACCTTGTGTTGGCGTGCTATTGCTGCAACGTCGACTGTAAGGGAGAGATCGATACCGTAGACGCTGTAGCGCCGAGTTACAGGCGATCGGCATTCAATATCGTACATCCGTTTTTAGATGACCCAGCGGAACATCTGGATTTCGAGTTGGACGAAAAGGCGATATTAGTCAGTGCTAAGAATGGTTCGGCCAAGGGGAAGCGAACTATTGATTTGTTTAATTTGATGCATCCGGAGCGCGCGAAACAAAGGGCCAAAGACCTATTGTTCGATGAAGACGTTGGTCACCTTCACGGGATAACGAGAGAGATGTTTTTGGCTGCTTGTAAGGACTTACAGACCCGTCAAATTACCGCGAAGACCTAACGTGGCCAACTTTTTATTGGCTTATCGCTTTTTCGGACCTGGGTCGGGATTGAGATGATCGCACCCTTCGGGCCGGGCTGTCGTGAACCGAGCCCGCGATGCGGTCTGGGCCATCCGGCTTCCATCCCTTGCGCAATGCTCCTCTGCCAGCCCTGACGGGCTGATCCCGTCTCCCGTTTGGGGGCCTGCGGCCCCATCACCCGTCAAGACCAAGCCCTTCGGGCGAAAGCCACGGAGCCGTGGCTCGGCTGCGCCTGCGCCCGCACCACCTCCCAGGCTTTCGGTCTTGACGGCCTCCCCCCGCTCATTGGCGCGGGCCTAGTCCCGTTTGCATGTGCAAACGGCAATTCAGAAAGGAAAAGCCAATGAAGCAGGATATTTACCAGAAAGTCACCGACCGGATTATTGCCGATCTTGAGCAGGGCGAACTGACATGGCTGAAACCGTGGAGCGCCGGAAACATGGACGGCAGAATCGTCAGGCCGCGACGCCACAACGGGCTGCCCTATAGCGGGATCAATATCCTGATGTTGTGGGGCGCGGCGATGGAGGCCGGGTTTGTCTCGTCGTACTGGATGACCTTCCGGCAGGCGAAGGAACTCGGCGCGCACGTCCGTAAGGGCGAGCGCGGAAACCAGGTTGTCTATGCCAGCACCATCACGAAGACCGAGGAGCAGGACGACGGCAGCGCCGAAGAGCGGACCATCCCATTTATGAAGGCCTACACCGTCTTTAACGTGGAGCAGATCGACGGGCTTGCCGAGCACTATTACGTCCGCCCGGAGCCGGTCATCGACCCGGCCCAGCGGATCGGCCACGCCGAGGCGTTTTTCACGGCGACCGGGGCAGACATCCGGCACGGCGGCAACCGGGCTTACTACAGCGGCGGCAGCGATCATGTGCAGATGCCGGTTTTCGAGTGTTTCCGCAGCCCCGAGGCCTACTACGCCACGCTGGCGCACGAGCTGACCCACTGGACCAAACACCCGAAGCGCCTCGACCGCGATTTAGGGCGCAAGAGCTGGGGCGACGAAGGCTATGCAAGGGAGGAGCTGGTCGCCGAACTCGGCGCGGCCTTCCTGTGTGCCGATCTGGAACTCACGCCGGAACCGGGACAGGACCATGCCGCCTACATCCAGAGCTGGTTGAAGGTTCTCAAGGAGGACAAGCGGGCGATTTTCAGCGCTGCCGCCCACGCCCAGCGCGCCGCCGACTTCCTGAACGGCTTTCAGTCCCAGCCCGAAACGATGGAAGGGGTCGCCGCGTAAGCGGCGGCCTCCTCGCGCTTGGTTCAGAAAATTTTGCGGCTGGCCTGACGGCCAGCCGCCAAGGGGACGTGACACTTGGGAGGCGCTCCGCTCAAGCTACCTCATCAGTCTTGTCCCGAAGCTCCTCCTCGGCCTGTCTTGCCGCATAGTTGCCCGCAGACCAGGTTTTGTGAACCAGCCAATCTTCAGCAAGAAAGAATTCTCCGCCGAGGACTTCCGCCTTCTCTTCGACCAAACGCCGCTTCATCGCGTCCTCGCCGCAGATCGCGATAGCGGCGTTCGAGAACGGCGGCGTCTCGGGGACAGGCGAAGGGAAGCGGACAACCCACTTGAAGGCCCCGTTGGGATAGGCGCTCTGTATCTGGTCTCGGCGCGCAAGGGGGCTCTTCGAGAAGCCCACCTTGATGATGGACTTATCCTCAACCTCCCCGCGCGCCCGCCCGAGATAGGCAGCGATGTCGCCTTGCAGCTCCAGGATATACAGATGTTTGGGGCCGTCGGTCTCTCCGACCGTGTAGGGTGCCGAAGGAGGCGGGACCGCCCGGCTGGGACTAAGAGCGCCATCGAGGCTTTGGATCGTCTGGTCGATGAGACCGGCGCTGCCGTAGACCGGAACCTCGTAAACATCGAGCTGAAGGAGCCTCTCGGCTTCGTCGGCGCTGACTCTTACGCCGCTCGAACCGATAAACTCCGCATGTGCGCTGCCGTAGGCTTCGGGAAAGATGTCTTCGACCCGCATCCAGTCCTCAGGTACGATCTTCCACGCGCGGGTCGCCCTCACGGCATAGAGCCACTTTCCCTTTGAAGCCGGATCGAGTTCCTTTTCCCGCCAGCGGTCCCCAGAGATGTAGTTCTGCGCGTGTCCCGCCTCGTGCGAGACTTCGAGCACTCCGACGACCTTCCCCCGCATGTCCTCCGGGCCCTTGCCTTTGGTGACGTAGATAGCGACCAAGGAGCCCGGTTTCGATTGGCTGAGGAAGCGCGAGCGCTTTGCTTCGTCAGCAAATCCGATGCAACCCCAATCAGCTGGATCAAAGCCCCAGAACGACGTGAGCCAGACCTCACGGGCGTCCGGCAAATATCCGGTGTCCGGGCGGAGTTCTGGCACACTGGACCAGTCAAATGCAAAGACGGATTGCTGCGCCGCCTCGATGTCGATTTCGCCCAGAACGTTCCGAATATAAGCCATCGCGTCGTCAGCCGGGTACCGCTCTCCCTTCCTCACGAGGATGGTGGTAAGCGGAGGAAGCCCTTCGTTGGCAAGGTAGCGGAGGATGATCTCCAGATTGCTGCCGAGGCCGCGCCCGGTGGGATGGCTCCAGCCAACTGCCTCGCCCACTTGCTGATATGTCGTTCGCCGTCCTTGCAGTGCCTTAGAGGCGAGGAATCGGGCAATCTCATACTGAAATGAATTCATTGCAGAAAATTACCACTCTTTCCGGCTACGCATGAACAACTTTTTCGGTTGCCGACAACAAGGGGCCTCTCCCGGCTTGCAGCCGGGAGAGGCCCGAAGGCTAGCCGGGCCGTGGCCTGGTTACCAGCTCGGTCTCGATAGTGCGGATCGTCTCCAGCACGTCGCGGCGCTCCTGCGAGCCGCGCGGTGCGACGGAAAAGGCAAGTTGTGCCTCGCCGAGCAGGCCGTGCAATTCGGCGATGCTGCAAGATGCCGCTTCGAAGCGTGAGATGAGTTTCATCGTATCCTCCTTTGGCTTCAAGGAGGCCCCGAACCGCTCAGGGCCTTTCGGCCCCGGCACACATCATCGGCCATAGAAGGCACTGATGGTTCGGGCGGCGGATTGAACGCCACAGAGGAGGGTACGAAGGAAACACGTCCGGGATTCGCGGCGGCGGACTTGCAGAGCATCGATGGATTGCTGGCGGGCAGATCGGGGAAACGAGAGACCAGCCTTGTCTGCACTCCGGATCGATACGTATCGTATGATTGTTGGAACGACCGGACGACCGACATGGACGACCGGCGCGGGCAGCCCGTGGCAGCCGCGAATTTTCTGCCCCCGCGCTCGCCCCTGATCGGGCGAGCGCCAGACTTTCTCCCATGCTAGATGGCGGAGCCGTTAGTCCCGCGTCATGCGCCGCTCGTGGCCTAGACGGCGGGACCGCCGCCGCTCCTCATGCTCGGGATCGCGCTCCCGTTCGGACTCGCGGCGCTCCGGTCCCCGCTCCTGATACCGGACGATGTCCTCGCGCAGCTGGAGCAATTCGCCCTGTTGCCGCTCGCGATCCTGCCGGTATTCCTGTTGGAGCCCCCGGCGCTCGTCGAGCTGACCTGCGACCAGATCGTCGCGCTGCCCCCGGTCGCGCTGGAGCGACTCCCACGCTTCGCGCTCGTTCATTTCCCGGACGCGGCCATACTGACCGGTCAGGCGGTGCCAGATGCCCGAGAATCCGCGCGGCAGCCGCGCCGCGCGCTCTTTGGTCTCTGAATCCCAGCGGCGCTTCTGGGCCTGCGCCAGCCGCGCGCGCTCCTCCCGGTGCCTGCCGACCATTTCGGCGCGCCGGAATTCGAAGGACTGGCGCGACCGCCCCGCGTCGAGTTCGACCTCGCGAATGAAGGCCTTGAGCCGCCCGGCCATCCGGGCCACGTATTCGGCTTTTGCCTGGTCGACTGACGGAAGATTGGCAGGATCGCCTAGCTTTGCGGCGACCTCCTTCGTGCGGACGCCGGTTAGCCGCGCGATGGCGTAGACTTCACCCTGGTAGTCGACCGCGACGAACCCGCGCCGGTCGCCCCGCGCCAGCACAAAACCCCGCTCCCTGAGCGCCGCCGCGAAGGCCGCGCCCGAGTCCGACCGGTTCCAGCAATTCTGGAAAAGCGCCTTGAGCTGCTTCGGATCGAGGTTCGCCCGGCGCGCCTGTTGCCATTCCGTGCGGGTGAAATTCAGCGGGTCGCGCTCGCGCCAGTCCCGCAGACCTCTCGGCATGTCCCAGCCATGGTCGCGGAACAGCTCCCGCGACACGTCCCGCAGGCGCAGCTTGTAGTGCTCCATATTGAGCGCGCGCATGCGCCCGGCGTCGATCCGGGACCAGACCACATGGGCATGCCGCCGCCCGTCCTTTTCATGAAAGACGATGGCACGGGGCTGCCCCGTGAGGCCCAGCTTGCGCTCGACCTTAGCGACGGCCTTCTCGAATTCGTCGATGGCGGCCTGCTCGTTCGGCGGCGGGTTGAAACTCATGGAAAACAGGTGGTTCTTGCAGCGCGTCCCCCTCGCGATAGCCTCCAGCTCCGCGAACGCCCCCGGCAAGTCCTCGGCGACAAACCCGCGCAGCTCGTGCAGCTCCACATGATCGTTGTCACGCATCGCCAGCAGATAACGGGCAAGCTGCGGCGCGTCGCCGCGTTCTGAGGCCTTGAGGATCATGGCCCGGCACCGGGAGTGTGGCCGAGGGCCTTCATCAGCTCGTCCCGCATTGCCGTTACCGCCTTGCAGGCTTCGCGCAGCTCCTTCTCCGTCTCGGGCGTCACCGGCAGCGAGCCAGTGTTCGCGGCCTTGGCCAGCTGGTTCAGGTTGCTGGAAAGCCGCGACCCTCCCAGCGCGCCCAGGACCCGGCCAAGGGCCTCGTGGTCCTTCACCGGCAGCCTGCCGCTCCCCTTGCGCGGCGCAGCATCCTTGCCGAACAGCCGCTCGCGGATATAGGCACCAACGGGCCTGCGGCCCGCATCAGCCAGCAGGCGGGCTCGTTCCTCATGGGTCAGGCGCAGCGAGAACGGCGCGGGATACTTGGAAGCCCCAGTCTTCTTCGCAGCTATCTTGTTGAAATCATGGTGAAGGTTTGACATCGGCGCACCGCAGACCCTCAGGGTCTAGCTGCGCGAGATGGCGCTCCCATTCCTCCAGCACCTCGAAGAGAGAGTTCGAGCTTTCTCTCGTTAGGCGCACCATTTTCCACTTCTCCCCCTCCAGCTCAGCCAACCACTTGAAGGGAAACGTGGTTTTCGGAGTTCGAAGACCACTTTTCCGATCGTAGATGGCACGCTCTGCGAACACCAGCCTGA
>Ga0075163_10010338_pt1 | contig 12206 bp, 9 predicted proteins | sample JI1023141ADNA_FD_71478 | JGI IMG/M metagenome (GOLD analysis project Ga0075163, IMG submission 71478) | Wastewater effluent complex algal communities from Wisconsin, to seasonally profile nutrient transformation and Carbon sequestration -... | ecosystem: Engineered > WWTP > Effluent > Algae...
AATCCCTTCCATCAGGCGGCTATCGAATCCGAATTCTGTAAACTTCAAATCAATTATTATTTAAGTGAAGATAGTGTATTTCGGGTTTGCAGCAGTATGACTTATCTTGCACACAAACAAAGCAGATGATCAAAACCGGTGAATACAATCAATTAAAAGTACTGCGCCTGGTAGAGTTTGGTGTTTACCTGGATGATGGGAAAGATGGCATTTTACTGCCCAAACGCTTTGTGCCCGCAGGTACGAAAGAAGGAGATGAATTGAAAGTATTTGTTTACCACGATGGTGAAGACCGGCTCATTGCAACTACACAGGAGCCCAAAGGCATATTGGGAGATATCGTAAAACTCAGGGCTATAAGTGTTACAGAGCAAGGGGCTTTTCTGGATTGGGGACTTATGAAAGATCTGTTTGTACCCAAATCGCAGCAATTGCAGAAAATGCTGCCGAATGGCGAATACCTTGTGAAAATTGTATTGGATGAACAAACAGGTCGTTTAGCCGCCACCGAAAGAATTGATCCTTTTCTCAGCAATGAGAATTTAACGGTAAAGGAAAAAGACATTGTTCAACTAACCGTTTACCGGAGAACAGATATCGGTTATCTGGTAATCATCAACAACAAGCACACAGGTGTTTTGCATTTCAATGAAATCTACCGGAGAATAACTTCGGGTGACCGATTTACCGGATTCATCAAGAAAATTTATCCGGACACCAATAATATAGATGTTGCGGCCGGAAAACCGGGCTATAACCGTGTTGAGGATGAAGGCGAAAAAGTAATGCGCCTGTTAAAAGAAAACGGCGGCTATCTTCCTTATTATGATAAAAGTGATCCTGAAGAAATTTATGCCTTCTTTGCGATGAGCAAGAAAACTTTTAAAATGACTATCGGCAACCTGTACAAGCAGAAAAAAATCAGTCTTGAAAAAACAGGTATTAAGTTAATGGAAAATTAAACCAATTAGCGATCGAGCCATTTTTTGAAGCCTGGTGCTTTTTCCCTGCTGATATCCTGTTCCATTTTTAAAGGATCTTTCAGTGTAACAGTCAACTTCTGATTCTCGTGCAGTTTTACTTTTTCAATGGCATCGATGTGGATGATCGATTGGCGATTGGCTCTGAAGTAAATATTCGGATCCAGTAGTTCTTCAATTTCTTCCAGCGTGGTATAATCGAGTATGAATTTTTCACCGGTAAACTTATACAGGTAATTCAGGTTTTCTCTTACAAAACAGGCAATATCTTTGGTATATACAGGCAACCAATTGCTCCGTACACTTACTATGAATTTTTCTTTGAACAAAGGCTTTCCTGCGGATGGCTGCTGCAATGCCTGCAATAATTCTTTGATGCTGGCGGGTGCAGGCGAATCTGCTTTGATTACATTCTTTGCTTTTTCGATCGCTCTTTTTAATTCATCTTCATCAACCGGCTTAAGGAGGTAATCTATTCCATTCACTTTAAATGCCCTGATAGCAAATTCATCGTAGGCTGTTGTAAAAATAACCGGACTTTTAAGATCGAACTGATCAAACAATTCGAAACTAACGCCATCGCTTAGCTGAATATCCATAAAAAATAAATCAGGTTCTGCATTTTGCATCAGCCATTTACGGGCTGTTTTCAAACTGGGCAATACTACTTCAATGGAAAGATCGGGTGCTACAGCCTGAATTTTATGCTGAAGTTCCCTGGCAATAAGGCTTTCGTCTTCAATAATAACAGCTTTCATAACAATGTATTTTAAAATCTTTTATAATTAAATCAAAGGAATCCTGATGGCAAAAAAAGCTTCATCTTCTTCAATCTGCACCGGCCTTTCACTCAGGTATTGATAAAGTGATTTCAGGTTTACTAATCCCTGCTTATTACTTGTTTCTACAAAATTCTTTTTCTGAAGATTGTTTTTTACCACCAGATAATTATGATCTGTAAAAATATCAATATGCAAAGGCGACTCATCATCAATAATATTGTGCTTGATTGCATTTTCAATTAAATTCTGCAAAGTAACCGGCACAATTTTCATGTGATAAAATCTTTCATCAACATTAAAATCCACTTCAAGGCCTGTTTCAAATCTTGTTCGCTGAAGCTGTACATAGTTTTGTGCAAATTTGATTTCATCGCCCAGCGCTACCGTTTCACTATCCCGGCTTTTTAATATGTACCGGTAAGTTTTGCTCAGGTTATCGAGAAAACCTCTTGCCACTGAAGGATTTGTACTGATAAGACTGGCCAGAGATGTAAGCGAATTAAACAGGAAATGCGGATTCAACTGTTGTTTCAATCCTTCATACATTACCAGTGCTTTCTCTTTCTCCAGCAATTGTGTTTTGCTTTGTAAATCAAAATATTTTTTCTGCTGTGTAATCCTGTATCGGTAAATAAAAATCAATATCCCTGCCAGCATGGTGGCGATCAGTATATAAAACCAGGCAGTCTGATAAAAAGGTGTACGTATGATTATCTCAATGGTAGTTTCCTTGCTGCGCCATTTCGATTGCGATTCTGCAGCGACCAGCCTGAATGTATATTTTCCGGGAGGCAGGTTGGTATAAGCCGCTTCTGAATTATTTCCTGCCTGAACCCATTTTTCATTGATGCCATCCAGTTTATATTCGAACTGGTAAGGGATGATTGCCGAATTGTTAATCATACCGAAACGGAAGTTGATAAAATTTTCATCCGGTTCCAGTTTTATTGTAGTTTCTCCACTGATGATCCGGCTTTTTCCTGAAATTATTATTTCGCTTATGAGTGGCCGTGAGTCTACTGCACCAACATTGATGCGATCGGGGAAGAATTCAACCAGGTCGCCGCCAATATTCACTAAAATATTGCCATTCGAAAGCTGGCTCATCACATTCACATAAGAATAGTTGTTGGAGCTTAATGGTATTGAAAAACTGTAAAAACTTCCTGATGCCGGTACAAACACCGATACTTTGTTATAGCCTACACACCAAATTCTGCCTTTGCGATCCACTGAGGATGTCATGATATGATCAAAACAAAGTCCGTCGGATTCTCTCCAGTTCTGTAATTTTTTACTGGCAGGATTGTAACAAAAGAGTCCCTGGCCTTTTCGGGCAAGCCAGACACGACCTTCAGCATCGATGTCGAGCGAATGAAAATATCCGCTGCCATACTGAAGACCATCCATGTCTAAGGGTACAGGATTAATAAATGAAGCATTTGACTCAACAGACGCAAGTGTTGCATCATTGCTTACCATCCATAGCGGGAACCCTGGTTTATAAGCCAGATAATATGACCTTCTTTTTCTTCCGGTTACTGAAGTATCGGTTGGAAAACTGATTATTCTTTTAGATTGATTCAGTGCGTTGTACCTGAGTAGTTTTTTCCCATCTGAAATCATATAAATACTATCCTCCACCTGTTCCATATCGAGTATCAGAAAATCGCTGTATTCCTTTCCAGTAATGGTACAGGGGATTATTTTTTCCGATAAACCAACTGTTTGCCATGTTCCCTCCCATGAATGGAAATAAGTTGTATTACCTATATTGCTGATGCGGAAAAAGGCAACGGGTTTCTTTCCTCTGTCATTGGCAGGAAAAGCTGAAACCGGAATTAGGTTATGCTTTCCCGTTAGTGGGAAATAATGAACAACAGCACCGTTTGAACTGGCTATCCACCAGGATTTATCTACTTTATTCTCAGAAAAGAAATTAATGGGGAAACGGTTGGGTAACTCAGGAACTTTTTCTGCGAGTGGATGAATTTTATAAAAAAGCCGGGAAGGATTGTACACCGATATACCTCCCAGTGTTCCAAGCCAAACGGAACCATCTTTCTCTTCTCTGGCTGCCCAGAAAAAATCTCCGGCTATTGAGGATGGATTTTTCTTATCGTGAAACAGACTGTCTACCTGCATTCCGTTGGTATAATCCAGCAAAGTCACTTTATTGTCGTACCAGTTGGATAGCCATAATTTTTTCCTGCTGTCTTCAAAAATGTTTGCCAGCCAGGCTTCGGAGAGAAATTTTCTGCTGTCAATATCATACTTATGTGTAAAGTTTATAGGATTGGCTCCAACAATTGCTTTGCGGTGATTGTCGAAAAACCAGATATGCCCTGCCGGAGAAACTGAGAGGGCTGAAATATTATTCTTATTAAAAATAACTGAATCTGTTTGTGTATTGATATGATTAAGAAAATGCCCGGTTTTGTACTCATAAAAATTTAATCCTTTGTCGCCGGCTATAAAAAAACCATTGCCAGAAGGGCTTTCGAGTAATCCATTTTTGGCAACCGATCTACCCGAAAAACTAAAAACATTGTTACTATCGGGACGGTATAAACGAAAACTATCTGCTTTAGAATCAAACCTGAATAAACCACCAAATCCTGATGCCCAAACATCCCCTTGTTTATCACACAAAATACTCAAAGTAACGCCCAGGGACTTATACTTCCGGGAACGGTAATTTTTAAAATTATTGGTTGCAAAAGAATACCTGAAAATACCATCATCGGTACAACCCCAGATGTCGCCGTTTCTGGCCTCACTCAACCCATGAACAGTATTGTGTATCAACGACTGGGTATCTTTTGATTGCTTGTAAATATAAAAGTGGTTCCCATCATAGCGGTTAAGTCCATCATAAGTACCAATCCAGAGAAATCCTTTACTGTCTTTCAGAAAACAATTGACAATATTGTAACTAAGTCCGTTTTTTTCTGTAATATTTTCAAAGCGGAAATCACTTGTCTGGCTAAAGCAGTCAATACCCGGTAAAAGGAGAAAAAGAACCCAAAAAAGCAAAGCTAACCGCTGCATCATAATTGAAAATAACAATTCCCCTGCTCAACAGCAAATGAAGCCAACGGGGTGCAGGGATATTAAAATGAAGTGTAGTAAAAAGCAATTGAACCGTTTTGCGGTTCAATTGCTTCAGATTCAAAAACCAAACTATCAGGGCATATCGATACTACGGATTGTTACTTTATTTTCAATACTTCCTTCACCGAATTTATCCCAGAATTTCACCAGCACATCATATTTTTCCTCTGTTTGCATGGGATCACCGGTATTAACGATGCATTTCAGTAAACGTGCTTCTTTTTCATTGAAAACATCATGTCCTTCAAAAAGATCGTCTTCCTTTAATACAATTTTACCTTGTTTGTCGGTAATTTTCAAAGCACATCCGAGGGAAACTTTACCATCTTTCACTTTCATGCCATCCACACCATTATTAACCAGTAAAAAGCTTTCGCCAATGGGGATATCAGTATGATTGAGTACTTCATCATTCATCACCAGCATCACTTTTTCGGGTTCCATGTTTTTGTATGAAGTAACCAGTCCGGTACCCGCATCTTTCCTTGTACCTACAGCATATTTTTCATTACAGGAAGCCATTATGATGATCAGAAGAATCGCCGCTGCTGAAAGAAACCGGCCGTACACGGGAATGGGTCTTAGTTTTTTGGATTCCCACAACTTGCTTATAAAATCAACAGCAAGCAAAGCCAGGCTGATGATAACGGCCATCCCGAATGCTGCAGCCAGCGTCTGACTGAGGATCAGGGTCTCTTCTTTAGCTTCGAAAGGATAGCCATAAAAAATTACGTGGAGGAAACCCCAAATAGACAGACTCAGTAAAATGGTAAACAGTAAAACTGTTTTAAAAATCCTCCAATGCATTTTGGAAGTAAGATTGCCGGTTAAAAATTGCTTTATCATAACGATTGATTTATGTAATTGTGAAACAACAGGACAAAATTGAAAAAGAAACAATAAGTAGAAAACTATTACTCTCCCAACAGCAGAAACCATTTATTGAAAAGTGTATTTTCTGAAATGAACCGTTTAGCGCTGATGTACAAACTTTGCAATAAGCCCTTATCTTTATAAAAACCCTCCTGCATGTCTTCGCATATTGTAAAAATTCTGGAATCGGAATACGTAACCCATGATGTAAAAAAATTCCTGACGCAGAAACCGGCTGGTTATCATTTTATCCCGGGCCAGGGAACAGAAATTTCCATCAATCACCCTGAGTGGAAAGATCAGTTAAGGCCTTTTACATTCACTTCGCTCAACGATTGGCCATACCTTGAGTTTACAGTTAAAATATACGAGGATCACAAAGGCGTAACGAGGCAATTGGGCAGAACCAATGCTGGACAGGAATTGATCATTCACGATGTTTTTGGTAGTATCCAGTACAAAGGACCCGGGATATTCCTTGCGGCTGGCTCTGGTATTACGCCATTTCTTGCCATATTCAGGGATTTGCACAATAGAAATGCCATGGCCGGCAATTCATTGATACTTTCCAATAAAACCATTGAGGATATTATTCATCCGCAGGAGTTGCAATACATGCTTGGACATAATTTTATCAATGTAATTACCCGTGAAGGAGTGATCGGGTTTATGGAAAAACGAATCGATAAGAGATTTCTGATTGATACGATCCGTGACTTCAGTGGAAATTTTTATGTATGTGGACCGCAGTTATTTGTTGACCAGATCTGTGAACACCTGTTATCACTGGGTGCTAATATCGATTCACTCATTATTGAAAAGTAAAATGAACTTTTTAAACGAATCAATATGATCGAACAACTTCCGGCATTTATCAATGTTGTATTCATACTAACAACCTTTCTCACTATGCTACTTTTTCTGAAGGCAGTGAATTTTCAGAAAACCGGAATTTCCATTTTACTGGCCATACTTATTTTCCAGGGCATATTGTCTTTTAACGGATTTTACCAGGTTCCATTGCGCATACCCGTACTGGTTATGCCATCACTGCTGATCATCATCATTTTATTATCGGGAAAGTTCAGTAAAAAATGGCTCCCTGCGGTTTCTTTACCCTGGCTCACCGCATTACAGGTGATTAGAATTCCAGTTGAAATGGTATTGTTCTGGCTTTATAAAGAAAAGCAGATTCCGGTTAATATGACTTTTGAAGGATGGAATTATGATATACTTTCCGGGATAACAGCCTTGCCGATGGTTTGGCTCGCGTTGAACAATCGCTCAACAGCTAAGCGCATTTTACTGGTATGGAATTTTATTTGCCTGGGATTGCTGATCACTATTGTTACCATTGCTGTACTCTCTGCAAAACTGCCGATTCAGCAATGGGGATTTGATCAACCCAATGTTGCCATTCAGCATTTTCCTTTTGCATGGCTTCCATCTGTTATTGTACCAATTGTATTAATGGCACACCTGGTTTCGATCAGACTTTTACTAACCCGTAAAGCTGATCAGCTAATGAATTAAAGATTTCATTCAGGCTGAAAATCAAAATTGCGCTTTTCAAATTTTCCATCAACCATACCTTCAATACTGGCGAGTAATTCTTTTCCTTTCAACCGATAATATATTTTCTGCGGAAAATCGTGTTTGGGGTTTTCCGCAACGAATTCTGTTCCACGAAAGAAAATTATTTTAAAAGAAACCGGTTTCTCCTCATTCTGGTTGCTGGTAGTTGGATTAAAATACCAATGCCCATTTCTCCAAATCAAAACGATATCTTCCTGCGGAATTGTGTCGGCACCTGTTACATAATAACTCACTCCGGTAAGGGTACTATCGTTTTCTATTTTCCATTTTTCTAAAAGTGTACCGTTTGCTTTGGTGATTCTCCATGAGCCGACCAGCCATTTCATTTCATTTGAACGTTGTGCCTGTGCCGACAAACAAAAAATAAAAAAAACTGTACAAATTATTGATACATGTTTCATCAGATTAAGATTTTATTGCTAAAAATAAATCAGGGCATTTTAAATTCCATCTTATATTTTTCTTTGATGGTGATAGTATTCCAGTCGTCGGTGCGAAAAGGAATTACCGGCAATCCATTTTTACCAGCCAGGTTATTTGCTGAAGCATCTCCTTTCCAACCGAAACGCACAGCAACCGGTGTTGATACTTCTTTACAGGTAAGTGTAACTTTATTGTCTGAATCAAGCGTTGCAATGGCGGGATAAAACCGTTGATCGGAGCCGGCGATTTCAAAACCTGCAATTGTTTTCTGAGTTCCGGTTATCATTAAACCTTTGCCTGCATTTTTAAATTCAACCATTGCTTTGTTTCCGGCAACTGTAAATTTATCAAATGACGGACTGTAACAATCAATCTGCTGATTGAATAGTTCATGCAAAGCCATACCGGCTATACGATAGCCAACATCCTGTTTATTGGTTGGATGAATATCGTTGGGATCACCGATATCAGTTGTAACACACATCCCTGTATTCGGGAGAGATAAAGTAAGCGTTTGTGCTTCTCTTAATTCGGCCCAGGAACAACCTTCATTGCTGTTTCCTTCTGTTGCAAAGGTTGCCAGCTGAACGTAATAAAAAGGCAGCTTTTCATTGTTCCATTTTTTACGCCAGTCATTAATCAGTAACGGAAATGATTTGCGATATTGGTATGCCCTTGATGCATTGGCTTCACCCTGGTACCACAAAAATCCTTTTATACCATAAGGTACCAGGGGATTGATCATTGCATTGTACAATAAAGTTGGAAAAGCATTTTCAACTGAACCTACTTTCGGACTAAGCACAAAACATTTCCAATTACCTGACAGGGATAATTCTACCGGACCTGTTACCAATTTCATATCAGCGGGTTTACCCCAGATACCGCCGCCGCCGCCATTGTCGACTACTTTAATAGATATCACATTCTTTCCTTCTTTCAGCAATCCTGCCGGAATGGTATATTGCCGATGCAAATTCCATTGCTCAGTTGTACCGATGAATGTTCCGTTCAGAAAGGTTGAATCTTCATCATCAATCATTGCCAGATGAAGTACAGATTCCTTTCCCGCCTGTAGATTGTTTGCTGAAAAAGTTCTGCGCAACCACACGATACCATCAATTTCTCCAAGTGATTGCTCTTCCCAAATTTGTGGTTGATTGATTGTGTTCCACTGGTCATCTTTTGTTTGAGGATCTATAAAAAAAGCGGATGGTTTATCTCTGTAATCCTTACCCTGCAATAATTCCAGGCGTTTCCAAACTGCTTTTTGTCTTTCGGCCAACAATGAATCAAGTGATAATTGTGGCATTGCTGCAATCATTTCTTTAAACTCATCGCTGCTTTCAAAACCCTGTCTGCTGATCCATGTTTCGATATTGGTTCCACCCCAGGAAGCATTGATCAACCCTTGTGCAACCCTTGTTTCTTCAAACATTTTCTTTGCGAAAAAATATCCTACAGCAGTAAACGATCCTGTATTAACTGGTGTACAAACTTTCCAGCTTGTGTTGTCTGCATCATCCTGAGGAAGAGAATTAACGCTGCGATTGATTTTTATATGACGTATATAAGGATTATCTGCCTTTGCCAGTTCCTCTACTGCATTCATCGATTGGGCAACAGTCCATTCCATATTGGATTGACCACTGCAGATCCATACATCACCTACCATCACGTCTGTAAGAACGATTGTATTCATACCTTTTATCAACAGTTCATAAGGCCCGCCTTCAGTATCAGGATCGAGGCGCAACGCCCACTTCCCGGTATTATCGGCAACAACCTGTTTTTGCTGATCCGCTAAGGTTATGCTGATCTTTTCTCCAGGCGCAGCCCAGCCCCATAAAGGAATGGGTTGATTGCGTTGCAGCACCATATGATCGGTAAAAAAACGGGGAAGGGTTATATCGGCATATACTGATAGCTGAGCAACCAATATGCAGCATAGCAATGATAATTTTTTCATGATTGGATATATTTTCAACCATGAATATCGCTAAATTATCTGTATCAGAACTAATTCAGTTTCGGGCATTAACCTGGAACTGCTCAGTTTAATTTCAAAACGCCAAAAAGGCCTTCTGAGGAATTGGTACCAACCCAGATTTCAAACTCACCGGGTTCAGTAGTAAACAATCCTTCATTGTTGTAGAAACCAAGCTCCTGATCGTTTAAAATAAATTCTACCTGCACTGATTCGTTGGGCGACAAGGCTATTTTTTTAAATCCCTTGAGTTCTTTAACAGGGCGCACCACGCTGGCTACTTTGTCATGAATGTACAATTGTACAACTTCTTCACCTTTGTATTTCCCCACGTTCTTAACGGTAGCGGTTACACGAATTTTTTGTTCTCCTGCTTCATTGATCTTTAAATCTGAATACTCGAAACGGGTATAACTCAAACCAAATCCGAATGGATACAATGGCTTGTTGGATTGATCCATATAATGCGACCAGAAAACTTCTTTGATCGGGCCTGGCCTTCCGGTATTGTAATGATTATAGTACAATGGCAACTGACCTACATGACGGGGGAAAGTCATCGGTAATTTACCGGATGGATTGTACAAGCCGAACAATACTTCTGCAATCGCATCGCCTGATCTTGTTCCGAGTTGCCAGGTTTCAAGAATCGCGGGAATATTATCGGCAGCCCAGGGTAAAGCCAGTGGCCTTCCGTTCATCAAAACGAGTACGATATTCTTATTCACTTTGTACACTTCTTCCAGTAATCGCTGCTGTAAACCCGGCAAACCCAGTTCTGTTCTGCTTCTGCCTTCTCCACTCTGAAAACCATGTTCACCCAATACCATCACAACCACTTCTGCTTTACGGGCTGCGGAAATTGCAGCTGCAAAGCCACTGGTATCTGTTTCGTTGATCATCACTTCATTGATAAAATCGGGTTTTCCGATTACGAGGTTTACCCCTTTAACATAAGTAGTCTGAGTATTGATCTTATTTACACCTTCAACCACTGAAACAGCTGTACTATCGTCGGAGCCTATACGCCAACTTCCGAGGGGACTGGTTTTATCTGCAGCCAGTGCACCAATGATGGCGATATTTTTCTGATTTTTATCCAGGGGTAAAAGCTGGTTCTCATTTTTCAGCAATACAATCGATTTTTTGGCTACGTCTAATGCAGCAGCCAGGTGATCGGGATGATACAATAATTCTTTCTCCCTTTTGGCATCACAATATTTATAAGGATCGTCGAAAAGTCCGAGTAAAAATTTCACCCGAAGAATTCTTTTCACGGCATCATCAATTACAGCCATGGATACTTTTCCTGTTTCAACGAGGCTTTTGAGGTGTTGTATATAAGCAGTTGATTCCATGTCCATATCCGAACCAGCATTGGCTGCCAGTGAAGCAACCTGTTTTAAATCGGATGCAAATCCGTGTGCAATCATTTCTGCTCCCGAGCCCCAATCGGAAATCACAAATCCCTTGAACTTCCATTTTCCTTTCAGGATATCACGCTGCAGAAATTTATTGGCAGTGGCCGGAATCCCATTCAGGATATTGAATGAGTTCATAACGGTAAGTACATTGTTATCAACTGCTGCTTTAAATGGCGGGAACACGATATTGTACAAAGTGGAAGTGCCAATATCTACGGTATTGTAATCACGGCCAGCTTCTGCAAAACCATAAGCGGCAAAATGTTTAGCAGTTGCTGCAATGGTATTGTTGGCTGATAAATCTTTTCCCTGGAATCCTTTTATGCGGGCAATTCCGGCTTTAGCACTGAGATAAGGATCTTCACCTGCGCCTTCCATCACTCTTCCCCAACGGGCATCTCTTGAGATATCTACCATGGGTGCGAATGTCCAGTTCAAGCCAACTGCGGAGGCTTCAATGGCAGCAATGCGGGCAGATTTTTCCAATGCATCCATATCCCAGCTGGCGGCTTCACCCAATGGAATGGGAAATAAAGTTTTATGGCCATGAATCACATCATAACCAAATAACAAAGGGATGCCCAGTCTTGATTCCTTCATAACGATCTCCTGTAGACGCCGAACGTTTTCTACGCCTTTAACATTGAGTACAGAGCCAACCCAGCCTTTCTTAATATGTTCGTATTTAACTTTAGCATCTCCATCCTTCGGTGCCGGGCCCGTAACTTCCCAGAATCCATTGTACTGGTTCATCTGGCCTATTTTCTCTTCCAACGTCATTTTACTGAGCAAGCTTTCTACTTTCTTATCAACTGAATCATTTGCAGCCGATGATTGTGCATGAACATTACTAAACAAGAAAGAAAAAATGCAGCCGAGGGCTATTGATACTTTTTTCATATCAGCTAAAATTAGATTGTAAAAAAAGCGGATGTATAAATTTTTAACGTTTATACAATCCGCTACTTACCGAGTGATTAATGAGAAAACCAAATATGCAACATGAAACTTACTCTATCATTTTATA
>Ga0075163_10010340_pt1 | contig 12205 bp, 8 predicted proteins | sample JI1023141ADNA_FD_71478 | JGI IMG/M metagenome (GOLD analysis project Ga0075163, IMG submission 71478) | Wastewater effluent complex algal communities from Wisconsin, to seasonally profile nutrient transformation and Carbon sequestration -... | ecosystem: Engineered > WWTP > Effluent > Algae...
GAGCGGGTGCGGGTCGAGCTGTTCCACCCCGATGGGGTCGAGCAGGTGACCGCGTGCCTGTGCGAAGGCTGGTTCCAGGTGGCCGGAGGAGCGCTGCCGGAAGCCGCAGGCACGGCGCCCGCGACGCCGCCCGCGACAGGCTGGCAGGACAACTTTCCCGATGAGGGGGCGCGCAAGGCGTTCGCGCACATCGAGCAGCACGGCGCGATCACCGAAGTGGAGCTGACGCGGCTGCTCGGGTCGGCGCGGGCGTTCCGCCGGTTCTCGCTGGAGTTTGAGAGCCACGCGCGCCAGGTTCCGTTCAAGGTCCGCATCGAGACCGCGGCCAGCGGTAAGCGCTACATGAAAGACGGAGAAGGGTAATGGCACTCAGCCGAAAAGACATCGAGCATATCTTCGAGCGCCTCCGCTCCGGGGTCGTGCCCGAGCGCGGGCTGGACACCTTCGCCGTCGGCATCGAGCGGCAGCGCGGCGAGCTGCAGCGCCTGCTGGCGCTGGCGGAGTCGGGCGAGGGAGTGTTCAAGTTCCTGCGCGGCGGCTACGGCTGCGGCAAGACGTTCATGGCGCGGCTGGCCGTGCTCGATGCGCAGGCGCGCGGGTTTGCGACCAGCTTTGTCGTCGTCTCGGATAATGATCTGCACTTCTATAAGTTCGATGACGTGTATCGGAAGGTAGTGCAGGAACTGGGGACCGCCTCCTGCCGACGCGGCGCGCTGGGCGACATCATCGACCGCTGGATCGCCAAGGTGGAGGCGGCGCTAATCGCCGGGGGCGCAGATGAGCAGGACGTCGGGTTCGACGATCAGGTCCAGCAGCGACTGGAAGAAGAGCTCACCGCGCTGACCGGCGGCAAGGCGCCGGAGGACATGGCGCGCGCGCTGCGGGCGGTGTTCGCGCTCAAGCAGCAGGGCAAGGTGGCCGAGGCGGGGGCGCTGCTGTCGTGGCTAAGCGGCAGCGAGAATGTGGCGGCGGCGGCCAAGAAGACGGCCGGGCTCAAGGGCGACATCACAAGCCGCGACGCCCTGGACTACCTCCACGGCGTGCTGGAGTTGGTCAAGGCGGCCGGTTACAAGGGGCTGCTCATCGTCATCGATGAGGCCGAGACCATCTTGCGCATGCGCACCGATGTCCGCGGCAAGTCGCTCAACGGCATCCGCCAGATCATCGACCTGGCCGACCGCTACCACGGCCTTCTGTGGGTGTTCACCGGGACGCCCGACTTTTACGACAGCAAGCGCGGCGTGGCGGGCCTGCAGCCGCTGCACGACCGCCTCCAGTTCATCGCGCACGGCAACGTGGCGGGCCTGCGGCAGCCGCAGCTGGAGCTAAAGCCCTTCGACAAGCTGCGCCTGCGGGAAGTCGCGCTGAAGCTGCAGGGACAGTATCCGGCGGCCGACCGCGCCCAGCTGGATAGCAAGGTCTCGCCCGCCTACATCGAGCACCTGATCGACGAGGTGACCACCGGCTTTCGCGGCGAGGTGGGCGTGGTGCCGCGCCAGTTTCTCCGCCGCCTGGTCGACATCTTCGATCTGGTCGGCGAGAGCGCCGACTTCGATCCGATCACCGAGGCGGGCTTCGCGCCGAAAGAGCCTTCCGATTTCGAGCAGCGCAAGCTGCGCGGGCAGCCGCCCTATGATGCCGAGCCCGGCGACGATCGCGGCTATCCAGCCGTGGCGGTCGAGTTCTGAGGGCTGCTGGGCCCGCGATGACGCAGTCGGTGTTTCCGCGCCTGCCGCCGCGGCTGCAGGAAGCCATCGTCTCCCGCCTCGGCTGGACCGCGTTGCGCCCGGTGCAGGACCTCGCCGGGGCGGCAATTCTCGACGGCCACAACGCGCTGATCCTGGCGCCTACGGCGGGCGGCAAGACGGAAGCGGCGATTTTTCCCACCCTGGCTGAGCTGCTGCGGCGTCCGCCGCAGGGAGTCGGGCTGATCTACCTCGCCCCCATCAAGGCGTTGCTCAACAACCAGGAAGAGCGGCTGGGCACCTATACCGAGATGGTAGGGCTGCGCCGCTTCGTCTGGCACGGCGATGTCGCGGAGAGCGCCAAGCGGGCCTTCGTCAAGGAGCCCGCCGAGCTGCTGATGACCACGCCGGAGTCGCTGGAGGTGATGCTGCTGTCTCAGCGTGTCCCGGCGGAGACCCTATTTCGCGAGCTGCGGGCGGTGATTGTCGACGAGGTGCACGCTTTCTGCGGCACCGACCGCGGGGCCCATTTGCTCTCCCTCCTCGAGCGGATTGCACCGCTGAGCGGAATCGATCTGCAGCGCATCGGTCTGAGCGCGACGGTCGGCAACCCCGAGCAGATCCTGAGCTGGCTGCAAGGGTCCTCCGCGCGGCCGAGCACCGTCGTCCGCCCGTCCCAAGCCCCTGCGAAGCGCGCCCTGTACGTCTCCCTGCATCAAAGCGCGCCCGCGCTCGCCCAGGCCGCGGCCGAGCGCGCTCTGGGCCACAAGAGTCTATTTTTCTGTCAGAGCCGCTCGCTGACCGAGCTGGTCGCAGAACGAATGACAGGCCTGCACACCGAGGTCTTCGTCCACCACAGCTCCGTCTCCGCCGCAGAGCGACACGCCGCAGAGGAGCGCTTCCACCGCGGCCAGAATGTCTGCATCGTCTGCACCTCGACCCTGGAGCTGGGCATCGACGTCGGCGACCTGGACCAGGTGTTCCAGGCCAACGCGCCAAGCAGCGTGTCGTCGTTCTTGCAGCGCCTGGGCCGCACCGGCCGCCGGGCGGGCCAGACCGCCAACACCACGTTCTTCTGCGAGACCGCGGAGGCCGTGCTGCAAGCCATCTCGATCATCGAGCTGGCGCGCGAGCAGTGGGTCGAGTCGGTCCCCCAAAAGACTCGCTGCTGGCCGGTGATGGTGCATCAGCTGCTGGCGCTCACGCTGCAGTTCGGCGCCATCAGCGCCGAGCGATGCTGGAGCCAGCTCCATCGTGTGCCCGATTTCAGCGGCATCCGCGAAGCGGAGTTCCAGTCCTTGGTCGCCCACCTGAAAGCGCAGGATTTCCTGTTCGAGTCCGGCGGGCTCCTGTCCATGGGCCAGAAGGCAGAGCGCGTCTTCGGGCGCAAGAACTTCCTGGAGCTGTACGCCGTCTTCACCAGCCCGCAGATGTATCGGGTCGAGACCCAGAGCGGGCAGACTGTGGGTTCATTGGAGCAAGGCTTTGTCGACCGCCTGGTCGAGGAGATGAGCTCGTTTTTGCTCGGCGGCCGGGCGTGGAAGGTGGACAAGATCAGCCACGGGGACCGCGTGCTCCGCGTCAGTGCAGCGCCGCGCGGTCAGAAGCCAAGCTGGGGCGGCTTCATTCCACAGCTGCTTAGCTTCGCTCTGTGCCAGCGCATGCGACGGGTCTTGACCGAGGAGACGGTTTATCCCTACCTCGATGAGGCAAGCCAGCGCGCCCTTTCTGACCGCCGCGCCGACCTGAGTCCGCTGCTGGGCCGCGGCGGCCTGACCATCCAACTCGATGACACCGCCGCCCGCTTTTGGACCTTCGCCGGCGGCTGCATCAACCACACCCTCAAGTATGCGCTGGAGTGGACGACCGGCTGGCGCGTCATCGCCGACAACCTGCAGCTTCGCATCGAGGGCGATGGCGTGCAGCATCAGAGCGTCGAAGCGGCCATCGGAACCCTCGCCGCTCCGGGGTTCTGGGACGACCCGGCGACGCAGCGCGCGCTCCTGGCCCGCTTGCCGGAGTACCGGCTGAGCAAGTTCCAACAGGCGCTGCCGGAGGCGATGGCGCTGGAGATGGTGGGGGAATATTTGCTGGATGTGGAGGGGGCGCGGGGCTGGCTCACTGCTGCGGCTGCGGCGGCTGCGGCACGTAGCACTTGACCGACCCATCGGGTCCTGTTTGTCTCGACACGCCGGTTGGGCTTGTTTTCGTCGTCGCATGGCTCGGCGCGATGCCGGGGACGCTCTGCATGATGCGCAGGCCCTGCTGACCGAGCAGCCACCGCGACATTCTACACGGAACCTAACGCTGCCGGCTATTGGCCCGCTGCTGTTCCCGCTGCCTGGTTCGCTGCGACAGCGCGATGCGCGAGCAATCCTTATCCTGTCTAATGTCGCGACGAATCATCGACCCCGCCAGGAATGGGCAGTCAGTAGTGCAGACAGACTTGCGACCGGCTCTTATTTCAGGAGAGGATGGGATCGTAGGTGAGGGGGTTTCAATCGTTTCGCGGCGGCCGTAAGTGCCCGAGAAACAAGGGCTTGGTAAAGGCGGCGCAGATGCAGACCGAGCCAGATGAGCAGAGCGCCAAAGACCAGCGCATAGCTGGCGACAACCCACGTAAGCGCGACCATGCCCGATTCATGCATGAAGAACAGCGCGACCCGCAACGCCACCGATAACACGCCGCTTATTGCGAGCAGGAGACCGGATAGACCCACGCGCCGCAGCCAGGCCATCGCCGCGATCTCTAATACACCGGTGACGATGGCCCAAGAGGTGATGACATAAAGCGGCAGATACGCCGTGGTATGCGGCCACAGAAAAGTGATGACTCCTACCAAGACGCCGAGAGCCCCTTCGAGGAGCAGCACCCAGACTCGACTCGTCCGGATTCCGCTGATGCCGTACAGAATCGCAATCAGCCCATCGCCAAGGGCGTAGGCCTCAAACAGCAGAACTAGCGTCGAGAGCATCTGAAAGGAATGGAGCAGCGCCCCAGGCCAAGCTAAGCTGGCTCGTCCCCGCTACCTCCGCAGAGCTTCCGGGAAGAAGCAGAGTCCTTCTGATAGGCTTGGTCGCCCGGCAGACCACCCAAGCACGCTTGATTGGATTTTGTAGCTCGCGCACGTTGCCCGGCCAGGGGTAGCGCACGAACTGAGCGGCTCCGCCCCCAGACTCGCATGGATCCAGAAAAGGAAAAATTGCGATTCTCGGCTTAGGCTAGGATTAGGCGGAGTTTAGTGATCTACCGCCTGAGTAGGCGAACTGTCGCTAGTATTCTTGCGCAGCTGGACATGGCTTATCTGCCCGCCCAAATTGTTGGTCCAGGCCAGCACCCCCATCGATGCTGCGCACAGAACTGTTACCAGCAGCAAGGCGTGCCTGGGCATGACTTTCTTTTTGAACCCGATCACCAGACTGACCATCGCCGCTAAAGCTGCAGCGCCTACAAACCAGATGGCTTTTTCAGCCGCTTCTTCATGAACCTCGATCGATTGTTTGGAAATTCCAGGAAGATATTTTACGGCGTCTTCGGCCGGCTCCCCGGTAAGAAACGTCGCCACGGCGATGAGACCGGTAATTGACACCAAGCAGAATGCGGCTCTGCTGAGGTCCTCACTCTTTCGCCCCCACGCCATGAGTAGCAGAGGTATCGCGAAGACCATCCCCACGATCGGGAAGTGATTCAGCATAAGGTGAACGTGTGCCGCATTCATTGAGCTCTCCTTGGGCTAGCTAGACTATCTGCTGCGAAAGATACACCCAACCGGGTGAGACGCGGTCAGGCTATTTCAGGCGAAACAGAACCAAATGTGCCATGACTAGGACGATCTAGGCCCCCGACTCCTCTTGTGGCAAGGCCCACTTGCTGACCTCCACGGCCAGCACCGTACCCACCGCCGCGGCCAGGACACCCAGCCAGTCGCCGAGGGTAAAGCGGGTCATGGTCAGGAGGCGACTCAGCCAAGGCAGGTACAGGGCGAGCAGCTGCAGGGCCAGCGCCACGCCCACACAGCCCACCAGCGTGAGATTGCGCCACGCCGCCCACCCGCCGAACGGACGCGGCGAGCGATCGCTAAAGGCGTGCAGCAGCAGCGCCGTAGCCAGCGTCGCAAAGGCCAGCGAGCGACCGTGCGCTTCTCCCTCATGGTGCAGGCCCCACGCGCCCATGGCTACGGCGGCGACCCCGATGATGATGCCATGCCAGAGGATCGACGCCATCCGCGCCGGCGGCAGCAGCGACGCACGCAGGGGAAGGGGTGCTCGCTTCATGACCTCCGGGTCGGCCCGCTCAAGGGTCAGGCCGAGGGCCGGGAAGGTGTGCATGAGCAGGTTGAGATAGAGAATCTGCAGCGGTGACAGGAGGGGGGGATTGCCCACCGCCATGGTGATAAACGCCGCCAGCACGGTGGCGATCGAGCACGACAGCAAATAGTCCAGCGCCTTCTGAATGTTGCGGAAGACCGCGCGGCCTTCCTGGATGCCAGCGAGCAGAGTGGGCAGGCTCTCATCGAGCAGGATGATCGCGGAGGCCGACTTGGCGACCTCGGTGCCGTTTCCCATGGCGATTCCGGCATCGGCGGCGCGCAGCGCGGGAGCGTCGTTGACCCCATCTCCGGTCATGCCGACCTGCTGGCCACTTTGCTGCAGGGCGCGCACCAGGAGAAACTTCCCTTCCGGAGTTGCGCGTGCATATACGTCCACATCCGCCACCGGTGTCTCGGCACCGGTCAGGACCTTGGGGGCTCGTCCGTCCGCCAGGTCGAGCTCGCGCGCAATCGCCACCGCGGTTGCCGGCTGGTCCCCGGTAATCATGATGGTACGAATTCCCGCCCGGTGCGCCAGGGCGAGCGCCTCCTTGACCCCTTGCCGAGGCGGATCCGCCATCCCGACGAGCCCCAGCCACTCCCATCCCTGCTCAGGATCCGCCGCGGTCGCGCCAGTGCTGCGAGCGCCGGCAGCGGTCGCGCCGGTCGCGGCGACGCCAAACACCCGCAGCGCCCGATCGGCCATCTGGTGATTTGCTGCCAGCCACTGGGCGCGGGTCGTCTCGTCCAGCGCTTGCGGGCCCGCGGCGGTGCGCAGCAGGGTGCAGCGGCCAAGGACCTGCTCCGGAGCGCCTTTCACATAGGTCCGCTCCCCATCCTCCGCGCTCGTCACCACGACCATCCACGGGTGGTCACGACCCGCAGGCACGGTCTGGAGCCTCGCCTCTTGCGGCAACTGGTGCGCGTCAGGCAGTCCGGCCTTGGCCGCGGCGCACAGCAGCGCCCCTTCGCTCGGATCGCCATGGATATGCCAGGCGCCGCCGTGCTCCTCTAGCGTGGCATCGTTGCACCGCTGACAAGTTCGCAAAAGGTCAAGCAGTAACGGACAGGTGCTTGGCTCGATGGGCCTTCCGTCCTCCTGAAACTCGCCGCTTGGCGCAAAGCCCTGGCCGGTGACCGTCAGCTCGTGTCCGGATATACGTATTGCCCGCACGGTCATCGCGTTGGCAGTAAGGGTTCCGGTCTTATCCATGCACAGCGTGGTGATGCCCCCTAATGCTTCCAAGACGCCCAGGTGGCGGACCCGCAGCTGCTGCTTGACCAGCCGCCGCGCCGCCGCCGCCAGGGCGAGGGTGGCGACCGAGGGCAGTCCTTCGGGAATGGCCGCGATCGCAAGCACCACGGCGGTACGCAGAAGAGGCCAGAACGGCTGCTGCTGCCAGAGCCCCAAGACAAGCAGCAGCGCGCACACCGCGGCGACCATCCAGACGATATAACGCCCGAGCGCGGCAAGCCGCAGGTTCAGCGGTATCGGCGGCGATTTGGCCGTGCTCAGCAGCTTGCCGATGCGGCCAAGCTCCGTCTGTTGACCGGTGGCCGTTACCAGCACCACGCCGCTGCCGACCCGAACCAGGGAGCCGGCAAAGAGCTCATTTTTGCGCTGGGACAGCGGCAGCGCCTCGCTGGGTAGCGCGGCGGCCGTCTTGTCGACCGCCAGCGACTCTCCGGTAAGCTGGGACTCGTCGACCGAGCACTCTCCGGCAACCAAGCGGGCATCTGCCGGTACACAGTCCCCGGACTCGAGCAGCACCACATCCCCGGGCACGATGTCCGCGGCGGCCAGCTGGACTTCGTGGCCGTCGCGGCGCACCCGGGTCTGGGGCGCGCTGAGCGAGCGCAGCGAGGCGATGTCGCGTTCGGCGCGGAAGTCCATGAGCAAGCCGACTGCCACGTTGATTAGCAAGGCGACGAGGATGGCCAGCGCATCGCCGGGCTCACCAAGCGCCAGCGATACCGCAGCGGCGCCCAGAAGGACCAGCACGATGAAGCTCTTGAGCTGCCGCCAGAGCAGCGCCCACAGCGAGGGCGGAGCTGTCTCGGGCAGGGTATTATTACCGTAGCGCAGAAGGCGCTCTGCCACATTTTCCGCAGTCAAGCCGTGGTCTGGAAGAACACCCAGCTGCACGGCGATCTCGGCGGGCGAAAGGGCTTGCCAAACTGGGGTCTCGCTCATCGATTAGCCTCTGCCCTGATACTATTCCCTCTCAGCTGACGATTCCGGGAATTCGCGGTGATTCGATGTAAGTCGCAACTCGACGGGCGCAAGCGCACAGTGTGACGATAGAGCTCACTGCGCCAAGCCTCCATATGGCTGCCACGAACACCAAGTAAACCAAGTTCACGCGAAGCACATCAGGAAAGGGATCCGTCAGTTCGAAAACTGTGTCGGTTGCCACCGCAGTGCGGATGCAGCAGAGGGCGAAGACTGATCAGGACAGAGCTGGGCTCTGACAGGTTCTGTAGCCAGCACCGGGGAGGCGTAACATCAAAACGAGCGCGAGAGAGGAAACCTGGGCAGCCGGACAAAGAAGGTTGTCGAGCCACCACCAGATTGCACAGTGAGCGCGCCGCCATGAGAACGCGCGATCTCATGCGAGATATACAGGCCCAATCCAAGGTGTCCACGCTTGAAGTTTGGCCTCTTCCATCCAGGATGGAACGGGACAAACAGGACTGGAAGCAGGTCCTCCGGAATGGCCGGTCCCTGATTGTGAATCTCAATAACAAGTTCGCTGTCTTCGGCGCGGGCTCGGACCAGGACCGCAGTTCCCGGGGCAGCGTGGTCGATAGCATTGCCGATGATATTTGACAGCAGCTCCACCAGCCGCTCCCCATCCCAGATGCCTCGCAGGTCTCCCTCTGCCTCATAGTTTACCTGAACAGCAGAGCCGAGGGCCAGCTCACCGATGGCATTTTGGCAGCTCTGCGAGAGGTCGTGGGGCGCTGGAATCAAAGGAATTCCGCCGCCAATGCGAGCACGGGTAAACTCAAAGAGCTGGGCGATCATCCGGTCCATACGCTGCGTACTTTGGAGCAAGCGAGCGACCAGCTGGCTGTCTTCTGGGTCGAGCTTGCCGTGGGCCGCCAAAACCTGACCACACATCGAGATGGCCCCCAAGGGGTTGCGCAGATCGTGGGCGACAATGCCCAAGATCTGCTCGCGAAAGGCCGCCGTGTCCTGCAGCTCACGCTTGCTCTCCGCCAGCCGCCGCGCCAGCGCCTCGGCGCGGTCGGTGCCCTCCTGCGAGCGAACTGCCGCCAGGACCAGCTGTTCGTTGGCCTCCCGCTGTTGGCGAAGCAATCGCTGATCGGTCGCCGCCCCGTCCCGCGCAACGAGGTCGGCACTGCACAGGGCAGTCACCGGGGTCGCGGCACGGTCGCCAGTTTCGATCGTCTCCATCCGCGAAGTGCCCGCCTCGCCCGAGAGGTTGCTGCCGCGGACGCTGGAGCCAAAGGACCTGCGGCTGGTTTCGCGGTGCAGGGCGAGTCGGCCCTTGTGGGGATCACCAGCGGACAATACGGTGGCGGGCTGACGCGCTCCCTCAGCTTTTAGCTTCCCGGGCTGCCGGGCAAGCTCGGGTACCGGATTGACGTCCAACGTATCGCGACCTCTGGATGGGTCTGCGTATAACATCCGGTCGGGCATGTTCGTCCTTTTTCCGGGAATCGCGTCTCCTCGCTCCGGGGCGGGGGAGAGAACGCATAGAGGAAACGGAGGGATTGGATCAGTATTGTGATCCACCTTGGGGGTGATCGACTCTAATTCCAGAGCAAGGCTTGTGCCAGGTCGAAAAACTCAGCCCGTCGACGATAAGCAGGGTGAACCGCAGTTCAGACAGAAAAAAAGCGCGCAGTTCTTTCTGCCCGGTACTGATCTGCCGCAAATCGTGCTGGCTATGCGACCTCTGGGAAGCGGGAGCCGGTCACACCTGGGACGATCAGCTCGCGATTGCCAGGACTATGGATTATTGAACTATTGCCCTTCGAGGTCCGGCACGATAATCGCTTAGGTATCGAACCCATGGGACTTATGAGCAGCGAGTTGAACACCACGTCTGCATTGCGATGGGCGCTTATTGGGCTCACCGCAGCGACGGTATATGTGTGCTGGCCGCTCTGGCCCGCGCTCGTCCTTGCCGCGTGGACCGCAGCGCTAGCGCGCCCGCTGCTGGTGCGGTTCGAGCGCGGGCTCAAGGGCAGGCGACGGGCGGCGGCCGTGCTCTCGCTGATGATCTTTCTCTTGTTGGCGCTACCGCTCGGGCTGGTCGTGCTTGGGGTGATCTCGGGAGCCCAAGAGCTCGTGCAGGCGGTGGCCAAGTCGTCTTCGGCCAAGGGCGCGCTCGAGACGGTCGCCGCCGGGACCCCGGGAGCGCCAGCGCTGCATTTTCCCCGGAACCTCTCGTCGGTCATCGATCTATTGCAGCGCTATGGGGCGCCGGGCCTAAAGATCCTGAGCAACCTCGCGGGCGCGGCGGCGGCTGGGCTGGTGGCGCTCTTTATCTACTTCTGCGGTGCGTTCGTCTGTCTGGTCGACGGTCCCGCGGCGTGGAACTGGTTTGCCCGCAACTCCCCGTTCAAGCCTGCGCACCTGGAGCGCTTCACCGCCGCCTTTCAGGAGACCGGGCGCGGTTTGCTAGTCGGTGTCGGCCTGACCACCGCAACGCAGGGCCTGGTCGCTACGCTCGTGTATCTTGCACTCGGAGTCCCGCGCTGGTGGGTGCTCGGACCGATTACCGGTGTCGCCTCGGTGATTCCGCTGGTCGGGTCGGGCCTCATCTGGGGGCCGATCGCAATCGGGCTGTTCCTTACCGGGCATCCCATCAAGGGAGCGATTCTCACGGTGCTTGGCCTGGGCGTGATCAGCACGGTGGACAATCTGTTGCGCCCGATTTATGCGCGAATGGGCGCGCTGAAGCTGCCGATGTTTCTCCTGTTCGTCTCCATCTTCGGCGGGATGGCCGCCTTTGGCGCCTGGGGTGCAATCCTCGGACCGCTCATCGTCCGTCTCTTGATGGAGGGGCTCGTGTTGCGCAGCGAGACAGCCGACACCCCGAGCCGGGTGGACCGCCCGGTCTAGCCCCTATCCAAGTCAGCGCGATAATGCTCAAGTCACGCGACGGCCTAGAATGATCCGCACGAGGACGGAGATCACAGCGACGACGAGCAGCGCGTGAATAAAGCCACCCATCATGAAATGGAAGGAGAAGCCGAGCACCCACAATAGAACGAACAGAACAGCAACGCCCCAAAGTATGTTCAACATGACCTCTGCCTCTTTTCTTGCTTAGGTTCTCCGGACAGTCTTTTGATAAAAGCAACTCCTATACCAAGGTTCTCGACGTCGCTTCGCCAGGTAGTAGCGGATTGAGCACAAAAGATGACAACGTCAACCGTTCTATCTCAAATAGTGTTTGCTCAGCGATAGTGCGGGCTCAGTTTGCGCGCTCAAAAAAAATGTCGTCAGCTCCACCGAGGACTCTGCTGGCGTGGCCAGCACCCAGCGCGCACAATTTGCCGCCTGGACCGCTGCCGCTGCTAGATTTGCGCCCTCACTCCATCATCCGATGCCAGGCCCGGCCTGATCGAAAATCTGACTATCCTCACCTATGCTATGCACTGCGAATATGAGCCCTCAGAAAGAACAACAGCGTACCCTGCTCTTGCGCGTCGCGCGTCGCGCCATGCTCGATCGCGGCCTCGAGCCTGACTTCCCTGCCGCGGCACTCGCGGAGGCCAGGGACCTCGCCGGACCTGCCGCCCCCGACGACGCCGACGTGCGCGATCTGCGACCGCTTCTGTGGTGCTCCATCGACAATGATGACTCGCGCGACCTCGACCAGCTGACCACGGCCGAGCCACTTTCCGGGGGCAGCACGAAGATCCTCATCGCGGTAGCGGACGTGAGCGCCACGGTCGCGCAGGGCTCGGCGCTGGACGTACACGCCGGCACCAACACTACTTCGGTCTATACCGCGCCGCAGATCTTCCCCATGCTGCCCGACCGACTGAACAGCGACCTCACCTCACTGGTTCAAGCCGCCGACCGGATGGCCATGATCGTCGAGGTTGTCATCGACTCCACCGGGGATAACGTCGCCGGGACGGTCTACCCGGCCGTGGTGCGCAACCAGGCCAAGCTGGCCTACAGCAGCGTGGGCCCCTGGCTCGCGGGCCACGGCGCGATGCCCG